>Ga0067045_1002442_pt1 | contig 118747 bp, 96 predicted proteins | sample TerdegcTABiofilm_FD_59184 | JGI IMG/M metagenome (GOLD analysis project Ga0067045, IMG submission 59184) | Combined Assembly of (Gp0054472, Gp0054536) Wastewater bioreactor microbial communities from Singapore -Terephthalate degrading...
TGTTGTTCACCACAAGGGCGGCATCGGCACCGGTGAGTCGGCAGAGGAGCCACTCCACGTGAGAGTCCCGATGTCCCCGCTTGCCTCCGCCCAGATCGTATTCCAGGGTGCTGTAGCTCCGGGAAACCGCCGTCAGGGCTCGGACGGCCTCGTCGTGCAGGCAGGATCTTCCGAGATTGGTGTGCACCACCACTCCCGTGGCGTTCACGACGGGGCGGAGACTCGGCGCGCACCTCTCCAGGCATCGCCGCCGCATTTCCGCTTCGAGAACCTCAACGGAGAGAACCGTTTCCTCGCCTTTGCGAAGCGCGCTGCGATATTCGCCGATCACGTCGGAGACGATGCTCTTGACGCTGTCCCTGCCCAGACAGAGGGCAACCTCTTCCGCCCAGGGCGTCTCCAGAAAACGTTCCATGGGCGGTATGGCGCGAAGCAACTCCCGAAGTGCATCCTTCACGGTCTCACCCTCTCATCGGTTATACTCTTCTTTAGAGGTCATCATACACCAAAGCGCGACGGAGCCGCCGCCGACGCGAGCGGCGCGCTTTCGCATCGTCGCGCGTGCAACACTCTCCGAGGAGGAGAACAGGATTTCTCTATCATATTGAAGAAGGAGATGGGAAACACATGCAGCACATCGACGCCCGCGGCAAAGCCTGCCCTCAACCGGTGGTCCTGACGAAGAACGCCATCGAGGCCGGCGCCACGTCCCTCGAAATTTTGGTGGACAACGCCGTTGCCAGAAGCAATGTCTCCCGGTTTCTCGAAAAAGCTGGGTACCGGGCAGAGGTGCACGAAGAGGGAACAGATTTTCGCATCGTCGGCGAAGGAACACCCCCCGCAGCAGCGACGGAGGTACTCCCCGAGCTTCCGGACGCCTACACCTGCGGCAATGTCTCCCTTGCGGTCCTTCTCACCTCGAAAACTCTGGGCAAGCGGGATGAAGCGCTTGGAGACGTGCTGATGAAAGCATTTCTCGGAACACTGTCCCAGGGAAGCACGGTCCCTGAGACCATTGCTCTGATGAACGAGGGAGTCATGCTCGCCCTCCCCGAAAGCTCCACCTCGGAAAGCCTTGAAGAGCTGCAGACAAAGGGAACACAGATTCTCGTCTGCGGCACCTGCACGAAGCACTTCGGCATCACCGAGCAGATCCGACTCGGAACGATCAGCAACATGTTCGACATCGTCGAAGCCCTTCGGAAGGCGGGAAAAATCCTCTCCGTAGGTTGATCGAACGAATCGCATTGACCAGGCGCTTTCCGCAGGCGTTCCGGCCTAGGGCCGGAACGGTGCCGCGCCGATGCCGTAACTGACGGGGCGGGGCTTTCCCTCGGAGAGCAAGGAAACGCGCTTCCCTTTTACGAGAAGCTCCGAGGACCCCCCGCCGTCGAGATTCAGCGCGTAGTCCACGTGCAGCTCCCGGAGAATCTCCGAGACCTCCCGAAGAGTGAACCCCACGCTGTGGAAGGGATTTCTTCCGTCCCCCACGAAGAAGACCCACTGTCCGTTCCCGGTGAGGCCGATGACGCTCCGGGGATGGCGCCGCAGCGTCACGGAGTCGGAGAGGTTTTCCGGATCGTTCTGAATTTCCCCTCCGAAGATGAGAAACGGCCCTCCCTGGACGATGTGGTCCATCTTTCCCCACAGAGGATCGCCTTCATTGAGCGTCATCTCCACCCGCACCGCGTCGCCGGGGCGCAGGGCGGCCACCGTCGGGGCCTGGGCTCCGTACCCCGCGAGCACCCTGGCTCCTGCGGGGATGTCACCGCCGCTGCCCTGGCGGACTTCCAGGCATCGCCCGTCCCGAAGCACCGCCTCCGCCGCGGGAACGCTTCCCGACGAGGGCGTCCGCCGTCCGAAGTGCGGTGTGAACAGCACCAGCGCGTCCCCCTTGGTGAAGCGGTTCAGCGTGGCGAGCTTCCGCTCTCCGAAAGCGTCGGCGAACACGCGCCCGGAGAAGTTCGTGGGACCGAAGGTGGCCAGATTGTCCCGATTCCACCCGAGACAAGTCCGCCCCCGCATGGGTTCGCTCACCAACGTGCCATCCACCAGCAGCGTGCCGATGGGAGAACCCCGGCCATATCCCGTGGTGGTGAAGAAACCTCCGTTAATGGCGGCCACTGCGTTCCCGCCCGTCATGGCGGCGAGCGGAGCGAGGGTGGAAAGCCCCTCCGGAGGAAGAAGGGGGCGTATTCCGAACAGACCGGGATCGATGATCAAAGCAACCCAGAAGCGGGGCGAGGACAAGTTTTCGTAGCTCGGAAGACAGGGAAGGATCCGCGCCTCCTTTCCCGCCTTCGCCCCGGCCTTCCGGAGGCGTTCCGCGTCGAGAAAGGAGTCCAGCATGTCCGACCGGAGGCGCCACTCGTAGTCGTGGTTCTCCACCTTCATCTCCGGCCCTGCTCCCGCAAGGGTTTTCCGTAGCTGCTCCGCCTCGTTCTTGCCGTCGAACCCGTCGATGATCGCCCTCCAGCGCGGCGAGCGCGCCGGAGCACCCTCGCGGTGCAGAAGCAGCCGCATTCCCTTCGCCGGGGCAAGCTCGGCCCGCAGCACAAAACCCTGTCCCGCCAGGGCGAGAACTTCCAGGAAATGTTTGGCCTCGGCAGGAGAGATCTTCTGATCCGGGGAAAGCCGCTTCGCGTTTCCCTCAAGCAGCGGAGGGACCATCAGACGAGCCGCCGCCACGGCACCGCGGTCGGACGGGGAGAGTCCCTTCAGGTCCTCGTAGGGAAGCGGCGCCTCCGCCAGAAGCCCTGCCTCGAAGCGGAGCCCCAGACTGTGCACGAGCATGCGGAGCGCCTCTTTCCGGGTCACCGCTCCTCCCGGCGGCTGGTCCGAGTAGGGAACCGCATCGATGTTCCGGGCAAAGGCCACCGCCTGGGCGGGGCTCTTCGCCTCCCCGGGAGCGAGGAGACCCCGCGCTTCCAGAATGCCCTGCACGAAGGCATCCCGCCGGACACCTCCCGATTCCGCCTCCGCCAATGCTCCCTGCAACAGCAGCAGCACAACGAGGAGAGCCGTCAGCACTCCCCGAAGCTCCCTCGTCTTTTCTCCGGCGCATTTTTCTCCTGACGTTCCGAAACGATGCACGGTTCTCATGTCCCTTCTCGAAGTCTCACATCAACGGCGGCAGGACCGGCCGGACAAGGAACCCTCTTCCAGAGAAGCGTCGTCCTCGTCATCGGCGAGCACCTCCGTCCACAACGCATTGGCGACCCGCATTCCTCCGGGAGAAAAGGCGATTCGTCCGGGTTCCCTCCGGAGAAAACGTTCTCCAAAGGGTTCGAGGCACCGGACAAGCCGCGCCGCCTCCTCCGGGCCGTGGCGGCGGGCGAAACTCCGGAACCGCACGCCTCCCGCAGTCCGCAGCGCCAGCACCGCCGCCTCTCCCGCTCTTTTTCTCCCCTCCAGGCGCTCTTCCACAGACACGGCGCCCTTCTTTCGGACCTCCGCCACGTAGCGCGCCAGGTTATTTCCGTTGCCGTAGCGGATCCCCTCCAGAAAACCCCAGGCGGCGGCACCCAGGCCGAGCACGTTTCCTCCCCGCCAGTAGGCCAGATTGTGTCGACACCATTCTCCGGGAGCGGCGAAACTGGCGATCTCGTACTGCCCGTACCCCTTACGCCGCAGATACCACTGGGCGAACCGGTAGAAGGCATAGCCGTCGGGAAGGGGTTCCGAAGGAGGGGACGCTCCCCAGACAGAGCCCTTCTCCAGGGAAAGTTGGTACAGGGAGAGATGGCGCACCCCCGAGCGGTGAAGCTCCTGCAGGGTTCGGTGCCATCGGTGGAGCGTCTGGAAGGGAAGGCCGAACATGAGGTCCACGCTGGTACGAAACCCCGCGGCGAGACAGGCCGACAGGGCGTCTCTCGCCCGGGCCGCCGAATGGGGGCGCCGAAGCCACGCCAGCTCCTCCTCGTCGAAACTCTGCACGCCCAGGCTCACCCGGGAGATCCTCCAGTTCCTCCAGAGCCGGAGCGACGTTGCAGTGAGGCTCTCCGGATTCGCCTCCACGGAGACCTCCGCCCCAGGAAGAAAACGGAGCCCCTCCTCCAGGATGCCGATCAGGCGCTCCCATTGACGCGGGGCAAGAAGGGACGGAGTTCCGCCCCCGATGTAGAGAGTCTCGGCGCAGAACATCCTTCCGGCCGTTTCCGTCCAACGGGCAAGTTCGCCTTCGAGCGCCTCCAGATAGGCATCGATGATTCCCCCGGAGGCGGGCACGAGGCTTGTGAAGGCACAGTAGGGACATTTGCGGACACAGAAGGGAATATGCACATAGACGGAGAGCGGAGCATCGGAGGCGAAGGCGGCGGCGTTTCGCAGAAGAGCTTCGTTTCGGAGGGAAGAGGCGTTCCATCCGCCCCTTCCTCCGACATCGCAGGAAACGGATCTACTCCTCCGCATCCTCACTGACCTTGAGAAAGGCGAGAAACGCCTCCTGGGGAATGGAGACCCGCCCGATCTGCTTCATCTTCTTTTTGCCTTCCTTCTGTTTTTCCAGGAGCTTTCTCTTTCGGGTGATGTCGCCGCCGTAGCACTTGGAGAGCACATCCTTGCGCAGGGGCTTGATGTTCTGCCGGACGATGACCTTCTTTCCGACGGCCGCCTGGATCGGCACTTCGAAGAGCTGCCGCGGGATGAGCTCCTTCAGCTTGCGCACCACCGCCTGCCCTCTGTGGTAGGCCGCGTCCTGGTGGCAGATGAAAGAAAAGGCGTCCACGGGTTCGTCGTTGAGGAGCACGTCCACCTTCACGAGATTTCCCTGCCGAAATCCCACGTGCTCGTAGTCGAGGGAAGCGTATCCCCGGGAGACGGACTTGAGCTTGTCGTGAAAGTCGAGGATGAATTCCGCGAGGGGAAGTTCGTAGACGAGGCGCACCCGCTCGGGGGTGATGTACTCCATGCTTCCGTACACGCCCCGCTTGTCCTGGCAGAGCTGCATCACCTTGCCCACATAGTCCGTGGGAAGGAACATGGAGAGCTTGATGTAGGGTTCCCGGATCTCCTCGATCTTGCCCAGGTCCGGAAAATCCGACGGACGATGGGCCTCCAGGATCTCCCCGGAAGTGAGGACCACATGGTAGCCCACGTTGGGCGTGGTGGCGACGAGATCCACGTTGAATTCCCGCTGGAGGCGCTCCTTGGCGATGTCCATGTGCAGGAGTCCGAGAAAGCCGCAGCGGAACCCGAAGCCGAGCGCAGCGGAGGTCTCGGGGGTGAAGTCGATGGCGGAATCGTTGAGCTGAAGCTTCTCCAAGGCGTCCCGGAGCTGGGGATACTCCTCGCGCTCCACGGGATAGAAGCCGCAGAAGACCACGGGTTTGACCCGCTTGTACCCCGGAAGGGGTTTCGCCGCGGGGCGCCTCGCGTCGGTGATGGTGTCTCCCACGCGGGCCTCGTGAAGGGTCTTCACGTTGGCGATCACGTAGCCTACCTCGCCGGGGCCGAGCTCCTCCGAGGCGCGCATGGAGGGAGTGAAGAATCCCACTTCCTCCACCTGGTCGGAGATGCCGTTGGCCATGAAAGTGATCTGCTGCCCCGAGCGGATGCTGCCGTTCACCACCCGGACGTAGCAGATGACACCCCGGTAGTTGTCGTACACGGAGTCGAAGATGAGCGCCTGCAGGGGTGCCTCCGGGTCTCCCTCGGGAGCGGGCACTCTGCGGACCACCGCGTCGAGCACCTCGGCGATGCCGACACCGCTCTTGGCGCTGACGAGCAACGCCCCTTCCGTGTCGATGCCGATGACGTCCTCCAGCTCCTTCAGAGCCCGTTCGGGCTGGGCCGAGGCGAGATCGATCTTGTTCACCACGGGAAGCAGCTCCAGATCCTGCTCCACCGCGAGGTAGGCGTTGGCCACGGTCTGGGCCTCAACGCCCTGGGCGGCATCCACCACGAGGAGCGCACCCTCGCAGGCCGCGAGAGAACGGGAGACCTCGTAGGAAAAATCCACGTGTCCGGGAGTGTCGATCAGGTTGAGGATGTACTCATCTCCCTCACGGTCACGGTAGCGCATCCGCACGGGAACCAGTTTGATGGTGATCCCCCGCTCGCGTTCGAGTTCGAGGGTATCCAGGTGCTGCGCTTTGAGAAAACGCATGTCCACGGTCGCCGTCAGTTCGAGCAGACGGTCCGCCAGAGTGGACTTTCCGTGGTCCACGTGGGCGATGATGCAGAAATTGCGAATACGGCCGGTCTCCAATCCTCGTCACCTCTACTTTTCGGTGCCCATCATTGTACTTGAGGGACGGAGATTCCGCCAGAGCGCCTCTCGGAGTCGCCCGCGAACTTCGGCCCGCACAGGGCCGATCCCCTCCGCCCGCAGAGATCGGACAAAGAGGATCGGCCCTCCGGAGGAAAAGCGAAGCGAACACGGAGAGAGCGTCAAGGCGACGTCATTCGACGCGGTTGCGCCCCCTCTGCTTCGCCATATACATGTTCCGGTCCGCCTTCGCGACGACAGTCTCGATGGAGTCTCCGTAGTTCTCGATCTGGGAGACACCGATGCTCACGGAGACCCCCTCGGCAGAGAAATAATTCTGCTCCGCCACGGCGTTCCGGAGACGCTCCGCAAGCTCCCTCGCTTTTGCCGCGGGCGTGTCGGGAAGGAGCAGCACGAACTCGTCGCCTCCCCAGCGGGCGAAGGCATCGTAGCTGCGGATGTGCTCCCGGACCGTGGAGACGATCTTCTTGAGGATCATGTCCCCAAGATGGTGCCCGTAGGTGTCGTTGATGGTCTTGAAGTGATCCACGTCGAACATGATCAGGGAAAGGGGTGTCTTGTTCCGGGCGGCCTTCTTCAGCTCGTTCGCCGCGACCTCCGCGAAGAAATGCCGGTTGTAGGCCCCGGTGAGCCGGTCCCGGGTCGCCATTTTCTCAAGTCGCCCCGACGACGCGGCCAGGAGCACCGCCGCGAAGAAGAGCAGAAGAAAGAACAGGGAGATGAACACCAGCAGGAGACGATAATACTGCCTCATGACGCTGAACTGGTACTCCCCCTCGTAGCTCATGAGATACCCCAAGGAGTTGTTCGCCTTGTCCTCCAGGGGGTAGAGCGTCAGACTGAAGCCCTGATCCGCCGCGGTCCAGTAGAGCGTATCCGCCTCCCGCCGGGCGACGGCGCTCACCAGCTCCCGGACTCGTCCCTGTCGGTCCCCCTGAAATCCCACCTCGGCGACGAGGTCCGCGTATTCCTTTCCGAAGCTCTCGCTGATGAGAAGATCCGGAAAGAAGGCGACCGCACGGAAGCGCCCACCCTCGCTCTGGTGCACTCCTTCCAGGATATCCCTCCAGAGCACGAAGAAGCTCTTCGTGCCGAACATGGTCTGCATGGTTCTGGAGATGGCCGGAAGGGAGAGGCCGAAATGGACGCTTCCGAGGAAATCCGCCCCCCGGAAGAGGGGAAAGGCGAAGACATAATGCACGCCCGTCCCGGTCCGCTGGAAATCGCTCACGGACTTCCGGCTCGCGTGGAGCTTCTGCAGAAGCTCCCGCTCCCGGAGTGTCGTCTCCTCCATCGGCACGCCGCTCCCCAGAGCGAGCAGGGGCTCCCCCAGGGCATCGAAGAAGCGAAGATCGTCGAAGCCTTCCTTCTGCAGCTCCCGAAAGAGCGTGTGCAGTGTCCGCTCCAGGGCGAGACACAGTTCCCGGCGGTTCGGTCCTCTTTTGCCGACGCGCTCCAGAAGCTCCAGAAAAGGATCGTTCCGGATCAGGTCGCTCTCGCAGACGTGCTCCGCCAGCATCTCGTAACAGCGGAGTGCCGCCCCCGTCTGGACGGAGAGGGTGCGGACCTTCTCGAAGGTGTACTCCCGCTCCTTCACGCGCTGGTTCGACACGATGAGCGAGACGGAGAACACATAGCCGAGGACGATACAGAGCAGTCCGAGAACCGTCCAGGTCTTTCTTCTCACACGTTTTCCCTCCCCGGAGATCCGGCTCGGTTCCTTTTCTCCCTGGGCCGATCTACCCGGAGAAATCCTTTTTTGCTAGAATCTGCGGAAGCCCTGCCCATTCATCAGATGAAGGAGTGAGCTTCTTGAAGAGCATCCGCCCGCCTCGTCCGCTTCTTTCCGTTCTGTCCATCCTGCTCTCCATCCTCGCGTTCGCCGCCGTCGCTCCGGCCTCGGAACCCTACGAAAAACTCTATCCCCTTTTTCCGGACCTTCCCGGCTGGGAGGGCGACACCCCCCAGGGCATGAGCATGTCCGCGAACGGCCAGAAGGCTACCACCGCCTCCCGCACCTACCAGGCCGAGGGAAAAAGCTTCACCGTCACCGTACTCAAGGGATACGGAACCGGGGCCGTGGCGGGAGCCTACCAGGACGTGCAGCTCGAAACCGACGAGGTGTCCGTCACGTCCGGCGAGATGCGGGGCTTCCGCATCTTCCAGACCTGGCAGAAGAAAGAGAACTCGGGCAACCTCCTCGTCTCCCTCGCCGGGGAAAACGCCGACGAGATCCTCAACTTCGACTATACCGGCATGAGCCGCGATGAGGCAATGCCCCTGATCGACCGTTTCGACTGGAAGGCCATCGCGCAAACCATGAGAGAACTCCCCTAAGAAACAGCCGGGCGTGCCTCCCCGAAAACTCCGAGCAGCGTGCCTGCTTTTGCGGGGCGCCCTTCCCGGCCAGGGACATGCCGTAAAAAGTTCCTCGAAAAACCGCTTTTCGCGGGATTTTCCCTCCGTGTGTGCCCGCGCTCCCGTCCGAACCCGGACCGGTGGCGCGGGCACGCACGGTTTTGCGCTGCGGACCTCCGCCGCTGCAACGCCCTCCGGAGAGCAGCACCGTTCATGCGAGGTCACACGCCGGGCTCGCGCTTTCCCCGGGGAATCTCCACGAGCCATTTCCAGGTCTTCTTCGGCATCCGATTTCGCTGGCGCTCCGGGCTCTTTCGGTTCTCCACCGCAGCAACATCGAAATACGTTCTCCAGAGGTGCTGGTAGTGCGCCTCGCGGGGGCCGAAGTCCGTCACGCCGGGAAGGTCGCAGGGGGTGAGGTACCACTCCTCCTCGTCGTAGACGAGAGCCTCTTTTCTCCCCACATCGTGAATCATCCATTTCATGGAGGGAAAGCGGCGGGCGAAGTGATCCCCCAGAAGAGGCAGCAGGCGACACGTGGATTCTATGGGCGCGTAGAAAAACGTTCCCGCCTCGCGGAAGCGAACAAGCCCCAGAAAACGCTCCCGTTCCCGCTCCACCCGGTTCGCCATGCGCATCACCGCAGCAACCCCGGGGTCGCCCAGATCGTCCAGAAGACGCTCCCCGAGCTGCCCGCCCCGGCGGACGAACGCGAAGAGGCGCATCTCTCCGTCGCGCTCCTCCGAGAGATGCGCCAGATAGAGCAGCCGCACCGCCCGGGGAGTCATGCGCCGTTCCATGGCTTCGTAGAGAGCGTCCGCTTTCGCAGGGTCCGCCTCCACCTCCACGGTCTCGGCAAGAAACCCCTGTGCCGCCACGCCCCGGCGATGAATGGCCAGAGGCTCTGCCTTGTCCCGGAACAGTCCGTGAAACACCGTGAGCAACCCCTCGAAACTTCCGTCGTACACATACACGCGCACGTCGCTTCTCCTCCCGAAGGTATCGCGCCCTAGACGGGCATCTCCGCAGGAGAGAAAAGTAGAAGCTGCCTCCGCCGCATCTCGTTCCGGAGCGCGGCGCGCTCCTTCGTCCTGTCGCAGAGGAGGTTCCGCAGCCGAACCGGATCCCCCACGGGCTGGGCGAGAGCGCGCCCGTTGCAGAGGAGGAAAAATCGGCCCCGTTTCAACACCACGCCGAGCCGCCGCAGGTGTTCCTCCTCAAGGCGGCGCACCTTGCGTGCCGTGAGGATGCGCTTCGCCGAGGTGACGCCGATTCCGGGAACGCGCAGCAGCATCTCGTAGGGCGCGGTGTTCACCTCCAGAGGAAACAAGTGCAGGTTGCGAAGCGCCCAGGCGACCTTCGGGTCCACCGCGGCGTCGAGCTGGGGGTTCGCCTCGTCGAGCAGTTCCTCCGGATGAAAACCGTAGAAGCGCAGCAACCAGTCCGCCTGGTAGAGACGGTGTTCCCGCAGCAGGGGCGGTGCCGCCAGGGCCGGCAGGCGCCGGTCGTCCGAAACGGGAACGTAGGCGGAGTAATAGACTCTCTTCAGGGAATAGCGGCGATAAAGTCCCTCGGAAAGGCGGAGAATCCGGAAATCGCTCTCGCCGGTGGCGCCGACGATGAGTTGGGTGCTCTGCCCCGCCGGGGCAAAGAGGAGCGAGCGGGAGGAGCCTTTTCCCGACGCGGCGGCCTCCCGAATGGATTCAGAGAGATGCGACATGGGAGCCAGCACGGAGTGTTTCGATTTCTGCGGCGCCAGAAAACGGAGGCTTTCCTCCGAGGGAAGCTCGATGTTCACGCTGACCCGGTCCGCCAGAGCACCCAAGCGGCTCGCCAGTTCGAGAGAGGCACCGGGAATGACCTTGGCGTGAATGTAGCCGGAGAAGCGGTGTTCCCTCCGGAGAAGCGTGATCGTGCGGAGCATCATTTCCATGGTGTAATCCGGAGTGCGGTGCACCGCGGAACTCAGAAAGAGCCCCTCGATGTAGTTTCTCTTGTAGAACTGCATGGTCAGCTCCGCCATTTCCTCGGGAGTGAAATGGCTCCGGGGAACGTCGTTGCTGCTTCTGTTCACGCAGTAGGCACAGTCATAGACGCACTCGTTGGAGAGGAGCACCTTGAGGAGCGAAACGCAGCGACCATCCTCGGTCCAACTATGGCAGATTCCCGCTGGACCGGCGTTTCCCGTCCCCCCCGTGTTCTTCCTGGAACTTCCGCTGGAGGAACAGGAGACATCGTATTTCGCCGCACCGGCGAGAACGGCGAGTTTCTCCGAAAGTGTCATGGAAACTGTCATGGCCCATTCCGTCCCTTCGAACTCCCCCACTGATGCAGCGAAGGTCATGGAAACCCGATGCGGAAAACGTTGTGCAACCTCTCAAAACGGGACTTTTTTCCCGTTGACCGTCGGTCATAATGTGGTACCATGAGAGAGTTTTTGTGGCATGCACTATTGACGTTTACGTTGAATCGGAGGTAGACAACTATGTCAGCAAAATGGAAAGACGCGCTCACCGATAACCTCTGCACGGCAATTCTGACCCTGAAGAACGTGGAAGAGGTCTATCAGTTCCTTACCGATGTGGCCACCATCTCGGAGATCCAGGCATTCTCCCAGCGCCTGGAAGTGGCCCGTCTCCTCAATGAAGGCAACACCTATCCCGTCATCGCCCAGAAAACCGGGGCAAGCACCGTCACGATCAGCCGGGTGAAGAAGTGCCTCGACTTCGGCGCCGACGGTTACCCCCTCGTGCTGCAGCGCATGAAAGAGGCGAACGGAGGAAAAAGCGAGAACTGAGACCTGCTCCCCCTGCGCCCCCCAAAGGAGATTCTTCCAGAAATGTTCTCTCGGAAAAGCCGGCGCAATGCCGGCTTTTCGCGTTTCCTCCGGCGATTCCTCCGCAGTGGGCATGACCATCCGGCGACTCCATTGTACTCCGAAAAGGACCTCCTTTTCAAAAAAAAGGAGACGCTGCTTGATTTCCTTTTGAAAAAAGGATAATATAGCAATTATCCTCACCAAAGAAGGTGATCTCCCTGGATGGAACGGATCTCAAGATCATTGCCGCCCTCCTGGAGGACGGACGGAAGAAATGGACCGACCTCGCGGGCGCTCTGGGGCTCTCTTCCCCCAGCGTCGCCGAACGGGTCCGCAAGCTGGAGGAAGCCCGAATCATCCGGGGCTACAGCGCGCTCGTAGCCCCGCAGGCCCTTGGACTCTCCCTCTCCGCCTTCATCGAAGTGACGCTCCGCCACCCCAGGTACCGGACACTCTTCCTCGATCTGACGGCGAACACACCGGAGATCCAGGAATGCCATCACGTCGCGGGGGATTTCGATTTTCTGCTGAAAGTCCGCTGCAGGGACACGGAGCATCTGGACCGGCTCATCAGCGAGGACATCAAATCGCTGCGGGGCGTCCTCCGCACCAGGACCACCATCGTCCTCTCCAGCGTCAAGGAGACCCTCGCTCTGCCGCTTCCTCCGGAGGAGCAGCCATGAGCGCCGCTCTCTTCCTCAAGACCTTTCTTCTCGGGCTCTCCATCGCCGCTCCGGTGGGCCCCATCGGACTTCTCTGCATCCAGCGAACGCTCCGAAGCGGCATGTCGGCGGGCTTCGTCTCCGGGCTCGGCGCAGCCACGGCGGACGCCTGTTACGGAGCCGTGGCCGCCTACGGCCTGGCCGCGGCGTCGCAGTTCTTTCTGGAGTATCGGCGTCTTCTCGCCTTCGGAGGAGGCGCTTTTCTCCTCTACCTCGGGCTGGGCATTCTCCGCGCCCGGAAAGTCGCCTCCGAGGAATCCGCTTCCCAAGCAGCCCCCGAAGGAGTTTTTCGCATCTGGGGTACCACGTGTCTCCTCACTCTGGCCAACCCCATGACCATCCTCTCCTTCACGGCACTGTTCTCGAGCCTCGCCGGAGAGACGAGCTGGACCAGCGGCAACGTCCCGCTGGTCATGATCTCGGGGTTTTTCTCGGGGTCGCTCGCCTGGTGGCTTTTCCTGAGCGGTTCCGTCGCCCTGCTGCGCCGAGCGATCTCTCCCGCAACGACCCTGATCATCAACCACCTCTCCGGAGCAGTGATTCTCCTTTTCGGCGCATACGCTCTCGGCACGGCTGTGCTACAATAACCCCTTCCGAAAAGGCACCTCCGGCCGAAACAGGCCGGACGCCTTCCCGGAAGGGTGGAATATCCCGTCGGAACACCGGAACGAAACCGTCACACCCCCGTCATTCCGGTGATCTATGCTGACGCCGCAAGGCGGACGGGACGAAGAGCGGAACAGAGAACGCTCTGCGCCTGCCCGGCGGTATTTCCCCCCCACACCATATGATTCTGGAGGGCACACTCTTGAACGACATGACCCTTTTCGGCGCCGCACTGGGCTGTTTCGTCCTCGGCGACATCTTCTGCAAACACGGCATCCTGCGCCGGGCGGTGCGGACCCTTCCGCTCCCCCATCACAATCTGCTCTTCCTCGTCATGGTCCTGGCGGGCATTTCCCTTCTTCTGTGCACTCTGGCCGGAACATGGGGACAGTGACCGGGGACATCTTCTCCCGTCTCATACTGCGGAACTGCACGTAAAGAAAGAGTCCGCCGATGATGGCACTTCCCACGTCGGCCGCCGGAACGGAGAGCCAGATACCGTCCGTCCCGAACAGTCCGGGCAGAATGAGAAGCGGCGGCACGAAGCAGATGACCTGACGGGCGATGCCCAGGAACAGGCTCTGTCGCGCCTTGCCAAGTCCCTGGAAGGTGAAGGAACTCATCACGCCGATCCCCGCAAGGGGCATGCCGAGGTAACAGAGGCGCAGCCCCCGTGTGGCGATGGCCAGCAGCTCCGGGTCGCTCGTGTTGAAGAGCTTCACCAGCGGAGCGGTGAAGAGCATGATGACCACGAAGCTCGCACAGAAAAAAGCCGTGGTTCCGACGATGGCGAGGCGTACCGTCTCGATCACCCGGCGATAGTTGCCCGCTCCGTAATTGTATCCCACCAAGGGTTGCAACCCCTGGCCGATACCGATGGCGGGAAGGAAAAGCAGCGAATCCAGACTGAAGAAAATTCCCATGGCGGAGATGTACAGATCGCCCCCGTAATCCCGGAGAAGCCGATTGATCCACCCCACGAGGAGCGTGAAGCTCAGCTCCATGAGAAAGGGTGCTATCCCGATCTGAAAAATCCGCACCAGGGTGGCCTGCTCCGGGACGAGGTGCGCCAGGTGGACCCGCACGCTTCCCCTCCCGCTCAGAAAAAACCACACCGAGGCGACCGCCGCGAGATACTGGGAGATCACCGTCGCCCAGGCCGCCCCCTGGATGCCCATGGAGAAGCCGAAGATGAAGAGCGCGTCCAGGGCGATGTTGGCCCCGGCGCCGAGAAAGGCGACCATCATGGCGTAGGCGGGATATCCCTGAGCACGAATGCAGTGGGACAGGACGATCGTGGCGAGCGTCGCCGGCACGCCGAGACTGACGATGCGCAGGTATTCCAGTCCCGGACCGATGATGTTCTCCGTGGCCCCCGAGAGCGTGAGCACGGGCTCCGCGAGGAACCTTCCCGCCACGACCAGAGGCAGTCCAAGGATGAGAACGAGGAACATGCCGTTGCCCAGGACCCGGGAGGCTCTTTCCGGCTTGCCCTCGCCCAGGCTGATGGAGATCAGGGCGGAACTGCCCACACCGATGAGCAATGAGAAGGCGATGCCTGCGATGACGTAGGGAAAGGCCACGGCGATGCCCGCGATGCCCAGGGCCCCGACGGTCTGCCCCACGAAGATGCGGTCCACAAGATTGTACAGAGCGTTGGCGAGCAGGCCCGCCACCGCCGGCAGCGAAAAATGCAGGAGAAGCCGCGGAATGGGCTCTTCTCCCATGCGTATCGAGCGATCCATAGCGTATCAACCTCACAATTCACAGTCCCTCGGGGCGTTTCGAGCCGCATTCGCGGCACCGAACCCCGGAGGGAACACGTTCCTCCACTCAGGCGTCGGTCAACAGGTGCTTTCCCGACGTGGTGGTGTCCACCAGATACAAGGCAGGCACGCCCGCCAGGCGGGCGTCGGCCATCTTTTTTTCCGCGTCGCACTCCCTGTCGTCGAGCAACGGAGCCAGCCCCTGCTGGGACAGCTCCTGCAGAAGGCGCTCGGCGGTCTCATGGTCCTCGGGGAGCACGGGCACGATCCATGCATCGAAGGGCGCGTATCCCTCGGGCCACTTTTCTCCCCCCTGCTCGGCAAGGGCCGACAGAAGAGAGATGCCGAAGACGCACCCCGTCCACGCAAAAGGAAAGCTATGCGTTCCCGCCTGGTCCCGACAGGTCAGCGCCGTTTCCGAGGGGGAGACAGGGACGTCGAAATGCCCCAGAACGCGCCAGTTCGCCTCGGAGAGCGGCTCTCCGCACAGAGGACAGGGGGAATCCTTCTCGAAGCGCACCAGGTCCGCCACAAAGGGAGCCGAAAAATCCCGTCCCCAACAGGCACCGGTGAGATGGAAGTCCGGCTTGTTCGCTCCCACCACGAGATCACAGGCCCCCACCACGCGGGAATCCGCCACAAGTGTGACCGCCTCACCCAGTCCGATGGGACCGAGGTACCCCGCCACGCCGGTGATGCATCGGGCAAGATCCTCCGGGGTACTGCGACGGATCTCCGACGCATTGAGGGCTCGCCGGAGCTTTTCCAGGCTGATCGCCATGTCCCCCCGAACGAGAGCCGCGGCGACCCGAAGGTTCTCCCCCATTCCCGTGGAATAACACATGGTCTTGAGCGTCCGCGAGGGAGGCACGTCGAGTTGACGGCACAGTTCCGCAATAGTGTTCGCTCCGGGGGTGTGCGCCTCTTTCAGGGGCAACTCCCCGTGTCCGGGCGCACTCTTTGCCGAAAAGGCCTCCTCCTCCGGAGCGATGGACTCGGGCAGGCCGCCCCAGCCGCAGGCGGAGCAGCAAATCCCCGGCGCGGACTCCCGCGCCTCCTTTTGCGCCGGAACCGCGATGGAGAGCCTCCAGGCATCGTCCCTCCGCTCCTCCAGAACGCGGCACCCGAGGTCGGCGAAGACCGGCTCCTCCCGCACCGCCTCTCCCAGCGCACGGACAAAGGTCTGGGCCTCGGCGAAGGTCTCGCCGTATCCCGTGAAGACCAGATTTCCCTCCCGCTCTTCAAGAAAGGCCCGGGCGACTTCGCCGAAAACCCTGACGAAACGGTCCGCGATGGAGAAGGGGCCGGCCCCGAAACACGCTGTGGGCTGCACTCCCGTCTTTGCAAAGAGCGCGAGAAGTTTTCCCAGGCTGCGGCGCAGCGCAAGCGTGCCGAAGGGCAGAAGAAGAATTTCGTCACTCTTGGCGTTGTACACGGCGAAACCACCCTGCACAAGCCGGATCAGCCCCGCGTCCCTGATCTTTCCGGGCTGCTTGTCGGACAGGGGAATCAACAACTGCGACAGTTTCATGCGCAATCCCTCCCGAAGATGGCCTTGGTACGTCTTTCCTTCCTTAACTTTCGGAGCGGGCATCTTCGCGAATGTTCATGATTTTTTTCGCGGAACAACTCCGACCGTCGGAAGAGCGCCATCATAGCATTGTGTTTCAACCGATGCAATCATGCAACTCCTCGTTGCGTGGCCGGACAGTGCTCTGATCACCCCTGAACGGGACGATGAATATGTCGCCCATCACGAACAGAGACGACGTATTCATGGAGACGAAAAAAGCGGAAACAACGAGGTGACGGAGACACCGCTCCATCGAAGATGAAAAAACAGCGCCGGGACGGCTGTCCCGGCGCGCTTGTCTTTTGTTCGTTGTTCGTTTTCCTTTTTCCTTTCCTCTTTTCCTTTGTGTCTTTTTTTCTCCTTCTTCTCTAGCGCCTCAGCAGCAGGGCCGTCGGAACGGCCAGAAGGAACAGTACGGGAAGCGCGCCGCCGAAGGAGCTGTTTCCGACCCCCGCTCCGATGTCGCATCCACCATCTCTGCGTGTCCACCCCTGTCCGGAACCGCCGCTTTGTTCGTGTCCTTCAAGCTCAAGAAACACGCGTTCCTCATCATCCGCAGAGAAAAATGGCGTTTTTTCTCTGTCCCGTTTTAGGGATGACGTTCTTTCTCGTCGCAAAAACAATGGCTCTGCCTTGACGACGGAGAGGATGGGGTGTAGGATCTCTTCGCAAAACAAACGTTTGTTCAATTTCGTCAGACCGAGGAGACGCCATGAGACGAACAGGAAGAACCCAAAAAAACGGCAACAAAGAAGAAGAAGAAGAAGAAGAAAAGAATCGTGAAGGCGGAAGCGGGAGCGGGTCGGGCAACGATACCGGCGGAAACAAGGCCGGAAACGAACCCGGCGGCGGAATCGGGGCACTCACTGCGGCGAAAGGGCGGAACCGGGCCGCCGCTCTTCCGGAAGACACCGCGCCGCAGGACACGGGCGCGACTGCCCGGGAGCGCATTCTCGCCACGGCGGCGGCGCTCTTCGCCTCCCGGGGGCATGCGGACGTGTCCGTTCGGGACATCACCCGCGAGGCGGGGGTGAACAACGCCATGATTTCCTACTATTTCGGCGGCAAAGAGGGGCTCTACCGGGAGATCATCCGGGAACAGATCCGAACGGTGCGCACCGCCCTGCACGGGCTCGCCGAAGAGACGCTCCTTCCGGAGGAACGTCTCCGGCATTACGTGAACGGCCTCGTGGGCCTGCACCGGCGGACCCCCGCCCTGGCGGGGCTGATGCACCACGAACTGCTCCACCCCTCGCCGGTCTTCGAGGAAGTGGTGCTTCCCTTCATCACTGAGCTTTCGAAGGTCCTCACCGAGGCCGTCGCGACGGAACAGGATCGGGGAACGTACCGGAGGGACATTCTCCCCGCGGAGGGAGCGTATTTTCTCGTGGCCATGACGAACTACTATTTTCTCTTCCGCTCCTTCATCTCGCGGATTCTTCCCTCGCTGGAGCGGCTGGACGAACACCTGGAGGAAGAGACGCTGCGGCTCTTTCTGGAGGGGATGAGAAAACGATGAAAAAATGGAGCATTGTTCTGCCGGCGGTCCTGCTTGTCGCGGCGGTCTTTCTTGTCACGGGAGAGGAACTTCGCCGCACTGCGGAAACGCTCCTCCTGCGCGTCGAGAAGGACGGCAACGCACCCCTTCGGGCGACGGGCACCGTGGAGATGCAGACCGTGCGCATCGCCTCGAAGCTGAGTGGAACCATCGAAAAGCTCTTTGTCGCGGAGGGAGCGCACCTCTCCACGGGGACTCCCGTGGCACGGCTCTCCCGGCCGGACCTGGAGGCCCAGGTACAGCGGGACGAGGCCGCCCTGGCAAAGGCCAGGGCGCTGCTGGAGGACCTGCTTCAGGGAACGCGTCCGGAGGAACTCGCCCAGACCCGGGCGGGAGTGGATGCGGCCCAGTCGCGCTTCGACAAGGCGAAGAGCGACTACGACCGCTTCGAACGGCTTCACAGAGAGCAGGTCATCGCGGACAAGCAGTTCGACGAGTACCGGAACGCTCTGCGCGTGGCGCAAAGCGACCTCGCCGCCGCCCGCGAGCGTTACGCCCTGGCCGTGGCGGGGCCACGAACAAAACAGATCGAGGCGGCACGCCACGAGGTGAACCTTCTCGGCGCCGCGCTGGCCGCCTCCCGCTCGACCCTGGCGGACACGCACATCGTCTCCCCCGTGGCGGGCGTGGTTCTCGCAAAGGGATTCGAGGAAGGGGAATACGTGCTCCCCGGCGGCGTGGTGGCGGAGATCGGCCGCTACGAGGACTGCTGGATCCGCCTCTACATTCCCTCCACCCTGCTGGGACGGATTTCCCTGGGGGGAACCGCGGAGGTGCGGGTCGATTCCTTTCCGGGACGGGTTTTTCCCGGCGTCGTCTCGGAGATCGCCCAGGAGGCGGAGTTCACGCCCCGGATGAGCCTTCATCCGGACGAGCGGGCAAACCTGGTCTTTCGGGTGAAGGTCTCCGTCCCGAACGGCGACGGCGCCCTCAAGTCGGGCATGCCCGCGGACGTGATCTTTCCGTGATCCGCGTCGAAGGGCTCTGCAAATCCTTCGGGGCCGTCCAGGCGGTTCGGGAGGTCACGTTCGACGCGGCGCCGGGAGAGCTGCTCGGCATCGTCGGCCCCGACGGCGCGGGCAAGACCACTCTGCTGCGCCTGATGGCGGGACTCCTCGCCCCCGACGCAGGACAGGTGCACCTCGCCGCTCCTGAAGGAAGGGGTACCCCGATGCGGGGCTACATGCCCCAGCGCTTCGGCCTCTACGGGGAGTGCACCGTGGAGGAAAATCTCCACCTCCTGGGGAAACTCTACGGAGCCACGGGAGAGCAGATCCGGCAAAGGAGCCGGGCGATTCTGGAGCGAACCCGCCTCTTTCCCTTCCGGGACCGCCGGGCGGCGGCCCTGTCCGGAGGCATGAAACAGAAGCTCGCCCTCGCGGCCTCGCTGCTGCACGACCCGGAGCTGCTCCTCCTCGACGAGCCCGGAACAGGGGTGGACCCGGTCTCGCGCCGGGAGATCTGGCGGATTCTCTACGACCTGCACGAGGAAGGAAAGACCCTGGTGCTCTCCACGCCCTATCTGGACGAAGCGCAGCTCTGCACCCACGTGGCTTTTCTTCACCGGGGGCGGCTCGTCGCGCTGGGAACGCCCGGAGAACTGTGCCGCACTGCCTCGTGGCGGATTCTCCGCCTGCGGTCGCGATCCCGGCTGGTGGGGCGGACACTCTCCCACCTGGAGGGAGTCCGGAACGTGAATGCCTTCGGAGACGCCTACCACATCGCCGTGGAGGCAATCGGCCCGGCACGGTCGCGCATCGCCGCCGCCCTGGCCGATCTCGGTCTCGATCCCTCGTTGGAACTGGAGGAGCTCTCCCCCACTCTCGAGGATGTCTTCGTGGAACTCACCGAGGGAAACGCGGAGGAACGCGCCGGAGGCGCCCCGTCATGATCGCCGTGGCGCTGGAGCACCTCACCAAGCGATTCGGCGACTTCGTCGCCGTGGACGACGTCACGCTCTCCATTGAGGAGGGGTGTATCTACGGTTTCCTCGGCCCCAACGGATCCGGCAAGAGCACCACCATCCGCATGATCTGCGGGCTCCTCTCCCCCACATCGGGAACCGTGCGGGTCCTCGGCACGGAACTCGCCGGAAACGGAGGGGCCGGCGGGAACGGGACGTCCCTGCGCCGCCACATGGGGTACATGTCACAGAAGTTCAGCCTGTACGGGGATCTCACCGTCCGGGAGAACCTGGACTTCTACGCGGGGATGTACAGTCTTTCGGGAACAAAGCGAAAGGAACGCGTGGAGGCCATGCTCGCCATGGCCGATCTGAATGGGCGGGAGAGGGTTCTCACGTCGGCGCTCTCCACGGGGGTCCGGCAGCGCCTCGCCCTTGGGTGCGCCATGCTCCACGAGCCGAAGATTCTCTTTCTCGACGAACCCACGAGCGGCGTGGACCCGGGGTCCCGGCGACGCTTCTGGGAGCGCATCTACGATCTCGCCGAGGGTGGCACCACCGTGATGGTCACCACGCACTTCATGGACGAGGCGGAGCACTGCGACCGCCTGGGGTTCATCTTCCAAGGGAGACTCATCGCATCGGGAACGCCGGAGGAGCTGAAGCACCTCCCCGGCGGAACGCTCTACGCCGTTCCCTCGGAGGCACCCATGGCATTGCTGCAGGAACTGGAGCGCGCCGCACCGTCGGGCCTGCTCGACGCCTATGTGTGCGGCAACTCCCTGCACGTTTTGGCGGAGGGCGGCCTTCCCGGACTGCTCGACACCCGGGAACACCGGGTGATCTCTCCATCGCTGGAGGATGTGTTCGTGTTTCTCGTGAGAAAAGGGAGGTCGACCAGAGAATGAGACGTCTCGCCGCACTGCTCGTCAAGGAATTCATCCAGATGGGAAGGGACCGCATCACGCTGGCGATCATGGTGCTCATCCCGGTGGTGCAGCTCATGATCTTCGGTTTCGCCATCAATACCGAGGTGAAGCATCTGCGCACCGTCGTCTTCGACCAGAGTCGGTCACAGCAAAGCCGGGACCTGCTCGACGCCTTCACCGCGTCGGGCTACTTCGATCTCACCGGCGAGGCCCGAAGCTTTGGAGATGTGGAGGACGCCATCCAGAGCGGCCGCGCCGCCGTGGGCATCGTCGTGCCCCCGGATTTCGCGGCCATCCGGAACAGGGGACTCCCCGCCCCGGTGCAGGTACTCGTGGATGCCTCGGACTCCATGTCCTCCGCCTCGGCGATCAGCGCCGCCCAGATGCTCGGCATGGTGCAGCGCCCCTCCCGGACACCCCTCGGCGTCGGAGCGGGCGCGGCCGCCCTGCCTCTCTACGACGTGCGCATCCGCCCCTGGTACAACCCCGATCTGATCTCCTCCCACTACATGGTACCGGGGATTCTGGGGACCATCCTCACCATGACCATGATCATGCTCACCGCCATCGCCATCGTCCGGGAGCGCGAGCAGGGGACGCTGGAGCAGCTCCTCGTCACCCCTCTGCGGACGTGGGAACTGCTGGCGGGAAAGATCCTCCCCTACGTCATCGTGGGCTACGTGCAGCTCACCCTGGGGCTGCTCGTGGGCAGGCTCGTCTTCGCCGTCCCCCTGGAGGGAAGCCTTCCGCTGCTCTATGCCCTGTCGCTTCCCTTCATCGTGGCGAGCCTGGCCTGGGGCGTCTTCATCTCCACCGTTTCGAGAACCCAGATGCAGGCCATGCAGCTTTCCTTCTTCGTCATGCTTCCGAGCATCCTTCTCTCGGGGTTCATGTTCCCCCGGGAGGCCATGCCCGCCTTTTTCTTCCAGATCAGCCGCGTCCTCCCCCTCACCTATTTTCTCCAGATCGCCCGGGGGATCCTGCTGAAGGGAGTGGGCATCGAGCACCTGCGTGGACAGGTGCTCTCCCTGACTGTACTCATCGCCCTCTTCACCATCGGCAGCCTGCTCAAGTTCAAAAAAACGCTGGAGTAGCGGTTTTCGCAGGGAAGGTCCGACCACCGGGGGCGTCTCTCCGGGGAGGGAAGTCGCGCCGCCGGAAATGCCGGAGCGGGAGCCCCCCTCTTTCGCCTCCTCCGGTTTGATCGTACAATGCCCTCGTATGCTGTGGACATCCGCCCGGGCGAAGGGGCGAAGGAATCCGCAGCCGGGGAGGGACGCGATCCGTGCGGGCGAAACCCAGACTGGTCACCATCACCGCCACGGCGGTGCTCATACTGCTTCTGGTCCTTCTGCTCCCGGTGTTTCTTCTGGGCATCCTGCACGTGGACCTCGTGGGCATCGCCCGTACCCTCCACTCCTTCTTCCTCCGCTGGCAGGGGCTTCTTCCCCATGTCCTGACCCTCTACGCCGTGCTCATCGGCGTCATCGTTCTTCTGGAGAACCGAAATCCCGACAGGACTCTCGCGTGGATTCTCGTGCTGGTGCTCCTTCCCGTGGTCGGGCTCCTTCTGTACCTGTTCCTCGGCCCGAGGATCGGCAAGGGGAAAATCCACGAGGAATATGCCCACCGACACCCGAGTAGGCGAAGAGCGGCCATGGAGAAAAGGGCGACGGAGCAGCTCCGCTTCCTGAGGAGCCGGACCCGGCTGAAGGAAAAGCTCGAACCGCTTCCGTGGAAAACCATGACGCTCCTGCTCAACATCTCGAAGAGCCCCGTCACCATCCGCAACCACGTGACGGTGCTCACCAACGGGAACGCCACCTTCCAGGCCCTGTTCCGGGACATCGCCTCGGCAAAGCGGACGGTACACCTGGAATACTTCGCCATCAGCAACGACGGCATCGGAAGAAAGCTCAAGGAGCTGCTCGAAAGGAAAGCCCGGGAGGGCGTGACCGTGCGGCTTCTCTACGACGCCGTCGGAAGCTGGAAGCTCGGCCCCGAGTACGTGCAGGACCTTCGGGATGCGGGCGTGGCGGTGTCTCCCTTCCTTCCCGTGTCGTTCCCCGTGCTGCGCCGGCGGTTCAACTACAGAAACCACCGGAAGATCGCCGTTCTCGACGGCCGGGTGGGCTTCGTCGGAGGGCTCAACATCGGCGACACCTACCTGGGCAAGAATCGCCGCCTCGGCTTCTGGCGAGACACCCATCTGCGCATCGAGGGCGAGGGAGTGGCACAGCTCCAGACGGTCTTCGCCTCGGACTGGCTCTTCTGCCGCAAGGAGACCATCCCCGAGGAGGAACTCCACCCCGAGAGCGCCTCCTCCGCCGCTCCGGCCACCCTTCCGCGGACGTTCCTGCAGATCGTGTCCAGCGGCCCCGACACGGACTGGTCCGCCATCTTCCAGGGCTACTTCTCCCTCATCACCTCCGCCAGAAAGCGTCTGTGGATAACCACGCCCTACTTCGTTCCCGACGGAAGCATTCTCATGGCCCTGAAGACCGCCGCCCTCAACGGCGTGGACGTGCGCCTGCTGCTGCCGTCAAAACCGGACCACTTCATCGTCTACTGGGCCACCCGCTCCAACCTGGACGAGCTGCTCGCCTCGGGCGTGCGGGTGTTCTGCTACACCGGGGGATTTGTCCACGCCAAGATCGTCCTCGCCGACGGCGTCGCCTCGGTGGGCACGGCCAACATGGACATCCGCAGCCTGGAGATCAATTTCGAGGTGCAGTCCTTCATCTATGACAGGGCCATCACGGCCCGCCTGGAAAAGGACTTCCTGAACGATCTGGGGCAGTCGAAGGAACTCGATCTGCACCGGCGGCGCCACCGCCCGCTGTACGAGCGCTTCCTCGAATCGACGGGACGCCTTTTCTCCTCCCAGCTCTGACGCGGTACCCCGGCGTCAGGCTCCCAGCCCGACCACTCGCCCATTTCCGATGGGAAGGTCCGCCTTTGCACCCTCGTCCCTGCGCTTGGGCACCCCCTCGCCCGCACACCCGTTTTCGGGGGAGGAAGCGCTCTCGCCCATTCTCGCCTCCTGTCCCATTCGCCGGTCCTGCGGGACACCACAGCCCCTCCGTATCTTTTCGGCCTGCCTTTGGTTTTCTCGTGCAGATCGTGCCGAAATTTCACGGCGAAGCGTGCACGAATGCACCGAACCCCCAAAAGAGCAACATCTCCCGGCGCGAAAAACCAACCCGAGAAATACAGCATTTGCAAGTGCTGAAATTCTTTTTCTCCATCCGTGGGGTAGGGCATGGTGTGCACCAGGGGTAGGGTATGGTGTGCACCAGGGTAGGGCATGGTGTGCGCCAGGGGGTCTATCGCGTTGGTTTCGTGCGATTTCCCCCCATTCACGTGGGGAAGAAGCTTTCAATCCAGTACAGAAGGCAACGGCTCGCGGTTTACTTCCAACTTGTGTGGGGAGGCGGTCAACAAAAGAAAAAAAGCTCTCTTCGCTTGGCCGGGCCGGCATCAAGTTCACCGGGGGTGCAAGCGTTGAGAGCTTCCTTGGAGTGAATTATGAAGATCGATGTCGATCTTGACAAGATTTGGCTCGGCGATTACGGTTGCTGTATCGAAGAGCGTTGCTTGCGGGGTCCCGTACGCCGGCGGCACCAGATGCCCGGCCGACCGTCCCCAAGCAAGGCTCCTTTTCGTATTTATGTACAAAAGCCTTCTCCCCGGTCCGGGCAAGTTCGCCGCCCGGACCGGATGAGAAACATACTCCGTCACCTTTTATTCCGCGTCGCCTTTTATTCCGCCTGAAGGGCAAGCTCCCCGAAGGTGACGCTCGCCTTGGAGTACTGGGGGAGCGATCCCGCGTAGAGCGCGGCGGTCTTGACGGTGGAGATGGAGACGAGGCGCGACGAGTCGCCTTTGTCCGCCCGGAGGATGAGTGTGTCGTTCAGGTAGCCCGCGACCTCGCCGGTGTTCACGTTGTAGTCCATGCGCAGGGTGAAGGGAATCTGCGGATAGGTGATGGTTTTTTTCTTCAGATAATCCACCTCGTCCCGGTTGGCGATGCCGATCTGCACGCTCCCGTTGTCCTTGCCGGTGGAGGCTTCCTGACGAATGGCGAAAAGCAGGTCGATCTCTCCGTTGCCCAGGGCGATTCCCGCGATGCCTCTTTCCTGAACGGAGGTCACTTCGGTGGAAATGGTGAAGCTGTTCCGGAAGTTGGCGTTCTTGGGAAGGGAAAAGTACTCGAACCAGTTGAAGTCCGCCCGTTTCACGAGAATGGTCATACTGCCGGAGCCGGATGTGACCAGGGCATCACCGTGGTCCTCCGCGTCCTGGTCATCCAGGGGAAAGTAAATGTCAAGGGCCTGTCTCGCCTCGGAGGGAACGAGGGGCAGCAGTCCCACGAAAAGGGCGCAGAGAAGACAGAGCATGACTCCACGTCTCATTGGTTTCGAACCTCCTTCACTCGTGTCGTCCGTCGCGGCGCTCCCCGCAGGGCACCTTGCTCCCGGAGACGAAAGGCGCTGCCTGCAGGGTCCCGCCGTGGCTCCGCCGGAGGCGGGACGGATCAGTTGGCCGTGAGAAACTCGATTTTATAGGAGTAGTTCTTGAGAACGTTCGTGAAATCGATCTGGAACGACCTGGTGCTGTTGCCCTCGAACCTATCCAGACAGAACATGAAGGTGTCCACGGTCTTGCCGTTCACGTCGAAGAGATGGAGATTGAAGCAGGCGTGCTGATAATACTCTCCCGTGGTGCTGGTGATGTTTCCGGAGCAGCGGAAGATATTGCCCGTCAGGGGCACGATGGTCACGTCGCCGTAGAGGAATCCGCCCCCCGCATCCTCCTGCGCGAAGGCGCCTCCCGCCAGCAAGAGCAGCAACAACACCGATACGAGCGATGTTCCCCATGATTTTCTCACAGTCGCCACCTCCATGTTCGCTGTTCGTCCGTCGTTTTCCCTTGAGACATCATTCCGCGGTACAGCTCTAAATCATCTAAGGGCTCCATTCTACTCTTTCTCTCGTTGGCTTAAAAGAGCCCAGGGTCCCGGGCAAAAGCGGCAAAAAGCCCGTCGGGGCGGAGGGAACGGCGCGGCAGAACGCACAGGGCGGAGGAGGTTTCGTCATTCCGGGCGGCACCGTGCGCTCCGGACCAGGTTGCGCCCGCCGTTCTTCGCTTCGTAGAGCGCCGCATCGGCTCTCCGGAGAAGCGTCCGTTCGTCCTCGTCGCCACCGAAACCGGCGACGCCGATGCTTGCCGTCACGAACACCTTCTCCGACAGAAAGGCCTCGCTCTCGAACTGTCCCCGGATCCGTTCGCAGATCTCCTCCGCGGCCTCCCGAGACGTTCCGGGGAAGAGGAGCAGAAACTCCTCGCCGCCGAGGCGGGCCGTCACATCGTAGGAGCGGACCAGCCCGCGGAGGCGCTGTGCGGTTTCGCGGAGCACTTCGTCTCCGCCTCCATGGCCGTAGGTGTCGTTGATCTCCTTGAAGCGGTCCAGGTCGAGAACGGCCACGGAAAGGGGAACCTTCTCCCGTCGCGACCGGGCGCACTCCTCTTCCAGGCGCTCGAGACCGGCCCGGCGATTGAGCAGCCCAGTGAGGACATCGTGGCGGGCGTTGTAGCGGAGCATTTCCTGAAGTTCCACGATGCGCCGCCCTACGTCGAGGCGGACTTTCAGCTCCTGGGGGTCGAAGGGTTTCACCACGTAGTCGTCCGCACCGGCCTCAAGCCCCCGCACCACATGCTCCTGCTCCCCCTTCACGGTAAGAAGGATCACGTAGCGGTAGGGGTCCTTTTCGGAGCGGGAACTTCTCAGGCGGCGGCAGATCTCCGGCCCCTCAAGTCCCGGCATGAGCCAATCCATCAGGGCAAGGTTCGGCCCATCCGCGGCCTCGAGAAGACGCAGCGCCTCCTCGCCGTCGGAGGTGCTCACCACGGCATACCCCCATTTCTTCGTCAGGCATTCCAGCATAGTGCGGGTGGCAGCGTCATCCTCGGCGATCAGAATCTTCACGGCTTCCTCCTTTCTTACCCTTCTTTTTGTTCCCGTCTCCATCCCTGGCCGGACATTCTGTCCAGGAACCGCCGCATGGCCTCGGCGGCGCGGGCGAGTTCCTCCTCGAGTTGCCATATCGCGCTCTCCCTGAATTCCTGTTTCGTCAGAAAATGCGTTTCCTCGATTCGTGCCGAAAGACGCTCCACTCTCCCGGCGGCGACGTTCGCCGCCGAGCCGCGGATGGCATGGACGAGGGCGTGCAGTGCCGCCGGCTCTCCCGATGCCGCAGCTTCGCCGAGGGCGATCCGGAAGCGGTCCGTATCCCCGAGAAACACCCGGATTACCTGCTCCGCAAGAGCGCCGTCTCCCTCAACCCTGGCGAGCAGGATCTCCGGGTCGAAACTCTCCGGGTCCGGGGCATTTTCCACGGCATCCGTGCCCTGCAGCGCACCCACGCCGGCGTCGCCCGATTGCACCGAAAGCCCTTCTCCGTTCGTCGTGTCCCTCCGGGGCGAGGTCCCGTCACCTCCAAAGAGACGCTCCGGGGCGAACACCCGGCGGAGCGACTCCCCCAGGTCCCTGGAGGAGACGGGCTTGACGAGGTAGTCGTCGATTCCCAGCGCCAGATGGCGCTCCCGGTCCCCTTTCATGGCCTGGGCCGTGACGGCGATGACGGGAAGGCGCCGCAGGTGAGCCGGCGAAGTGGGGTCGCGCAGGCGGCGCACCACCTCTGTTCCGTCCATGCCGGGCATGCGCATGTCCAGGAGCACCGCGTCGAACGCTTTCTCCGACAGCGCCCGGAGCGCCCCCGGCCCGTCCTCCGCAGCGACGCTTCCACACCCAAGTTTCCGGAGCAGCCCCTGGAGCACCACTCGATTGGTGGCGTTGTCGTCCACCACGAGAAGGAGCCGCCCTTCCCCGTGAAAAAGGGGGGGAACGCTCGCAGCCCAGGCCTCCGCCTCTTCTCTTTCCGCCGCCGTTTCGCCTTTCCGCTCCGGCGGGAGCGCGGAGGAGGGGCCGGGAACCCGGAGAGGCAGGGAAACGCTGAACACCGACCCCTGTCCGACGCGGCTCTCCACACGAATCTCGCCTCCCATGAGCTCCACGAGCTTCCGGGAGATGGCGAGCCCGAGCCCCGTACCGCCGTACCTGCGCGCCGTGGAGGCATCGGCCTGAACGAAGGCCTCGAAAAGATGTTTCCGGTTTTCCTCGGAGATGCCGATGCCCGTGTCCCGCACCGCGAAATCGAGACGGGGGCTATGGCCGTTTCCTCCCGGCACGGCGGCGGGACTTTCGAGCGACACCTCCAGGGAAATTTCCCCACGCTCGGTGAACTTGAGGGCGTTGCCGAGAAGATTCCGCAGCACCTGAGCAAGGCGAAGGCGGTCTCCCAGAAGACGCTCGGGAAGGAAGGGGTCGGCGAGGACGCGAAACGCGAGCCCCTTGGCCTTCGCCAGGGAGGAGGTACTCCGCACCAGCTCACGGAGAAAGCCCCGAAAATCGAAGGCGGCCTCCTCCAGCTCCATCCGTCCCGCCTCGATCTTGGAGATGTCCAGCAGGTCGTTGAGAAGTCCCAACAGAGAGATGGCCTCACCGCGGACGGTCTCGACCATGGCGCGCTGCTCCGCATCGAGGAGCGTGTCGTCCAGCAGCTCCGCCATACCGAGGATGCCGTTCAGCGGCGTGCGGATCTCGTGGCTCATGTTCGCGAGAAAGAGATCCTTGGTACGGTTCAGACTCTCCGCAAGGCCGTAGAGTTCCGCGTCCTGGAGCTGACTCGCCGTGGCGTTGCACACCACCGTCAGAAAAGCCCGGGCGATGTCGGGAATGCCCGCGGGGTCCTCGCCGAGAACGCCGAAGAGAAGCCCCACGGTCCGATGGTTGGGGGTCATCATGGTGTGGAGCAGAAGCGGCTGCTCTCCTTCGGAGGAGGTGACGATGACGGGCTTGTTGCGGTCGATGGACCACGCCACGGTACCGTCGTCGATGAGGAACTGCAGTTCCCTTTCGAGAAACGGCAAGGTGTCGCCGGGATCGCAGTAGGTGCAGGTCATGTCGAGACCGTCGCTGCTGACGAGGTGAAAAGAGACCGCGCCGAGGCGAACGAAGGAGCGCACTTTCTGGGACGCCTCGTGCAGCACCGCCGCAGGGTCCAGGGCCTTGTCCACCGGCAGCAGCGGGCCGCCGGAGCTGAGCGCCGCGTCGAGAATACGCAGGGTGGTGCGGCGCTCCTGCTGGAGGGAGCGCACCTGCTCCTCCAGGGACGTCGCCTGTTCCGAAACGCGGCGGAGCTGTTCCCGAAGCTCCCGGATCGTCTCTTCCGGCGAATCCCGAACCGTGTCGTCCGTCATGATCCGCTCCTTACACCCCCGCCTCGCGCTGGGGGAAGAAGATGTTCATCGTCTCCTGCATCTGCCGTTCGCCCTGGACGAGAAGAGATTCGAGGGACGCCGGGGAGAGTGCCAGGGTCTTCCAGGCCTCCTTCTCCAGCATGGGAACGAACCAGGAGCCGCTCGTCCCCATGCGGAGGGCCAGGGCGAACACATCCGCCGCGTGAATCACCGCCGCGTCCTCGGGATGCTCGCAGGCGAAGGGATCGTGATGGTCGCCCACCAGATGTCCGATGGTCTCGGGAATGCGCCACTCCCGAAGCAGAAGCTGGCCCAGGTGAGCGTGGTCGAAGCCGAAGAGACGTTTCTCGATGCGGAAGAGAGGGATGCGGGCGTAGACGGCGAGCCGGAGTGCAAAGGTCATGAGTTCGGGCATCTTGCGGTAGAGCACCAGCCTGCCGATGTCGTGAAGAAGCCCCGCAAGAAAGTAGCGTTCCTCCGAGGGCTTGCGTTTGGCGTAGGCGAGGATGCGCGAGAAGACGCCGCAGGCGAGGGAGTGCTCCCAGAAGGAGCGCATGTCCACGTACCTCTCGGGGACATGGCGGAAGAAGTTGATGGTGGACACCGCCAGGGCGAGGGTGGTGAGTTCGTTCACGCCGATGATGGCGATGGCCCTCGGAATGGACTCGATGGGTGTGGGAAAACCGTAGAAGGAGCTGTTCACCAGGCGGAGAAGCCGGGCGGAAAGGCTGGGGTCCTTGCTCACCACCTCGCCGATGTGCGCGGCGGAGCTGACCGGCGACTCCAGCACTTCCTTGATCTTGAAGTAGATATCGGGATAGGAGACGAGCCGGACCTCGTTCCGGACCAGCGTGTAGGGAGAAATGGGCTCCAGGGGAAGTCCATCCCGCAGGGGCATCTGGGGAGGACGGTCACCCCGCTCCGGAAGCTCCGGGAGGGAGATGCCTTCCTTCAGCTTGCGGGCCGTTCGGAGTACGCAGAGCCGCCGCAGCTCCCGCATGCAATCGTCCCCGTAGGCCGCGGGGGGAAAGTAACTGTCAACGATCTCGTCGCTCCGGCGGCGCAGTTCCTCCTCGTTCAGGGCGAACTCCTCCGGGAGGGTGATCTCCTCCCCGCCCTTCTCCACATCCACCTCCGACACGCCCCAGACCTTGAGCATACGGACATGGGCGCTCCTCACCACGGCGCCCCTGGCGAGAATCATCCGCCCGTTCGGCGCGTGGAGATCGTTCGCGAGGACCATGCCCTCCGCAAGGGCGTTGACGGTGATCAGCGCCACGGACACCGCCGCCCTTCCATGGGGGCTTTCATTTCGGATCCTCCGGCGCTTTCGGGGACGACGCTTCCGGATCCTCCGACTCCACTCCCTCCAGCAGGGGAACGTAGCGGCAGAAATCGTACCACTCGTCCTCGTGGAGATTTCCGTTTTTTCGCCGCACCAGGAGGCGCTCGCCGAAGAACGGCCCGGCGAGGGGGACGACGAGAACCCCGGTCCCGGAAAGCTGTTCCATCCAGGCAGGTTCCACCTCTTCCGCCGCGGCGGAGACGACGATGCCGTCGTAGGGCGCGCCGGGCGCCCATCCGAAGCGTCCGTCCGCTGTGCGGATCTCTCCGGCGAGCCCCAGGGAATCGAGCCGCTTTCGCGCCACAAGGGCCAGGGCTTCGATGCGTTCAAGACCGATCACCCGCATGCCCATGGCGGCGAGCACCGCCGTTTGGTAGCCTGACCCGGCACCGACTTCGAGCACATTGCCTCCCTCGGAAAGACAAAGAAGTTCCGTGACCCGGGCCACCATGTAGGGCTGGGAGATGGTCTGCCCGTACCCGATGGAAAGCGGCCGGTCCTCATAGGCGGCTCCGGCGACAGCCTCGGGCACGAAAACATGCCGCGGCACGGAACGCATGGCGGCGCACACCCGCGGATCCGCGATACCCCGTGCCTCTATCTGCCTCCGGACCATGAGGTCCGCGGCCTTTTGCCACCCGGTTCCGTCGCGGTGCATTCCGGCCCCCCCTTCCCGGAGTCCTTTATCCCACATTTTTTCAGGCTTGTCGCAAACTTTTCCCCAACGCATCCCATGCATTCCCGCACACCCGGCACCGCCGAAGGCACTGCCCCCGCGGGGGAACGTCGTGCCGTTCAATCCTTCTAGAAAAAGCGCGCCGCGCCCGTCGCATCGGCGGACGCCTCGATCCGTGCGGAAACGCGTCCCATGCGAAAATCCAGAAGCGTCTCCACGAAGTCCCGTTGCAGCAGGGGATTTTCCGTCCACCCGAAGAGATGGCTCGGACAGGCGCAGTCCGACGACCCGAAACCGGGAACGCGCCACGCCGCGAGCGGGGCCAGCACCTCCGCCAGAGCGCACTCCAGGTTCTCCCCGGTACGGACGGGAAGCGCCGCGACGAACGCCGCATGTTCCCGAAGCCAGTCGATGTGCCAGTGCAGCGTCTTGCGGCGTCGACGGTGCCGCGCCGTCCGCGCCGCGAGGTGCCGCACCGCGGAGCCGACGTACACGTAATATCCTTCCCGGAAGGGCAGCGCACCGAGTCTGCCCACCTCGATCTCCCGCGCCTCGGGAAGGTGCAGCACCAAGAGGTAGGCCCCGCCGTCCCGGCACTCCGCCTCGGCGACATCCCAGGGAATGGCGAGCTGCCGCACGGGACCGTCCCGGTCGAGGGCGGGGATGCCCCCGCGCTCCCGCCAGTCCACTCCGACCGCCGTGATGTCGAGGGCGTGCCGCGCCTCCAGAAGCGCCTTGGAAAAGGCGTAGTCCGTGTGGTAGTCCGGCAGGAAAAAGCGCACGTCCCCGGACTGAACGACGAAAAGAACGCCGCAGCGGTATCCCTCCCGGGCGAGTTCCGTGAGTTCCTCCACATGTTTCCGCCCCCGGGCGGTCTCTGCGTCCGGAAACATGGCGAGTTTCCGATGAAACAGGGTGCAGGACTTGACCTCCAGAAGGAAGGGAACCCCGTCCTTGCGCAGAAGAAAATCGAAGCGGCTGTTTCCGAGGGGATACTCCGCCTGGAGCACCTCCGCCCCTTCCAGGCCGGGAACAAGGTTGTTCCGCAGGAGATACGCCGCCAGGGCGTTGGTGCGGATGGTATCCACCATGACCCAGCTCTCTCCCCTGGCCACGGCCAGAACACGACAGGCCAGTTTCCCCCCCTGGCGCGGAGCCAGGAGAAGCAGAGCCCCGGGCAGGAGAAGCTCCCGAAGTTTTCCCGGATTCGGCAGGTGGGCCCGCAGAGGACGTCCTTCCACAAGACACTCCACCTCAAAACGGTTGTGCCGCTGGAGAAAGACTCCCTCCACACCGTACCCCTGCGGCACAAGGAGAAAAGGTTCCGCGCCGTCGTCGCGGAACCTGCGGAATCGTTCCTCCCGGAGGGGGACATTCCAGGGGAACTTCCCCATGAAGTCCGGCATGTTCCGGCGCCCCCTCAGAAGATGATGTTGAGCAGCATGACCAGGCCGAAGAGGATGCCCATGAACCAGAGGAGCGCCCTGGAGAGAACACGGGAAAGGACGTTCAGCGGCCACGGGGCGGTTTTCGCCCAGTCGGCGCACTTGGCCTCCAGAGAGAGGCTCGGCACGGCAAGAAGGATGAACACGTACAGAACTACGGTGTTCACCAGACCGAAGACACTCACCACAAGGGAGAGCAGCAGGATGAGGAGAATCGCCAGGGCGTTCGCCGCCCCGCGCAGATATCGGGAGGTTTCCGAGAGAAATGTCACCGCGTCGCACTCCTTCCGTCGGCACGGACAGGGATTCCTGACCGGACAAAACCGCCATGCCGCAAGCCTACGGCCCCGGACACAATCCGTCCACGGAACGGGAAAGATCCGGCTGGATGCGTTTTGTCCGCGCCTGCGACGTTTTGAGGGCAACGAAATCGCCCCCTGACGCACTGCACCCGCCGCCCGGCAGATTCCGAGGACGTACGTAGTGTTGCTCATACGTTGATCATGTTCCGTTTTTCTCGTAACGATTGTAGTCCCCGCAAGAACCGTGCGTCAAGGCGAACGAGGCATTCCCTGGAACCGGACAACGCGAACGTCACTTTTCACGTTTACAGGGGCAAGAGATGAAACACATCGTCCGGAACATCCACGGGCGATCGACATTCATGATTGCGTGCGTCAGTCGTGGCGAGGAGACGCAAAAGCTCAAGAAAGCCCTGATCAAGTAGGAATCAACCGCTCTCGCTCGCAGGTCGCATCGCATTTTTCCCAGATCGGCGTAGCATTTTTCAGAGGTTCCTCAACAATGGCGGAATATGTCGTTTGCAGAAACCCGGGCGACACGGACGGCGACGGGGGCCGCGTAGAATCGGTGCGACACCGGGTGTTTCGGAACGAACAACGTTCCGGGAGAAACGTAAAGTCCTTTGTAGGAAGTACAGAGCATGAGGAACACGGCAGAGGATCACTCCGGAGCGGCGTCACGCTCCAGGATGTCTTTTCCCTCACGCACCACACCCCGCGACCGGGTTGACGAAAGGGCGGCGCTTTCGTACAGTCTCGCTGAGAGGCGAAATCAGGCGGAACATTCCGCACCCCTGGAGGAGATCGCACCACAACGGAAGGAGGAGCACCCATGACGGAAAGGGCAGGCAAGCCGGTTTCCCGGGATTCGCTCGTCAACATACCACGCCTCATCACCGCCTATTACACAAGAGAGCCGGATCCTGAAAATCCTGCGCACCGGGTCGTCTTCGGCACCTCGGGGCACCGGGGATCGTCGTTCACCAACAGCTTCAACGAGGGACACGTGGCGGCCATCTGCCGCGCCATCTGCGAGCTTCGGAGAGAACGCGGCGTCACCGGACCGCTCTTCCTCGGCATGGACACCCACGCCCTTTCCGAGGCGGCGTTCGTCACCGCCGTGGAGGTCTTCGCCGCGGAAGAGACGGACATCATGATCCAGGCCGGCTTCGGTGCCACGCCCACACCGGTGATCTCCCACGCCATCCTCACCTTCAATAGAGGACGGCGGGACGGGCTCGCCGACGGCGTGGTCATCACCCCGTCGCACAATCCGCCCGAGGACGGAGGGATCAAGTACAATCCGCCATCGGGCGGCCCCGCGGACACGGAGACCACGCAACGCATCCAGGACAGGGCGAATGAACTCCTCGGCTCGGAAAAGACCCGGGGTATCCCCATCGAACGGGCGCTCAAGGCCGACACCACGCACGTGCACGACTACATCACCCGCTACGCGGGGGACCTGCGGAACGTGGTGGATCTCGACGCGATCGCCCACTCGGGGCTGCATCTGGGCGTGGACCCCATGGGCGGCTCGGGGCTCGCCTTCTGGGAGCCCATCGCGGATCTCTACGGCCTGCACCTCGACGTGGTGAACCCCTTCCTGGACCCGACCTTCTCCTTCATGACCCTCGACAGGGACGGGAAAGTCCGCATGGACTGCTCTTCCCCCTGGGCCATGGCGCGGCTCGTGGAGATGAAGGATGACTTCGACATCGCTTTCGGCAACGATCCGGACTACGACCGCCACGGCATCGTCACTCCCGACGGAGGGTTGCTGAACCCCAACCACTATCTCGCCTCCGCGGTGTGGTATCTCTTCCGGAACCGGGAGGAATGGAACCCCGCGTGCCGAATCGGCAAGACCCTCGTGACCAGCTCCATGCTCGACCGCGTCGCGGCGGCCCTAGGCAGAACGATCCTCGAAGTTCCCGTGGGGTTCAAGTGGTTCGTGGACGGGCTGCTGGAGGGCACCTGCGCCTTCGGCGGCGAGGAGAGCGCGGGGGCGTCCTTCCTGCGGAGGGACGGCACAGTCTGGACTACCGACAAGGACGGGTTCATCATGGACCTTCTCGCGGCGGAAATTACCGCCCGGAGCGGAAAAACCCCCTCCGAACTCTACGGCGAGCTGGAAGGGCGCTTCGGCGCGTCCCGTTACGAACGGCAGGACGTCCCCGCCACGGCGGAACAGAAGAAGCGTCTCGCCGCGCTCGATCCCTCGGCGATCAACGTGGCGCACCTCGCGGGCGAGCCCATCACCGCCGTCCTGTCGAAGGCGCCGGGAAACGGCGCACCCATCGGCGGCATCAAGGTGACCACCGAAAACGGCTGGTTCGCCGCCCGCCCCTCCGGAACGGAGGACCTCTACAAGATCTACGCGGAGAGCTTCCTCGGCGAAGAACACCTGCAACGTCTTCTCGAAGAAGCCCGGGCGGTGGTGGCGCGGGCCTTTTCCGGCGTCTCCGGCGCCTGACGCCCCGGCACGGAAGGGCGCACCAAGAAAAAGCGGCCCGCCAAAGCCCTCCGCCGACACCTTTGCCGGAGCCGATTCCGGCGCGTCATTGCCCGTCCCCTAAGAGACGAGACACGGCAAAAGAGAAAGAGAACGATGCGTCTCTTTCTCTTTTGCCGCATTCCAGTGTCATTCACGCGTGGAGGAAGACACTCTTCCTTCAGGAGACCTTTTTGTCGGCCCCCCCGAAAAGGTGCGGATTATTCCCCATGGCCAGAAATCGCGGCGGCATTTTCGCCACCAGCAGAGCGACGAGAACAGCGCTCGCAATCTTGTCCACGAGATTGCCCGTGATACGGGGAAGAAAGGCGGCGGTGAAAATCTTGTGTCCGCTCTGGTACAGCCAGAGGAAGAGGAAATCCGTCCCGCCTCCGGTGAGACCGCCGTAGATCCATACGGCAATTGGAGTTCCGATGAGGGGTGCGAGGACGGCAAGGCACAGCCCTACACCGATGGAGACGGGAAGGGTGAAACGGGTCTTGCGGGCGACCACTCCCACGAAGAGCCCGATGGCCATGTTCACCAGAGCGAAGGGAATATCGCGGGGATTGGTGAGGATACCCTGAACGACGTTCGTCACCAGTCCGATGAGAACACCGTAGAACGGCCCGAACAGCACGGCGCCGAAGATGGTCCCGATCGTATCCAAAAACAGCAGCGGAATCTGGAGCGACTGCACCAGCGTTCCGAAAACGAGGTTCATGACGACACACAGGGATGCGAAGATCATTTGAAACGTACTTTTGTTCATGGCAGGAAATTCCTCCTCGGCAAACGTGTCGCAGCGTCGCAGCATCTCTTGCCCTGAAAGAACAGGACACCGATTTCCCTCCTACGCCTCGCCGGAAATTCCGTCGGCATCGCGGCGGAATTTTCGTCTCACCTCCCGCCATGTCGTTCCCTCCGGGGATTCTTCGTCCACTGCGGAAAAGGGAAGAGACATCCCTCTTTCCGACAGCAGGGCACGCAGTTCCTCCATGAAGACACCCTCCCCGGAGCAACGCCGCAGAGCGTTCCGGGAACGCTCGACAAAGTCTCCTGAGGCGATCTCCCCTCCCTCGTATCCCGTACAAGAGAAGAAAACTCCGCAGGATGGGCTGCCGTCCACACCGACGATTCCCTCCACGCTATGGCCGGAGCGCAAGTGGCTCTCCAGTTGGTCCATCGTACCGGAAAGAAGAGAGCGGCAATGGCGCCGAAAGGCGGCCGTGTCATATTGTTCGCGGGTCATGCCCCAACGCGCCCCGCCCAAAAAAGTAGCTTCCGGACACGGAAGCTGTATCACCCCGATTCCTTCCTCAAGAAGGGGAAGGACGAAAGAAAGGAGTGCTCCGGGGTACTCGGCGAGCCCCTTCACCTTGGCATCCGCATTCAAAAGACAGTGGGCAAGAACGACGACGGATCCACTTCGACGCATCCGGACACTCCCTTCTGTTCTCTCTGAAACCCGGAGAACGACATATCCTCCGGGTTTTTCCTACGAAGCACGTTTCCCTCCGACAACGGAGAGGGCCTCCAAGAACACATGGGCATAGGATTTATTCCATATACCTTTTCCTCCGTGCATTTGTCAATGATCCGTACCGAACGATGACAGGGTGGAATCGAATCTGCAGAGAAGAATGCGGGACAGCTCCACACCCGGTCTGCGGGAGTAGAGGAAAACCGTTCCGTCGGGATGTCCCGGCACTCGCAATTCGCTTGTGAGTACGACACTGGTGATGGCCGTAGCGAGAAGAGTGGACCCCTGGCAATATTTCGATAAACCTCGGTTTTCTGTACGAGCCAAAACGCATGTCGCGATTATTGACAGAAAGGTGTACAGAGTCCTATACTCTCGGCAATTCATCATCCATGATGAGCAACTCATATCGGGAGGTGAAAACCGTCGTCTGCGAACAGGCTCTTCGTCTCCACCGCGGTTTCATACGGAAAGGCCCCTTGCGGCCGCATCGCCCGGAGCAACGTACCGGAAAAGGAGGACGAATCATGACCGGTGTATCGAAATTCCGACGTGTTCTTGCGGTAACCCTGATGTTTCTCCTCGTTCTCGCCCCCGCCGCTCTTGCGAAGACGACCCTCTCGGCGCACAGTGTCTACTCCGACGCGCACTATCAGGTAGAAGCGCTCAAGATGATGGGAGAAAAAGTGAAGGAACTCACCGGAGGCTCGGTGGAGTTCAACGTGATCTCCGGCGGCGCCTTGGGCTACAAGGGCCCGGATCTCCTCCGGGTCGTCAAGGAAGGACAGCTCGACATCTCCGAGATCGTCTCCACGGGATTGACCGGCAGCAGCCAGATCTTCGGCGTCCGTTCCCTGCCGATGCTCATCAACGGCTGGGACGAGGCGGAGAAGTTCAACCGAATCGCCCGCCCCTACTACGAGAAGATCTGCGACGAATGGAACCAGAAGCTTCTTGTGGTTTCTTCCTGGCCCTTCGCGGATCTCTGGACCACCAAACCCGTCAAGGGACTTGAGGATCTCAAGGGCATGAAGGTCCGCACTTACGACCGCAGCGGCGCCCTCTTCGTCGAGGCTTTCGGCGGCACCCCCCTCGCCCTTCCTCTCGCGGAACTCTACACGGCCTTCTCCACCGGCCTCGTCCAGGGAACCATCAGCTCCGCCGTCTCCGCGAAGGAGAGCAACATCTACGAAGTGACCAAGTACTGCATTCCCATCCAGGTCACCACTTCCTCCAGCATCATGACCATCAACAAGGACGCGTGGAACAAGCTCAGTCCGGAGGAGCAGAAGGCCCTCGAACAGGCCGCCGCGGAGACGGAAACGTGGCTCGTCGGAAAGGTGAAGGACGTGGTCGAGAAGGACATGGCCACCATCAAGGCGAAGAAGCCCGACTTCGAATTCCCCGAGATCACGCCGGAATTCCGGGCCGAACTGGAGAAGCTCGCCGCAAAGGTCGCCGCTGATTTCATCGAGAAGAATCCCGAAGCGAAACCCCTCTACGAGGAGTTCATGAACTCCAAAGGAAAGTAATGCCCCGGAGCCCCTCGCGGCACAGGGCCGGGAGGGGCTCTTCGTGTAAGGAGAGATGCACATGAAGAAGATTTCGACCGGCATTGAAGGGCTGAGCACCTTTCTCGGGGGCGCGAGCGGCGTCTGTCTGGTGATCGCCTGCGGACTCATCATCGCGGAAATCGTCAGCCGCAGTTTCTTCCACGCCACGTTCTACATCGTCGACGAATATTCGGGCTACCTCATGGCCATCAGCAGCTTCCTCGGCCTTTCCTTCGCGGAGAAGCACAACGGTCACATCCGGATGGAACTCATCGATTACCTTCAGGACAGATTTCCCAAAACTATCCTTCGCATCAGGCAACTCTGCTACATCCTGGCGGCGCTCTTCGCGCTCTATCTCACCATGGTGACGTGGAAGCTCTTCTTCAGTTCCTACATGGGCAACGAGCGCTCCTACCAGGTCTCGGAAACGCTCCTCGCCATTCCCCAGGCATTTCTTCCCCTGGGCAGCTTCGTCCTCTTTCTTCAGTATGTGGTGAACTTTCTCAAGACCCGACCGGAAGGCCAGGTGAACGGCTGATGCTCTCCACGGCGCTTTGCGTCATTCTGGCTCTGCTGGCGCTCTTTCTGGCAAGCGGCCTCTGGATCGGGGTCTCCCTCTTCTTCGTGGGAGGCATCTCCCTCGCGCTCTTCACGAACCTTCCCGTGGAGCGCATTCTCGGCAGCGTCATCTGGAACAACACGAGCAGCAGCACCCTCATGGCTCTGCCCCTCTTCATCATGATGGGAGAGCTTCTCGTGCGGACCAGGCTCTCAGAGGACCTTTTCGACGGCCTGACCCCCTGGGTGGCGCGCTTCCCGGGAGGACTGCTCCACGTGAACGTCATCGCCTGCGCGCTCTTCGCGGCCATCACGGGCTCCGTCAACGCCACCACCGCCACGGTGGGCAAGATCACCATCCCCGAGTTCGAGAAACGGGGCTACGACGACGCCCTCTCCATCGGCAGCCTCACCGCCTCGGGCACGCTGGGCATTCTCATTCCGCCGAGCATGCCCATGCTGATCTACGGGGTCGTCGCCCAGGCGAGCATCGGCAAGCTCTTCATCGCCGGGCTGCTGCCGGGGCTTCTCCTCATGTTCTTCTTCTGCCTCTACATCGCCGTCATGTCCGGGGTAAAACAAAAGGACGGCGGGGACATTCCCCGCTATTCCTGGGGGGAGCGCATCCGCAGCCTGCCGAAGATTCTTCCCGTGGCGTCCCTGATCGCCTTCGTACTGGGAAGCATCTACACGGGCTGGTCCACTCCCACCGAGGCGGCGGCCATCGGCGTCTTCGGCGCCACCGTCCTCGCCGTCGGGACGCGATGCCTCACGCCGAAGATCTTTTGGACCTGCGTGGTGGGCACGGTGCGCACGAACTGCATGATCATGCTCATTCTCATCGGCGCCTCCTTCTTCTCCGTGGCGCTGGGCTTTCTCGGCCTTCCCAAGTACATCAGCGAGTCCATCATCGCCCTCGGGGCGAGCAAGTACGCCATCATGGCCCTGATCACCGTGGTCTATCTCATCCTGGGCTGTCTCATCGACGGGTACTCCATGATCGTCATGACCGTGCCCATCTTCCTGCCCCTCGTGAGCGCCCTCGGCCTGGACCCCATCTGGTTCGGCATCTTCGTGGTGCTCCTCGTGCAGATCGCCAACATCACACCCCCCATCGGGTTCAACCTCTTCCTCGTGACGGGCATCTGCAGACACAAGATCGGATTTATCTCCCGGGCGGTGTTCCCCTTCATCACCATCATGATCCTCTTCGCCGCCCTGATCACGATCTTCCCGAACCTCGTCCTCTATCTGCCGAACATGATGTAGCGGACGAAGACGCTCCCGGACCCGGGCGCCCTGCATTGCTCCGGAAAGGGACGATGACGGCGGAAAGCGAAACGGCACGGGCACGAAAGCCACGCAAAAGGGCGGCCCCGAATTCCGGGACCGCCCTTTTATCCGTAATCATCGCAGAGAGCGATACCACCGCACCTCAGATCGTCATCTATCCTCCACGCCGCCTTCGTCGCATCGCGGCCCTCCCGGAAGGTGCTCCAGAAAATCCCCGAGGAGCTGCTCCACCACCCACCGTTTGTACTCGGGGGTGCTTCGGGGCGCCACTTCCTCGGCAGCGCGGAAGCACGCCTCTCTGCGCGCCGCCGCATCGGCCGTGCGTCCAAGGAGGAAACGTCCGGTCCGTTCGAGGAGGCGCACCGTCGGTGCGGCGCTTCCCACGGCGATCCGGGCGTGGACGATGCGCCCTTCCGCATCGGTGTCGAGGGAGGCCGCCACCGTTACTCTGGAGATGGTGAGGGCGCTCCGGGAACCCACCTTGCGGAAGAACTGGAAATTCCGGTAACGTTCCACCTCCTCCCGCCCCGTCCGGAAGGGGACGAGAATCTTCGTGAGCAGTTCGTCCCCGGCAAGAACGGTCTTCCGGTAGGAAGCGATGAACTCTTCGAGCGGGATGGTTCTCGCGCCCCTGACGCTTTCAAGCACCACCGACGCGCCGAGGACGAGCAGGGCGGGCGGTGAATCCGCCGCGGTGGACGCTCCGGCGAGGTTGCCGCCGATGGTGGCCCTGTTGCGGATGGCCGGCGCACCGAAGGAGAGCGCCGCCTCCGCGAGGGCGGGGAAGCACTCCCGCACCACCACGTTTTTCGCCACCGCGTCCATGGACGTCCCCGCCCGGATTTCCAAAAGATCCTCCCGCTCGAAAATGCCCCGGAGATCCGGAATATCCAGGATGTTCAGGACACATTCCGGGACCGCCTCTCCGCTCCCCGGGACCATCAGATCCGTTCCTCCGGCGAAGAGCGTGGGAGGCACGTCCGCGTCGGCGAGCATCCGGAGGGCCTCGTCGATGCTTCGAGGAAACAGGACCCGTGGAGACTCCCCGTCGCAGGGAAGCGGCGGTCCGTCGGAGCGGGAACCGTTGGCCCTTCGTGCCCCGAAACCCCGCATCGCCTCCTCCGGTGACCCGGCGGCGCACTTCTCCACCGCCGCCACGACCCGTTCGTAACCGGTGCAGCGGCAGAGGCTCCCCGAGAGCCCCGCCCGGATCTCCTCCCGGTTCGGGCGGGGGGTCTCGTTCAGCAGCGCCCGGGACGCCAGGATGAGGCCGGGAGTGCAGAAACCGCACTGCACCGCCCCTTCCTCCAGAAAGGCGTTCTGGAGCGGATCGGGGTTTTCCTTCGACCCCAGCCCCTCGATGGTGACGACCTCCCGCCCGTGGAGCTGAAAGGCGGGGACGAGACAGGAATTGACGAGCATTCCGTCGAGAAAGACCGCGCAGGCGCCGCACTCTCCCTCGCCGCATCCCTCCTTCGTACCCGTAAGTCCCAGGTCCTCCCGCAGGATCTTCAGAAGAGAGCGCAGCGGCGGCACCCGGAGCACCTGTTCGGTTCCATTCACCAGCAGGGAAATCCTCATGCTCCGTCTCCCTCCGATTCCTTCGCGCAGTTCCGTTTTTTCCTCGCCGCGAGCTTCTCCAGCAGTTTCGCCGGCGAAAGGGGTATTTCGTCGCAGAAGACGCCAAGGGCATCCTCCAGAGCAGCCAGAAGCGCCGGAGCACCCCCGTCCATGGGAAGTTCTCCCAATCCTTTCGCGCCGAAGGGACCGTGCCGGGTGGGCAGTTCCTCGAAACGCACCGCGAACTCCGGCGCATCCACCGCGGTGGGAATGAGGCAGGTGGCCATGCGGTCGTTCCGGAACCGGCCTCCACCGTAGCCCATGTCCTCCAGATAGGCGTAACCCAGAGCCTGGAGCGTTCCCCCCTCGGCCTGTCCCGCGGCGAGAACGGGGTTCACCGCCCTGCCGATCTCAAGCACCGTGGTGACCTTCCGCGGGCGGATCTCCAGCGTCGTCGCGTCCACATCCACGCAAGCGACATCGGCCCCCCAGGAATAGGACTTGTAAGCATCCCCGGAAAACGTCGCTTCATCCCAGAAAAACCCCTCCGGAGGGGTGTAGGTCGCCTCCGCCGTGAGAGGCCCGCCGCTCTCGCGCACGTAGCGGGAGAGCAGAGTCGCCATGTCCCCGAGCCGCTCCTCCCCGGCGAAAAAATAGCCGTCCTTGGAGTAGACCTTCCGGCCCGCCGTGTCGAACCACTCCTTCGCCGCCGCTTCGAGACGCCGGAGCATGGTCCGGCAGGCGTCCACAAGCACGCGCCCCACCACGAACACCGTCCGGGAGGCCACGGTGGGACCGCTGTCCGGAACCAGCCCCGTCTCGGGAGGAACGTGGCGCACCTTGCCCAGGGGAAGCGCAAGCGCCTGGGCGACGATCTGGCAGAGTACCGTGGACGCTCCCTGCCCCATCTCCGTGCTGGAGACGAAAATCTCCACGTTCGCCTCTTCGTCCGCGGTAAGCCGCACCCGACCGGCGATGCGTTCCTCTCCGCTTCCGGTGAACCCGCCGCCGTGGAGGAAGAGAGAGAGCCCCACCCCGCGCCACACGCACCTTCCCCGTTCGTCTCTGCAGAATTTCGGAGCGGCCTTCAGTGCCTCGTAACCGGAGAGCGCCACTGCCTTTTCGAGAACCAGGGATGCCCCCGCTTCCTCCTCAAGAACCTGACCGAAGGGAAGCGTGTCCTTTGTGCGGAGGGCGTTCTTCCGGCGGATTTCGAGAGGAGACATGCCCAGTTCCGCGGCGATGCGGTCCATCTGGCGTTCCATGGCGAAAAGGCTCTGGGGAGCACCGAACCCGCGAAAGGCTCCGTTGGGGGGAGTGTTGGTCTCAAGCGCCCATCCCCGAACCGTCGCGGCGGGAACGCGGTAGGCGCCGCAGGCATGGAGCATGCACCGGGAGAGAACTACCGGACTCAGCGTGACATAGGCTCCGCCGTCCAGGTAGATGTCGATCTCCGCACCGAGGAGCGTTCCGTCCTTCCGCACTCCCGTGCGGTGAAAGATGAGCGAGGGGTGACGCTTGGTGGTGACGCGGATGTCCGTCCGCCGGTCGAAAATCATCCGCACGGGTTTTCCCGAGGCAAGCGCCAGAAGCGCCGCCTGCACGGCGAGCACCGAGGGGTAGTCCTCCTTGCCTCCGAAGGCGCCTCCCGTGACGGCCTGACGGACCACTACCCTTTCGGGGGGAAGGGCAAGAGCCTTCGTCAGCGCCCCGTGCACGTAGTAGGGACACTGCAGGGACCCCGTCACCTCCACGCCCCCGTTTTCTCCGGGAAAGGCGATCATTCCCTGGGGCTCCAGATACATGTGCTCCTGGTGCCCCGTCCGATAGACTCCTTCCACGACGAGATCCGATCCCGCAAGGGCCGACGCGGTGTCCCCGCCTGAAAATGCGTAGGAGGCGAGCACGTGTTCCCGGGAGAGCGCAAGGCGCTCCTGGGCTTCGTCGAGGGAGAGCAGGGCGGGAAGCTCCTCCACGTCCAGATGGACCGCCGCCATCGCCGCCGCGAGGATGGCCCTGTCAGGAGCGGCCAAAAGCACCACGGGCTCCCCGAGAAACCGGATCTCCTCCGCCGCGACGATGGGATGGTCGTCCCGGATCATGTGCACCACGTTCGGTCCGGGCAGAGTCCGGGCCGTCACGACGGTGACACGGCTCCAGTCGAAGGCGGGATCGAAGCGAATCTCCCGGAGACGCCCCCGGCAGACGGGAGCGCGCACCACATCGCCGAACCATGCTCCGGGAACGGCAATGTCGTCGGTAAAACGGGCCGTCCCGGACACCTTCTCCCATCCCTCGATGCGGGAACAGGACGCGCCCACCGGCGAAAACAGTCGGTCTTCCACGGGCAGACCTCCTTCTGCACTTGATCTCGTTCGCCTTTACGAGAGCACCCTCCGAAAAGGGGATACCCGAGCAGGCGTCCTTCAACGATGGTCTTGAACAGGTCTTGTCCTTTCGTGCAGCCCGGATCTTGTCTTCGCGGGCCAAGTTCCTCCGGGCAGCCCTCCAGGTGGTCTCGCTCCTCCTCCGCACCGTCCCGGAACCGTGGCGGAAATTTCTAGCCCTCCGCTCCCGAGCCATCCCCGCGCCTGTCCCGGAGCGCCAGCGCCCCGGCGGGGCAGAAATCCCGGCAGAAACCGCAGCCGATGCAGGATGCGGCATGGACGGCAGCCTTGCTTCCGTCGAAGTAAAGCGCTCCCGACACGCACCGGGAAAGACAGGTCCGGCAGGCCACGCAACGCTCCCGGTCCACCGCCATGACCGGAACGCCCTCGATCCGGTTTCGCTCCTTCAGGCGACGCCCGTAGAGCCCTCGGATCTCCTCCACCGAGGCATACCCGTGTGCGTCGAGCCACGTATCGAGTTCCGCCGCGATTTTTCCGTACACGCCGTGCCCCTGCCGAATCGCCGCAGAACACACCTGCACCAGCGAGGCCCCGGCGAGGAAGAATTTCACCGCGTCCACGCCCCGTTCGATCCCTCCCACGCCGATGACGGGCTTGTCCTGCACGGTGGTGAGGCGATACACGAAATGCAGGGCGAGCGGAAGAATGGGCGGCCCCGACAGCCACCCCTGCCCGTAGGAGGAACCGAGGAGGGGCGAGACGCTCTCCACGTCCATGTCGAGGGCGGGGCCCAAGGAGTTGATCGCCACGAAGGCGTCCACCACGGGAGAGGCCGCCTTGGCGAGGGCCTCCAGGTCCGGCACGGAGGGAGAGAGCTTCATCCAGATGGGGATTTTCGTGCTCCGCCGAAGTGCCTTTGCCACGTCGAGCAGGGGATCGAGTTCCTTTCCCACGTAGTGGATGGAGAACTCCACCGCGTCGGGGGCCACCTCGCGCTCGAGCAGCTCGCCGAGAAAGGCCACTTCCTCCGGAGAGTACCCCACGGAGACAATGAGGGGCAGCCCCGCTTCCTTCGCCTTTTTCAACTCGGGAAACATCTCCCGGGGAGACACCTCCGCCCAGGTCTCGCAGTTGAGCAGGCCGAGACCGGTCCGCCTGATGGAAGGACGCGGATCCGATGCGGCGCGCACCGAAACGGTCTTCGCCACGATGCCCCCCGCACCTCCTTCCGCAGCGGCGAGCATCTGTTCCCCCGTGTGCACGTTGGGCCCCGCCGCGGGAAGCACGGGATTGCGGAAGTGGAGACCGTTTACGCACTGTGCCAGATTCGCCATGGGCGTTCCTCCTTCATTACAACAGCCTTGTCCCCCGAAGCGTGACTCTTTTTTCTCATGGTGCTCATGTCGCCGAACATCGCACCTCGGACGCATGCGCCCGCCCGGCAAAACCCCCTGCCTCAGGCGCGGCGGGAAAAACGTTCTCCCAGCGCTCTCGCGGCGGCCATCGCCTCCGGAAGGAGCGCCTCTTCATCCAGAAGCGTCACCCGTCCGTTCCGGAAGAGGATCCGTCCGTCCCCGACGGTGAGAAAGGCCCGTCCGTTTTTGGCTCCGTAAATCAGATGCCCCGGCAGATTCGCCGCCGTCACGGGCGTCAGAGGCAGGTACTCGGGCACCGTCAGATCCGCCCGCCTGCCCGGTCCCAGCCCCCCCGCATCGGGAAAGAAGCGCCGCAGCACGTCGCGGCTTTCCGCAAAGAAAATCCGTCCCAGCTCGCGGAAATCCTCCCGGGAACCCTCTCCGAGAAGGCAGGCGGAACGCAGGGTCTGAACCATGTCGCAGCTCATGCCGTCCGTACCGAGAACACACCGGGAGAGTTTCTTGCGGTTGAGGCGCCCCACTCCGTTATTCGCGTTGGACTCGGGGTTCCAGATCGCCGCGGAGCGGCTGCGCTCCAGGTGGTCCAAATCCTCGTCGGACACGTGCACCAGGTGGGCCAAAAGCGACCGCGCGTCCAGAAGGCCGAAGCGCCGGAGCCGGTCCACCGGACCAGCGTAGCCCAGGTCGCGGCAGAAGCGCAGATCCCTCTCGTCCTCGCCACAGTGGATGTGAATGGGCATCTCTTCCGGCTTGACTTGTCGAACCCAGGCGAGGGTCTCCTCGCCGAGGGTGAAGTTGGCGTGCAGGCCGAAAGCGCCCCGAACCAGAGGATCATCCCGGTGCCGCCGCCAGAAATCGAGGTTCTCCTCCGCGTGCCCCCGTGCACCGCGCGCTCCGACACTCTTTCCGTAGGGGCTCTTCGGGCCGTCCGCCCGGTCGGACATCTCGTAGCAGACGAGCCCCTTCATGCCCAGCGATCGGAATGCGCCGGCGAGAATGTCCAGGCTTCCCCGGACGCAGCTCATGGAGGCGGAATGGTCGAAGACGGTGGTCACGCCGTGCCGGAGGGCGTCGCACAGCCCGAGCAGCGCCGACAGGCGGAGCGTCGGCGCGTCGAGCACGTCGTCGAGGGGCCACCAGAGCCGCTCCAGGATGGCGGAAAAGTCCGGCGTGGCGCCGAGCGGCGCCAGCCCCACGGCAAAAAAGGAATAGAGGTGATGGTGAGGATTGAAGAATCCCGGCAGGACAAGCCGCCCTCCCACGTCGCAGAATTCCTCCCCCTCCCGGAGCCGGGCGCGGATGGAGGCGACATCCCCCACCTCGACGATCCTTCCGTTCCGGACGAGCACGGCCCCGCGGTCCAGAAAGAGACCGCACCCGTCGGCGATTACGCCGTTTCCCACGGCGAATCCCCGGGCGGGCGGGTCTTTCCCCTTGTCTCCGACGGCGAGCACCTCCGCGCTCATGCCTCCTTCCCCTCCGTCGCAGGGCGCGACTCTGCGCCGCACTGCCCCGGAACGTTCGCCCGAAGAGCCTGCAACACCTTTTCCGGCGTGAAGGGGAGATCGAAAAGGCGCACTCCCGTGGCATCATAGATGGCGTTCGCAATGGCCGGAGCGGGACCGTTGATGCCGATCTCCGAGACGGATTTGGCACCGAAGGGCCCCGTCTCCTCGTGGGAGGAAACGACGATGGTGCGAAGGCGCGGCACATCCCCGAGGGTGGGAATCTTGTAGTCCCAGAAGGAGGGGTTCCGCATCCTCCCCGATCCATCGAAGCGGTACTCTTCCCACAGGGCGTAGGCGATGCCGTTCAGGGCCGCTCCCTCCACCTGTCCCTCCACGAGACGGGGATTGATGGGCTGCCCGCAGTCCACCGCGGAGACGAAGTCGAGCACGGCCACCTTTCCCGTCTCCAGGTCCACCTCCACTTCCGCGAACTGGGCCATGAAGGGCGGAGGCGATTCGCTCCCCACGTAGGAGGCCTGAGCCTGGATCTGGAACTGGTCGTGGCCGTAGAGGGTCTTCACCGCCACGTCCCCGAAGGCGACGCGTTTGTCCGTCCGCAGATCGCGGACAGAGCCGTTTTCGAGGCAGAGGTCCTCCTTCCGTGCGCCCAGCATGTCCGCCGCCACGTCCAGAATCTGGGCCGCGCAGCTCTCGGCGCACTTCGCCACGGCGTTTCCGGAGACATAGGTCGTGGACGACGCGTAGGCCCCCACGTCGAAGGGCGTCACGTCCGTGTCGCCCGAGAGGACCAGGATCTTCTCCACGGAAAGTCCGAGGACCTCCGCGGCGATCTGGGCGAGGATGGTGTCCGCGCCCGTGCCGATGTCCGCCGCCCCGACGAGGAGATTGAACGAGCCGTCCTCGTTCATCTTCATGGACGCCGCCGCCATGTCGATGCCGGGGATGCCCGATCCCTGCATGGACACCGCCGCCCCGACGCCGCGCACTCTTCCTGGCGCGGGCGAGAGACGTTTTCCCCGCTTTTCCCTCCATCCGATGGCCTCGGCACCCCGGTCGATGCACTCGTCGAGCTTGCAGGAGCGGATGATCTGGTCCACCCCCTCCTTGCCCTCTCCGAGGGCCCGGAAGACCGGAGAGGTCTCCCCCTCCCGGATGTGCCACCGCTTCACGTAGTCGAGGAAATCCTGGCCGACCCGCCTTGCGAGAATGTCCACGTGCTGGTTGAGCCCGAAGAAGGCCTGGGTCGCCCCGTACCCGCGATAGGCGCCGCCCACGGGAAGGTTCGTGTACACCGACCGGCCCAGAAAACGCAGGTTCGGAATCTTGTTGAACAGGGGAAGGCTCTTGCCTCCCGCCACGGAGACCACCGTGAGGGCGTGGGGACCGTAGGCGCCGGCGTTCATGAGCGCGTCCATGGAGAGGGCCGTGATGGTGCCGTCCCGCATCATCCCCGTCTTGAGGCGAACCCGCATGGCATGGCGCGTGCGGGTGGAGAGAAAGACCTCCTTCCGAGAGCAGACGTAAGTGGCGGGCCGACCCGTCCGCCAGGTCACCATGGCCACGAGGGGCTCCACGAGAATCTCCTGCTTGCTACCGAAGCCGCCGCCGAGACGGGGTTTCACCACCCGGACCATGCCGGTGGGAATGCCCAGGAGCCGCGCCGTGGTGCGCCGGGCGTGAAAGGGAACCTGGGTGGAGGAGATGACCACGAGCCGCCCCCGCTCGTCCAGGCAGGCCGAGGCACAGTGTGGTTCAAGGGCGCAATGGGCGGTAATGTGGGTGTGATAGACCTGCTCCTCCACGAAATCCGCCTCGGCGAAGCCCTTTTCCAGGTCGCCGATGGTGAAGGCGATCTCTCCCGCCAGGTTCCGCGCCGCGTCGTAGGCAACGGGGAGCGGGGCGTAGGCGTCGTCACCGTGGAGTCTGGGGGCATCCTCCTCCATGGCGCGCTCGGGATCGAAGAGCGGCTCCAGGGGAACATAGTCGACGACGATCTTCCCGAGGGCAGCCAGGGACGCCTCCTTCGTCTCCGCAGCGACGAGAGCCACCCGGTCGCCCACGAAGCGGACCTTGCGGTCGAAAAGGAGCGTGTCGTACGGCGAGGGCTCGGGATAGCCCTGCCCCGCCGTGGTGTGGAGAACTTCGGGAACGTTGCCGTGATGGAGAATGTCCACGACGCCGGGAATCTTTTCGGCCTCGCTCGTGTCGATCCGGATGATGTCCGCGTGGGGATGCGGCGAGAGCAGCACCGCCACGGAGAGCGCGCCGGAGACGGAAAAATCCCCGGTGAAGCGCTCGGTTCCGACGGCGAGAGCCAGGGCGTCGCTCTTCGCCACATTCCTGCCGACCACGGTGAAGGCGCGTTTCGGCGCCGCACTCATGCGCCGCACCCCCCTCCGCCGCCGCAGTTCCCTCCCGCCCTGCGCCGCTCCGACGCGAGACGCACCGCCTCGGCGATCTTCACGTAGCCCGTGCACCGGCACAGGTTGCCGTCGAGTCCTGCGGCGATCTCCTCCTCCGTCGGTTCCGGGCGTTCCTCCAGCAGGGCATGGGTGGCCAGAACCATGCCGGGCGTGCAGAAACCGCACTGCACCGCCCCCGCATCCACGAAGGACTGTTGCACCGCCGAGGGAGCGCGCAGGTCCCCGAGTCCCCGGGAGGTTGTGATCTCCCGCTCCATGGCCGTGGCGGCGAAGACCTGGCAGGAATCCACGAGCACACCCTCCAGAAGGACGGCACAGCAGCCGCAATGCCCTTCCCGGCAGCCCTCCTTGACCTCCGTGACACCGTTTTCCCGAAGAACGTCGAGGAGGGTCGCCCCGGCCTCGAAGGTCCACAGGGCCTCTTTGCCGTTCACACGAAAGCGTCCTTGCATGTTCCCCCTCCTCTCCGTCAGCTGTCTTTGCCGTTCCCGAGAAGTGCGCTCAGACCGCGCTCCACCCACACGCCCGCAATTTCCCGAAGGTAGGCCGCGCTGCCGTGGGGCCTCTCGGAAAAGGCCACATCGAACCGGCGTCCCAACCCTCCGGGAAGTTCCGTCCCCAGGGGAAAGCCCCGGAGAGCCTCCTCGATCTCGGTCATCCGGGAAAACCGGTTTCTGCATCCCACGAGCACCGCCCGCAGCTCCTTCACGCACTCCTCCTCCACGAGGGCGAGGAGCGTGAGCGTGAAGGCGGGATAGTCGAAGCGAACCCGAACCTCCCGGTGATACCAGACGCGCCAGGGGCGGTCGAAAAAGGAACACCCCGTGACGAGAGTCCCTTTGCGCAGATCCGGAGTGGTGACGTAGTCCTCCAGCGGAACGGTCTTTGCCACCCGTCCCCGGAGATGGACGGAACTTCCCAGGGCGAGAAGGGGGCCCATCAGGTCGGACCAGAGGGGAAAGGAGGCGATGCTGCCGCCGACGGTGATCCGGTTGCGGAGCGGCGTCGCCGCCGCAATGCCGAGGGCGCGGCTGAGCGCCGGAGCGGCGCCGCATGTTCTCAAGGCCCGAGCCGCTTCGGAAAAGGTCGTCGTCGCACCGAGGAAGAACGCCTCTCCCTCCCTGCGCAGACCCGAGAGCCCGGTTCGGGACAGGTCCACCATCCCGCGGATGCGGGAGAGATCTCTCCGCAGGAGCATCGTTCCTCCACCGTGGGGAAGCACTCCTTCCTCTTGGACATATCGCGCCGCTTCTGCGACGTTTTCGGGGAAAAGCCATTCCACGGCGTTGCCTCCCTTCTTCGATGTTCCGCGCCTTCCGTCTTCTATCCCCGCCCGCCCATGGTGAGGGCCATGATGGCCTTTGCCGTGTGCAGCCGATTCTCCGCCTCGTCGAAGACCACCGAGTTCGGCCCGTCGATGATCGCGTCCTCCACCTCGTTCCCCCGGTCCGCCGGAAGGGCGTGCATGTAGAGACACTCCGGAGAGGCGAGGCGCATCTTCTCCCGGGTGCACTTCCAGGCGCGGTTCGCCTCCAGGGCGGAATCGACCACGTCGGTGCTCTCGTTCGTCACCCAGCTCCCCCAGTTCTTGGGAAACACCACGTCCGCGTCGCGATAGGCCTCGTCCTGGTCGTGAATGACCCGGAACGTGCCGCCGGTCTGTTCCGCATTCTTGCGGGCCTCCTCGATGACCCAGTCGGGCAGCTCCCACCCCTTGGGATGCGCCAGCGTCACGTCCATGCCGTACCGGGGGAAGAGGAGCGCCTGGCTCAAAGGAACGGAGATGGGTTTCTTGTGGCTCGTCGCGAACGCCCAGATGATGGAGACCTTCAGGCGGCGCAGATCCGTTCCCCGCTTCTCCCGCATGGTCATGAGGTCCGCGATGGCCTGGAGGGGGTGATACAGGTCGTCCTGCATGTTGATGACGGGCACCCGGGACCACTGGGCCATCTCGCGCAGATAGGCGTTGCCGGTCTTCCAGAAGCAGTTCCGGCAGGCGATGGCGTGTCCGAACCGGGAGAGGATGATCGCCGTGTCCTTGGGCGTCTCCCCGTGGGAGATCTGCATGGTGCTCGTGTCGAGATAGTGGGCATGTCCGCCCAGCTGGGTGATTCCCGCCTCCATGGAGTTGCGGGTTCTCGTGGACTGCTCGAAGAACATGAGGAACACCGTCTGATAGGGAAGGAGCGGCGTGGGAACGCCCATGGCGAAGGAACGCTTCAGCTCGCAGGAGACGTCCAGAAGCGTGTCGATCTCCTCCCTGGTCCACTCGCGGAGGGTGATGAAATGTTTTCCCCGGAACAACGTTTGCATATGGTTTCCTTCCTTTCTTTTTGTCTTTAGAAAGCACAGAACAAAGGCCTTTCGTTTTTTTCGGTTCGGATTGGCATCAGGCTCTGTGAGATGCACCCTGCGGGGCTGATGCAGCCTTCTTCAGAAGAGATCTTGTCAGCGTCCTTCCCCTATGCGTTGCAGCGTTCCACGTACAGGGAGGGAATCATGGCGTACATGGCCGCGGCGGTCACGAGTTCGCTCTTCCAGGTCCGCTCGTCCGGGGCGTGGGCCTGGTCCTCGTGTCCGGGGCCGAAGCCGACGCAGGGAATACCGAATCGCCCCATGATGGCGACGCCGTTGGTGGAGAAGGTCCACTTGTCCACGACGGGCTCCTTCCCGGTGAGGCACCGATAGGCCTCGACGAGGGTCCGGGTTGCCGCGTGGTCCTCGTCGATGAGCCAGGCGGGGAAAGAGGCCTCGGAGGGATAGACAAGCCCACGGTAGGAGGGCGTGGCGTAGTCGTACATGCTCACCGTGGCACCCGCGGCCTTCACCGACGGCAGGTTCCGGATCTCCCGCAGGGCGGATTCCGCTGTTTCTCCCAGAGTAAGGCGTCGGTCGATGGAGATGCTGCAGCCGTCCGCCACGGCGCACCGGGAGGGGGAGGAGAAGAAGATCTCCGAGACGGCAAGGCTTCCCTTGCCGAGGAACTCGTGATCCCGGAGGTTTTCGTGGAGCGCCCGGAGTTCGAGCAGAATGGGCGCCATCTTGTAGATGGCGTTGTCGCCCCGCTCCGGCGCGGAGCCGTGGCAGGACAGTCCCGACACGGATACCCGGATCTCCATCCGTCCCCGCTGGCCGCGGTAAATTCTGCAGGAAGTGGGCTCCGTGGAGACCACGAACTCGGGGCGGATGCCGTCCTCCTGGACGATGTACTGCCAGCAGAGGCCGTCGCAGTCCTCCTCCTGCACCGTTCCCGTCACGAGGAGCGAATAGTCTCCCTCAAGCCCCAGATCCTTGATGATCTTCGCCCCGTAGACCATGGAGGCCATGCCGCCCTTCTGGTCCGACGCACCTCGTCCGCCGATGCACTGTTCATCCTCGTAGCCCTCGTAGGGATCAAAGGTCCAGAGTTCCCGGTTGCCCACCCCCACCGTGTCGATGTGGGCATCCATGGCGATGAGGCGCCTGCCGCTTCCCACCGTGCCGAGGATGTTCCCCATGGGATCGATTTCCACCTGGTCGAAGCCGACCTTCTCCATCTCCTGCCAGATTCTCTGGATCACCCGTTCCTCGTTGCCGCTCTCGCTCGGGATCGCCACCATCTCCCGCAGAAAGCGGGCCATGTCCGGCAGACAAGCCTCAGCCAGCCGCCGTACCTCTTCGGCTCCGACACGCATCCGTCTCGACTCCCTTCCCGTCTTTCCCGAACGGAAACAATTCCCCCTGCCCCTTCCCATTCCGCCGGAACGTTCACTCCACTTCCTTTTCCGCAACACGTATTGCGTCGAGATAGCGTTCCGCCATCCGCCGCCCCTCCTCGCCGGACGATTCGGCGAGAAACGCCAGGGCGGAGGCGCGGCCGATCCGGCGGAACGCCTCCGTCGCCTCCTCGGAAAGCAGGTCGATCCGGACCCCCGCCTCCTCCAGGAGGGAAACGCCCTTTTCGGAGGCCTCGAGAATCCGGTTGAGCCCTCGTCCCGCGACGATGGCCACCCGGGCCGCCTCGTCCACCACACGCCGTTCCTCCGGAGTGAGCGTCCGGTAGAAATCGTCGTTCATGACCCAGAAATAGACGCTGTACAGGTGGTTCGAAAGCGTCAGATAGCGCTGCACCGTCTGAAGCCCTCCGGCGAGCAGGATGGGAACCGGGTTGTGTTGCCCGTCCACGACTCCCGTCTCAAGGGCGGTACGCACCTCGGACCAGGGCATGACCACCGGCACGGCCCCGAAGGCCCGCATGAGATTTTCCTGTGAAGGAATCGCCATGACCCGCATGCGGAGTCCCTCCATGTCCTCCGGAGAGAGGATGGGGCGCTTGTTGTTGGAAATCTGGAAGAAGCCTCCGGCCTCTCCGAAGCCGAGCACGCGGAATCCGGACTTCGTCAGAATGTCCTCCCGGAGCAGCTCGCCGAAGGGACCGTCGTAGACCCTCCACGCCACGGAAAAATCCCGGATCGCGAAGGGGATGTCCAGAACGCCCACCAGCGGATAGAAGGGGGCCATTCCTCCGGCGGAGGCGATGTAGCTCTGCAGCACCCCCGCCCGCACCTGCTCCATGCACTCCCGCTCGTTTCCGGGCTCTCCCTCGGGGAGGAGCACCACCTGGAGGCTTCCGCCGCTGCCCTCCTCCACCATGTTCTTGAAGACCTGGGCCATCGCGGCGGTGCCCACCTCGAAGGGACGCTGGGGATTGAGGTGGGCGAGCCGGATCTCCCTGGCGGAGGCGTCCCGGCACAGGAGAACCGCACAGAGAAGAAGCACACGGAACGCGGCGCGGCGCACGAAAAGCACGATTCTACCCCCGCAGGGCGAGCAGCCGGGCATCCATGTCGGCGACCTTCGCCTGGTGGGCTTCCCACCAGGCGGGAGACCGCTGGGCATCCAGTTCGGCCACGGTCTTTCCCTGCTGTTCCACCCAGGTATAGTACTTCAGGTTGAACCAGCGTTCCCTGTTCAACCTGGTTCCCTCCTGCACCCAGTCCGTGCGCTGCCCCAGGAAAAGTGTCTCGTGCCGCAGCTTCGCCTCTTCCCGGGTCATTCCGCCGAAGCGCTCGTCCAATTGCCGCATCACCGAATGATACCGATCGATCGCGTCGGTACAGACCGTGACGATCACGTCGTCCTTGGAAAAGCCGTAGAATTTCGCCGCCTTGATGGCCCCAAGGACGTTGCACACGCCGGAGATGCCGAAGATGGACGCCATGAGGCGAAGGTTCTCCTCGGAGACGCCCGTCTCGCGGAGCCAGGCCATGCCGACGGGATCCGTGAGGAGCTGCAGCCCCTTCTTGCACTCCATGTCGTCCACGCAGATCAAAAGATCCATGTTGAGGACGTTGTGGATCCACGTGACGTGCTTGTCGCCGATTCCCTGGATGTCGTGGTCGCCGTAGCCGTTGGAGTACAGGGTCGGACACCGGGTCGGCTCCAGCCCCACGATCCGGCAGGAGGGAAAGAGCTGCTTCAGCCGGTCCCCCGCGGCGATGGTCCCCGCGGACCCCATGGAGGAGACGAAGGCGGCGCAGCGCCCGTTGCCGACGCCCTGCGCGCCCAGATCCCGAATCACCTCCGAGGCGGTGTTCCCCGTGACGGCGTAGTGCCAGCGGTAGTTGGCCATGACCTCGAACTGGTTGAGGATCACCGTGTCCGGTTCGCGCCGCAGTTCGTGACACTTGTCGAAGATCTCCTTCACGCTCGACTCGCACCCCGGCGTCTTGATGTACCGGGCTCCGTAGCTCGCAATCCGGTCGAAGCGCTCCTGGCTCATGAGCTCCGGAAGGATGACAAGGGCATCGTAGCCCATGCGGGCTCCCACCCAGGCGCCGCCGATGCCGTAGTTCCCTGTGGAGGGATAGACCAGCGTGTCCCTGCCGGGCGCGATCTTTCCTTCGAGCTGGTGCTCCAGGGTCACCGAATACGTGGCCCCTACCTTGTGCGATCCCGTGGGGAAATCCTTGCTGTAGAGCACCGCCACGGGCGCGTCGATGCCGGTGAGTTCCTTCGGAAGGACCATGGAATAAGGACGGCAGTTCTCGTCCTTCCAGGTGATGTTGAAAAGATTCACCGGATCGAGGGGATCCGTTTTCGCCGCCTCCACGGCCCGCTTCCGGACTGCGACGGGCATCTTCTCGGGATGGAGCATTTCCTCGAAGGTGGGACCCCAGACAAGCGCACGTTCGTTTGCAGCCACGATCTTCTCCTCCTTCTCTACCGCCCTTGGCGAGCGATGTTTCCCAGTTTTCGCAGCAGGTCCTCCGGGTCCGGATCCACCAGAAGGGGTTCCTGCACGGCTTTGCGGGCGCTGTCGATATCCTTCAGGCCGTTTCCGGTGACGACGATGACCACCCGTTCGTCCCTGCCGATCTTCCCCTCAAGGGCCATCTTGCGGAACCCCGCGAAGGCGGTCACTCCCGCGGGCTCTCCGAAGACCCCCACGGTCCGAGCGAGTTCCGTCATGGCCGAGAGGATCTCCCCGTCGCCGACCCGAACCATGTCTCCCCGGCTCTCCCGGACCGCACGCAGCGCTTTCGCCCAGTTTCGCGGAGCCCCGACGGCGATGCTGTCCGCCAGGGTGTCTCCGGAACGGAAGGTCACCCGCTCCGCTCCTGCGCCGAAGGCCTCCGCGATTGGAGCACACCCCTCGGCCTGGACACCCACGAGACGGGGCAACGCATCGATGAGCCCCAGGTCCGCAAGATCCCGGAAAGCCTTGTACAGGCCGCTGATGCAGCAACCGTCACCGACGGAGATGAAGATCCGGTGAGGCATCCGCCAGGCGAGCTGCTCGGCGATCTCAAGCCCGCAGGTTTTCTTTCCCTCCACCAGGTAGGGATTGATGGCACAGTTGCGGTTGTACCAGCCAAATCGTTCGATGGCCCAGGTGGCCAGATCGAAAGCCGCCGCGTAATCCCCCCGAACCAGGACCACCGTGGCGCCGTAGACGAGGAGCTGCGCCACCTTCGCCGCGGGAGCCCTCTCGGGGACGAAGATGTAGCAGGGAAGGCCCGCCACGGCGGAAAAGCCCGCGAGGGAACTCGCCGCATTTCCCGTGGAGGCGCAGGCGATAGCCTTCTGGCCGAAATCCAGGGCCTTCGCGAGCGCCACGGCGCTCGCCCGGTCCTTCAGGGACGCCGTGGGGTTGCGTCCCTCGTCCTTCACGTGCACCTCCGCCACACCGTAGGTTTCCGCCAGTTTCGCCGACGCATAGAGAGGCGTCCATCCCACCTGGAGAGGCGGAATGGACGCCCGCGTCGTCACGGGAAGAAGGGACGCATAGCGCCACAGATCCTGTCGTCCCGTAGCCTCGAAGGTCTCGCCGGTCACGCGTCCCCGAAGCGCGGACATGTCGTAGCAAACGTCCAGCGTTCCGTCGAGACCGCAACGGGGACAGGTATAGGTACGAGCCTCCGCCTCCGGAGAGGCGCCGCAGAGAACACACCGGAGCGTGTATCTTTCCGCCATGACTTCTCGTCTCCTTCGCTTCGTACCCCGGTCGGCCCAGGGGGAATGCTGCTATTCCTCAGGAAATATCAGGATGTCGCGCCTCTTTACAATACACGTTCGTCTCCGCCTTGGGAAGTGCGACAGCGAAGAAAATCCGCAGGGAGCGCGGGAATAAAGAAACGGCCCCCGGACGAGATGTCCGGAGGCCGCAGACAGACATGGCTACAGCGGAGAGAACTCCTCGCGGAGCAGCTCCCGGAACGAATCCGGGGAGAGGCTCCCCAGGTCGCCCTTGGCCCGCTCCCGGACGGAGAGGGAACGGGTCTCCACCTCCCGGTCCCCGAGAACGATCATGTAGGGAACCTTCTGCAATTGGGCATCGCGGATCTTCTTGCCCAGTTTCTCGTCCCGAAGGTCCTTCTCGACCCGCACGTTCCAGCCGCGCAGCATGGTCTCCACCTCACGGGCGTAGGGAAGATGCGCGTCCTTCACGGGAAGCAGCTTCACCTGCACCGGAGCGAGCCAGTAGGGGAAGGCCCCCGCAAAGTGCTCGATGAGAATGCCGAAGAAGCGCTCAAGGCTCCCGAAGACCGTCCTGTGCAGCATGACAGGACGGTGTTGCGCCCCGTCGGAGCCCACGTAGGTGATGTCGAATTTCTCGGGCATCTGGAAATCGAGCTGGATCGTCCCGCACTGCCAGGTCCTGCCGATACAGTCCTCCAGATGAAAGTCGATCTTTGGACCGTAGAAGGCCCCGTCGCCGGGGTTGATCTTGAAGGGAACGCCCCCCTCCTCCAGCGCCTCCCGGAGGGACTGCTCCGCCTTCTCCCACATGAGGGGATCGCCCATGGCCTTCTCGGGGCGGGTGGACAGCTCCACCCGATACTTGAAGCCGAACACGTCGTTGTAGACGTAGTGCATCAGGTCCATGATGCCCAGGATCTCGTCCTTGATCTGCTCGGGCGTGACGTAGAGATGGGCGTCGTCCTGGGTGAAGCAGCGGACCCGCATGAGCCCGTGGAGCACGCCGGAGCGCTCGTGACGGTGCACCGTTCCGAGTTCGGCCATGCGGAGGGGCAGATCCCGGTAGCTCCGGAGCTGTGACTTGTAGACCAGCATCCCCCCGGGGCAGTTCATGGGCTTCACGGCAAAGTCCCGGTCGTCGATTTTGGTGAAGTACATGTTCTCCCGGTAGTGATCCCAGTGCCCGGAGCGGATCCACAGCTCCCGGTCGAGGATGAGGGGCGTGCGGATCTCGCAGTAGCCCCGGCGCACGTGTTCCTTCCTCCAGAAGTCCACAAGGTTGTTGATGATCACCATACCCTTGGGGTGGAAGAAGGGAAAGCCCGGCCCCTCGGGCTGGATGCTGAAGAGGTCGAGTTCCTTTCCGAGCTTCTGGTGAGCCCGCCGCTTCGCCTCCTCCATCCTCTTCAGATAGTCCTCCAGCGCCTGGGCACTCGCGAAGGCCGTGCCGTACACCCGGGTCAGCATGGCGTTCTTCTCGTCACCCCGCCAGTACGCGCCCGCGACGGAGAGGAGCTTCACGTGTCGGAGCATCTTGGTGTTCGGCACGTGGGGTCCCCGACACAGGTCGATGAACTCTCCCTGGCGGTAGCAGGAGATCTGCTCGTCCGGAAGGTCCCGGATCAGTTCCTCCTTATAGCTCTCTCCCCGTTCCTTGAAAAGCGCGAGCGCCTCCTCCCGGGGAAGAAGGACACGTTCCACCGTGAGTCCCTCGTTCACGATGCGGACCATTTCCTTTTCGATGCGGGGCAGGTCCTCTTCGGTGAACTGCCCGGCGATCTGCATGTCGTAGTAGAAACCGTCCTTGATGGACGGGCCGATTCCCAGCTTCGTGCCGGGAAACAGGCGGCACACCGCCTGAGCCATGAGATGCGAGGCGGAATGGCGCAGGACGTCAAGCCCTTCTTCGCTCTCCCCCGGAACCGGCTCGACCGTCGTTCCCTCGGCGAGTGCGCTCGAAAGATCGACAAGCCGCTCCTCCACCTTTGCCGCCACGGCCCCCTTCAGCAGCCCCCGTTCCGACAGAAGCCGGCCGGCCGTTCTTTGGGGCAGATCCTCCGACGGATGCTGCATGGTGCATTCAGACATGAGTCTCTCCTCCTCCGGTGCGTTCCGCCCTACCCTGACGAAACTCCACCCTTCATTTCAGCGGCGGATCACTCCTCCGCCGCTCGAAGAATTGTAGCATAGAAAAGCGTCTCCCCTCGCGGGAGAAAGACCCGCCCCGCCTCGAAAAACGACGGATCTCTCGGAGTCGGAGCAGGACATCCGAAAACGGAAGCCTCTTCCCACGGAAGCTCTGATGGAAGGGAGTTCTCCCGCCCTTGAGCCTGATCGTCTCTCGTTGTTGCGAGCCCGGCTCAGCGCTCTTCAGAGGTTCCCCAGGCAGAAAGGGATCTTCCCAGCGCCTCCGCCTTTTCGAGCCACTCGCTCCCCTGAATCGCCCCTTTCGCGTTCACGCCGGAAGCACAGATCTCCCCCAGATGCGTCATGCCCAGATACCCCGTGCCCCTGGCGAAGGCAAAACGGAGTCCCTCGAAGCAGCCGGAGTCCTCGTCTCCCGCGGTGGCCAGAAGGAGCGCGCCCTTCCCCGAAAGATTCCGGGGAGCGCCGTCGGCCCCATAGGGAATCAGACGGTCCCACACGGGCTTGATCTGCGCGGACCAGCTCCACCAGTAGAGAGGCGACACGAACACCACGATCTCGGCCTCGTCGAGGGCGAGATAGACGGACTGCATGTCGTCGTCGATCACGCAGGGGCGGCCGCTGCTCCAGCACCTGCGGCAATCCACGCATCCTCCGAGGCGCAGGTCCGCGAGGCGGATGGTCAGCGCCTCCCCGCCGGTCCCGCCGAATCCCCGCACCAGGGAATCCGCCAGCATTTCACTGTTTCCTCCGCGTCTCGGACTTCCGAGAAGAACCGTCATCTTTTTCATTCGCACATTTTCCCCCCATCGGCAGACTGTCGCTTTCGTTGCTTCATCGCCTCGTCCAGCGCTTCCATCAGTGCCACGACGCAGGCCGTGTCGGGAGCCGCGACGCCCCGGGCGATGCCCCTGCGAAGAATCGCCCCGCTGATCGCCCCGTTCTCCGTCGGCGTTCCCCGCTCCACGTCCTGCAGCATGGACGTCCGGTTCGTGCCCGTACGCTCCAGCACCAGCAGGAGCGAGGCCCACAGCTCCGCCTCGTCGAAAAGGACCCCCTCGGCCCGAGCCACCGCCACTCCCTCGGCGAGAAGACGACGCATCAGGGCCAGGGCGGAAGCGTTTCGAAACAGCTCTCCGTTGGAGCAGCGAAGCAGGGCGCTCACGGGGTTTCCCGCGGCGTTGAGAATCACCTTCTCCCAAACCGCTCGCCAGGGTTCGCGGAGGAGTTCCACTACGAACCCCCCGGCGCGGAAGAGCGCAGCGATTCGGGAAAGATCCCTCGACGGCCTCAGAGGCGCCATGCGAGTCACTCCATCCCCGCCCCAGTGCACGACTCCCGGAGCGCTGCGCCGGGCCCCGCAGGTGGTGACGCCGAGGGCGACCCGTTCCTCACCGAGAACCTGCGCAAGGGCCTCACCGTTGCCGAGGCCGTTCTGCAGCGAGAGGACAATGCCGTCCCGGGCAAGACACCGCGCCACGAGAGGAGCCACTGCCCCGGTCTGACCGCTCTTCACGAAGACCACCGCAAGAGAACTCTCGGCAAGCTCCTCCGGATCGTCGCTCAGGGGAAAGCGCACTCGGCATTCCTCCCCCCGGGCATCCACGTAGAGGAGCCCCCGCTCCCGGCAGACATCGAAATGCTCTCCCCGTCGCTGGAGGGCCTGAACCCGCACCCCCGCGGCGGCCAGCGAGGCGGCGAAACGCCCGCCCAGGGCGCCGCAGCCGACGATGGTCACCGGCCCGAAAGCCTCGGCCTCCTCCCGGCGGAGCACACCTTCGGAAACGGACTCTCCCCGCCCGTTACGATCCTGATCCGAGTCCATGGGAGAGCACCGCGTTGTCGATGAGCCTGGTATTTCCAATCCGGGCGGCAAGGGCGAGCACCACCGGAGCGTCCGCCGCCTCCACGGGTTCCAGGGTCATCGCGTCCCGCAGCTCCGCGTACTCCACCGCCACGGCGGGATCCTCCAGCAGAAAGGCCCGCACGTCTCCGAGCAGTCTGTCCGCACGCCGTTCTCCCTGGTCGAAGCAAAGGCGCGCCCTTTCGAGTGCCCGGCTCAGACGAAGGGCGGAACCGCGCTGCGTTTCCGAAAGGTAGACATTGCGGCTGCTCATCGCGAGGCCGTCGGGCTCGCGCACGATGGGACAGGAGACGATCTCCACGGGGACATCCAGGTCGCGCACCATGCGGCGAATCACCTGGACCTGCTGAAAATCCTTCTGACCGAAGTACGCCCGATCCGGCTGAACGAGGTTGAAAAGTTTGAGCACCACCGTACAGACGCCCCGAAAATGCCCGGGGCGGGAAGCACCGCAAAGTCCCCGACTCAGGGCCGTCTCCTCGACCCAGGTGGAGGAGTCCGGTGCATACATCTCCTCCGCCTCCGGAGCAAAGACCAGGTCCACATCCTCCGCCTCCAGAAGACGAAGATCCCTCTCAAGGTCCCGGGGATACTTGGCGAGATCCTCCTGGGGACCGAACTGTGTGGGGTTCACGAAAATGGAGACGACCGTGGAGGTGTTCTCGGTCCTGCATCGCCGCACCAGGGAAAGATGCCCTTCGTGAAGATATCCCATGGTAGGAACAAGTCCCAGCGTTCCACCGCTCCGGAGGCGACGGAGTTCCTCCCGCAAGGCCGAACGTTCCGTTACATGTCGCATGCGCATCACCGTCCCTGCACGAACTCGGGAAACCGCGGAAAGGCTTCCGTTTCGCTACGGTATCACAAGGTGACCGCATTTTCCATAATGACTTCCAAAACATACGACATCAGCATCCGTGGAGATTTCGAGAGAACCCGTTGCCTTCGATGAGGACAACACGTAAACTATTACTGCGCTTCTCAGGCATTTTGCAGCACCGATACGATGGAGAAGGTGACGATGAAGCGTCGTCATCCTCGAAAAGATCTCCACGCGAAAGGGATTCCCCTGTCGTGCGGAGACGTTTTCACCGATTTCCGGGAGGGGCTCTCCAAAGAAACGGGGGTATGGCCATGAAGGCTCTTCGCATCCCGAATGTCTCCTCTCACCTCTCTTCGTCCCGGGCCTCCCGATACGGAGTTCTCCTCTGCGTCCTCCTGGGACTCCTGTGCACCGGCTGGGTCGCCGCCTTCCAGAGAGAACGCTCTCATGCGCTTTTCCGGGAACGTTTCGAACGGGACGCGGCACTCCGTGCCACCGCCGTCGCGGACCACCTCCGGGAACGGCTTCTCGAAATCAGCGCACTACGGCGCTTCTTCGAAGGATCCGACGTCGTCACCCCTGAGGAATTCAGCACGTTCACCGCCCCGGTGCTGCACGACCGCAACGGTCTCCGGGGGTTCTTCTGGGCTCCCCTCGTGGTCTCTCCACTGCCGGATCGACAGGAACGACGCACCGTTCTTCCCGAACGGGACGTTCATCCCATGAAAATCCGCGATTGGGGCGAGGATGCCGCGGACGATCAGAACTCCGCCTCTCCCCGTGCGCTCACCTGCCCCGTTTTGTACCTTGAGGCCGAGCCCGAGCTTGCCCGCCTGCAGGACACGGATCTTCTCACGATTCCCGCCGTGCAGGGCGCCCTGGAACGCGCCTGGGGAGGCGAACGCCTCGCCGTCTCGGGGCGTTTTTCCCCTGAAGGGGGCGCCTCGGAGCAGTTTCTGGTGTTCGGCCTGGAGCCGGTTTTTCGGGTCCGCCGTCATGGAATCGACGACGCGGAAACAAAAGAACTTCTCGGCTTCGTGGGAGGTGTTCTTGCGCCCTACGACGTGCTCTCGGCGATCATCACCGCGACGCAACCCCTCGGCCTCCCCACCTGGGTCGTCGATCTCTCCGCTCCCTCGGAACAACAGGCGCTCGCCTTTTGGAAACCGCGTCTGGAGGCCCCGGAAAACGCCGCCGCACCGCCGGACCACCTTCGGAAGCTCCGGGAGTTCCCCCTCGGAGACCGCCAATGGGCCGTGAAAATCCGTCCCGGGAGCATCTACGTGACGAACAATCTTCCCCGCGGACACCTCTGGGTTCCGCCTCTCGGGGTGCTCCTCACCGCTCTCTTCGGCTCCGTTCTCTTCCTCTCACTCTCCCGGCAGGAACACGCCGAGTCCCTGGTGCTGCTCCGAACCGCCGCCCTCCGCACGGCGGAAGAGCGCCTCCGCATGGCGCTCGAAGGCGCGGACGCGGGAGTATGGGACTGGGATACCGCATCTGGAGAGATCGTCATGAGTTTCCGGGGATACACCATGCTGGACTATGCGCCGGGAGATCTGTCCTCGTCCTTTGCGGCGTGGCGCTCACTCCTCCACGACGAGGACGGAGCATGCTTCGACGACGCCCTGAATCGCTGCATGACCGGAGACACGGCATTCTTCGACATGGAATGCCGCATGCGTTCCCGGGGCGGTTCCTGGCAGTGGATTCTCTGGAAGGGAAAGGTGGTCGAGCGGAACGACCAGGGGAGAGCGTTGCGTTTCGCGGGCGTCCTTGTGGATGTCACGCCCCGCAAGCAGGCGGAGGTCGCCCTCCGGGAGGCGATGGAGCGCCTCGAACTCGTCCTCGAAGCAGCTCAAATAGGCGTCTGGGAATGGGAACCCGAAAAGGGCGCATTCCATCCGGACAGTCGATGGACATCCATGCTCGGCTACTCTTCCTCCGACGAAACGCCTTTCACCACGGAGGAGCTTCTCACGCTCATCCACGAGAAAGACCTCCCCGGCCTCCGCCACGCCCAGGAGATGCTCCTCGCGGCAGGAACGAATCGCATCGAGACGGAAGCGCGTCTCCGTGCGAAGGATGGTTCCTGGCGCTGGATGCTCAGCCGGGGACGGGCGATCGACGACGGGGGGACGACAGGCGGGAGCATGCCCCGCCGCGTGGCGGGCATTCAGCTCGACATCACGGACAGGAAGGAGATGGAGGCGCGGCTGCAAAATTCCCTGCACGAAAAGGAAGTGCTTCTCCGGGAGGTCCACCACCGGGTGAAGAACAACCTCCAGATCATCTCCAGCCTCCTGTCGCTCCAGCTCCAGGAGGTCCGCGATCCCTTCGCCCGGGAACATCTCACGGAGACGCTCACGAGAATCCGCTCCATGGCTCTCATCCACGAGCACCTCTACAAACAGGAATTCTTCTCGGCGATCCTCATGGCCACGTACACGGCCGACCTGGTCCTCCACATTAGGAGCCTCTACGGTAAGGCAGGACATGAACTCCGCTTCGTCCTCGCCATTCCCGAGACGCTGCTCGTCGACCTGGACCAGGCGATCTGCTGCGGTCTCATCCTCACCGAATTGCTGACGAACGTGCTTCGTCACGCCTTTCCTCCGGGACACGAACGAAAACCCGAGGTGAAGATCACCCTGCGCGAGGGGGAGGGAAACCTTCTCGTCCTTGACGTCGCCGACAACGGGGTGGGCCTCCCGGAGGCCGTTCTGACGGAAAAGGAACATTCCCTCGGATTGCGCATCGTCCATGCCCTTGCCCGGCAGCTCGACGGAACGATGACCCTCCGGAACGCCGAAGGGTGCACCGCCCGCCTGACCTTCGCACGCACCTCCAGAGGAAACGCCGCAACGCATGCTCTCTAGCGGGCGACACGGCACTGGAATGGAGAGCGGTATGTGATCGCACGTCCTTTCGGCGGGGCTGAAAAGAAAAGGACGCCACTCCCTCGCCGCTACATGGCCGCCCTGTAAAGTTCCCGGATCGTTTCGACGCTCGCCTTTCTGGGGTTGGTGCGCCCGATCTCCTCCTGATCCGCCTGGCGTGCGAGTTCCCCGAGATCCTCGCTCTTCACCCCGAGACGCGCCAGCGACGCGGGAATGCCCACGTCCTCCGCGAGCCGCCCCATGGCCTGGAGCGTCGTCTCCGCGTTCTCCCCGGAAGAATGCCAGGAGCGCACGATGCCCAGATGTTCTCCCAGGAGGGAGAACTTCTCGAAGCAGGTCACGGCGTTGTAGCGTTCCACGTGAGGAAGGAGCAGGGCGTTGAGGACGCCGTGGGGAAGATTGTACTTCGCTCCCAGAGGGTGGGACATGGCGTGCACCAGCCCGAGTCCCGAGTTGTTGAACGCTGCTCCGGCGAGAAAGGCTGCGTGGGTCATCATTTCTCGCGCCTCGCGGTCGTTTCCGTCCCGCACCGCCCGGGGGAGGAAATCGAAGACGAGCCGTGCCGCCTTCAGGGAGAGCGCCTCCGTGAGAGGCGAGGCGTTGAGGGACACGAGGGACTCCACCGCGTGGGAGAGCGCATCCATGCCCGTGGCGGCAGTCAGTCCGGGGGGCATGGAGAGCATGAGTTCCGGATCGTTGATGGACACGTCCGGGGTGAGACGCCAGTCCGCCAGGGTCATCTTCACGTGGCGCTCCGTGTCGGTGATGACGGCGAAGCGGGTGATCTCGCTGCCGGTTCCCGCGGTGGTGTTGATGGCCACGAAGGGAGGCAGGGCGATCCGAAGCCGATTGGTCCCCTCGTAGTCCCGTATGGACCCTCCGTTGGTCACCACGGCACCGATGGCCTTTGTGCAATCCATGGCGCTTCCGCCCCCGATGGCCACCAGCGCATCGCACCGCTCGGCCCGATAGAGCGCGGCTCCCTCCTCCACAAGCACGTCCGTCGGATTGGGCAGCACCTTCACGAAGGGCACAGAGGCGATTCCCTCCCTGCTCAGGTGTTCCGCCGCGAGGGCGGCGTGCTCCTCCCCGGGATGGGCCGCGGCGGCGGCGATGAGGACCCTGCTCCCGCCGAGCGTACGAATCCAGCTCCCCACCTTGGCGACGGCACCGAAATCAATGAGGTTCACCGCAGGAAGATAATAGCTTCCCGGCATGGTTGTTCCCCCTTTCTCGAAATACAGGACGACGGAGAGGCGGCTCTTCCGCCGCATTCTCTTTCCACAACTCCTTCGCGCCCGATACGAGAAGTCTTCCAGACCGATTCCGAGGATGCAAGCAGCGGAGGTTTCGTTTTTCCATCCTCCTGACGTCTCCCAAGAGAGACGCCGACCAGGGCCGGAGGCGAAAGCTCCCCGGCCCGGACACGAATGCCGAAGATCCCCCGGCACTTCCGGAATGTTCGGGGGAAATACTCCTCCATGTTGCGAGAGAAGAAGAACACACTGTTGCAAAACTCATTCGACCGAAGAGCGTTCGGAGAAATTCTTTGTGAAACCCGCCGTCGTTCCCTTGTTTAAGGGACCTCCGAAAAAACGCTACGTCGGCCTCGGAACAAGGCGATGTGATCAAAAACGAGAGAAACACACTCCCTGAAGCAGAGTCTCTTCAAGGAAACCCAGCAGGTCCTGAGATTACACGCCGCATTGACGCACCGTCCCGTCGGCAGCGGAATGCGTCCGACCGGAAAGCCGGATCGCGCCCTTGCTTCACTGGAGGTCGTTCTGTCTCTTCTGCCGTGCGTCCTCCCGAAAGCTCCAAGGGACTCGATCAGACTCACCGCACCTGCCATCGCTTCTCCAGAAGCTGCAGCGCGCCTCCGGCGACGCTCGTCAGCAGAAGATAAATGCCCCCCACCAGCAGAAAGGTCTCGAAGGAGGCGTAGGTCACGCTCCGGACCTGCTGCCCCACCATGGTCAGCTCCGTGATGGCCAGGGTGGAGAGCAGGGAGGATTCCTTGATGAGGGTGACGAATTCGTTTCCGAAGGCGGGAAGCATGTTCCGCACCGCTTGGGGAAGAATGATGCACCGCATGGTCTGCCCGTAGGAAAGCCCGAGAACCCGAGCAGCCTCCCAATGCCCCTTGGGAACACCCTCTATCCCTCCCCGGACGATCTCTCCCACGTAGCCTCCGGAGTTGATGCCGATGCCGATGATCCCCGCGACGAAGGCGGGGAGATTGACGCCGAGGGAGGGCAGGCCGAAATAGATGAGAAAGAGCTGGATCAGGAGGGGTGTTCCCCGTATGACGTAGATGTAGGTCGCCGCCAGCGCCCTCAGGGGAAGGATCGGGACGACCCGGAGCGCCCCCACGAGAACGCCGATGACGACGCCCATGGAGAGCCCGAAGAGTGAGGCCTTCACGGTGATGAGCAACCCCTGGACGAACATGTGCCCGTAGGGCGCCAGAACGGAGAAGTCGAGGGTCATCGCCGTCCTCCTTCCTCCGCCACCAGGGCGGTGCCGAAATGCGCGGACATGCGATGGAGAAAGCTCTTCGTGCGCGGCATGCGGGGGTTCAGGAAGAGCGCTTCCGGAGCCCCTTCCTCGACGATGTTGCCATCGGCCATGAAGATGACCCGGTGGGAGACCTCCCGAGCGAAGAGCATCTCGTGGGTGATGATCAGCATGGTCATCCCCGACGCGGCGAGGTCGGTCATGACCTCAAGGACCTCCCCGACAAGTTCCGGGTCCAGGGCGCTGGTGGGCTCGTCGAAGAGCATGATCCGAGGCTCCATCGCGAGAGCCCTGGCGATGGCCACCCGCTGCTGCTGCCCTCCCGAGAGTTGGGCCGGACGGGCACCGAGCTTGTCCCCGAGGCCGACCCGTTCGAGAAGGGCAGCCCCTCTTTCCTGTGCGGCTTCGGGGGCGAGCCCGAGCACCCGGACGGGGGCGAGACAGACGTTCTCCAGCGTGGTGAGATGCGGCCAGAGGTTGAACTGCTGAAAGATCATCCCCACGAGATGCGCCATGGCCTTGTTCCGGAGACGCCCTCCGTCCACGCGTTCTCCGTGGAGGAGAATCTCCCCCTGCTGTATCTCCTCCAGACAACAAATGCAACGGGCCAGCGTGCTTTTTCCAGAGCCGCTGGGCCCGATGACGGACACCACTTCCTTCTCCTCGATGCGCAGATCGACTCCCTGAAGCACGGTCAGGGCACCGAAGGACTTGTGCAGTCCCCTCACCTCGACGGCAGCCACCATAAAACCATTCCTCCCCTTTGACAGAACAACGCCCACATCTTATTATGATGTGCCGAATCATGCCAGAGAGTGCATTTTTTTGCTTTTCGCGCAACTCTGGTATAGAAGGGCGTCTTCGTTTTTCCGTCTCGCGTTTCGATTTCCACAAGGCACTACCATATCACTGAGGAGGGAAAAGAACATGAAAAAAAGTCTCGCAATCGCATTGACCACGGCATTGGTGTTCCTCTTCGCCTTCAGCCCGGCGGGGGCGGCGATCCTTGAGAAGGAGACGATCCTCGTCGGAACGGAGAGCACCTATCCTCCCTATGAATTCAGGGACAAGGACAACAATCTCCAGGGATTCGACATCGACCTCACCCACGCCCTCGCGGAGAAGCTCGGCAAAAAGGTTGAGTGGGTGGATATGCCCTTCGACAGCCTCATCCCCGCCCTCCTCTCGGGCAAGATCGACCTCATCGCCGCAGGCATGAGCGCCACGGAAGAACGTGCCAAGCGGGTCGCTTTCACGACGCCCTACGAAATTTCCCTGAGCACCTTCATCGTCAAGGCCGGACGAGAGGACATCAAGAGTCTGGAAGATCTGAAGGGCAAAACCGTCGCCGCACAGTTGGGGACCGTTCAGGACACCTATGCCGGAACCATCGAGGGCGTCGAGGTGAAGCGCTTCCAGAAGTTCGACGACTGCGTCCGTGAAGTGGCTCTCGGCCGGGTGGACGCCACCCTCATGGACCGCCCCGTGGCGGTGAAGTTCGTCGACCAGAAGGATTTCGCGGGACAGGTGCAGCTCGCCTTCGACCAGGAGATCACCGGAACGGGAAAAGCCTTGGCGACGCGCCTCGATGAGACGGCCTTCCTGGAAGGACTCAACAAGGCGTTGAAGGAGATGGACGACACGGGCAAGCTCCAGGAACTTCGGGACAAGTGGATGCAGTACTGATCCCGACGTTTCGCACCCTTTCCCAGCGGACCTTTCTGCGACAAGCCCCGGGCGAATGCCCGGGGCTTGTCGTCATCCCGCCTCCACCTTCCGCCGCGAACACCGAGAAAACGAAGGACCGCCGCGATGTCCCCGGAAAGCGCCCGCCCGACGAATGCCGTGAGCCATTCTTCCGCATTGTCTCTCCACAAGGCGGAGTGGTATTGTGGTCCTCGAAACGCAACTCCCGGGCTTCCGGCGGAGCAGCACCGGGAAGAAGGCGCCCGCCCGGAAGGATCCACGGACACAGGGCGGAAAAGGACGCCCGACGGGAAGTTTTTCGACATAACGGACTGTGCGGGAAGGTTTTCCGCACGGATTTCGCCATTTTTCCGTCACGAGGAGGGTCTTTCATGAATGTGGAAACAGTGTCCATCCGAGGTTCCTTCGGAGACGAAAGGGTCCTGCTGCATCTCGCCGGGACGGATTATCCGGGGCCGCTCGTCCTTCTGTTTCACGGCGTCCACGGGTGCGCCGACATGACCGAGGGAAACAAGTACGGGGAAATAGCCCGGCTCCTGCTGCAACAGCGCATCGCCTCCTGTCTCGTGGAAACGAGCCGCCTGCGCCGGGACCGGGAGACCTTCGGGGAAGACCGCGGCAGATGGGCCGAAGAAGCCTTTCGGGGCAAAACCTTCTCTCAGGACCTGTGGGACATCTTCGCCGCCTTTCGCCACGTGCAAACGCGCTTTCCCGAACGCGCCCTCTGGCCCTGGGGATTTTCCCTCGGGGGCATCGAATCCCTCTTTCTTCTGGGAGGCACGCCACCGCTCGTCCCCGGCTGCGAGGAACTCCCGGAGCCGGACGTCTCCGGCGCTTCGTGCCTCTTCCTCTCCGGAAGCGGCGACGCCCTCAGGCCCGAGGCGCAGGAAAGCCGGAAGCTTCCCATCCTGGACTCGCTCTTCGCCCAGGCGAGTCTGCACGAGGCCGCCCGGAGGACGCGGGTGCGACACCTCACGGCGTTCTATGGCAGCGAGGACACCACGTTCCCCGAGGAAGCCTGCAGGAGGCTCGCGAATCTGGTGCACTGCGAGGGCGAGAACAGGCGCTTTCTGGTCCTCGACGGGTGTGACCACCCCTTCCGCACGCTCCGGGGCATCCCGTCCCAGGAGCCGATCCGGAACATGTGCGCCGTCGTCGCGGCGCTTCGGGACGCGCTCTTTCCGGAACTGCGCCTTCTTCCTCAGACGTAGATGTTGAAACTCTCTCCCGTATCGAGGGGGTGGATATCCCGGAGACGCCGTTCGTCCACCACGACGGAAATGACGTATCCCGCCCGTTCCCCGTTGGTGTCGATGCGCCCGAAGGCTCCCAGGGGAACGGGCGTAGAGGCGATACTGCCGATGAGTTCCGCGAACAGGGGAAGAAACTCCATGGCATTCATCGTAAATCCCTCCTGACGGCGGTGCTCGCGGGGCAGAAAACTCCCTCGGAGAGCGGCGTCACTTCTTCCACTCCGTGCGAACCCGGGAGAGAGTCCGCTCCAGAAGCTCACGGAGCGCCGCGAACGTGAACGGTTTGGCCAGATAGTCGTCCATTCCGGCGGCAAGACAACGTTCACGGTCGTCTTCCATGGCGTTGGCGGTCATGGCCACGATGGGCGTGTGCATTGCCGTTCCCTGGCGGCGGCGCATCTCCCGGGTCGCCTGGTAGCCGTCCATGACGGGCATGGAACAATCCATGAACACCAGGTCGAAGAGCTCCTTCTCGAACCGCTCCAGTGCTTCGATCCCGTTCGTCGCGACCGTCACCTCGCACCCCATTTTCCGGAGCATCCCCTGGGCGACCGCCTGGTTTACCCTGTTGTCCTCCACGAGAAGCACCCTGGCCTTGAGTTCCGGAACGGGAGGAAGAGCACTTCGGCGCCGTCTCCGGTGGGTTCCGCTCCGTTCCGAACTCCTCCCGCTCTCTGTATCGGCTCTGTCGCGCAAAAGCCGTACCAGAGTGCTGCGGATCAGAGAGGAACGAACGGGTTTGACGAGACAGACCCGGGTGTTTTCCTGCTCCCGGGTCATCCGGATTTTGTAGGCCATGGAGGCGAGCAGGATCGCCGGAGGAGGCGGCAGGAGCGCGGCCTCCCGGAGTGCCCTCACCAGCGCGTCGCCTCCCGAAGGGGGAATGTCCTGATCCACCACAAGCACATCGAAGGGAAGCCCCCTTGCTTCCGCTTCTCGAAGAGCAGCGCTCGCCTCATCCGCCGAGAGCGCGCTTTCACAGGACATCCCCCACCATCGCAGATATTTCTCCAGGACGAACACACCGAGAGGGTCGGGCCGCACCAAGAGCGCCCGCTTTCCGAGAAGTTCCGGCGTGTCCTCCTTCGCGTCGTCGCGCCTCTCGTCCACCGGGAGGGAAAGGAGCACCGTGAAGACACTCCCCTCCCCCTCCCGGCTCGACACGGAAATGCTCCCACCCATCCGCTCCACGAGACTCCGGCTGATGGACAGCCCGAGCCCCGTGCCGGAGTGGCTTTTCGAGGCGGAGGAGTCTCCCTGCATGAATTTTTCGAAGACGTGACGCTGCGCCCCCATGGACATGCCGATGCCCGTGTCGGAAACGGTGAGACGAAACATGCCGTGCCCCTCGCTCCGTTCCGGGCAGCTCACATGGAGGAACACGTACCCTTTTTCGGTGAATTTGACGGCGTTTCCAAGCAGGTTGACCAGGACCTGACGGATGCGTCCCGGATCCCCCAGAACGCGACGCGGCGCAGCGGGATCGAAGAAGACGAAGAGGCCGAGGCGTTTTTCCTCCGCCCGTGCGGAGAAGAGCTGCCCCACCCCCTCGACGAGAACGGAGAAATCGAAGGAAAAACGGTGGAGCTCCATCTTGCCCGCCTCGATCTTCGACAGATCGAGGATGTCGTTCAAAATCTCCAGGAGGGAGGCGGCGGACTCCCGAATGGTCTCGATCTGATCGCGCTGCTCCGCATCGAGTTCGGACATGAGCGCCAGCTCCGCCATGCCGATGATGCCGTTCATGGGGGTGCGGATTTCGTGGGACATGTTCGCCAGAAATTCATCCTTCGCCCGGTTCGCCGCCTCCGCCTCGGAGGCGAGGCGTCTCGCCAGCTCCTCCGCACGCTTGCGCTCCCCGATCTCCTGGAGGAGCACCCGGTTCGCCCGGGCAAGATCCTCGGTCCGCTCCGCCACCCTCATCTCAAGCTGGTCCCGATACTCCGAAAGCGCCGCCTCGGAGCGTTCGAGACTGTCGATCTTCCTCCGGAGTTCCTCGTTCAGGTTCCGGACCATCCGGTACAGCTCCAGGTTCTGCAATACGCTCGCCGTACTGTTGAGCACTCCTGAAAAAAACGCGAGGGACATGTCCAGCGCCTCTTCCGGCACCGCCTCCAAAGCGCCCATGAAAACACCCATGGTACGGTTCGCCGCCGAGGCGGCGGAAAGGAGCAGGAGAGTCTCGCCGTCCTCGGCGGCCACGATGAGCGGCTTCCGCCGCTCCACGAGCCAGGTGAAGGTACGGTTCTCGATGAGACACTCCTTTTCCCGTTCCAGAAAGGCCATCGCCTCGGGAGGATCCGCGAAGGCACACACGATCTCCGAACCGCTCTCGGAAAACAGAAAAAAGGCGACGGCCCGGAGAGGCAGAAGCGCTCGGATCCGCGAGACCGCCTCGGAGAGCACCGCCTCCGCACCGCCCGTCCTGTCCACGACCATGGAGTAGTCCGCGATCCTCGTGGCCGCTCCGAGAACTTTGAGAACGGCCTTCCGCTCCTTTTCGAGCTTCCGGACCCGCTCCCTCAGGTGGGACACCCGCCCCCACCCCGGAGAAGCCCTTCTTCCGGACATGCTTCATCCCTCCCCGGGAAAGCCTCTCCGGGCACTCCGCACCGCAGCCTCGACCGGGATCACCTCAGGTGCGGCGGTGCTCCGAAGGAATCACCCGATCCGTTCCCAACCGTCGAGATCACCCCAGGTACACGCTCCTCCCGCGAAGGTGAGACGGGCCTTTGCGTGCAAAAGCTCTTTCTGCGGCATGGCAAAGAGATCGTCCTCAAGAACGGTAAAATCCGCCAGGCACCCCGGCGCGAGCCGTCCCAGGTCCTTACCGCGACCGACCGCCCGGGCAGGGGTGGTGGTGAACATGTGGAGTGCCTGGTCCAGATCGAGCTTTTGGTCCGGCAGGAAACCACCTTCTGGATTACCCGCGTCGTCGGTGCGGTTTACCGCAGCCCAGACGCCCCGCCAGGGATTCAGGGGTTCCACCGGGCTGTCGCTGGACGCGGAAAGCGGGATCCCCGCCTCCAGGAGCGTGCGCCAGGCATAGCTCCAGTTTACCCGGACGAGTCCGAGACGAAGGGGAGCAATGCCCAGGTCGCTCGGTACGAAGGAGGGTTGCACATCTCCGAAGACGGGCAGCGCGGCGAGGCGCGCCACCTGGTCCGGGCGACACACCTGGAGATGGTTGATGCGGTAGGGAAAAACCAGCGGAGGCCACGGAGCGGACTCCACCACCTCCAGGGCATCCAGAGCCTGGTCCAGTGCGGCATCCCCGATGGTGTGGATCAGGGTCTGCAATCCCCTGGTCCGGGCCTCCCGAAGCAGCCTGATGAGATGTTCCAGGCTGTGGTTCAGAAGCCCTCTGTTGTCCGGATCGTCCGCGTAGGGCTCGGAGAGCGCCGCCGTGCGGGCGCCGATGGTACCGTCGAGATAGAGTTTGAACCCCTGAAAAGTGACCCATCCGTCGCCGAAACCGCTTTGCAGGGGAGGCACGGGAAACTTGTCGTGATAGGAGAAGACCCGCACGGGAAGCTTGTTCTTGCGGAAGAGTCCCTGATAGAGGTCGAGCCCCTCCTCCATGCCGTAGTAGTCCGCGCCGCAGGGATGGATGGAGGTGATGCCATAGCTCGCAAGTTCTCTGCAGGCATCGCCCAGGAGTTCCTCCATGCGCCCGCCGCCGAAGAGTTCCGCCTTCATGGTCTCCAGAAGGGGAAAGGCCGCTTCCTCAAGCAGGACACCGTCGTGGTCGCTCTCCGGGGAGCCGATGAGCCCGCCTCGAAGAAGCGCTCTGCCGTTCGCCACGTTCACGTGGGTGCACACCCGCTGCAACACCACGGGTTGTGAAAGCCCCAGACCGTCCAGGTCCCGGCGCTCCGGCATGCGGGAATCGCTCCATCGGGCGTTGTTGAACTTCACGCCGTAGATCCACCCGTCGGGCGGGCAGGCGGCGGCGGCGTCTCCGATCCGCTCCAGGAGATCTCTCAGCGACACCGCGTCCTCAAGGTCGAGGGCGAAGCGCTGCTTGGCGTACATGTTCAGGTGCAGATGCCCGTCGGTCAGCCCGGGGACGACCGACTCCCCCGCCAGGTCGAGGGAGCGGGCATCCCTTGCGGCGGGATGCCGCTCAACCTCTTCGGCGGTACCCACCGCAACAATTCTCTCCCCGAGGACAAGCATCTCCTCCGCCCGGGGGCATCCGGCCTCGCCGGTCCACAGTGTTCCTCCCCGGATCCGTAAAGCGCGCATCGCTCTTCCTCCCTTTCCGTCGCCGCTTTTGAAAAGGCCTGTGCGGCATTTCCGGAAGAAATGTGTTCTGCTTTACGCTCCATGGTGCCTCAAAAGAGGCGGCGCCGCAAGCACCTCCGTAAAAAACGTCCTGTCGAGGGACACGCTCTTTCGGAAGTCCTCATCTTCCTTTGCATCCCCCTTGCAATCCCCTCCGAAACCGCCGCGTTGCTCGCCTCCTTCAGGATCAGGAGACGACCGCTCCTCCCCATGCACAGAGAGGAACCGCCCTTTGCCCCGCCGTGCGCTCTTTCCTTCGGCCCCCCTCTCCGGAACCGCCGTTTTGTCCACCTCTGCGGGACTAAGGAAAGAACCGCTCCAACTCCACCCCGGAGAAAAACCGCGCTGTGCGTGACCGAGGGCATTTTCCCTGTCTCGTTTTAGGGAACCTCTGAAGAAGGCTGCACCAGCGCCGAAGGGCGCCTGACGCGACCCGAGTCAAGGGGCGGCGAAAGATCTTTATCCAGAGCTTCCTTAGGGATGACAGTATCCCTGTCTCGTCACACGCAAAAAAATCGGCATTGACTTTCCCGCGGTTTTTTGATAAATTTCAGCACCATAAATGTTGATCATTTCTGCACCGTGCAAGAGAGGGGCTGTGTACGTGTTGCGTCTTTCCGCAGGACAAGGAAACGCGTCCTTTTATTTTTACTTTTGGTACGCCACCTGAGGGCTCCCACCTGAAACGGTCGGTGCAAAGGCGGACGTGCCGAACGAAACTCAGGCCGGGTAGCCCGACGGAAGGGCTCCCGGCCTTTCTTTTTTCTCAGCCCCACACCACATGGATGAAGAAGGAGACGACGTGATGTCCACAGAGCGCATTGTCGAAAAAAAACCCTACGGGCGACTCACCGAAGAGGTGCTGAAGGAGATCAGGGAACTCCTCGGCGAGAGGAACGTTTCCCTGGATCCGGAGAAACGGCAGACCTACTCCTTCGACCAGGTCCCGAGGGGGCATTGGGAGGACGAATTTCTCTCCGACGTGGTGGTCTTTCCCGAAACGACGGAGCAGATTGCGGCCCTGCTCACTCTCGCGAACCGCCTGCGCATTCCCGTGACACCCCGGGGAGCCGGCACGGGGCTCTCGGGAGGCGCCATTCCTCTGCACGGAGGTATCGTCCTCTCCACGGAGAAGATGAACCGCATCCTGGAGCTGGACGAGAACAACCTCACCATCACCGTCGAGCCCGGGGTGGTGACCGCGGAGATCACGAAGGCCGCCCGGGCTGCGGGGCTTCTCTACGCGGGAGATCCCTGCAGCGGTGACGCCTCTTTCATCGGAGGCAACGTGGCGGAGAACGCCGGAGGCAACAAGGTGGTGAAGTACGGCTCCACGGGAGCCTCGGTGCTGGCCCTCGAAGTGGTTCTCGCCGACGGCTCCGTCACCTGGTTCGGCGGCAAACGCCGCAAGGACGTGACGGGCTACGACTTCGTTCATCTCCTCGCCGGTTCCGAGGGAACTCTCGGGATCATCACGAAGATCATCCTCCGCCTCCTTCCCCTGCCGACGAAAGTGGTGGATCTCCTCGTTCCCTTTCCCGACACCGACACGGCGGTAGCCTTCGTCCCACGGATCATGATCGAGGGAAAGGTCATCCCCGCCTCCATCGAGTTTCTGGACCGCAGCGCCATCCGTCTCGTGGAGGACTATCTCAGCACCCGTCTTCCCCACGGCGATGCGGGAGCCCATCTCATCATCCAGCTTGAGGGCAACGACCCCGAAACGCTCGCGGACGAATACGAGCGCATCGGCGAACTCTGCTTCCGCCACGGTGCGATGGAGGTCTTCGTGGCGGACAACCGGAACGTGCGGGACAAGCTCTGGAAGGCCCGGAAGGCCGTCGGCGAGGCCATGGTGGCGGGGTTCGTCCAGAGCGCCCTGGAAGATGTGGTGGTTCCCACGAGCGCGGTTCCGGAGCTGATGCGCGAGGCGACGCGCATCACGGAGACGCACGGCGTGGAGGGAATCAATTTCGGCCACATCGGAGACGGAAACATGCACGTCAACTTCGTCATCCGAAAACCCCGTGCGGACTGGCACGAGGTGATGGACCGGGCACTCCGCGACCTTTACCGCACGGTACGCCGCCTTGGAGGGACCCTGTCGGGGGAACACGGCATCGGCCTGAAACGGAGGAAATACATGGAGGAGGTGATGGATACGGCCCAGATCGCACTGATCCGTCGCGTGAAACAGGCGTTCGATCCCAACAACATCCTCAATCCGGGAAAGATCGTNCCCGACGTGTAGAAGAAAACGCGAGTCGAGCGGAGTGTGCGGAGCGACANCGTTCAAAAGTCCTCCNCGGTGCGGGAAACGGGGTTCTCTTCCGAGGCNGCGACAACCGTCGTTTTTTCGAGGAAGAGAAGTAAGAAGCATTCCAAGTTCGAGAAGAGAGCGGGAGGTTTCAAGATGAGCGTGCAGTTGACCATTCTCGTAGGCTACGTCATTCTTCTTTCGTTCATATCCTGGATCGCCACGCGGATCCAGCGAAGCGGCAAGGGCGGTGCGCTGGACTATCTCCTGGCGGGACGACATCTCCCCACGCCTCTCGTGGCGGCCATGCTGACCGGCCTTGCCATCGGCGGTGCCTCCACCGTGGGCGTCGCGGAAAACGCCTACGTGCGCGGTCTTTCCGCCGGCTGGTACAACGCGGCCTGGGGAACCGCGGGTATCCTCGTGGGGCTCTTCGCGGCGAAACATTTCCGGAAGATGAACGTCAGAACCGTTCCGGAAATGATGGGGCGCATGTTCGGGCAGGGAGCGCGCACCGTCGGCGTGATCGCCCAACTCCTCATCCTCATGGTCATCACGGCCCTGCAGTACGTGGCGGGCGGAGCGATCCTCACGGCCCTCCTGCCGGACATCTTCACCTTTCAGACGGGTATGTTCGCCTCGGCCCTCATCTTCATCTTCATCACCGTGGTCGGCGGCTACTGGGCCGGAGGACTCACCAACGTGGTCAACGTCATCGTCATCTACGTGGGCATCTTCGCCGCACTCCACGGCAGCAGCGCATCCTTCGGCGGATGGGACACCATCATCGCCGCGCTCCCCGCAGGCAAACCCTGGTTCGACTGGACCTCCGGCGTCGGCACCGCGGTAGTCACCGCATGGATGGTGGTCATGATCACCCAGGGCTTCTCCGTCCAGGCCACCAACCAGATCGCCTTCGCCGCCAAGGACGAAAAGACCGCCCGCAACGGCTTCATTCTCGGCGGCATTCTCATTCTCCCCGCGGGCTTCCTCTGTGCTCTCTTCGGCATCATCGCCGCGTCCCAGTTCCCGGGCCTCGAAAAACCGGCCCTCGCCCTTCCCTCTATCGCGGCACACATCAGCCCTCTCGTGGGGGGCCTCTTCCTCGCCTCCCTCTGGGCGGCGGACATCTCCACCGCGGTGGGACTTCTCCTCGGAAGCTCCACGCTGATCGTGGAGGACATCTGGAAACGCTTCTTCCCGGGAACGATCGCCCCCGATCGGGAAGTGTTCGTCTCCCGCATGGTCGTCCTCGCCGTGAGCATCTGCACCTTCCTCATGGCCCTCACGGTCCGGGGCATTCTCGTCACCATCACCACCGCGCTGGCCATCACCGCCTCCTTCACGCTGCTCATTCTCGCAGGCATCTACACGCCTGGTCTCTGCAAGCGCATTGCGGGCTTCTGGACCATTTCGGCCTCCATTCTCGTGTGGCTCGCCTGGACCTTCGTTCCCGCCATCCGGGTGGTTCCCCACCTGGCCTACCTCGAATGGCCCGTCTGTCTCGCCGTGTTCCTTCTCTGCGCGGCCCTCGGCAAGGAACCCGCCAAGAGCCTTCTCGTATCCGAGACGGCCTAGCGGCGCAACCGACCTGAACGAAATCGCTCTTCCGAACGCCGCCCCGGAGAACGGCGGGAATCGCCCGCACGCCTCCGGGGCGGCATGCGGTACGCCCCCGCCGGAATCCGGGAGAAGGCTTTGCGGAAAACCCGGAAAGACGCTACCATCCTGAGCGGACCCGATCCGAATCGACGACAGAAAGCGAGATGTAGTCCATGAGTGTTCGCATCACCTACGAAGAACTGCTGCAGTATACCCGGGAGGTCCTCCGGGCCTTCGGCTACTCCGAGGAGAGGGCAGGACTTACCGCCCGCATCCTGGTGGAGGCGGACGCCCGGGGCGTCGCGTCCCACGGCGTGGCAAGGCTCGCCTTCTACGAGGCCAATCTCCGGGGAGGACACGCAAAGCTCGACGCGGAACCTGTCATCGTGCACGAAACACCGGTTTCGCTCGTGGTGGACGGAAACCAGGGAATCGGAGCCTACGTGGCGGATTTTTCCATGCGACACGTGCTCCGGAAGGCCGAGGCGACGGGGACCTGCTTCTGCGCCGTGCGCAACTCCAACCACTACGGGATGGCCGGGCTCTGGGCGGAGATGGCGGCGGAGCGCAACATGGTGGGCATGGCCTTCACGAACACGAGACCCTGCGCCATCGCCACCTTCGGAAGGCAGCACGTCCTCGGAACGAACCCCATCGCCGTGGCCATCCCCGCCGGAAAGGGAAGGCCCTGCTTCCTGCTCGACATGGCCACCACCGTGGTGGCTCACGGCAAGGTCGAGGTCTGTCACCGCAGAAACAAACCCATGCCTCTGGGATGGGCCGTGGACGCCGAGGGGAAGGGCACCACCGATGCCACCGCCGTGGTGAATCTCTTCCGGAACGAGGGGAACGAGCTTCTGGGGGGACATCTGCTGCTCGGCGGCGAGGGGGAGGAACTGGGAGGCCACAAGGGATACGGGCTGGCGCTTCTGGTGGAACTCCTCTGTTCCGGGCTCTCCATGGGCACCTGGAGCGCCCACACCTTCAACGACCAGGGAGCCTGCATCACCCATTTCTTCGGCGCCTTCCGGCTGGACCTCTTCGGAAACGGGGACGGCGTTGCGGAACACGTGGGAGGCATTCTTGAGGAAATCCGGAGGGGGAAACGGGTGGAGGGACAGGATCGGATCTACATCCACGGAGAGAAGGAGACGGAACGCCGGGCAAAGGCACTCGCCGAGGGATTCGAGCTGGACGATGCGACGGAGACCCTGCTCGGCAAGTACGCGGAGCGTTACGGACTGACACCGCCCCGCTTCCTTTCCTGAAAAATCGTTTTCCGCGCCGGGAATTCGCCGCGGGCCCCCGGCGCGGAGACGTCTTTCGCGCATGCCCGAATCATCATTCCGCGCTCCCCCGGAGCGTCCGACCGGCACGGAAAAGAACCGCCCTTTTCAGCCCCCGGAACACGTCGGCGGTCTTCATCCCCGGATGACCTTTTTCACGCCCCGGGCGGTGAACCACGCGGCACTCCGGTCCACCTGATCCCCCTGAAGCACGACTGCCCCCTCCTCGACCCTGGATCCGCATCCCAGCCCCTTTCGGAGCGCACAGGCAAGCCCTTCCGCGAGAGGGACGGGAACCCCCTCGACCACAGTCACGGTCTTGCCTCCCCGCCCTTTCCGCTCCCGGCGAAGGACAACTCTGGGGAGGGCGCTCAGATCGGAAAACCCGCCCTCGTCGTCGCGGACGGAGGACACTCCTTTTTCCGGAGAAACCGCGCCATCGGTGGTACAGGCGGCGTCCTCCCCCGGCAGGGCGGTCCGGGAACCGCCCTGCTCGCCGAAGGCGAGAGCAAAGGGATTCGGAAGGGGTTCGTCGTGACCGACGGAAGATTTATCCGTTCTCTTCGACATGGCTGTAGCCCTCCTGCTTTGCTTCCGCGCCCGGCTCAGGACAGGTCGAGGCATCTGGCGATGTAGAGACCGGCCGCCTGGAGATCGACGATGCGGCAATCTCCTCCGCTCTCCTTCACCAGTACCTTCGGCTGCAGAAGATTTCCGTCGCCCGTGAGCGCCACGGTCCCCACGGTACCGTCGGAGAGCTCCACCACCGTGCTGGGCGGATAGATGCCCACGCCGGAGAGCAGCACGTTGCAGATTCCGGGATCGAATCCGGTTCCGCTGTTCGCCAGAATGATGCTCAGCGCCTTTTTGGCCGATACGGGCTCCTTGTAGACCCGCTTCGTGGTGAGGGCGTCGAAGACGTCGGCGACACCGACGAGCCGTGCGAGAAGGGGGATCTTTTCCCCCTTCAGCCCCTGGGGGTAACCCGATCCGTCCCAGCGTTCGTGATGCCCCAGAACGCCCGAGAGCACGAGGGAATCCTCGACACCGGATTCCTTCGCGAGGGTGAAGCTCAGCTCCGCGTGGGTCTTGACCAGATCGAACTCTTCGTCGGTGAGGCGCCCCGGTTTGTTCAGAATCTCCCGGGGAATCTTCGCCTTTCCGATGTCGTGGAGAAGGCCCGTCGTGACGGCGGTCTTCGTGATGTCGTAGGCCAGCCCTCTGGAGCGCTGAACGCACTTCGCCAGATAGCCCGCGAGAAGCCCGACGTTCAGCGAATGGACATAGGTGTACTCGTCCGCGTCGTGGGCGACGCCGAGGGAGAGAAGCACCTGAGAGGATTTATGGATCTCCTCGCTGAGCATGCGTCCCGCATCCTCGATCTCCTCCCGGGGAAAGGTCTTGGCGTCGCTTCCCGAGAGCGCCCGATGCACGCCGGAGAGGCGATCCACGACCTTGCCGCTCACTTCCCGGTCGATCTGGCGCACCGAGGGATCGATGTGGTCGAGGAGCGTGGTCATCTCCTCCACGGTGACCTGGGCTTCGAATTCGAGCTTGATCTCCCGGACTCCCCAGGAGCGCAACGCTCCCGTGATGACCTCCGCCTTTCTGACGAAATTCTTCAGGGGGCGTCCCCGGGAGACGATGAGAATGCCGTCCTCGGGAGAGACGATATCGTTCACGAGCACCGCCTCGGGATAGCGGAACATTTCTTCTACAGGAACCGTTTTGGCATAGGTACTTCGCTCTTTCACGACCCTCACCTCCGCGAAAGCCCGTTCCTGGCGACGGGCGACCGGCCTGATGGGAAGGCGCAGGGATGCTGCCCCGCGTCTTTTGCCCGCAAGCATATCGCATTGCTGCATCCTTCGCAAACACGGTAAGCGTTGGTTTTTTCGGCGCGCGCCGGGGAAAGCCTGCGATACCGCAGGAATGTCATGGACCGATGGGCTGTTTCCGAGTCCGCTCGGGCGACGCCAAGCGGGAAAAAACCTTCCGGGGCTCACGGGCGGGGTTTTTACGGCGGACTTGGTGGATGTCGAGGGGAATTCCGCGGCACTAGAGGTGCGGGAGCAAACGATGTAGGATGCACGCATACGCTTTTGTCCCGATAGAGGAGGAACTTCCATGACATCCGCAACGACCCGGCGTCCCCCCCTGCCCCTTCTCCTCGCCGCCTATGCGGCCATCTATCTCATCTGGGGCTCCACCTATCTGGCCATCCGTTTCTCCGTGGAGACCATCCCTCCCTTTCTGGGAGGAGGAGTTCGCTTTCTGGCCGCCGGAGGACTTCTCTACCTGTTCGCGCTCACCAGGACCGCGGAGAGGCCGACACGGCACGGCTGGAAACAGGCCTTCAAGGTGGGAGGGATCATGCTCGTCGGTGGATACGGAGGAGTGATGTGGGCGGAACAGGTGGTTCCCTCGGGGCTGACGGCGCTCATCATCACCGTGGAACCCCTGTGGTTCGTCCTGTTCGACTGGCTCATCTTCAAATCCGGGCGTCCGGGAAAGATCGAGAGCCTGGGGCTTCTCCTCGGCTTCGCCGGAACCATCGCCCTCGTCCTTTCCGAGGGCGGCGGGACGGCGGCGGCTTCAGGAGACGGAAGCATGCTTCTCGGCATGGCAGTCATTCTGGGAAGCACCGTATGCTGGACCTTCGGCTCCCTCTACTCACGAAAAGCCCGGATCGCCACGTCGGGTCTTCTGGGCACCGCGATGGAAATGCTCGCCGGGGGCGTGTCGCTTTCCGCCATCGGCCTTCTCGCCGGAGAAACCTCCCGGGTCCGGCCCGAGGCGATGACGGCGAAATCTCTCTGGGCGCTGCTCTACCTCGTGATCTTCGGCTCTCTCGTGGCTTTCACCGCCTTTCTCTGGCTGATGAAGGTGGAAAAGGCCTCCCGCGTCGCCACGCACACCTTCGTGAACCCTCTGGTGGCGCTCTTCCTCGGCTGGCTCCTCGCAGGAGAGAGCATCACGGGAACGATGCTCATCGCCGCCGGAGTGATCATCCTCTCGGTGGTGCTCATCACCACCGCCCGAACGCGCAAGGAAAGTTCCCCGGATGCGGACGAGGTCGTCGCGGCACCTCTTGCCGCGGTCTCGTCAGACGAGGGGAACGCCGCCGGATGACGCCGCGTCCCGAAGAACCTCCGAGACGACCGCGTCCGACGCCCCGGGGAAGCCCGCTTGGAGCGCCTGTTCCCGCATGCGGTCGAGACGCCCCTCCTCCCGGACCAGGTCGGTCAGAAGGCGCATCACGTCCTCGGACGTGGCAGCAAGAACGCCGGCGCCACATCGTTCGAGATACGTGGCATTGTAGACTTCCTGGTAGGGCACCGGGCTGACGAGGATCATGGGGACCCCGACGCTCAGGGCCTCGCTCGCCGTGAGCCCTCCGGGTTTCGTGACGAGAAGATCCGCTTCCGCCAGATATTCCTCCAGGTTCTCCACGAAACCGAAAGCGCGGAACGAACATCCCTCTCGGGGACGGTATCCTTCGAGTCGTCCCAGGAGATCCCTGTTCCGTCCCGCCACGACGGTGACGTCCGCGGGCTTTCCCGACCGGCGGAGGTCGTCAAGGATGTTCAACGCCAGGGAATCGGAGATGCCGCTCGTCACGAAGAGAACCGAGAGGGGGGAACCTGGGCCACGGCGGGGTTGCCGCGATGCGGCAAGACGCTCCCGGGCCTCCCTGTACTTTTTGAGGACGGGAATGCCCGTCAGGGAAATGCGCTCCCGCGGAACACCGAGCCCGCACAGATCCTCAACGACGATGGGGCTGGCGGCGAAATAGCGGTCCACGCCGGGACTCATCCACATCCTGTGCAGCGCGAAATCGGTGACCACCGTGTAGATCCGCCCCCGGTAGAGCCCTTCCTCCTTCATGCGGGAGAGCACATTCGCCGGAAAGAAGTGCGTGCACACGCAGATCTCGGGTTCGTTCTCCCGGACATAGCCGAGAAAACGCTTCACGTTCTCCAAGCTGATCCGCTCCACGAAACGGAGCATGAGGCTCTTGTCCCGATCCTGATCCGTGAGTTCGTACATGATTTTGCAGGCCAGGTGCGCGTGTTCGCTGATGAACTTGTAGACATCGCTGTAGGACCACTTGAACAGGTCGTTGGAAAAATCGATGAGATCCAGAACGACGTTGGGAATCCGTCGGTCGTCGAGAGCTTCCCGGAGTGCCCTCGCAGCCATGCGGTGTCCGTTTCCCGCCGTCACGTGAAGCAAGTGAACGGGTTTCATGGACATTCCTCCGAAAGAGATCCCGGCGCCCGAACGTCAGTGCTGCCGCCGGGCCCCGGGAAGAATCAGAACAGCTCCCGCAATGGTGCACAACACCATCAGGGTCGTAAGAATCAGCATGAGCCTCATTATCCATTCCTCCTCTTCGCGGTCAAGTTTCAGAAAGGTAACGGCAGAACGGGGCGCTCTTCCCGGAACAAGCCCCCGGAAATTCCGAGCGTCCCTTCCGGATCCGCCGCCGTCCCGTGCGGAAGAAGGACGGAGGTAAGGACGGACCGGCCGATGACAAACGCGCAGCGCTCCCGTCGTAACAAGGCGAAAAACCGAACGGAAGGCGCTCCTTTTTCCGTTAAACCCGAAGGTTCTTCCCCGACAAAAACACGTCCGGAAAAAGGCATCCCTTATGACACGGACCATACGCCTCGCGGGCATTTCCCGCATGCGGAAGTCTCCGTAGCCTCTCCTACGTATTTTCACTGATTTCTCCAGCTAGCTTCCAAAAGCATCGAGCGGAAGACATATGCTTGACTTTTTTCATTGTGAGGTAAATAATGTCAGCATAAAACGCAACCCTGGAGGTGCACGCAGTGGATAAGTCTCGTTTTCTCTACGAGGGCAAGGCAAAGAAAATGTACCTGACGGATGATCCCGAAACGCTCCTTCTCGAATACAAGAACGACCTCACCGCATTCAACGCCCTGAAAAAGGACTCTCTCGAAGGCAAGGGGACCTACACCAACCGGATCAGCGCTCATCTTCTCCGCTACCTTTCCGAAAAGGGCATTCCCAACCACTTCATCGATCTTCTCGACGACAGACACCAGCTCGTGCGACGGGTGACCATCCTCCCCCTGGAGGTGGTGGTGCGCAACGTCACCACGGGCTCCCTCTGCAAGCGCCTCGGCGTCGCCGAGGGCATGACGCTCCCTCGCCCCCTCATCGAGTTCTACCTGAAGGACGACGCGCTGGGTGATCCCCTGGTCACCGAGGACCACGCCCTTCTCTTCGGCTGGGCATCGGAAGAGGATCTGCGGAAGATCAAGGAGACCGCCACTCGGGTGAACGAACTTCTGAAGGCGCTCTTCGAGAGCAGGGGAATTCTCCTGGTGGACTTCAAGCTCGAGTTCGGCAAGACCGCGGACGGAACGCTCATCCTTGCCGACGAGATCTCCCCCGACACCTGCCGTTTCTGGGACCGCACCTCGGGAGACCGCCTCGACAAGGACCGCTTCCGCAAAGACCTCGGCAACGTCCTCGAAGCCTACGAAACCATCTGGAACCGTCTCTCGGGAGAGGAGAAGGCCTGATGCGCCACCGTGCCGAAATCGTCGTGACGCTGAAAAGCGGCGTCCTGGATATCCAGGGCAAGGCGGTCTTCCAATCCCTGCAACAGCTCGGCTACGGAGAACTGGAGGACGTCCGGGTGGGCAAGGTGATTCACCTCCTCCTCGACGCTCCGACTCCCGAAAAGGCCCGGGAACTCGCCCGGGGAATGTGCGAAGACCTCCTCGTGAACGGCCTCATCGAGGAATACCGGATCTCCCTGGAGGCGGCGGAGCGATGAACGTCTCCGTCGTCGTCTTTCCCGGAAGCAACTGCGACCAGGACGCGGTGCGGGCCCTCGCGTCCTTTTCGGGGCGTCCCGTCGCGCAGGTCTGGCACGGGGATCCGGCACTTCCCGCCGCGACGGACCTGGTGATCCTTCCGGGAGGATTCTCCTACGGGGACTATCTCCGCACCGGCGCCATGGCCGCCCGCTCGCCCATCATGGAGGCCGTCCGCCGCCACGCCTATGAGGGCGGGCTGGTGCTCGGCATCTGCAACGGTTTCCAGATCCTCACCGAGGCACGCCTCCTTCCGGGGGCACTTCTGCCGAACAAGACGCTGACCTTCGTCTGCAAGCCCTGCACGCTCCGGGTGGAGCGGACGGACACCCCCTTCACCGGGGCGTTCCGCTCGAACCAGGTGGTGCAGTTTCCCATCGCCCACCACGAGGGGCTCTTCTATCTTCCCGAAGAGGAGCTGGACGAACTGGAACGGCGCGGACAGGTGGTCTTCCGCTACGCCTCGCCGGAGGGGTCCATCGCGCCCGAGGTGAGCCCCAACGGCTCGCTCCGCAACATCGCGGGCATCGTCAACGAGCGGGGCAACGTGCTGGGACTCATGCCCCATCCGGAACGCGCAAGCGACCCGGTTCTGGGAGGACGGGACGGCCTCCTCGTGTGGCAGTCCGTCGCGGGCTGGATCGAAGGAGGTCATTGACGTGGATTTCCGCACCGTCGGTTTGACGGAGAACGAATACAAGACGATTCTTCGGGAACTGGGGCGCACTCCCAACGAGACGGAGCTGCGCCTCTTCGGCGTCATGTGGTCCGAACACTGCAGCTACAAATCCACCCGCCCCCTGCTTCGCCTCTTCCCCACCGAGGGAAGGGCGGTCGTCCAGGGGCCCGGGGAGAACGCGGGCGTCGTGGACCTCGGAGAGGGCTTCGGGCTCGCCTTCAAGGTGGAGAGCCACAACCACCCCTCCGCGGTGGAGCCCTACCAGGGCGCCGCAACGGGCGTGGGAGGTATCATCCGGGACATTCTCGCCATGGGCGCGCGTCCCGTGGCATCCATGGACGGCCTCTTCTTCGGCGATCCGGAGCTGCGGAAGACCAAAGCACTCCGGCAGGGCATCGTGGCGGGCATCGGCGGCTACGGCAACGCCGTGGGCGTTCCCACCGTGGGGGGCAAGACGGTCTACGACGAGGCCTACACGGAAAACCCTCTCGTGAACGCTTTCTGCGCCGGAGTCGTCCGCCTGGAGGACATGGTGCGCTCCGACACGGCACAACCGGGCAGGCTCGTGGTGCTTCTGGGGGCGAAGACGGGACGGGACGGCATCGCCGGAGCGGCCTTCGCGTCGGTGGAGCTGGCGGAGGACACCAGCGCCAGCCGACCCCAGGTGCAGATCGGCGACCCCTTCGCGGAGAAGCTCCTCATCGAATGCTGCCTGGAACTCCTGGAAAAAGGCCTCATCGATTCCATGCAGGACATGGGCGCCGCGGGGATCATCTCCTCCTCCAGCGAAATCGCCGCCAAGAGCGACGTGGGCATGGTGCTGGACCTGGACCGCGTCCCTCTTCGTGAAAAGGGCATGACCCCCTGGGAGATCGCTCTTTCGGAATCCCAGGAGCGCATGCTGCTCATCGTGAACCCGGACCGCATGGAACAGGTGCTGCAGGTGGCGGCGAAATGGGCGCTGGACTGCACGGTCTTCGGCGAGACCACCGGGGACGGCCGCTACGTCATGAAGGCCGGAGGCGCGGTGGTGGTGGATCTTCCTCCCGCCTTCATCGGAGGCAACGCCCCCGTCATTCACTGGCCCTCCCGCGAACCACGGGACCTGGAGGAACGGCAACGGCTTGAGGTGGAGGAACTTTCCCCGCCGAAGGATCTCGGCGCCGTTCTCCGCTCGCTTCTGGAAGACCCCAATCTGGGGAGCAAGACATGGATCAGCGAGCAGTACGACTCCATGGTCCAGACCAACACGGTGATCGGCCCGGGAGGTCCGGTGAGCGTTCTCCGCGTTCTCCGCGGAGACAGTGCTCCGGTCTTCGTCGCCTTCTCCATGGAGGCCGACCCATGGAAGTGCCGCACCGATCCCAAGGGCGGCGGCGCGGAGACGATGGCCCGCACCCTGCGCTCCCTCTCGGTCTGCGGGGCGGAACCCCTGGGATGGACGAACTGTCTCAACTTTCCCTCGCCTCAGGACCCGGAGGTTTTCTGGGAGATGCGGGAGTGCGTTCAGGGCATGGCGGACGCCGCACGGGCACTCGCCTGCCCGGTCGTCTCGGGGAACGTGAGCCTTTACAACGAAACACCCCAAAAGAAAATTCTTCCCACGCCTCTCGTGGTCACCGCGGGACTCCTCCCCGATCTCGACGGATTTCTTCCATGGAGCCGCTGGCGCGAGGGAGACCACCTCTTTCTCGCGGGAATGCCCAATGCCGCCCTGGGAGCGAGCCGCTACCTCCTGCGCACCTTCGGCCTGCTCCGGGGAAAGGTCCTCCCCTTCGACGCCGGGGCGGAACAGGATTTCACCGCTCGGGCACGCCGCACCGCAAAAGAAGGAGCCGCCCGGAGCGCCCGCTCCCTCGCGGGAGGGGGCCTCGCCGTGGCCCTCGCCAAGGAGGCTCTGGAGTCCGGCATCGGCGCCCGCCTGGATGTGCAGATCCCCACGCGCCCCGATGTCTTTCTCTTCGGAGAGGGAGGCCCCAGGGCGCTCTACGCGGTGCCGCCCGCATCCCTTCCGCTCTTCCGGAGCATCTGGCGCGGCGCGCCTCTCACGGAACTGGGCGTGGCCACGGGGAACATCCTCGACGTGAAGCGGGGCTTTTCCCTCTCCCTCGCGGAACTTCGCGACAGCTGGAGGCGATGAGCCGTGTGCGGCGTCTTCGGAGCCTTTTCCACCACAGCGAGACCCGTTCTGGAGGACATCTACCTCGGTCTCTACGCCCTGCAGCACCGCGGCCAGGAATCGGCGGGCATCGCCTGGTTCGACGGTCGTGAACTCGCCACCGCGAAGGGCATGGGGCTCGTTCACGAGGCCCTTCGCCAGGCGGAACTCGCAAAAACTCCCGCCTCGGTGGGGGTGGGACACGTGCGCTATTCCACCGCGGGAGGGTCCTTCTTCACCAATGCCCAGCCCCTGACCGCCACCTACGCCAGGGGGCACGTGGCCATCGCCCACAACGGCAATCTCACCAATGCGGACGGAATCCGGGCGTACCTCCAGGGACGTGGAGCGATCTTCCACTCCACGTCGGACACGGAAGTCATCCTCCATCTCATGGCACACCAGGCGCACAAACCCTCCCTGGACGCGCTGCTCTCCGCGCTGCTGCGCCTCCGGGGAGCCTACAGTCTGGCGGTTCTCCTGGACGGCCGCCTCGTGGCCGCCCGGGATCCCTGGGGATTCCGCCCCCTCGTGCTGGGCCGTCGGGAGGATGTCTTCTACGTCGCGTCGGAGAGCTGCGCCCTGGACATCGTGGGCGCCGAGTTCGTCCGGGACGTCGCTCCCGGAGAGGTGGTGCTCATCGGCGACGAGGGATTCCGCTCCCTCTCCATCTCGCACAAGGCGAAGCGTTGCTACTCCTGCGCCTTCGAGTACGTCTACTTCGCCCGTCCGGACAGCGTCATCGACGGTATCTCCGTCTACGAGACGCGAAAGCGCCTCGGCAACTACCTGGCGAGGCGAAGCCCCGTGCCGAAGGCGGATTTCGTGGTGGGCATGCCCGACAGCGGCACCCCCGCGGCCATCGGTTTCGCCCAGGAGGCGGGCATTCCCTACGAGACCGCCATCACAAGAAACCGCTACGTGGGGCGCACTTTCATCCAGCCCACCCAACGGGTCCGGGAACTCGGCGTGCGGATCAAGCTGAACCCCATCGAGGCCTGCATCGCCGAAAAGGAGCTGGTGGTGGTGGACGATTCCCTCGTGCGGGGCACCACCTCCCAGCGGATCATCTCCATGATCCGCGAGGCCGCCCCGAAGGGAGTGCACCTCCGCATCGCCTCCCCGCCCGTGCGTTTCCCCTGCTACTACGGCATCGACACCCCCACCAGCGAGGAGCTCGCCGCAGCCAGACTGGACATGCAGGCCCTGGAGCGTCTCGTCGGCGCGGACACGCTGGCCTATCTCTCCCGGGAGGATCTGCTCGCCGCCATCGGCAAGCCCGAGAGTTCCGTCTGCACCGCCTGTTTCTGCGGCGACTACATGGACGAGGAGAACGGTCTCGACCTGGAGATCTCCTGACGGGACAGAGATCGACTTCGCAAGGAAGGGAAGGACGAACATGGACGACTGCACGTTGCCCCGCTCCCGCGCCGCGGGGGAGGAAACGTCCGGCACGGAGAGCGCTCTGCGCTACGAGAGCGCCGGCGTGAGCATCGACAGAGGAAACGCCTGGGTAGGCGTGATCCGCTCCCTCGTGGAGCGCGGCGGCAAGGATTCCCGCGTCGCCGGAGGCATCGGCGGCTTCTCCGGACTCTTCCGCATCGGCGGGGGAAAACTTCTCGCAGCCTGCTGCGACGGAGTGGGAACGAAGCTCGAAATCGCCCGGGAGGTCGGCAGCCTCCGCGGACTCGGCCAGGACCTGGTGGCCATGAACGTGAACGATCTCGTCACCTGCGGCGCCGCGCCGCTCTTCTTCCTCGACTACATCGCCTGCGGCTTCCTCGATCCGGAGCGCTACGCCGAGGTGGTCGAGGATATCGTGAACGCCTGCGCCGCCTCGGACTGTGTTCTTCTGGGCGGCGAGACGGCGGAGATGCCCGGCGTCTATCCCCGGGAGGGATTCGACCTGGCGGGCTTCGCCGTGGGCATGGTGGAAGAGGAGCATCTGGTGGACGGCTCCGGCGTAACATCCGGCGACCTTCTCGTGGCACTGCCGAGTTCCGGGCTGCACAGCAACGGCTTCAGCCTCGTCCGCAAGGCCGTCGAAAAGGCAGGACTCTCCCTCGCCGCAACTCCTCCCGGGCTCGATGAACCGCTGGGACAGGCATTGCTTCGCCCCACCCGGCTCTACGTCCGGGAGGCCCTCGCCGCAGCCCGTACCGGCGTGGTGAAGGCCATGGCACACATCACGGGAGGCGGCCTGGAGGAGAACGTGAACCGGGTCCTCGGAGAATACCGGGCCACCGTGGACTACGGCGCTTGGAAGCGTCCGGCGGTGTTTCCCCTTCTCGCGTCTCTCGGCATCGCCGAGGAGGAGATGCGCCGGGTCTTCAACCTCGGTGCGGGATTCGTCTTCGTCGTCTCCCCCGGTGATGAGACCCATCTCCGGGAGGCTCTCGCCCCCTTCCGGGCCTCCGCGGGAGATCCCTTCGTCCTCGGCGAGGTCGTCCGGCAAGGGGCGGCGTGATGATGCCCTCGCGGATCGCCCTCTTCATCTCCGGAAGGGGATCGAACATGACCGCCATCGCCGAACACATCCGGGACGGCAGCCTTTCCGCGGAGATCGCCTTCGTCGCCGCCGACCGGGAGGGAGCGCCGGGCATCGAAACGGCCCGAACCCTCGGCCTCCCCACCGTGGTCTGCTCCTACGCCGAACTGGGGCGGGAGCGGGCCGAGCGGGCGCTCGCCGCGGCGGTGCACGAACACCTCGCCTCGTGGATCGTCCTCGCGGGTTTCATGCGGGTCCTCTCCGCATCCTTCGTCCACGAGTTCGCGGAGAGAATCGTGAACATCCACCCCTCCCTCCTTCCCGCCTTTCCGGGAAGCGAGGCTATTCGCCAGGCCTGGGACTACGGCGTGAAGGTCACGGGAGTGACGGTCCATCTCGTGGACGAACGGGTCGATCACGGCCCCATTCTCGCCCAAGCGGCGGTCCCCATAGAGGAGGACGACACCCCGGCCCGCCTTGAGGAGCGCATCCACTGCGTGGAGCACGATCTGTACTGGCGCTGTCTCAAGGATCTTCTGGAAGGACGTTTCGCAAAGACAGGAAGGAGGCGCATGCGCCGTGAACACCCGTAGAGCACTTCTCTCCGTATGGAACAAAGAGGGGATCGTCCCCTTCGCACGCGCCCTCGTCGACATGGGCTGGGAGATCGTCTCCAGCTCAGGAACCGCAAAGGCCCTCGCCGAGGCGGGCATCGCCTGCACCGAAGTGGCGGATCTCACCGGTTATCCCCATCTTCTCGGCGGAAGAGTGAAGACCCTGCACCCCGCCATCGCCGGAGGCATCCTCGCCCGGAGGGATCTCCCCGCGGACATGGCGGACATAAACGCCCACGGAATCCTTCTTCTGGACATGGTGGTCTGCAACCTCTATCCCTTCGAGGAGGTGGCCCGGGGCGGCGCCGACCTGGCGGAACTTCTGGAGCACATCGACATCGGTGGCATCACCCTCCTTCGGGCGGCGGCGAAGAACTATCTCCACGTGGTGGTCGTCCCCTGCCCCGGCGACTACGATACCGTGCTCGACGAACTCCGCGCCGAGGGCGACGTGACCTCCGCCACAAGGCAGCGTCTCGCCCTGTCGGCCTTTGCCGCGACCTCCCTCTACGACGCCACCATCGTTCAGGGACTCCAGGCGGAACTCGGCGCAGCGAGCGGCCCGGAGGAACCGGTGCGCGTCCTCGGCCTTCGCGCCGCCCAGGAACTCCGTTACGGCGAAAACCCCCACCAACGGGCGACCCTGCTTCTACCGCCCCTGTCGGACCTTCCCTGGGAACAACTGGGAGGAAAACCGCTGTCGTACAACAACATCCTCGACCTCGACGCGGCCCTCCGGGGCAGCGCCCTTCTCGCGGACGCTTGTGCCGCCTTCGTGGTGAAACACACCACCCCCTGCGGGGCCGCCACCGGGAAAACGCCCTCCGAAGCCTTTCTCAGGGCCCGGGAGTGCGATCCCGTCTCCGCCTTCGGCGGCATCGTGGGCTTCACCCGCAGGGCGGACCTGGCCACGTGCCACACTCTTGCGGAGCAGTTCCTGGAGATCGTCGTGGCCCCCGACTACGACGAGGAGGGACTGGACCTTCTCAGAAAGAACCGCCCCAATCTCCGCGTGCTCCGCTGGAAGGGCGGCCGGGTCTTCCCCGTGGAGTTCCGGAGCACCTGGAGCGGCATGCTGCTTCAGGACGACGCGCTTCCCGAACTGCCCACGCCCTCGGGTGGCGAATGGATCGGCACCCCCCGCCCGGACCTCTGGGAGGACCTGCTCTTCGGCTGGAAAATCGCGGCGCTGAGCAAGAGCAACGCCATCGCCATCGTCTCGGGCGGCTGCACCCTCGGCATCGGACGGGGCTTCACCAGCCGGGTGGACGCAGTGGACTGGGCGGTGAAACAGGCGGGAGAGCAAAGCCGGGGAGCGGTTCTCGCCTCGGACGCCTTCTTCCCCTTTCCGGACGGTGTTGAGCACGCCGCCGCCGCGGGTATCGCGGCGATCATCCAACCCGGAGGCTCCCTGCGGGACGAGGACGTGGCCGAAGCCGCCCGCAAGGCCGGAGTCTCCATGTTCCTCAGCGGACGGCGGACCTTCCGCCATTGAGTTTCAAACCCATCCAAGGAGGACGACCATGAAGATACTGCTTCTCGGTTCCGGAGCCAGGGAACATGCACTGGCGGCGGCCCTGCGGGCGAGCCCTCTCACGGAGGCGCTTCACTGCGCGCCCGGCAACGCGGGTATCGCCTCTCTCGCAACCCTTCACGGCGTGGACATCACGGATGCCGAGGGGGTCACGGCCCTCGCGGAGGCACTTTCCGCCGACCTCGTCGTCATCGGCCCCGAGGCACCCCTCGTGGCGGGGGTGGCGGACGCCCTCCGGAAAAAGGGATTCGCCGTCTTCGGCCCCGGAGCGGCGGGGGCGCGCCTCGAAGGAAGCAAGGTCTTCGCCAAGCGCTTCATGGAGCGCCACGGCATTCCCACGGCCCCCTTCGCGGTCTGCACCACCCTCGACGAGGCGGAAAAGGCCCTCGCGGCACGCCGGGCCCCCTTCGTCGTCAAGGCGGACGGCCTCGCCGCAGGCAAAGGTGCGTTTCTCCCCGATTCGGCGGGAGAGGCCGAGCGGATCTGCCGGGCGCTTCTCGAAGAGCGCGTCCTCGGCGACGCGGGAGCGCAGATCGTGGTGGAGGACTATTTGCCGGGATGGGAGGTCACGGTCCTCGCCGTGACGGACGGCAAAACGGTCCGTATCCTCCCGCTCAGCCAGGACCACAAGCGCGCCTGCGACGGAGACCGGGGACCGAACACAGGGGGCATGGGCGCCTACACGCCGGTCCCCCAGGCGACGCCGGCCCTGCTGGAGAAAATCCGGACCCAGGTCCTCGAACCCACGGTGAAGGGCCTCGCCGAGGAGGGCATTTCCTTCTGCGGCGTCCTCTACGCGGGCATCATGGTCGTGCAGGGAAACCCCCTGCTCCTGGAGTACAACGTGCGCTTCGGCGACCCCGAGGCACAGGTGGTGCTTCCCGCGCTTCGAGTGGACTGGGCGGAGGTCTTCGCCGCCTGTTGCCGGGGCGAGCTGCACCGCGTCGCCTGGCCCGGTGAACAGAAGGCCGCCGTGGGGGTCGTCCTCGCCTCGGGGGGCTACCCCGACACTTACACGAAGGGCTATCCCATCTCGGGGATCGACGTGGCGGAACGGGAGGGAACCACGGTCTTTCACGCCGGGACGGCCTTCGGCAACGGAGCCGTCGAGACCGCGGGAGGACGGGTGCTCACCGTGGTGGGCGTGGCGGAGTCGCTCCGCGAGGCCCGGCGACGCGCCTATGCGGGGGTGGAGAAGATTTCCTTCAAGGATGTCCATTTCCGCCGGGATATCGCCTCCAAAGCGCTTTCCGCACCTCTCGTCGGCATCGTCCTGGGTTCCGCCTCGGACGCCCCTCTCGCGAAGGAGATTGCTAAGACCTTTGACGAGCTGCACATCGACTACGAGGTCACCGTCGCCTCCGCCCACCGGACTCCCGACGCCGTCGCCGCCTATGCACGAAACGCCGCTTTCCGGGGCTTGAAGGCGATCATCGCCGTGGCGGGACTTTCCGCAGCGTTGCCGGGAGTGCTCGCGGCCCACACCGTGCTTCCCGTGGTGGGGGTCCCCGTCGCGTCGGGAACCCTCGGTGGCATGGATGCACTGCTTGCCGTGGCCCAGATGCCTCCGGGCGTCCCCGTGGCCTCCATGGGCATCAACGGCGGACGCAACGCGGCGCTCTTCACCGCGAGAATCCTGGCATTGCAGGACCGCGACACCGCGGCACGCCTCGACGCATGGATCGCCGAGGCGGCACGGGGAGTCGCCCTCTCCCGGGAGAAGCTCGCGCCCCTGCCGCCGGCGCCGGAGACGGCCTTTTCGGACGGAGAGGACGCGTAGGCAGTGTCCGTACACCGCCCCTGGCGCATGTGGTCCGCCGTCCTTCGGGAGACCTACGGCGCCAGGGTGCACAAGATCTCCCTCGATCTCGGAGCCGGCTGTCCCCATCGGGAGGGGCTGGAACGAAAGGGATGCATCTTCTGTGATGCCCGGGGCGGCGGAAGCGGCGCCGCCCTCGCGGGGATCTCCCTGGCGGAGCAGGTCCGCAAAGGGGCCGAGGTCTGTCTGCGCCGCTTCGGTGCCACCATGGCGATTCTCTACTTTCAGAGCTATTCCGCCACGTTCCTTCCCCTGGAGGAGCTGTGCCGCCGCCTGGAGGAGGCCATGACGGAGGCGTCCCGGGCCGTCACCGTGGTGGGCATCGCCGTAGGAACCCGCCCCGACCTCGTTCCTGAGAGGGTGCTCGACCTTCTGGCCTCTCTGGCGGAACGCCCCGTCCTCGGCAAAAACGCCATCCGGGGAAGCGCGGAAGGAATCTGCCCTTCCTTCCCGGAAACACTTCAGATCTGGCTCGAACTGGGAGTCCAGACCACCGACCCCGCAGGACTCGCCTGGCTCAACCGGGGGCACGACCTGAATGCCGTCGAAGACGCCTTTTCCCGCTCACGGCAAAAGGGACTGCATCTCTGCGCCCACCTCATCGCGGGTATCCCCGGCGAGGCGCCGGACCAGCTCGAACGCTCCGCCCGTCTCGTGACCGGTCTCGGCGCGGAGGCCGTCAAATTCCATCCGCTGCACGTCCTCCGAGACACCGAACTGGAGCGGCTCCACCGGGAAGGCGCCTTCGTCCCCCTCTCTCTTGACGCGTATTGCCGACGCCTCACCAGCGCCCTTTTCGCCCTTCCCGAGGGAACCATCGTCCAGCGCCTCACCGCCGATGCCCGCCCTCCCAGTCTCATCGCCCCGGAATGGATCGCCCGCAAGAACGATGTCCTCGCCCGGTTGGAGGACATGTTCGCCCGGAGAACGCCGTAGCCCTCAATGGGATTTGCGCAATTTCTTCCTTCGTGATACTTCTTTCGTGATGCTTCTTGTCCGGAAAGGAGGCCCCGTCGGCTCGGAACTCCCGAGGCCGCTTCTTTTTCAAGACCTGTGACGCTCCTGATGTTCCGGCACAGGTTTCGGCCCGGCGGCATATCGGCGCTTTCTTCCGCCGAAGGAAGCACACGCTTGCAGAGGGAGGGAACGAAAGATGACCATCAAGGTATTCGTATCCGGCGCATCGGGCAACGTGGGGCGCAGCCTCGTCCGTGCTCTGGCGGTCTCGGAGGATCTGCGGCTCGCGGGGGGATGGTGCCGCGAAGAGGGAAAGGACCTGGGCACGCTGGCGGGCATCGAGCCCCTGGGCATCGCCGCGTCGGGAGATCTCGCAAAGGGACTGGAGACGGCGAAGCCCGACCTCGTCATCGACTTCACCTCCGCGGCGATTCTCATGGAAAATCTGACGTGCTACGCCGAGCGGGGGCTTGTCGTGGTGGTAGGCACCACGGGACTCGACGACGAGAACATGGCCCGGGTGGAACGCCTCGTCGCGGAGAAACAACTCCGCTGGGCGGTGATCCCCAACTTCGGCCTCGGCATCAACCTGATTCTGGACTTCCTCGAAAAGGCCCGGAAGTTCTACCCCTACGTGACCATCCTGGACCGCCATCCGGCGACCATGGCCAACGCCCCGAGCGGCACGGCGGCCATGCTGGCGAAACACGCCGCCGCCACGGGATCCCTGGGAGAGGTTCAAAGCCGCGAGGTCTTCAAGAGCGTGCTCGGCGGAAACATCGACGGCGTGCCCGTCCACTCCGAACGCCTTCCCGTTCCGGGAGGTCATTCGGAACACGAGATCACTCTCGCCCGCAAGGACGAGATCATCCGCATCGAGGTCCGGGACTTCTCGAGCGACGTCTACGTGGACGGCGTCTTTCTCGTGGCGCGCACGCTCCCGACCATGCCCCCGGGAACACTGCTCCGCAGTCTGCGCGAAGTGAGCTGACCGAACACATCGCCCACGAAGGAAGGGTCTGCCGGAGCATCTCTTCTCCTGAACATTCCGGAAACCCCCGCGAAGCGGAAAACACGAAGCGGAAAACGCGAAGCAGAAAACGCGAAGCGGAAAACGCGAAGCGGAAAACGCGAAGCGGAAAACGCGAAGCGGAAAACGCGAAGCGGAAAACGCGAAGACGCCCCCGAGGCGAAATCCCGGGGGCGTCTTCGTTCAGTTCCGAAGGTGACTGCGAAGAGCGCTCTGTCCGTCCCTTCCGAATCCGGGCCTTCTTCGGTTCTCCGGCGCCTGGAACCCCGATTTCTTCGGAAGCTCTTTCGAAGCGGGAAACCTGTGCCGTTCGGACCCCCAAAATGCCGGAGACGTCTCCGGAGATGCCTCCAGAGATGTCTCCGACGCTTTTTTCGGCAGGGAGGACGGAAGAGCGACGCCTACTTGCCTCCCACGGCGTTGTTCAGGGGAACGGTCTCCTCGGCGGAGACCTTCATCCCCGGGAGCAGCTGCAGCGCGCCGAGATCGGCGGGATGCTCCTGCCGCCAGGTCACCACGGGCAATCCCCAGATCTTGATGAAGCCCACCGCGGCGTCGTGGTCGAAGGCATCTCCCTCGGAATAGGTGGCGAGATCTTCCTTGTAGAGAGCGTTCGGCGACTTGACTCCCACCACCACGGCCTGCCCCTTGTAGAGACGCAGCCGCACGACGCCGTTCACGTACTGGTTCACGTGGTCGAAGAAGACGTCCAGGGCTTCCTTGTAGGGGGAGAACCAGTTCGCCTCGTAGGTCATCTTGGCATACTGCTGTTCCATGGCAACCTTCCCCTGAAGCACGTCCTTCGAGAGCGTCAGCGTTTCGAGAGCCTTGTGGGCGGAGATCAGGACATGGGCGCCGGGGCACTCGTACACTTCACGGCTCTTGAAGCCCACGAGGCGGTCCTCAAGCATATCGATCCGTCCCACGCCGTAATCACCGGCGATCTTGTTGAGCTTCTTGATCAGGGTGGGGCCGTCGAGCGCTTCTCCGTCCAGGGCCACGGGAATTCCCTTCTCGAAGGTCACCTCGAGATACAGGGGCGTGTCCGGAGTCTCCCAGGGATCCTTGGTGAGAGTGAAGGCATCGGAGGGCGGCTCGTTCCAGGGGTTCTCGAGAATGCCGCACTCGATGGAACGACCCCAGAGGTTCTCGTCGATGCTGTACACGCCGGATCCCTCGGCGGGAACGGGAATGCCATGCTCCGCCGCGTAGGCGATCTCCGCGTCCCGGGAGAAATGCCAGTCCCGGACGGGGGCGATGACCTTCAGGTCAGGATGGTTCGCCTTGGCGCACACCTCGAAGCGGACCTGGTCCTGTCCCTTTCCGGTGCAGCCGTGAGCGACCGCGACGGCGTTCTCTTCCTTGGCGATCCAGGCCAGATACTTGGCGATGAGAGGACGGGACAGCGCGGAGTTGAGGGGATAGGTCCCCTGGTACATGGCGTTCGCCTTCAGGGCGGGCCAGACGAAATCGGAGACGAACTCCGAGGTGAGATCCATCACGTAGGCGTTGCACGCGCCGGTCTTGAGGGCCTTGTCCTTTGCAACCTCAAGGTTCACGCTCTGGCCGACGTCCGCCGTGAAGGTCACCACATCGTATCCCTGGTCCTTGAGCCACGCGATCGCCACGGAGGTATCGAGCCCTCCGCTGTAGGCCAGAACGACCTTTCCCTTGTACTCCTCACACTTGGGCATTGCCTTTTTGCTGCACGTCATTGCCGTCTCCTCCTTCTCAACTGTCGGGCACATCGTCCCGAATTCCGTTTTTTCGACTCGAATTCCGTCGAGGACAAAGAAAAATGCCCGTCCCTTAGAACAAGGGACGGGCATTAACCCGCGGTACCACCCTACTTGGAAGAAGCATTGCCGATTCTTCCCTCTCGATGCCCTATAACGGAGGCTTCCGTGCTCCTACTTGGGCTTACACCCTTTCTTCGGAGCGGGCTCGGAGGTTCTCTTCAGCCGTGTTCGCCAGGAAACGCTCTCAGCCTAAGGCGCTTCCTCTCTGGCGACGAGACGACGACCTACTCTCCCCGTCATCACCCGATTCTGGGAAATGAAGGCGGTCACAGGTCTTATGCGTCTAGCTCGCCGGAAGCCATGCAGAGCGTTCACAGCAATCCTCCTCGAAACCAAGTTGTGGAAGATTGTATCACGGAAGCGGCACTTGTCAACCCTGCTCTCTCCTCGCGTCGACGGATACGCAACGTGTCACGGACTTTCCGGAAAAGGGCGGTTTCGGTGCAGCCATGGATTTTTTCTCGCGCCTTTTTCTCTCGGGAGACATGGCCGTCCCGGAGACGAAGCGCGTTGCGCCCTTGTTTCGGAGGGAATCCCGCACGCTCCCGGCAGAAGGAGCATGGCCGTCCCGGAGGCGAAGCGTGTTGCGCGTCCAGGGAAGGGGGAAATATGCTCCGCTTCGTTGTCCTTGCTCGAATGACATTTTCACGAGAACGGGGGAAGCACGCCAAGGTCCAAAGCGGCGGAACGGGGTGTCAAAATAGCAACGGCACGAGGACGGCTCGCCCCGATACTCCTGGACATTGTGAGTGTCTGAGACGCGATCTCTCCGCCTGATCGGCTCCCCCCGACGCCCCCGAGCATTACCGGGAGAGTTTCATGTCCCCGTCACGGACAAGTCCCCACCGCCGGAGAATGGCGGCGAAGACCAGGGTGAGCACGGCGGGAAGCAGAAAATGGAGCAGGAGAATGCCCGGCCACGCCCCGGCACCCATGACGTCCAGCGTTGCGAGCTGTCCCACGAGGCCGCTGGTGCCCATGCCCGCTCCGATACGGCTGTTCTCCATGCGGAAGAGCACCGTCGCCACGGGGCCGAGGCACGCCCCGGCCAGTGTGGGCGGCACCCAGATCCAGGGGTTGCGCACGATGTTGGGCATCTGCAGCATGGAGGTGCCGAGTCCCTGGGAAAGCAGCCCTCCCAGGCCGTTCTCCCGGTAGCTCTGCACGGCGAAGCCGATCATCTGGCAGGCGCACCCCACGGTGGCAGCGCCCGCGGCGAGCCCGGAAAGGCCCAGGGAGATGGAGAGGGCGGCGCTGCTGATGGGAAGCGTGAGGATCATGCCCATGAGGACCGCCACGAGAATGCCCATGGGAAGAGGATGGAGCCGGGTGGCCAGATTGACCGCGTCGCCGAGAAGCGCCATGCCCTTTGCCACGACAGGACCGGCGGTGATGCCCACCAGTCCCCCCACAAGGATGGTGCAGGCGGGCACGAGAACGATGTCCACCCCGGTCCGTCCGGCGATGCGGCGGGCGAACTCCGCGCCGGAAAGGGACGCCACGAGGGCTCCCACGGGCTCTCCGATCTGGAAGACGATTCCGGATGCCCCCGGCGCCACGGTTCCGGCGCCGATCGCTCCCGCCACGATGGCCGCGAAGAGTCCGAGAGGCGGTGCCTTGACGCTGAAGGCGACCCCGGCGCCGATGGCCGGTCCCATGAGGTATTGGGCCACCGTGCCGAAACGCAGAAGCTGCTCCACCCCGAGGAGCGTGCCGAGCTGCTTGAGAATCAGCCCGATGATGAGGGACGAGAACAGTCCCAGGGCCATTCCGTTCAATACGTTCACCAGGTACTCCCGAAACGCGACTGTTCCCTCTTTGGGTCGATTCATGGCAACGCATCCTCTCGTGGACAGGGTTCGCTCAATGACTTTACAAGTGTCTTGTCACTTAGCGTTCCGCCACTATACCAGCCTCGTCGCTTTCGATCAAGTATCCAGCCTTACGCAGGGCGGCGCGGATCCGTTCGAAGGTCTTTCCGTCCCGGACCTCCACATGGTGCAGATGGAGCCCGTCCGTGAGCGCGGAGAGGGGCGTGACGCCCTCCCCGCGAACCTTCTCCATGAACTCCGCCACGTCCGCCCGAGAGGCGAGCATGAGAGCTCCCGTCATCTCGCCGTAGAGGGGGTGCTCCACCACCACGTCGAGGACCCTGCCTCCGTTGTCCACGATGAGGCAGAGTTCTTCCTCCATGGCGTCGTTCGTCCTGTGGCGGGTCACGAGAAGGCGCACCTCTCCTTGTGGCGCCGCGTCGGCAAGAAGCGCGTACCCCTGGGGCGTCGAGAGGACGGGAACGCCCGCGGCGCGGAGGATCGCCATGTCCTGGACGATGACCTGACGGCTCACGCCGAAACGGAAGGCCAGATCGCTTCCCTTGTGGTTGGACGCATCCCGGGACAGGAGCGCCAGGATCTCCTTGCGGCGGTCCTCTCCCCTGAGAGGCATGGTCAACGCCCTCCTTCCGATCCTGCGTCGTGCAGCAGCGCATCCACGTCCCGGAGTTCCTCCGTGATGGCTCTTCGGGAGACCGCGTGGGCCAGATCGTCGAGCGGTGTCGGTTCGGCGTTCACGATGGCGAGGAAAGCTCCGGAAGTCCTGGCGAGGCGGGGGTACCAGTTGGCCGGGGAGACCGTGAGGGACGAGCCGAGGACCAGAAAAAGCCCACCCGAGGCGGCCGCTTCCTCCGCTTCTTCCATGGCCCGTTCCGGCAGGTTCTCGCCGAAGAGGACCACGTTGGGCCGGAGCGCTCCGTCGCAGTCGGGGCAATCGTGTCGCTCCAGAAAGAGTTCCGCCCCGTATTCCTTCCTGCACCGGACACAACGGAGACTGCGCAGGTCGCCGTGCAGAGGGATGACGTTCCGAGAACCGGCCATGCCGTGCAGGCCGTCCACGTTCTGGGTGATGATGCACCGCACGATGCCCCGCCGCTCCCACTCCGCCAGGATATGGTGCCCCTGGTTGGGCTGCACCACGAGGAGCGTTTCGATGCGCCACCGGTAGAACTCCCGAAACGCCTCGGGATTTCGCTCCAGTGCCCACAGCGTTGCGAGCTCCCTCGGATCCCGGTCCTTCCACAATCCCTGGGGCGACCGGAAATCCGGCAGACCCGACTCGGTGCTCATGCCCGCGCCGGTGAAGACCGTGACGCGCTCACCCCGAAGAATTCGCTCCGCCAGCACCGCCGCGAAGGTCCGTTCCGCATCGCCCTGTTTCTGTTCTCGTTCCTGCCGCGCATTCGCCATACGGGACCTCCCTTCTTTCGGGGCGCTTCCGAAACGGATCCGACAAGAGGAAATTGGCCGGAACCACACGGAGGGAATTGCCCCTCGAAAAACCCTCTGCCTCAGCGTATCATGTCAAGGATATCCACAACATGTTCACATTCATTTCCGCTCGCGCAGTTCGAGACACTCGACGCGGCTCTGGAGGCCGACACATGACCTGGTTCATCGAAATCGCCACACTCTTCGCCTTCGGAATTCCCGGCTGGTTTCTGCTCGAACGGCTGCGGATGCCCGCCGCTCCCATCGTGGGAGCCATGTTCTCCGCGGGAGCGCTCACCATGCTCGGCGCGGGACATGTTGCCGCTCCACCGCTCTTCAACGTTTTCCTCCAGATCCTCCTGGGGCTTTTCATCGGCCTTCGGGTCACTCCGGAAACACGTCAGGTGCTCCGCGTCATGGGGAAGCCCGCCATGCTCGTGAGCATCTGGTGGCTTGTCGCCGCACTGCTCACGGGAGCGCTGCTCTACCGGTTCAGCTCCCTCGACCTCGCCACGGCACTGCTCTCTTCCGTTCCGGGAGGTGTGGCGGAGATGAGCCTCCTCTCCCTCTCCCTGGGAGGCAATCCCGCCATGGTGGCGCTGCTCCAATCCCTGCGCCTCGCCTCGGTGCTCTTCTGCGTTCCCCTTCTGACGCCCTACGTGCGGCGCCGCTTCGGCGGCGGAGCAAATGCCCGCCCGTGTTCCCCGGAAAAGACCCCGGCAGGAGAGAAAGTGAAAGGGGGATCCATGAGAAACGGTGGAACGGCGCCATCTCGCGCTCCGGGAGGCCGTCTTCTCTCCGTGTCGGCCGCCGCGGCGGGGGGAGCGCTTCTCTCCTTCCTCCACGTACCCGCCGGAGCGTTTCTCGGAGCCTTTCTCTCCACGGGAATTCTGGGATTCTTCGGCATCCGCCTTGCGGGACTGCCTTCGGTGCTCCGCACGGTCGCCCAGATCGGCCTCGGAGCGATCATCGGGAGCCGCTTCGACATGCAGATGCTCCGCTCCCTGGGAAACCTGCTCCTGCCCATCCTTTTCACCACGGTGTTCATGCTCCTCTGGGGGTTCGTGCTGGCCTTCCTCCTGCACAGGCTCACCCGCTGGAACACCATGACCTGCTTCGTCTCCACCTGTGCGGGAGGACTCTCGCAGATGGGCATCATCGCCGAGGACATCGGCGCGGATCCCGTGGCGGTGAGCATTCTCCACCTGATCCGCCTCTTCACGATCCTGATCGTCATGCCCCCGCTCTTCAAGTGGCTGCTGCTCTCCTGAGCAGCCGACCCTCCCGAACCCGTCGCGGAAACGTCCGCATCCGGGGCGTTTCCGCTCAGGACCGCTCCGCCAGAAAGCGTCCCCTTCCGGCATGCCCCAGAAATGTCCCGTCGGCGAAGACGAGTTCTCCCCGGGAGAGAGTGGCGCAGACCCTTCCCGTCACGGCAAGCCCCTCGTAGGGGGAGAAATCGGTCCGCATGTGCAGCGCCTTCGCGGAGAGAGTCCATGTCTCGTGAGGATCCAGGACGACCAGGTCCGCGTCGGCTCCGGGGAGAAGAGATCCCTTGCGCGGATAAAGGCCGTTGATGCGTGCGGGCGCCTCCGCGAGAAGCCGGACCAGCGCCGGAAGAGAAAGACGTCCTTTGGCGACGCCCTCGGAGTACAGCAGGGGAAGGAGGGTCTCCACGCCGGGAAGGCCGTAGGGGAGGTTCCGGAACGACCCTTTCCAGCGCTTCTGTTCCCGGGTGAAGGGGCAGTGGTCGGTGGCGACCATGTCCAGGTCCCCCGAAGCCAGGGCCTTCCAGAGCGTCTCTCCGTCCGTCGCCGTCCTCAGGGCGGGCGCGGCGGAGTAGAGGTGTCCCTCCGCCTCCGCGTAGGCCTTCTCCGTGAGGAGCAGGTACTGGGGGCAGGTCTCGGCGGTGAGGGACACGCCGCGCCGCCGGGCCTGCCGCACCTCCTCCACGCCGTCCCGGGAACTCACGTGGACGATGTGCACTCGTGCTCCCGTCCGGGCGGCGATCCAGGCCACGTCGTGGATCGCCGCGGCTTCGCACGAGGCGGGACGGGTCCGGGCGAGGGAGGCCATGCATTCCTCCTCCTCCGGCGAAAGCTCCCCCTGGAGAGCGGTCACGATCTCCTCGTCCTCCGCGTGGACCAGAGCGAGGGCGTTCACGCCGGAGAGCACGCCGAAGGCGTCGAGCAGACGCCCTCTGTCGGTGCGCCGCCCCGAGGCGCCGTAGGCGGTGAAGAACTTGAAGCTCCGGACACCCATCGCCAGGGCCTCCCGGATTTCTCCGGCCCTGGAGCGTCGCCATCCGACGATCTCTCCGTGCAGCGCGTAATCCGCCACGGAGGCGCGGGCCGCCTCCAGACGAGTTCGGATGTCCTCGGGAAGGGATGTCCCGGCACTTCCCACGGTGAAATCCACCAGGGTGGTCACACCGCCGCAGAGCGCCGCCCGTGTTCCCGAGGCGAAGTCGTCGCTCGACCGGAACTCCCCTACGGGAAGATCGAGGTGAACGTGGGCGTCGATGCAGCCGGGAAGGACGAGTCGGTCCTCCGCATCAAGAACCCGCCGTCCCTCCAACCCCTCTCCGACGGCGGCGATGGATTCGCCGCACATCGCCACATCGGCCCGGAAGCAGTGCCGGGACGTGACCACCGTGCCGCCCTTGACGACCAGATCGAACATGAGGACTCCTCCCGAGGATCGTCGTCTTTCCGACGCTTCCATCCGCCCCCCGCTCTCCGGAGGCAGGGGCGTACGACGCCGGAATCTCCCGAGACACCGCAGAACATGTCTCCTCTCCCGGAGGGGGAACGTTTCTTTCGGTCACACCTACACCTACACAGCCACGGGCAAAGGGAAACACAGCACCCTCCGTCCGTGACAGGATGTTTGCCTGTGGCGACCTCGCGCAGGCGACAGACCTCAGCGAAGAAGACCGAGAGAACGGAAAAACACGAACGCAAGAGAAAAACCTAGGGAGCCTCTTGAAGAAGGCTACGTCAGCCCCGCAGAGTGCATCGCAAGGCCTGATGCGATCCGAGCCACGAGAAAGCGAAAGCTCTTTATTCAGAGCTTCCCCAGAGAAGCCCTGAGCAAGTAGGAATCGCCCTCTCTCGATCGCAGGTCGCACCCGCGTTTTTCCGAGATCGACGTGATATTTTTTCAGAGATTCCCAGGCAAGCTCCGATGAAAAGGATTTTCCTCTTTCTTGCACGCGATCGCATCGCGTTAAGGCCGATTCTGCCCAGCTTGCTTCAGAGATTCCCCGCGATTGCCTAGATGCCCATAACTTTCACGATCACCCGCTTCTTCCTTTGCCCGTCGCACTCGAGATAGAAGAGGCTCTCCCAGGGACCGAGGTCGAGCCGTCCCTCGGTGATGGGGACGAGCGCCTGGTGATGCACGAGAATGCGCTTCAGATGGGCGTCCCCGTTGTCCTCGCCGGTTCTGTGGTGGCGGTAGTCCCGACGGGCCGGGGCGAGCGTTTCGAGCCACTCCCAGATGTCCTCGTGGAGTCCTGGCTCGTCGTCGTTCACGAGGATCGCCGCCGTGATGTGCATGGCCGAGACCAGGACCATTCCCTCCCTGATGCCGCTCCGCTCCACCACGCTCTCCACATCCCTGGTGATGCGAAGAATCTCCCGACGTTCTTTCGTCGAAAACCAGAGATATTCCGTATGTGCCCTCATGCCGTTCCTCCCGCGTCGTTTCCGTCCTCGTCTCCGGGAGCGGACACCCCGTTCCGATCGCACTCCTCGGCGATCCGCCGGATCCGCTCGCCGCTGATGATCTCCTCTTCCTGGAGGATTCGGGACACCTCGTGGAGCGCCGTCTCGTGTTCCCGGAGAATGTCGAGGGTCCTCTCCTGGGATTCCTTGACGAGCTGCCGGATCTCTTCGTCGATGCAGGCGATGGTCTCGGGGCTCAGGTCGTTTCGTCCCCCCGCCATGCCCTGAAGGTACATGCCCGCCGGCGCGGCATAGCGCACCGGCCCCAGCCGGGAGGACATGCCGAACTCCGTGACCATCCGCCGCGCCACCTCGGTGACCCGCTCCAGGTCATTCGCGGCGCCCGTGGTGGCCTCGCCGAAGACCAGAAGCTCCGCCGCACGCCCCCCGAGCATGACTGCCATGCGGGAGCGAAGTTCCTCCTCGCCGATGAGGTACTGGTCCTCCTCGGGCATCTGCATGGTGTATCCCAGTGCGCCCTTCGCGGTGGGGATGATGCTCACCTTGTGCACCGGATCGGTGTGGGGAAGGTAATAGGCGGCGAGGGCGTGCCCCGCCTCGTGGTAGGCCACCTTGCGCCGCACCTCCCCCGAGAGGGGGGTCTTGCGCTGGAGCCCTGCCACGACGCGCTCGATGGCGAGGTCGAAATCGGCCATGGTGACGCTCTCTCCCTTGCGGCGCACCGCGAGAAGGGACGCCTCGTTGGCGATGTTCGCCAGGTCGGCTCCGGAGAAGCCCGGAGTGACCTTGGCGAGCCGTTCCAGGCTGACGTCCCGGTCCAGAGGCATTTCCCGGGTGTGGATGCGGAGAATCTCAAGGCGTCCCGACTCGGAAGGAAGCACCACCTGCACCTGCCGGTCGAACCGCCCCGGCCTGAGCAGTGCCTGGTCCAGGATTTCCGGGCGATTCGTAGCGGCCATGATGACCACCCCCGTGTTGGGAGCGAAACCGTCCATCTCCGCGAGGAGCTGGTTCAGCGTGTTCTCCCGCTCGCTGTTGCCGCCCACGGCGGCGACGGAGGAACGGGCCTGGCCGATGGCGTCGATCTCGTCGATGAAGATGATGCAGGGAGCCTTGCGCTTGGCCTGCTCGAAGAGATCCCGCACCCGTGCGGCCCCGACGCCGACGAACATCTCCACGAAGCTTGATCCGGTGAGGAAGAAGAAGGGAACTCCCGCCTCTCCCGCCGTGGCCTTGGCGAGGAGCGTCTTTCCCGTTCCGGGGGGCCCCACGAGCAGGACGCCCTTGGGCAGCTTGGCCCCCAGGCGGTTGAACCGGGAGGGTTCCTTGAGATAGTCGATGATCTCCCGCAGCTCCACCTCCGCCTCACCCACACCGCCCACGTTGGAGAACTTGATGCCCGTCAGCTCTCCGTGAATCTCCTGGGCCTTGCTCTTGCCGATGGACATGACCCCCGCACCGCCGTCGGACATTCGCTTGTAGAAGAAGTACCAGATCACGAGAAGCGGCAGAAAGGGCAGCACCCAGCCGAGAAGGGCCTCCACGAGTCCCTTTGCCTGACTTTGGGCTTCGAAGGGCACTTTCGCCTTAAGGAGCCGCTCTACGATCTGCGGGTCGTCCACGCGTACCGCGTTCCGGAGTCCCGTCTTGCCGGTGCTCTCGTTTCTGAGATTGAAGAGAATTCTGTCACCTCCGATGGAGACGTGCTCCACCTTGCCCGCTTCGAGATCTCTCAGGAAATCGCTGTAGGTCACTTCGGTCTCGCTGATGAAGAGAGGGCGGAAGATCAGGTCGTTGAAAAGCCAGACGACCAGCAGGGCTATCAGCATATACCCCATGGAGAATTTCATCTGTTTCTGCTTCCGTTTCGGATCCACGTTCCCGCCTCCCCTCTTTGCCGGACCGTTTTTTCTTCCTCTTTTCCCCGCTTTCCCCCGCTGCACCTCTTGACGCTGCATGGAGGGGTACTTCAACCGCACCAGAGCCCATCCGGGTGAACCGTCCGAGATACGTTCCGGCCTTCCGTTGCAAAAGCCGCACGCATCGTCCCGCCACCTCCCGGCTCACGTTCCGGAAGTCCTTCCCCTGAAGTCGCACACTCCCGAAGAAACTGCCGCGTCGCTCCGAAAAACGCCCCGGTGGACATCTTTTGGAGGCTGATCCCGCTTCGTTCGTTCACATCGACACCCTCCGCCTCAGAAGGACCTCTGTGCACACCATCTTGCACGCGATCCGGAGGATGCCGGCGGATTTTTCCCGAACCTCCGGAGCGACTGCGCCGGATCAGCCCGAATGCCCCACGTCCCTCTCGGGAAAAGGTCAGAAGTTGACGGGCACGGCCTGGAAGGTCGGCTTGTCCGGCAACGGAGCGGCAACGGAGGGTTTCCGGAAGAACGCCTCCAGCTCAAGCGTCTCCGGGCAGAAATAGAGGAGCTGCGCGGTATAGGTGGAATACAGGTCGCCCTGGTCTCGATTGCCCGGTTTGCCCGTGCTCGAATAGGACGCGACGGCCTTCAACTCCGTTCCCGTCACCAGTTCTCCCGCGAGGCGGAGCTGCGTCGCCATAGAGCTCCAACGCATGGCGTTCGTGGGAAAAGGCGTGTGGTTGTCCGTGTTTCCCAGGAGAACGAAGGAGTTGACCACCGCGATGGACTCGTCGATTCCCCAGGCGATGCCGGGGTTGAACCCCGGGTTCGTCTCGGAGCTGGCGGTGCGCACCCGTCTGGAGACGTTCGTGCCGAGGCCCCGGAGGTTGTTCTCCAGCACCCGCGCCTCTCGTCCGTCCGCGAGAAAGATCAGGTGGTTCACCGTGTAGTTCCTCTGGGAGTTTCTCATGTCGTCCGCCACGTCGCCGAGCGCTGCGGCGTTCTCCACGGCGCGCCGCAGATCGAAGGTGTAGGAGCGACATCCCGTGTAGCTGTACTCGCTTCCCGTCTGGGAGTCGAGGACCGCCGCGAAGACTCCCCTGCTGTTGAAGCCCGTGAGCATGCCGAGCATCCCCACGTACCCCACCATGGCGTAGGAGCGGGTACCGTTTTTCACGACGGTCACGGCGTTCACCCGGGAGAGCTGTTCCTGGCTTCCGGAAAACCACTCCAGATTCCGGACGAGCTGGGTCTTGCCCGTGACGGAGCGGTTGCCCCACACGGCGAGGGCGTTGCAGGCCGTGGCCCGAGCCACGTCGGGAACGAGATTGAGGAGGAAGAACTCGTCCACGGAAAGACGGCCGTCGCCGAGCTTGTTCTCCGTGATGAGGTTGTCCGCGAAGCCCTCCAGTTCCTCCAGGTAGGTGGCATCCAGGTTCTTTCGGATCTCCTCGGCACGGGAGAGGAAGAGTTGGTAAAGGAAGTCCGTCCTCTCCGCCAGCTCGGCGAGGTAGGAGTCGAGGGCCGATTCGTACCCCGGAACGGTGACGAGCACCTTTCTTCCGTACTCCTGTCCCACCTCGAAGGGCGAAAAACCCTCGTTGTAGTTCAGCACGATCTCGTAGTAGTTCCCCTTGTTGGTCACCGACACCGCCTTGTCCGCCGGATGCGGCGTACCGCCACCCCCGCCTCCTCCGCCGCATCCGCCGAGGAGAAACAGAGACAGGGCGCAAAAGAGCGCAAGAAACCACATTTTCGATGACGTTTTCACAGTTCCACTCCCTCCTTGATTTCCCCTTCGACTTCCCCGGGGGACACCGCTGCTTCCGCGGAGCGCCGAAGCACCTCCGCGGACGGAAAGTGTTCGGCGCGCCGGAGAAGTGTTTCGCCGAGTCAGTTACGGGAACCACTATCGAAGGTCATTATACCGTAGTATAGTTGGGGAGAGTCGGGGAAAAAACAACGGAAAAATCCGAACCGACCGCTCCCGGTGAATCCGAGCACCCGCGAGCAGCGTTCCGCGTTTTTCCCGGTGCGCGCTTCGATTCTGGAGAACCGGCATCCGATGCGACATCGATGCGTCGGAAAGCACGAAGGAGGACGTCTTATGCGTTGCGATCTGTGCAAGGAAAAACCCTGTACCGAAGGAAACCCCTGTGTTCCGAAGGAAAGCCGCTCCCTCTACCTGGACCCGGAATCGGCGCGCATTCTCGCCGTGGGCGCCGAGGTGGAGGCGAAATACTACGGCATGCTCTGCCGCCTGGACGAAATTCTCGAGTTCTCCCGTCGCATGGGCGTTTCCCGTATCGGCCTCGCTTTCTGCGTGGGGCTGGCCGAAGAAGCCGCCGTGGTGGGGGAGATCTTCGCCCGGGAGTTCACCCTTCACTCGGTGTGTTGCAAGGTGGGGGGCGTCAGCAAAAAGGAACTGGGCGTCGTGGGGGCGCCCTGGCTCGGCGAGGCCTCGTGCAATCCCGCCCAGCAGGCGAAGGTCCTCGCCGAGGCGGACTGCGAGCTTGCAGTGCTCCTCGGACTCTGCGTCGGTCACGACATGCTCTTCCACAAGAACTGGACCCGCCCCGTGACGACTCTTGCCGTCAAGGACCGCAAGCTCGGGCACAATCCCCTCGCCGCGGTCTACTGCCCCTACCTGCGGAAGCACCTGGGCCAAAAACCCCGGGAGCGCACCGAGGCGGATTTCTCCTGATACGGTGCGCTGTTTCCGGTTCCACGAGACAGAACAGGCAAAACCGGTTTTGTGACATTTCGCGTTCAGGCGGAAGAGCCGCTTCTTCTTCGTCCCCAACGAACCGCCTCTTCCGCCGCCGTTTTCTCCTTTTCATCCTCTGTCCGGAACCGTCGCTTTTTTTCGCTCCCTTCAGACGCAAAAAACACCCTGTCGTCCGAAGCTTCCCGAACACCGACCCATGGCAGCGCCTGATACGGGCACGGTGCGCCGAAACCAACGAGGCGTGGATGGAGTCCAGCCGCTCCCGCAACATGGAACTGGTGAGCGGACACAAAAAGGCATTCCCGGAAAAACGCGGCTCATCGTCGCAAGCGGCCGCCGAACACCATGAAAACCTTTTTGCGCAGGCGGGGACACACGCAACGCAAACATCGTGCCTCTCCCATGCTCGAAAGAACGCCGCTCCTCCTCCAGACCCGAAAAAACACCGCTCCCCCCCATCCATAAAGAATGGCAGATCGTCTTTGCCCTGTTCCGTCACACACGCCCCGTATCGCCCTTGACGACCGGGGCGCTTTCCTGTAAAACTTGCGTCGGGAGCATATTTTCCTATCTCGTTGCGGAAAAGCGCTGCTGCGATACCGCGACGGAAACGCCTGTGCAAAAAGGCTTCTCTGCGAAGGTGCTCCGAGACGGAAACGAATGGTTTCCCCGTGCATCTGCAGGAAACGATCGTGGAAGAGGAATGACGACGGATGGTACGGGAGCGAATGCGGAGGGAGACTGTTCCTTCCTGCGAAAATTTTTCCCGAAAGAACGCGGAACCGCTGCCACCGCCTTACCAAAACACGGAAAGAAGGAAAATTCCATGAGACGAACACCGTTTCTTCCCTCTCCCCCACCCCCGAAGGGCATGACCGCGACACGGACGGAGTACCGCCGGAACAGTCTCGTCTGATCCTCGGGCCGTTTCATTTCCCCGAAGGAAGAAGAAGGGCCGCAGTGTTTTCTGCGGCACGGGTTCCCCGGAGTTTCTCCGCGGGAACTGTTGGTGGTGTGTTCCTGATCGTACCGCCGCCGCTTCTCTTTCCGCTTTCCTTCTAAGGCAGGCCGGTCTCCCCCGCGGGTTCGACGGGTACCGCTGTTCCGATGCGGTACTTCAGGATGTTCTTTTGTCGTCGAAACGAGGAGTTGATCGTCGTGTCCCGCATCACATCGCTCGTGGGGCTCATCGCCTCCGCACTGCTGCTCATGCTCGGCGTGGGCATGATCATGTCCGTTCTTCCCGGAAAAACCATGATCGCCGCCGGGTCCACCCATGCCGTGGGCTATCTCGCCTCCGCCTTCGCTGTTTCCTATGTGGCACTCCAGGTTCCCGTGGGCATGCTCGCCGACCGGTGGGGTTTCAAGCCCTTTCTCGCCGGAGGATACCTCCTCTGCGCCGGCGCGGGACTGCTCTACTGGAGCGGCACGTCCCTGTCCTTCCTCTTCGCGGGGCGCCTTCTCCAGGGAGCGGGAGAAGTGCCCATCTGGGCACTGGGGCCGGCGCTGTTCGCCGCCCTCTTTCCCGACATGCGGGGAAAGGTCGTGGGGCTCTACAACGCGGCCATTCACCTGGGACTCACCGCAGGCCCTTTCGCGGGACTTCTTCTGAGCAGGGCCGCCGGGGAAGATTCCCTCTTCCTGATCTTCGCGCTGTTGAGCGGCCTGGGAGCACTGCTCGTGCTCGCCACGATCCGCAACACGGACCGGAAAGAGCAGACCGCGACAACGCCGAAGCCGAGCCTCGCGGTGCTCCGCAGGGTCGTCGCGTCCCGAAGCGTCGCTCCAGCGCTGGCGGGCATCGCCCTCTACGGGGCCGGATACGGTCTCTTCATCACCCACATTCCCGGAGACCTCATCGCCGTCCGGGGATTCTCCCCGGAGGGGATGGGCGCGTATTTCACGCTCTTCTACGCCACCATCAGCCTTACCCAGCTCGTGAGCGGCTCTCTCTGCGATCGGTTCGGCACCCGGCGCTTCATGATCGGCGGCTGTCTTCTCGCCGCTGCAGGGATCGGTGGCTTCCCCTTCCTCGGCGACGCCGCCGCCCTGTTCGCTCTCGGCGCCGCCGGAACGGGACTGGGTATTTTCTACCTGGCCTCCCTGGCCTTCGTCAACGAGACCGTCCCCGAGGAGATCCGGGGCGGCATCGCCGGAACCTACTTCTTCTTCTGGGGAGGGGGCTATTTCCTCGGCCCTCTGCTCTTCGGAAAGGCCGTGCAGTACGGACAGGGAACCGGAGCCTTCGAGGCCTTCGCACTCCTTCTCGCCCTGGCCGCTCTGGTACTCCTTCTCTCGGGAAGATCCCTCCCGGAAGAGAACGTGTTCGCGGGAGCAGCGGAGACGGAACAGGCGGAATAGACGGGCAAAACAACCGGCAAAAAACAGGCGACAGAGAGTGAAAAAGGCTCCCCGGACGAAGCCCCTGCGACCTCACTGCGCGCAGATTCCTTTGAGAACAACATGTGCCACCGCAGAGGATTCGTCCAGGGAGCGTCCGAAAAGAAAACGTCCTCTCGGGGACTTTTTCGGAGGTTTCAGAGGCGTATCAGCAGCCCGGCATTACCGGATCATGGGGGAAACGACGCAGACCATGGCAGGAACGGTACGAGCGCGGCCGTCACACCGCGCCGAGGTCCGGCAAGAGCATTCGCGGCAATGCAAGAGGCGAAAAAGATCGGTCCGGCCCCATCACTCCGGAGAAAGCAAGACCGTCGCTTTGAGAATTGAGGAAGCTCCGATCAAGTAGGAATTGCCCCTCTCGCACTCTCGATCGCGTCACGTTTTTCCGAGATCGGCGCGGCATTTTTCAGAGCTTCTTTGAACATTGAGCGAGGACAAAGGAGGAAAACGCCATGAAGGGAAAAGTCGCCGTCGTCACGGGAGGAGGCCAGGGAATCGGCCGATGTATCGCCCGCATGTTCGTCGAGGCGGGCATGGGAGTGGCCATCGCCGAAAAGGACGTGGAGGCGGGAAGTACCGTTCAGGAAGAGCTGTCGCCTCGGGGAGAAGTGGTCTTTCTGGAGACCGACCTGTGCGACGAAAACTCCGTACGAACCATGGTCGCCTCCTGCCTGGAACGGTTCGGCCGCATCGACGTACTGGTGAACAACGCGGGGATCATGTGCGAGAAACCGTTGGAGGAACTCTCACTCCAGGAATGGAACCGCGTGCTCGCCACAAACCTCACCGGGGCCTTTCTCTGCGCCAGGGAGTGCGCCCCTTCGCTCCGGGCGAACCGTGGAAGCATCGTGAACATCGCCTCCACGAGAGCCCACATGTCGGAGCCGCACACGGAGTCCTACGCCGCCTCGAAGGGAGGGCTCGTGGCGCTGACCCACGCTCTCGCCGTGAGCCTGGGGCCGGAGGTGCGCGTGAACGCCGTCAGCCCGGGTTGGATCGAGGTACGGGATTGGAAAAAACCATCTCTGCGGGAGGAGCCGATCCTCACCCCGGAGGAGCATCTGCAACACCCCGCGGGACGGGTGGGTCGCCCCGAGGACGTGGCGGCCCTCGTGCTCTTTCTCGCCTCTTCCCGGAGCGGCTTCGTAACGGGACAGGAATTTCTCGTCGACGGCGGCATGACCAGGAAGATGATCTACCGCTGAGACATTCCGGAACACGTTTCTCGAAACGGCCGTACACACCGGGGGCGGCCTTCGGCGGATCCTTGCCGAAGTGCATGCTGCACGCTCCGCACCCGACTGCCGCGAACATGCCGCGACATGGCGATGCGTGGAAGCAGAGCTGCAAGACAAAAGGGAGACGTGCGGCGGCTTCCGAGTCGAAGGGAGGGGCACCGGAATTTTTTGACCGTTTGACCGTTTCCGTCCAATCGGTTATAAAGAGCCCATGAAACCCTTCGACGAAAAGAACAGCCGCTCGGAAAAACTGCTTGACGCGGCGGGGCGCCTCTTCGCCCGCTGGGGCTACGACAAGACCTCCGTGGAGGAAATCGCCCGGGAGGCCCACATCTCCAAGGGTGCGGTCTATCTGGAGTTTCGGGACAAGGAAGCGCTGTTCCGCGCCGTGGTCTACCGGGAACTTGCCCGGTACGCCGAGGACTGGCTTCGCCGCTTCGAGGGCGATTCCGACGGATGGAGCTTCGCCTCCATGTTCCGCCACAGCATCGCCGCCATGGACGAGAACCGTTTCGTCAAGGGACTGGTGACGCGGGACCGGCAGCTCTACGGAGATTTTCTGAAACGCGACGCGACGTTGGTCTCCATGGCCCTCTCCATGCGGCGGGAACTCTTCGATGCGCTCCAGCAGGCGGGAATCATGCGGCGCGACATCTCCCCGGAAGCGCTCGCCTTTCTCGTGACCACCATAGGGTACGGTCTCATCGCCGGAAGAGACATCATCTCCGAGGAGAACCGCATCTCCCTTGAGGATGCCCTTCAGGCCCTGGCGCTTCTCCTGGACCGGGGACTGGCTCCCGACGGGGAAACGGACAGGGACGCGGCGCGATGTTTCTTCATCCGGGTGACGGAGAAGGCTCGTGCGTCGCTGAAGGAACTGCTCGCCTTCGGAAAGGAGACGAGCACGGCAGGGGCTTCGGCGCAGACGCCATGCCCGGAGACGCCGGAACATACGCAACACCGGGGCATCCGCCCAAGCACCACCGGCGCGGAAACAGCCCCTGCAGGAAGTGACGAGAACCGCGGCGGAGCGCGGGCGGCGGAGGCAAACCAGGCGGCCACACTCGAAAACACGCAGAAGGGCAGTATGCGTACGGACGGCGGCGGGCGCTCCGACGGTGGGGATGCGGCGGTCTCCGAGGCCGAGACGTTCAGAGATCGCACCTTTTCCCGCGCAGGCAAAAACCGCCGCAAGGAAAGGACGGGCACTCCGTCGGGATCCCCCCCGACAGCCCCGGAGAGGAGGCGGGGTACGCGATGACGACGGCCTCGTCTCCCCCGCTCTATCGAGCCCGGGGAATCACGAAGGTCTACTTTCCCGGAGAGGAGACGGAGGTGCGGGCCCTCGCCGGTGTGGACCTTGACCTCCACGAGGGTGAGCTGGCGGTGCTCCTCGGCGCCTCGGGGAGCGGCAAGTCCACGCTGCTGAACATCCTGGGCGGGCTCGACGTCCCCACCGGCGGCACGCTCTTCTACCGCGACCGGAATCTCACGGACGCGGACGAGCGGGATCTCACCCTCTTCCGGAGGGACGTGGCGGGCTTCGTCTTTCAGTTCTACAACCTCATTCCCAGCCTGACCGCCCGGGAGAACGTGGCGCTCATCACGGAGATCGCCCCGAACCCCATGCCCCCCGAGGAGGCCCTGGGTCTGGTGGGGCTCGCGGACAGGATGGACGCCTTTCCCTCGCAGCTCTCGGGGGGACAGCAGCAACGCGTCGCCGTCGCCCGAGCCATCGCCAAGCGTCCGGAAGTACTGCTCTGCGACGAGCCCACGGGAGCGCTGGACGTGAACACGGGAATCACCGTCCTCGAAGCGCTGGAGAGGGTGAACCGCGAGCTGGGCACCCTGGTGGTGCTCATCACCCACAACGCGGCCATCGCGGCCATGGCGGATCGGGTGATCTCCCTCTCGGCGGGGCGCATCGTCTCCGTCGCGCCCAACGCGACCCGCGTTCCCGCGCGGTCGCTCTCCTGGTGATCCGCCGTGCGGATGCTCGATCTGAAGCTTCTGCGGGACCTGCGGAACATGAAGGGACAGATGACCGCCGTGGTGCTGGTGATGGCCTGCGGCCTCACCATGATGATCATGGCCCGGGGACTCGTGGTCACGCTGGAGACCACGGAACGGAACTACTATACCTCGTCGCGCTTCGCGGATCTCTTCTGCGATCTCAAGCGGGCGCCCCGCTTCGTGGAGGCCCGCCTCGGGGAGATCTCCGGGGTGGCCGCCCTGGAGACGAGCGTCAAGGGCACGGTAGTGCTGGATCTTCCGGGCATGAAGGAACCCGCCGACGGGGTGATCCATTCCCTTCCCGACGGACGTCCGAGACGGCTGAACCGCCTCGTCCTCAAGGCGGGACGGCTTCCCGGGACGGACTCCCGGGACGAGGTGGTGGTGAGCGCGGGGTTCGCCGACGCCCACGGGTTCCGTCCGGGAGATCCGCTGGACTTCACCGTCTACGGCGTGCGGCGGCGCTTCCGCATCGTCGGGGTGGCCGTCTCTCCCGAGTACGTGTACGAAACGCGCCCCGGAGAGATGCTCCCCGATCCCCGGCGCTTCGCCGTCCTCTGGATGGGCGAACGGGAACTCTCCCGGGTGCTGGACCTGAACGGGGCGTTCAACAGCGTGGCGTTTCGCCTCGCGCCCGGGGCGGATCCGAAGAATGTCAAGGCCGCGGTGGACCGCATTCTCGAACCCTACGGGGGGCTTTCCTCCTACGACCGAACGCGGCATCCCTCGGCGAAGCTCCTGCGCGATGAGATCACCCAGCTCCGGGGCTTCTCCGTCGCCTTTCCCGTGGTGTTCCTGAGCATCGCCGCCTTCATGGTGAGCGCCGTGCTCTCCCGGCTCGTGCGGCTTCAGCGGGAACAGATCGCCCAGATGAAGGCCTTCGGCTACTCCCCCTTCGCCGTGGGGTTCCATTACGTGAAATTCGCCCTTGCGGCCGTGGGAATCGCCACCCTGCTCAGCGCCACCCTCGGCATGTGGGCGGGAAGCGCCTTCGCCGCCCTCTACCGCCGGTTTTTCCAATTTCCGTCCCTCCAGTTCGTCCCCGACTGGAGCGCCCTCGCGGCGGCTCTCGGCGCGAGTGCGCTCACATCGGTCCTGGGCGTGCTCGGCGCAGTACGCATGGCCGCCTCGCTCCCCCCCGCGGAGGCCATGCGCCCCGAGGCCCCGGCCAGGTTCACTCCCACCTTTCTGGAGCGGATCGGACTCCACGGCCTCGTCCCCCCGTCCTTTCGGATGGCCCTCCGGAACATGGAGCGCAAGCCCTGGCAGGCCCTGTTCACCGCCGTCGGCCTCGCCTTCGCCACGGCCATCCCCATCCTTCCGGGCGTCATGGGGGACGGCGTGGACTATCTCGTCGATTTCCAGTGGAACCGGGCGCAGCGGCAGGACGCGGTGGTCTCCCTCATCGAACCCGGGGACAACGGTGCTTTTCTCTCCCTCTCCCGTCTGCCCGGAGTGCTCTTCGCCGAGCCTTTCCGGGCCGTGCCGGTGCGCCTTCTCCACGGACACCGGCAGTGGGAGACGGCGATCACGGGGCTGCCCGCGTCCCCCCGGCTCAACCGTCTTCTGGACGAGCGGGAACGAGAGGTGCCCCTGCCGTCCTTCGGCCTGCTCCTCTCGGAGAAGCTCGCGGAACTCCTCCACCTCGTCCCCGGCGACGAGGTGCGCGTGGAAGTGCGGGAGGGGCGACGCCCGGTGCTGCACACCGTCGTTTCGGGAACCATCATGGATTTCTCCGGCGTCTCCGCCTACATGGAGATCGACGCGCTGCGGCGTCTTCTCGGCGAGGGGGACACCGTGAACGGAGCCTATCTGAAGGTGGATCCCTTTTACTGGGACGCCTTCTGGAAGCGAGTGAAGGGGATTCCCCGCATCGGGACGGTGACCACCACCTCCGGGGCGAAGGAAAATTTCAGTAGGACCACGAAGGAGATGATGGGCACCTCCCAGGCGCTCTACTTTGTCTTCGCCGTCATCGTCTCCTTCGGGGTGATCTACAACGGAGCGCGCATCGCCCTTTCCGAGCGGGCCCGGGATCTGGCGACCCTGCGCGTGCTGGGCTTCACCCGGCGGGAGGTGGCGACCATCCTCGTGCTGGAGCTGGCGCTGCTCACGGCGCTTTCCATCGCTCCAGGACTCTACCTGGGGGCGCGTCTGTCCGAGGCGGTGCTCGCCACGGCGAACACCGAGACCATGCGCTTTCCCCTGGTGCTGACCATCCGGACGTATGTCGTGGCGGTGCTCACGGTCCTGGCCTCCTCGTTCTTCTCCTTCGCCGTTGTGGGACGACGGATGGCGCGGCTCGATCTGCAGGCAGTGCTGAAATCCGCGGAATAGACAACACCGGAGGACCGGGCGGGAGCCGCCGGAAGGCGGAGGACTCGGTCCTGAAAAGTGCCCGTGCACGAACGATCCGTGCAAAGAGAGGTGATGCGGTTCATGGAATCCGGGACCGGAGCGAAGAACGCAAAGAGGCGACGCGACGGCGTCGGGAAAAAGGTGGCGGCCCTCGGCATTGCGGCCGCCCTTGTGGGCGGCGTGGTCTTTCTTCTGTGGCCGAAGCCGCTGGAGGTGGAAACGGCCCTCGTGGAGAAAGCGCCTCTGGTCGTGAGCGTCTCCGAGGAGGGGAAGACGCGGATACGGCACCGCTACACCGTCTCCGCCCCCGTGACGGGATTTCTCAACCGGATTCCTCTGCGGGCCGGGGATCCGGTCCGGACGGGGAAGACCGTTCTGGCGGTCATCGAGGCCGAGGCGTCGGGGCTGCTGACGCCCCGCTCCCGCGCCGAGGCGGAGGCCCGTCTGCGCACCGCCGAGGCGGCCCGGTCGCTCCGCAGATCCGAGCTGGACCGGGCGAGGGTGAACCTGGATCTGGCGCAAAAGCAGTTCCGGCGCCAGGACAGGTTGCTCCCCGCGGGAGGCATCTCCCAGCAGGAATGGGACATCGCCGAGACGGCCCTGCAGGTCGCCGCCAAGGACGCAAAGGCGACGGAGTTCGCCCTCCGCATGGCCGAGTTCGAGGTGGAACAGGCGAAATCCGCCCTGATCCAGGGAGAGGAAGGGGCGCCCCGCGCCGCATCGGTGCGCCTGCTCGCCCCCGTGGACGGATACGTCCTCAACGTGTTCGAGGAAAGCGCCCGGACGGTCTCCTCGGGAACGCCCCTCATGGAGGTGGGTGACCCCGACGACCTGGAGGGCGAGGTGGATCTCTTCTCCGTGGACGCGGCGGTGGTTCCCCCGGAGGCGGAGGTGCTCGTCGAGGGATGGGGCGGCGCCATGCCCCTGCGGGGACGTATCTCCCTGGTGGAGCACAGCGGCTTCACCAAGATCTCCGCCCTCGGCGTGGAGGAACAGCGCGTGAAGGCCCGGATCACCTTCCTCGATCCCGTGCCGCCGGGCTA
>Ga0067045_1027471_pt1 | contig 118634 bp, 85 predicted proteins | sample TerdegcTABiofilm_FD_59184 | JGI IMG/M metagenome (GOLD analysis project Ga0067045, IMG submission 59184) | Combined Assembly of (Gp0054472, Gp0054536) Wastewater bioreactor microbial communities from Singapore -Terephthalate degrading...
CTCGGGGGTACTGACATAACCGCGATCGTAGAGGACCTTATGCCAAAAGCGGGCATAGAGGAGGTGCAGGACGGCGTGTTCCGCCCCGCCGACGTACAAGTCTACCGGCATCCAGGCCTTTTCCAGCTCGGGATCGACCAAGGCTTGATCGTTGCGGGGGTCGATGAAACGGAGATAGTACCAGCACGAGCCCGCCCATTGCGGCATGGTGTTGGTTTCGCGTTTGTAACGTCGGCCGTCGAGCGTGACGTAGAGCCATTCCGGCGGGGCTTTTTCCAGCGGCGGCTCCGGCGAATCGTGCTTGGCGTCGAAGGCCATGTCGGCGGGCAAATCCACGGGAAGGTCTTGCGGCCGCAGGGCTCGGACTACTCCGGTGGGATTTCCGCTCGCGTCCAGCTCGTGCAGCAGCGGAAATGGTTCACCCCAGAAGTGCTGCCGGCTGAAGACCCAATCGCGGAGCTTGTAGTTGACGGCCTCACGGCCGATTCCCTCGGCGGCCAGGTCTTGCGTAATCCGCTTTTTGAACTCGGCGGTGGGAGTGCCGTCGTAGTCGCCGGAGTTGACGGCCGTGCCCTCGGCGATGAAGGCTGTTTTTCCCGCCAAAACATCGTCGCGGGAGACGTCCCCCCGCTCGCCGGGATCGACCACCGGTATGATCGGCAGGTCGAATTGTCGGGCGAACTCGAAGTCGCGGGTGTCGTGAGCCGGCACCGCCATGATCGCCCCGGTCCCGTAGCTGATCAGCACATAATCGGCGATCCAAATCGGAATCGCTTTCCCGTTCACCGGATTGATCGCATAAGACCCCGTGAAGACGCCGGTCTTCTCCTTGGAAAGCTCCGTCCGATCGAGGTCGCTCTTCCGCGCGGCTTGTTCGCGGTACTCCCGAACGGCATCGGCATATTCGGGCAGGGTGAGCCGATCGACGAAGGGGTGTTCCGGCGCGAGTACCATGTAGGTGGCGCCGAAGAGGGTGTCCGGCCGGGTAGTATAGATGCGGAGGCAAGCTTCATCCGGCTTGCGGGGAAAGCCGGCCAACTGCCGATCCCGCCGCCAGCCCGCGTATTCTTTCTCGGAAGGCATCCCCGGTTTGGCCCAAAAGGTGCCCACGAAGAAATCGACCTCCGCGCCGACGCTGCGGCCGATCCAATTGCGCTGCAAGAGTTTGACGCTTTCCGGCCAATCGAGCAGATCGAGGTCCTTCTCCAGGCGGTCGGCATAAGCGGTAATGCGGAGCATCCATTGGCGGAGCGGCAGTCGAACGACGGGATGCCCGCCGCGCTCGCTGACTCCTCCGACGACTTCTTCGTTGGCCAAGACCGTCCCCAAGGCGGGACACCAGTTGACGGGGACCTCGGACTGATACGCGAGGCGGTGCTCATCCCGGTAGCGCGCTACGGCAAGCGGTCCTTCCGCGGCGACTTCCGGCGGAATGGGGAGCTCCGAGATCGGCCGGCCTTTCCCGGCGACCGGGTCGTACCAGGTATCGTAAATTACGAGGAAGATGAATTGCGTCCAGCGGAAGTATTCGACATCGGTGGTCGCGAATTCACGATCCCAGTCGTAGCTGAAACCGATCATCTTGAGCTGGCGGCGGAAGTTGGCGATGTTCCTTTCCGTCGTCACCCGCGGGTGCGTGCCCGTGCGCTTGGCATGCTGCTCCGCCGGCAATCCGAAGGCGTCCCAGCCCATCGGATGGAGCACGCTGCGGCCGTTCATACGGTAAAAGCGACACATGATGTCGGTCGCCGTGTAGCCTTCCGGATGACCTACGTGCAAGCCGTCGCCGCTGGGATAGGGAAACATGTCCAAGACGTAAATTTTGGGCCCGGCCGGTAAACGCGGCGTCGCGAACGTCTTGTGCTTCTCCCAATAATGCTGCCATTTCGGTTCGATTTCGGCCGGATTGTAGCGCGGCATGTCGGTCCTTCCTCGCAAGAATTCTTTCGATGACGATCTTCCAAGGGTCGCGGAGTTGTCTTCCCGCACGCTTGCTACGAGGCGCCCCGCGATGCCGACAGGTGAAGCATTTCAAGCCGGTTTCGAATGGGCGACTGCCGTCGGCACAAAAAAATGATTCTACCCCGCCATGGGGAAACCGGCCAAGGGCGCGGAGCCGCGGCACGACATACCAGGGCCGGTCGGTCGATTCTCCTCCCACAGACCGGCAACAAAAAGAACCGCCGGCACATGGCCGGCGGCTGGAGGAAGTGGGATTGCCTGAATAGGGAAGCACGGCACCCAGTTCAACGCCGTGCATCCGAAAAAGCTCTTGGCAGCGGGTCAACGGAGCAGACGGCTTGTCCGGTTGCTCACGCCTCACCGCCGAGCTGCCGCTTGGCCAGCTCTCGGTCCATGATCAACAGTCCGGAGGGGCTTCCCGCCATGGCCTTCAATTGATGCACCAAGCTGTCGACGGAGGCTTCTTCCTCGACTTGCTCGGTGACGAACCAATGCAGTAGGACCTCGGTCGCGGGGTCATTTTCGTCCCGCGCCAATTTCACCAGGTCGTGGATACGCTTGGTGATGTACTGCTCGTGCTTGAGTGCATCCTCGAAGACAGTCAAGGCGTCCGGCCAGTCGCCCTTGGGCTTCTCAATATTTTTCAACTCAACGGTCCCGCGCCGTTGCAGGATATAATCGAAGATCTTCAACGCGTGCGCATTCTCCTCTTGCACCTGAATGCGGAACCAGTGCGCGAATCCCGGCAGATTCATGTCCGCACAGCGGGCCGCCATCGCCAAATAGAGGTAGGCGGATGAGTGCTCGGCCTGCAACTGATCGTTCAACGCCTGCAACATTTTCGAACTTAGCATGTTCCAACTCCCCGCGGCGGTCGACCGCCGCACACGTTTTACGTTCGGATCTAACCCGTTGCGTTTATGGCAAGTCCGACTTCGTCGGACGCAATTTCCACATTTTAGAGGGGCCCGATTCGGCACCCGTCCATCGGAAGTGACGTCTCTTCATTTTTGCGTGGCCTCCCGAAGAGACAAGGCCCACTTCGCCCAGCCTGGCGCACCGCTAGCGTCCGTCATTTGAGCATGTCGGATTGCCGGTTTCGCAACTTGCACAACGAAAAAGCGTTCGAAGTATGCGAACCCGGTCGGCGGGCGGGGAACTCGTCGGCCGGGTTCGGATCAAGGGCACGTCTGTAAAAAAAGCTCCCCGCCGTGCAGGGGCCAAAACAACGGCCCCCGAAAATTCCTCGGGGGCCGAGAGGGACACATTGAGCGGCCGGCAATCCCGGGCCGTCCAAGCACTCCGGGTGGGAGTGCCCGATCGCGCGTCATCACGTCTTTACCGCGATGCGCTTCGCTTGGGCGGACTCGTCCTTCGGCACGGTGATCCGCAGCACGCCGTCCTTGTATTCGGCCTGAATCTGGTCGGCCTTCACCGCCGTGGGCAGACTCACCGCCCGTTGGAACCGCCCGTATTGACGTTCCACGCGGTGATAAGTCTTCCCTTTCTCCTCGTGCTCGTGCCTGCGTTCACCGGAGATCCAGAGTTGGCCATCCTTGAGTTCGACGGCAAACTCTTCCGGCTTCATGCCGGGGAGATCCACGCTAATCTCGTACGCCTGGTCGGTCTCGGCCAGATTGATGCGAGGCGCGAACCAGGGGGTCAATTCGTTGCCGTCCTGAGTTCCGAAAAACTCGTCCATCAAGTCGTTTATCTCTCTGCGGAGAGACTCGAACATGCGCACCGGATTGCCGGTCCAGGGAACCAAGGTACGTGCCATCTTCACACCTCCTTTCCACCACCACCTTCTATGACCCGCTTATCTTCAGCCCCACCCACCGAACCCGAGCGGCTCCTTCAGCGGCAGGCCAGCCAACCGCGATGGACGCGACTCAACCGCCCGCTGCCGAAGCTCACTCGCGGCACAGCTTGGATGGGGATCCCGATTGCCGCTGGGCCGCTCATCGCAGCCACCTCGTGGATTTGCAAACAGCGTTCCATTGGCAGCGGGTCGGCCCAGCCGTCTCGATCGTTGGCAGTTGTTTTGATCACAAATGATTAATTTTCAAGGATTTGCGAAATCAAAACAGAATTGCGCATGGGGCCCCAGACAGGTGCTTGCAAGGGGCGCGAGGCGGCCGAGAAGCTCCATTTTCCTGCCAAAATGGCACCATGAGAAGTATATGAAGTCATAGTGACTACGCACGTTAGACTCAGCTTAGCCCCGGACGCAGCCCGCCGGTCAAACGGAAGCCGGTCAAACTGAAATTGCCGCCCCTCATCATCGCTTCGTTGGCAACGGTTACAATCCATCCATCGCGGCATCGAAAGGCGCCGGCCCGAGCAAACTTGCGAAATCCGCCGATCGGCGCCTAGAATGATCGATTCGTCTATCTTTTGGAGACGGTAGCTTAGCATGGCGTCGGAAAGAGCGAAGGGCGTGGCGGTGCTCGGTTCGACGGGCAGCATCGGCCGCAGCGCCTTGGAGGTCATTGCCGCCTCTCAAGGAAGCCTGCGTGCCGCGGTTCTCGTTGCGCGCCGTCAGACTTCTCTGCTGTGGCGGCAGGCTCGGCAATTTCGGCCCGATTACGCCGTCGTAACCGATGCCGAGGCGGCGAAGGCTCAAGATTGGTCGGGGCTGCCCGAGAATACCCGGCTTTTGGTGGGTGCGGAATGCGTTCGCCAGGCCATCGCCTCGGATAGTGTGGATATCGTCCTTTCGGCATTCGTGGGTGCCGTGGGGCTGCAAGGGACCATGATCGCCATTCAAGAGGGCAAACCCGTCGCCCTCGCGAATAAGGAAAGCATGGTCGTGGCCGGTCCCATCATCACTCGCTTGGCGCGCGAACGCGGGGTGCCCATCCTGCCGGTGGACAGCGAACACTCGGCGATTTTCCAGTGCCTTCAGGCCGGGCGGCGGGAAGAAGTGCGCCGCATCGTGCTGACTGCCAGCGGCGGGCCTTTCCGCAAACGGAACGCGGCGGACTTAGCGAATGTAACGGTGGAAGAGGCTTTAGCGCATCCCACTTGGAACATGGGACGCAAAATCACCATCGACTCCGCCACTTTGATGAACAAGGCTTTGGAGATCATCGAGGCGCGATGGTTGTTCGATGTCGAGGCCGGTCGCATCGGCGTGCTGATTCATCCGCAATCCATCGTGCATTCGATGGTAGAATTTAACGACGGGTCGGTGATCGCGCAACTCAGCCCGCCCGACATGCGGCTCCCCATTCAATACGCCTTGTATTGGCCGGAGCGTCGCGGCGGCGTCGCACGCAAGTTTGACTGGTCGCAAGGGCTGACCTTGCAATTCGAGCCTCCCGATTTTGAGAGGTTCGGCGCACTGAAGCTCGGCTTGGAGGCGGCCGAAGCGGGGGGAACGGCCGGCACTGTCCTCAATGCCGCCAATGAGTCCGCCGTGGAAGCGTTTTTGAATGGTCGACTGCGGTTCGATCAAATTGTGCCTGCTTGCCGCCGCGTCGTCGATCGTCACCCCTTTCATCCCGAACCCTCCTTGGAACGGATACTCGAACTGGACGCCTGGGCTCGTGAGGAGATAAACCGTTGGATTTCGGCCTGATTGTCACCGCGGTAAGTTTGGCCTCCGTGCAATATGTTCTCATGGTGGTGGTCGGTCTGGGGCTGATCATCTTCGTGCACGAGTTAGGGCATTTCCTAGTTGCCAAAATGTGCGGCGTTCGCTGCGATAAGTTCTACTTGGGCTTCGATTTTTTCGGTCTGAGACTGCTGCGATTCCGTTGGGGAGAAACCGAATACGGCATCGGGATCGTCCCCTTGGGCGGCTACGTCAAGATGCTGGGGCAGGAAGACAACCCCGCTCGATTGCGCGAGGAGCTGGAACGGGCCAAGTCCGGACGGAACCGGCCGGAGCGACCTGAAGAAAACCCGGAGGGTGATGCAACTCAAGGTGATCCGAGCCGCATCGCCGACGAAAGCTCCCCGAATATCGCCCCGGAGGGCTCCCCAAATATCGAGGCGATCCGCGAGGCCCTTTACGATCCCCGCAGTTACTTGGCCAAGAGCGTGCCGCAACGGATGGCGATCATCTCGGCCGGCGTAATCATGAATTTGATCTTCGCCTTTCTGGCGGCGGTCACCGCCTACTTGATCGGCGTTCAAGAGACGCCGTGCGGCGTGGGCGATTTGGCCCCCGGCGAGGGCGCGTGGCGTGCGGGGCTTTTGCCGGGCGATCGAATCCTGGCCATCAACGGGAACCCCGCGGTCCGCTTTCAAGACCTGCAATATGCCGTATCGTTGACGCGCCGCGAGCAACCGGTGGAAATGCGGATTCAGCGGCCCGGCGTCGGCGAGCTGAATGTGGTGATCATGCCGGACCGGATTCGCATCGTGCCTACGATCGGCGTGACCAATCCGCTCTTGCCCGTCCTCAACGACGGTCTGCCGTACTTCCCCGCATCTTCGGCCGCCGAATCCGAGCCCCCGTTGACGGCGGGGGATCGCATCATCGCCGTGGCGGGCAAGCCCGTGGAGGACTACGCCGACATCCATCGCGAGTTGACGTTACGCTGGGATCAGCCGGTCCTTCTGACCGTGCGGCGATCGTCGGGCAAGCCCGGCGGACAGGACGTCGTGCTGGACGCGAACGTGCCCGCCCAGACGGTGCGAGACATCGGAATCCGGCCGGTTTGGGGAAAGATCTTGGCGGTACGCGCCGGCTCTCCCGCGGAGGAGGCGGGTATCCAGCCCGGCGACTCCCTGCTCGATGTCGTGCTGCCCGATGGAGAAACCTGGGACCGTGACATCTTGAGGCTTCCGGATCGGCTCCAGCGAATCGCTCCGGCGGAGGGCTCCGTCGAGATCGCGTTGGTCCTCGGCCGCAATGCCGGCGGGAATCAAGATCGCAACGCATCTCCCAGCCGGGCGACCGGTACGGACGAAAGTCGCAGGACCGTAACCCTGCAACTCCGCAAAGCGACCCATTACGCGGACCTTTACACGCCGGACAGCGGGCTGGAGATACCGCAACTCGGGATGGTGCTTGCACTTCTGCCCAAGGTTGGGGAATTAGAGCCGGATTCTCCGGCGCAAAAGGCCGGAATCCGCCCCGGCGATGAGCTCCTCGCCGTCCGCATTATTCCGCCGAAGCAACTCCCCGACTTACCCGGGATGGACCAACTGCAAATCCGCGAGACGACTCTGCGGTTCGACACCGAGTCCGGCGGCGAGACGAAAGCGAGCTATGCCTTTTTTTGGCGAGAACTACAGCGTGTCTTGCCGGGCACTCTGGTGGATGTGACCGTAAAACACGAGGGGGCGGCAGAGCCGACGGTGATTCGCGGGTTGGAACCCCAAACCGCATCGGTTTCGTCGTGGACGTTTCCTGACCGCGGACTGCTATTTCAAGCCCAGACGACGGACCTCCGCGCGGATGGGTTCATCCAGGCCTTGGGCTGGGGCGCGGCCGAGACCGGAGCTGCGGTCACAATTATTTACCGGATGCTCAATCGCATGGGCCGTGGCGACGTCTCGCCCAAGGCCTTGGTGGGACCGATCGGCCTGGTGGGCGCGGCGTATCGGATCGCCTCGCAGGGTTGGGGAAGATTCCTCCTGTTTTTGGCTTTATTGAGCGCCAATTTGGCCGTCATCAACTTCCTGCCCATTCCCGTGTTGGACGGCGGTCACATGGTCTTTCTGCTCTACGAAGGGATTCGCGGTAAGCCGCCCCACGAGGGCGTATTCGTGGCCCTGTCGTACCTGGGTTTGGCGATTCTGCTGTTCCTCATGCTGTGGGTCTTCGGCTTGGACTTGGGGCTGATCGCCCGCTGAGGCTCGCTTGCCGCGTGGGACATGGCGACATCTTCGACCACGGTCCAATCGCCGGCTCACTTGCCCAAGTGATTGCGCACCAATCGGAAAAGATCGGTCGGCAAAGCGGCGACTTGGCGGAAGAGTTTGCCCCGCACGGACGTTTCACGGTAGCCGTACAAATGCCGTCGTCGGCGACGAGGATCGGCTTCGCGTATGGCTCGTTCCAAAAGGGATCGCAAGCCCGAACGGACGTTCCATTCGCGATCGGCTGCCGCGGAGACGCCGCAAACACGATCGCGGGGAACGGCGAGGTCGTCTGCCAAGGTTTGCAGGAAGACCGCCATCGCCGTCGCTTTCGGACCGACGGGATTTTCGAGGTCGTAAGGCGGGTTCCATTCCGTTAGCGGGCGCAATTGGTCCAAGCAGGTCCCGACGACCAGGACGACCGGCTGAATTTCCTGGGGATTTTGGGAGAACTGTCGGCGCATGAGTGCGAGGAATTCTCGATCGGCCTTGCGACCCGCGTTGCGGGCCGAGCAGACGACAATGATGACGTCGCTCGCGCGGATCTCCGGGAGAAGCCGCTCAAAATCGGCATCCGGCGCGTCGTCACCGTACCCCGGCGTGTCGAGCACGTAGACGTCCGCCGCGATTTCCCCCGCGGTAGGCCCGGCCGTTGTGGTTCGGAACGCGACTCCGTCGGCAGGCGGCTCACCTTGTTTCGGCAGTCGATAGGCGAAAGTTCCCTCCGTGCAAGGCACGGCATCGACCGGGGCTTGGTGCGAGCCGATCAGGGCGTTGATCAGGCTGGACTTGCCGGCCTTCTTTTGGCCGACGACCAGCACGCGGAACGGTTCGGCGCAGGCGGCCTCGTGGGCTTTGCGAAGCGATTCCGCCTGGTCGGAGGTCCGGCGTCCGATGGGTGACACGAATCGGCCCAACTCTCGGTCGTCCGGCGCGATGCGTCCGGCGTACAACTCGATCGCATAATGACCCGCCCGTCGGACCGCGTATCCCTTCAGCCGCCGGGCCGCCTCCTCCAGCGAGGCCTGAGTCGCCCGACCCAGCAGGAAAAAACGAAGCTCCCGCAGAAGAGAGACGCCGGGCGCCAACGGAATCGAGGCCAGACGGTACAAGAACCACGCCCACTGGGAAACCTGCCACCAGTCACGAATCCGCAACCAGTCACCGATCGTCAAGACATGCGAACCCGGTATCTTCTCGCTGACGAGCGTTCGCAGATCGGCCGTTACCTGTTCCAAGAGTCGGAGGACGTCGGGCAGCGGTACCTGCAACATCGCCTGCCGACTGTCGGCATGGTAAACCCGCGCCACTTCCTCCAGTAGTTGCAGGAGCAATGCCTTGGCGGCCTCGGGGGAGTCGAGGGGGATTTCCCCTTGCTCCACTTTCCCTGCGAGCCGCTCCACCGTTTCCCAGGCACGCTCATCCAGGGGCGAGCGGCCGTACGGCGCGGGAAATCGCCAAGTCTCCGCCGTGGAGAGTTGCGATTTCCGCAGATAGTGGATCGTCGCCCAGGCCGCCGCCGTGAGCGCAGCCAGCCCTCCTAAGAATTGCCATAGAAATCCGTGCTCCCAAAGCCAGAGGCTCCCCAAGAGGATGAGGAGGAGATAGGGAACCGCGTAAACGCCGGCCACGATCATCCAAATCAAGCGGGAGGATTTCATGCGGTCACCGGCCTTTCACGCGCGGTCTCGAAGGATGCCTTCCCTCACGCGAAGGCGGAGCCATTCCCGTGACTGCTTCAGTTCCGCTTGGTAAAGGCGTCGCAAAACCTTCGGATCGGGGGCGGCCCCGCGACGCAGATCGCCGTAATACCGGCACATGGCCGCGCCCAAGGCATAGGTAGCCCCGGCCGCGAATCCCGCCGAAGCGACGGAGCCGACGAAAGGAATCCAGCGCGTCAGTTGTCTGGCCAAGTACCGCGTGGCAAAGCGGAAACCGAGAGCCCCCATGATTTCCAAGACGCGCTCCGAGTTCCACGGTTGTTCGTAGATCGCAGCCAACCGCTTGGTCATGAGCAAGGGGACGGCGATGACGGCGGGCAGGTCCGCCAGCGGTACCGGGACGGCGGCGGCGGTACCGGCCGCCAAGGCGTACCACACCACGATGGGATGGGCCTTGCGAAAGCGGACGTCTGCGAAATCGCGGTATAGCTCGGGGTTGCCGATGATCGCCTCTCGGAGCCCCCAAGGCAAGGCCTCTTCGATCGCATCCCAGAGTGCCTCCAAGCCGTAGAGCACCGGTTCGTATCCGTCCTCGGGAAGCGTGAAATCGACGGCCGCGAACCGCACGTGTGATCCCGGAAACCACGATCGCTGTAATTGCAACGCTCGGGCCAAATCGGAAGGCACGGTTGCGGGGAAGCTTTCGCCCCGAAACGGATAAGGCAGGATGTGCCGCGGATCGCGCCAAGGGTAACCCTCGTGGAGGCAGGTCTGCACGACGACCAACGGGCGGTTCGGCTCGCAGGCCCTTGCCTCGGCCACGGCACGCCGTACGGCATCCTGTCCCGGGTCCATGGCCTTCATCACCGCAACCAAGCAGTCGCAGCGATCCTCAAGCTGTCTGTCCCCGGACGGCTCGACAGGCGAGTCGGTATGCTCCACATCGCCCAAGCCCGGGGTGTCCACGAATTGGACGAAATATTGTTCGTCCGAGGGAAACCGGTATACCCGCGTGTTTTTTGTGCATGGGCGAAAACCGTCGCCGATCTCTTCCCGCGACCTGCCGGTAAGGGCGTGAATGATCGAGGTCTTGCCCGACTGTGTTTTACCCACGAGCCGAAACGTCAAGACCGGTAAGCGATCGCGCAACTTGGCGACGGCTTGCTCGGCTTCGTCGAGTTCCGTCGGCGACAAGCCCGGTTTTTTCCATATACCGTCGAGGATGCTCATGGGATCGCGGGTTTTTCCCGCCCCGAAGATTCAAGACCGCCGCCGTTTCGTCGCCACCATCGCCGGGCCGGCCGGCGCCGGGCTACCGATCACCGGCGTATCAGAACGATCGGCGGCGGGACGCGGCCCGGAAGGGGGCATCTCCGCTCGCGTGCTGCAAATGGATTTTTCCTGCGCACATCGCTTGGTTTTCGCGGTTTGGGGGACTATGCTGGATGATCGGTCAGGATAGCCGACGGCGGTCGGCGCGGTTGGTGCTATGTCGGTGCTTCGCCCCGCATTGGTTCGACCTTTCGGCTGATCATGCTCCAATCGTTTGCAAAAGGTTCCGCCGAACGTGCTTTCGGCGGGCGAGCTTTCCGTGATCGGTGTCCCCTGCCTCATTCCCACCACAAAGGAGATTTCGTCATGAAGCGTCGAGATTTCTTGGCATCCGCCGGAGCGGCGGCGATGTTGTCCGCATTTCCCTTGCGCTGGACCAAGGGGGCGTTCGGCCAAGGCCGCAAGATTCTTTATTTTACCCGCTCCGCCGGATTTCAGCACTCCGTTGTGGCTCGTAAAGACGGCGAGCTTGCACACTCCGAAAAGATCCTCGTGGAGTGGGGCAAGGAGTACGGCATCGAAGTCGTTTGCACCAAGGACGGTCGCGTATTCGACGAAGACCTGGACCAATTCGCGGCCATCGCTTTGTACGCCACCGGCGATTTGACGAAGCCCATCCAGGATCGCGATGAGCCGCCCATGACGGAAAGCGGATTGAAGCGGTTCTTGGACGCCGTGGCCGCCGGCAAGGGCGTGGTCGGATTCCATGCCGCCAACGATGCGTTCCATAGTCGCGGTGACGAGGTGTCTCCCTTTATTCGGATGCTAGGCGGCGAATTCTTGACGCACGGCAGGCAGCAAGAGGCCGTCATGAAGGTGGTTTCGCCCAAGTTCCCCGGCGTCGAGAAGCTGGGCGATTCCTTCCGCATGATGGAAGAGTGGTACGCCATGAAGAATCTGGCCTCCGATTTGCACGTGATCCTGGTGCAAGAGACGGAGGGCATGGTGGATGAGTGCTATCAGCGGCCGCCGTATCCCGCTACTTGGGCGCGCCTGCACGAGAAAGGCCGAGTCTTCTACACCTCCCTAGGACATCGCGAGGACGTTTGGACCAGCGACATCATGAAGCAAATCACGGTCGGCGGCTTCGCTTGGGTGCTCGGCGAAGTGGATTTCGACCCGGTACCGAACATCGCCCAGGTCACCCCCGGCGCCAACCAGTTGAAGCGATGAGCCGGGGCTAAGCCGTTCCGGCTTGGACGAGCCCGCAGTCGGCTCGTCACCGTTCTATCGTATGAGAAACGCAAAGACGGGGGACGCGTCCGTCGGCAATGGGACCGTCCCCCGTCGGATATGAATTCTGTGTCACCTGACCGATCGGGATCGGCTCGGGTTGCCTTCGCTCCCTTGCGCGTTTTTTCCAAGCCATCGGCGCGACGGAGTACTTTGGAGAAGATCAGGCCATGATAGAGCGGTCACGGCGCGACGTCTTACGTGTCGGCTGCGCGGCGGTCGCCGGTTCCTGGGTCGGCGGTCGAGCCGTTTCCGAGGCCGAAAACGCTTTGCCGGCGGCGGAGAATAGGACGCAAAGCCCCTTCCGGTTTTGCTTGAACACCAGCACGATCCGCGGGTACAAACTCTCTCTTGTGGAGGAGATCGATATCGCGGCGCATGCGGGCTACGACGGCATCGAGCCGTGGACGCGTGAGATCGAGCAGTATCTCGAGGCCGGTGGAAAGCTGGCCGAGCTGCGAAAAAGGCTCGACGACCGCGGCCTGCGATTGGAAAGTGCGATCGGTTTTCCGTCGTGGATGGTGGATGACGAGGAAAAACGCCGGGCCGGCTTCGAACGCATGAAGCTGGAGATGGACTGGATCGCCCAATTGGGCGGAAACCGCATCGCGGCGCCCCCTGCCGGTGCCTACGGACCGCCCCTGCTGGACTTGGACGCCGTGGCGGAGCGATACCGACTCCTGTTGGAGTTGGGACGCCGGATGGGCGTCGTGCCTCAACTCGAAATCTGGGGGGGATCGGCGAACTTGTCCAAGCTGAGCCAGGCCGCCTATGTCATCGTCGAATCCGGTGATCCGGACGCCTGCGGCCTATTCGACGTATTTCACATCTACCGTGGCGGTTCGGATGTTCGCGGCCTCCTGCATTTCAGCGGCGCGTCGATGCACGTTTTTCACGTCAACGATTACCCGGCCGATCCCCCGCGCGCTAACATCCAGGATTCGCAACGGGTCTTCCCCGGCGATGGTATCGCGCCGCTCGGAGAAATCTTCGACATCCTGCGCCGCATCGGTTTTCGTGGGGCACTCTCCCTGGAGCTTTTCAACCCCGCTTACTGGAACGATGATGCCGCCGCGACGGCCCGAACGGGTTTGGAAAAGATGCGGCGGGCCGCGGAACAGTCCCCGGCGACGTGACGCCCCGTTCCATCGCCATGCCGTCGCGGAGGGTCGCGCGGCGCAACAAAAAACGCAAGGTCGTCGCTCGCCCGTCGACGAACAACGACCCTGCGTCAAGGTGCCCTGGAGAGGACTCGAACCTCCAAGGGGTTGCCCCCACATGGTCCTGAGCCATGCGCGTCTGCCAGTTCCGCCACCAGGGCTGAATCCGTGAAAATTCGGGAATCCCGCACTTCGTCCGGCCGAAATCCGGGACGAGGCCCTCCGGCCGCTACGGATACGGAACCCGCTCACACCCCTATTTTTAGGGCAAGCCGCTGCGATTTGCAAGGGCGTCCGCAAGAACTTTGTCAGCCGCGAGTAGAGGGGTTTTCCTGATTCTCACGAACAAAAACGTCCCCTGCTAGGGGTTCGAGCAACTGCTGAATCGCACGGCGGAGTGGAGGGCGAACCCAGCGATTTCCGAACGGAGCCGTGTGCCGCCGCAAATCGGCCTAAGGGAGCAACTGCAAGAGCATGGCGAGCACACCGGTCGCGGTCAGATAATAGGCCGTCGGCAGCAAGGTCTTGCGAATCACGAGACCCTCTCGGCCCAAGATTCCCACGGTGGCCGCCGCTGCCACGACGTTGTGCACGCATATCATGTTGCCTGCCGCGCCGCCCACCGCCTGGAGCGCGACGATCGCCACGGGATCGAGACCGCTCTGCAAAGCCACACTGAACTGAAAAAGGGCGAACGTCATGTTGCTGATGGTATTGCTGCCGGCGACGAAGGCCCCGAAGGCACCCACGGGGGCGGCTACCAGCGGCCAGGCTCCGCCTACCAGTTGCGAGACGGTGGACGCCAGTTCGTGCGGCATGCTGCCCAGCCCGGCCAGATTGACGTCCGATTGCAAAAAGACGCGCACCGCCGGGACGGCGAAAACCAGCACGATCCCCGCTCCAAGTGTACCTCCCAGCGTTTCGCGAAGGGCCTGTCGCGTCGCCGATGCCCGCGTTCGCAGCAAGATCACGGCCGCGCCGGCCGCGATCAGAAAGGCCGTGCCGGGCGAAAGAGCGGGATTCCATCGCACTTCGATATTGGACCCTTGCGTAGCGGGTCGATTCAGAACGTGGCGGAATTCGGCATGCTCGAGAAACTCGCGAACCATCGGTAATTGAGACGACACCAATAGACCTGCCACGACGAGATACGGCACGACGGCCAAAGCCGGATGGCGAGGAAGGGCTGGGGCGTCTTCGTTTTGTGCGGCTGCCGGGGCCGCGCTGCACCATTCGCCGGGCCATGATTCCGGCGGCGAAAAGTCCCAAGATTGCTTGGGCATGAACCACCCTCGGCGAGCGGCCGTGAGCGTCAATACGGTCGCGCACAAGCCGCCCAGTAGCGACGGGAATTTGGGCCCCAGAGTCAAACCGAAGATCACATAAGGCAGACAAAACGCAAGGGCGGCGAAGAGACAGAATCGCCACGCCCCGAGACCTTCTCGCCAGGAGCGCCGGGCGCCGAAATAGCGGGTCATCATGCAAACCATGAATAGCGGGATCAGCAAACCGATGAGGGCATGCAGCACGGCCACGTATCCGCCGATCGTGAATAGCAGCCTCTCGTAGGCGGCCTCGCCGTGCAGACCGCCGAAACGGTCGGCGTGCGCCGCCAAATACTCCAAGACCGAGGATTGGTTTTGCAGCCCTTTGTTGACGCCGATCAAGATGGGCGTTCCCACGGCGCCGAAAGAGACGGGCGTGCTCTGAATGGTGACCGCGGCGATGACGGCGGCGAGCGGGGGAAAGCCTAGAATGACGAGCAACGGCCCCGCCACGGCGGCGGGCGTACCGAATCCGGATGCCCCCTCGATGAACGTTCCAAAGGCCCAGGCGGTGATCACCACCTGGATTCGGCGGTCCGGCGTAATGTTCTGAAAGGCGGCACGAATCGCGGCTACGGCGCCCGCATGCTTCAAGACGTAGAAGAGCAGGAGGGCGCCGAAGATGATGTACAACAATGTCCCCGCAATTGCCACGCCCTCCACGGTCGCGGCGTACATCCGCCCGAGCGGTACCCGCCAGAAAAGACCGGCGACGAGCACAGTGGCAAGATAGGCCATCGGCATGCTATGGCGAGCCGGCCACTTTCCGATCACCAAGAGGCCGAACACCAGGAGGAATGGAAAAAGCGCTACCAGAGCATGCCACACGTCTTCCATCTCCCAAATCGAATCACATGCAACGAGTACCGCCATTCCTTGAGCCGACATTCTACGGGGCGTCGATGCGGTTTGCCACCGGCGGTTGAGACGCGAAAGCGTGAGCTGCCGGCGTCAGCCCCCAGTGAACGCCCCGTCGCCGCATGATTCGTTGGTTGATTTCACCACCGGTTTGCGCCGGCAGTCCGGGACTTGGATGGTCAACCGTTGAACAGGACGAGGCACGTTGTTCCAGGGGCGGCACGACGAGGCGGGATGCGCGCATAGTCTCCCTCAAGGGAGGTCCGGGCTAAATCGCTTCACCAATCGAGGAAAGCGAAATGCCTCCGCAAACAGAATTGCCGCCCGGATTCGAAGATCACGGGAAGGATGCCGTGCGGTCGAGCGGCCGGCCGGGACGCCAGTGGAATCGCGGATCGCCGTCCTCCAGCACTCCTGCGGGCCGGGCGCCCTTGGCCGGCATGTTGCGCAAGGCGTCGCCGAGGTCCTCTCGCATCGAGTCCGCCAGGGCTTCGATCTCCTGAACCACTTGCGGATATTGCTCGGCAACGTTGGTGGTTTCGCCGGGGTCCGATTCCAAATCAAAAAGCGAAAGGCCGATGGATGCCTGCTCGTAGGCGGCCGGCTTGCCGCCGGTGCCGCCCGGCCGACCCGCCAAGGTCGGGTATTGATGGGGAAAATGAAGCTTCCACTTTCCCATGCGAACGGCATGCAGTTCCCGGCCCCAGTAAAAGTACAGCGCTTGGTGCGGGCTTTTCGCTTCGGCGTCGCCACGTATCAGAGGCAGTATGCTCAGGCCGTCGATCTTGTGCGGCGGCAGCGACGCGCCGATGATCTCCGCGATGGTCGGCAGCAGGTCGATGGTCATGACAGGCTCGCGGCAGACTGTTCCCGCGGGGACCGTCCCCGGCCACCACATCACGGTGGGCACGCGACAACCGCCGTCGAACATGGTGGCCTTTCCCTCTCGCAGGGGTTTGGCCGATCCGGCATGGTCGCCGTACGACAACCAGGGACCGTTGTCCGTCGTGAAGACCACCAGCGTGCGCCGGTCGAGCTGATTCTCGCGGAGTGTGTCGAGAATGCGGCCCACCGACCAGTCGATCTCCGTGACCACGTCCCCGAACAGCCCGCGGCGGCTCTTGCCGGCGAACTTGTCGCTGACGTAGAGCGGTACATGGACCATGGAATGCGGCACATAGAGCAGGAACGGGCGGTCCTTATTCTTCGTGATGAAGTCCACGGCATGTTCCGTGTACCATGTCGTCAGATTTCTCTGGTCGTCGCCGGTCACGTCGTCGTCGATGACCTCGGTTTGTTGCAAGAGCGGCAGGTTGGGGTAGTGCTCTCCGGCCGTGGGGTGGAACGGCCACATGTCGTTGGAATAGGGCAAGCCGAAGTATTCGTCGAAGCCGTGGTTTGTGGGCAAAAACTTGGGGTGATGCCCGAGGTGCCATTTGCCGAAGCAGGCCGTGGCGTAGCCTTTCTGCTTGGCGATCTCGGCGATGGTGACTTCACCGGCATGGATTCCGTGGTTGGCCGTATGGTTGAGCGCGCCGAGGATGCCTACCCGGACGTTATAGCACCCGGTCATGAGGCCGGCGCGGGAGGCGGAGCAGACGGCTTGCGTGACGTAGAAGTCGGTGAAGATTCGGCCCTCCGCGGCCATGCGATCCAGATGCGGAGTGGAATAGCCCTCGGCTCCGAACGGCCCGATATCGGCGTAGCCCATGTCGTCGATAAAGATGATCACGAAATTCGGCGGCCTATCAGCCGTCGGTGCCGCGGCGGAGGTTAGGCCGGCGGGGCCGAGCCACGCCGCCGTGAATCCTACCAAGAGCCGAGAAACAAAGCCGCGGATGCCGAGCCTTGAGACGTGATGAGTCGTCATGGTCGTGGATTCTCCCAGTAAACCGTGAGGAATAACGCATGCGTTACGGCACAGCGGCACCGCCGGTCGGCCGCCGTAATTTAAGCTCACGCAGTTATATCGTTTCCGACCGGGAAAACCAATGCTCGGCTGCGCTCCGGGGGCATTCCTCGCACGGCCGGCTTGCGTTCCCGGAAATGTGCCCGCTCCGGGAGTTCGTGCGGGATTTCGTAATTATTGACACTTATATCAGGGGTCTCTAGAATCAGTCAGACTTCAAGCCGACGGCGGTCCGAGCGGTCTTTTCCACTCTGTAACCTTTACTCTTTCCGGAAAGGGAGGTGCCATCGATGGCAGCGCAGGGACAATCAGGTATCGTGAACGTCATGAAAGAGGCCCGCCTGTTTCCCCCGTCTCAGGAGTTCTCTTCCAAGGCCCGCATCAAAACCATGGCGGAATACGAGGCCCTGTGGCAACGGGCCAAGGATGATCCGGAAGGCTTTTGGGGAGAGTTGGCCAAGGAGCTCCACTGGTTCAAACCCTTCGAAAAGGTCTTAAACTGGAACGAGCCGTTTGCGGAATGGTTCGCAGGCGGTCAGACGAACATCTCTTACAACTGCCTCGACGTGCATTTGACCACCTGGCGTCGGAACAAGGTGGCGTACATTTGGGAAGGCGAACCGGGCGATGTTCGCGTTTTGACGTATGAAATGCTGCATCGTGAGGTCTGCAAGTTCGCCAACGTGCTCAAGGGCTTGGGCATCCAAAAAGGCGACCGCGTTTCCCTGTATATGCCCATGGTGCCCGAATTGGCGATCGCCATGTTGGCCTGTGCGCGAATCGGGGCCGTGCATTCGGTGGTCTTCGGCGGATTCGCTGCGGAAGCCTTGGCGGACCGCAACAACAACGCCCAGGCCAAGCTGATGATTACGGCCGACGGCGGTTGGCGGCGCGGCAAGATCGTTCCCTTGAAAGATAACGTCGATGCGGCGCTGGCGAAGTCGCCGAGCGTGCAGAAGTGCATCGTCTTCAAGCGGACCGGCCAAGATATCCCCATGGAGGAAGGGCGCGATCTGTGGTGGCATGAATTGATGGAGAACGCTTCGGCGGATTGCCCGGCCGAGCCTATGGACAGTGAGGCGCCGCTATTCCTGCTGTACACCAGCGGTTCCACCGGCAAGCCGAAGGGGGTGAAACACACCACCGCGGGCTACAATCTGTATGCGAAGAAGACGACCGAATGGGTGTTCGACGTCCGCGACGACGACATTTACTGGTGCACGGCGGATATCGGCTGGATTACCGGCCATACCTACATTGTGTACGGTCCGCTCTCGGCGGGAGTGACCTCGTTCATGTACGAGGGCGCCCCGAATTTCCCGGCCGAGGATCGTTGGTGGGACATGATCGAACGCTACAAGATCAACATCTTGTACACGGCGCCCACGGCCATTCGCACGTTTATCAAATGGGGCGATGAGCACGTGGAAAAGCACGATCTTTCCAGCCTCCGCCTCCTGGGCAGCGTGGGCGAAGGCATCAATCCCGAAGCTTGGATGTGGTACTACGAAAAGATCGGCGGCGGTCGCTGCCCCATCGTCGATACCTGGTGGCAAACGGAAACCGGCGGGATCATGATCTCTCCGCTGCCCGGTTGCACCCCGCTTAAGCCGGGAAGCGCCACCAAGCCGTTGCCGGGCATCGTTCCGGAAGTCGTCGGCGAAGACGGCAAGCCCGTTCCCCAGGGAACCGGGGGCTGGTTGGTCATCACCCGACCCTGGCCCGGCATGCTGCGCGGGATTTGGGGCGACGACGAACGCTATAAACAGCAGTATTGGTCGGATGTGCCCCATAAGTATCTCGCAGGCGACAATGCACGCTGCGACGAGGATGGTTACTACTGGATCATGGGCCGAATCGACGACGTGCTCAACGTCTCGGGCCACCGGCTCAGCACGATCGAAGTGGAGAGTGCGCTGGTCAGCCATCCCGCCGTGGCCGAGGCGGCCGCCGTGGGACGACCGCACGATGTCAAAGGCGAGGCCATTTGTGCTTTCGTGACCTTGGCCGAGGGCTTCGAGCCGTCCGACCAATTGCGGGCGGATTTGAAACAGCACGTCCGCAAGGAGATCGGCGCGCTGGCCGTCCCCGATGACATCCATTTCACGGCTTCCTTGCCCAAGACCCGGAGCGGCAAGATCATGCGACGCTTGCTGCGGGATATCGCTTCCGGTCGAGAAACCGTGGGCGACACCAGCACCTTGGAGGACTACAGCGTGCTGGCTCGACTCCGCGCCGGAGACGAAGGTTGATCGGCGGCGGGGCGCAAACGCGTGCGGCTCCCTCGTGGGATCCGTAGCGCGCAGTGAAAGATCGTTTCACTCAGCAATGCAGGATGAGACGGGATGACACCGCCCGCGGCGGCCCATCACGGCTGCCGTGGGCGGTTCCTTTTTCGGGGGGGATTTTGCTTGACGCACGCTTGTTCAGCCCTCTATATTAGAAGGCGAACGCAGGTCCGGCATCTGTGAGCGACTGGAGACGGAGAGCCGAAAGGAGGTGGGCCGGATGTTGGAAAATCTCGGTATCGTCGATGCTTGTTTCGCGCTCCCGAAGGAGCGGGCAAGGGCTTCTCGAAAACTCAACGGGAAGTCGGTCTTGGAGTGGGTCGCCCGGCGCGCCACCGACAGCCAGCAATTGGACGGGGTGATCGTTGTTACCACGGCGGCCCCGGACAACGAGTTCGTCAAGCATGTGACGCCGCTGGACGTACCCGTCTTCGTCGCGCAGGCGGCGGATCCCTTGGGTGCCTTAGCAGCCGCCTTGGAGGCCTATCCCGCCTCTCACTTTGTGCGGATCGAAACGGCCTGTCCGCTCTTTGACCCCGTGCTTTTGGACCGATTAGTAAAGGAAAGTCGCCGTCAGACGGAACCGGTCGATTATCTTGGTTATCGCAGCCACGACGGCACGCCTGCGATGTCCACGCCGGTCGGGGTGTTCGGCGAATGGGTGAACGCGAAGACGTTGCTGGATGTCTCCCGGCGCGTGCAATCCGCCAAACACCGCGCCCACCCTACGCGCTACATCTACCAGCACCCGGAGAGGTTTCGGGTGCAGTGGATTCCGCTGCCGGAAGAGATCGATCGGGAGGATATTCGCCTCACCCTGAATAGCGAGGATGATTGGGAATACCACCAGATCATTCTCGAGACGCTCGGGCCGGATTGCGACTTGCGGACCATCACCAATCTGCTGGACCGTTGCCCGTCGCTCCGTTATCAAATGGCCGAATTGAACCGTGCTTCGCGTATCGCCTGACGGGCCGGTGGATGCTTAGGGAAGATTGATCGAACCGCTTCCGCCGTTTTCCAATTTCGGCAGGCGAGGAGTAGGCATCGTCTCCAGGTATTTCCGCTCCAGCGAATCGACCATTTCGGCGGGCCAGCCGGGAGGCGAGATCTGCACCACTTCGATGGCGACTTCGTCCGGGGAGTTGATGAGCTCGCTCGCCCAGTTCCGCACGGCATCGACCCGTCGCTGAGTCTCCTCGGCCTTATTAGTCTGGCGCACGTAGATGGTTCGACGCGTGCTGGGCGCCTCAGTCAAGATCCACTCAATTTTCAGCTTGCCCGCCTGGTTCAGCTTTCCGGTTTCCTGATCGAAATGCTGTTCTGAAATCAGGTTCTGGGCCATCCAGCCCTTCCTGACCATCAACTCGAGTGGTGCTTTAGCGGCGAACCGGTCGTTCGGGACGAAGCAATCGGGCCAAGAGTTGTTGCGGCAGGTATCTTCGCCGACGCGGTGAAAGAAGGCCTTCAGCCCCTGTGCCGATGCCCGCGGGCTAAATGTCGCGACCATCATGCCGGCCAACGCGGCAACCATCATCCATGACCTTTGCATGGCAACCATCCTCGTGTGGGAGTGACGAGCCCGTGGTTGTTCGTCCGCGCAATGCGCCGAACCAACGGAAACCGCAGCCGGTGGGAAAGTCCCGACGACAATCGGGCTTTCGACGTGCCGGCGCTCTTAACGAGGTATCGGCAGGGAATGGTGGGATTTTGCGGCGGATTCATGGAGGCTACGCATATTCTCTATCTTTTGAGTTGAGGGCGGCGTGGATTGGGGATAGTGGGGAACTCATGCTGCCGAAAAAATCATCGCATTTATCCTAAGTCGCGCAGTTCTCTGAATTCTTCCGGAAGATCTGCCGATGACAAGAAAACGGGTATTGCGGAATCGGCGAACCGTTCGATTTACGAGAGGTCGCTCCGGTCAGGAACGTTGCCGACGGGCCGAGGAGCGGTGGGAACTTGCAACGGTCTCACTGCGGTTCGGCGAAGGACTTGGCCGAACTTCAACATTATGCCACGGAGGGTGGTGCCGTGCTCAGATTTCACGCTTTGCTATCCGCGCTCATCGTCGGCCTTGCCGTTCCGATGACGATCGGGGGATGTACCGCCCCGCGAAGCGCTGCACAGCCGCAGAATACGATCCAGTCTGCTTACGGGAACGCTTCCGGTGGGACGTCGCCGTTTTCGTTCTTGCCCGCTCCTACCGGAGCCGCCGTTACGGCAAGCTACTCGGAGCCGGTGCAAACCGCCGATCCGACGTCGCTTTCCACGGAGGCCAAGCCCAGCCCGCGTCTCTACGTTGCCATGGCGAAGCTCCATGAGAAGTCCGACCAGCTCGACAAGGCGGAAGAGCAGTACCGCCGTGCACTTCAAATGGACGGCCGATATCTGGACGCCTTACTGGGATTGGGACGACTCAAGGATCGCGAAGGGCAATCCAAGGAAGCCTTGGATACGTTTCAACGGGCGGTCAAATATCATCCCGGGAGCGCGGCGGCTTGGAACCACCTCGGTCTTTGTCTGGCGCGGCAAGGAAGGCTTTCCGAGGCGGCCGACGCGCTGCAAAAAGCGGTCAACCTCGAGCCGAGGCAAGAGCTGTACCGCACGAACCTGGCGGTAATCTTCGTTGAGTCCGGGCGGACGGAAGATGCCTTGCGGCAACTTCAGGCCGTGCATGACGAGGCTCAGGCTTATTACAATTTGGGATACCTGCTGCAAAAGAAGGGCGATACGGCCGCCGCGGCACGGTACTTCAACCTTGCTCTGCAACGCAAACCCGACTTCGAGGAAGCGCGGCAATGGTTGGAGTCTTTACGCACCCGGAACGACAACTCGTTGATTGCGAAGGAACCCAGCCTTGGGCGGGCGCAGCAGCAGGTCTCTCTGACCGAGCAATTGGCCGAGCCGGGCTTCGCCGCGTCCGGCAGTTCCACTGATTCTCATTCCGCCCCGGCGGAAAAGGAAAACGGGAGCCGTCGCTCGCTCAACCTTCCGTTTTTCGGCAAGCCGTCCAACGCATCCTCCGTTTCTTCTTCTGCGAGGGACGAGGAGACGCAAGGCATGGTTGGGCCGCATGCAGGAAGTCCGGCGACAGGCTCATGGTCCGCGATGCCGAAACAGTCCCCGTCCGGCCCGGAGCCTGAGCGGAGTGTCAGCACCTCACGGATCGCGCCTCCCGCCTTCGGCCTTCCCGCCTCACCAAGGCCGCTGCCAAACACGGGCAATCCCGTTGCGATCGAGGCGCCGAAGGTCGGCTCCGTCGTGGCACCGTTGCCGCCGGTACTGGCCGAACCGGCGACCGAAGTACAGCCCTTACCGCCGATTACAAGCCGGTGAGCCATTGGCCGGATGGAATTGTTAATCGACAGGCCAGGGCTGAGAAGATCGACACTTCATGACCGGGCAAGGCCCATAAGCGGGCTCCCGGGGTATTCGGGACCGCAAAATCCAATCCGGGCCTTGAAGGGGAGCAGGGGTGGAACGGGCGGCTCTTACTTCGCCGCTTCGCCGGCCGTCTTCTTGGCCGAGGTTCGACCGTTGCTGGAACCGTTGCTCGACCCGTTAGTCGAACCGTTGCCCGAGGAGGACTTGCCATTGTCTTTGGAAGCAGCCTGGCGATACGAGTCGCTGCGATAGTCGGTGCAATAGAAGCCCGAGCCTTTGAAAATGATGGCTGCCCCCGTCCCGATCAAGCGGCGGAGCTTTTTCTTGCCGCATTCCGGACACTTTACCAGCGGGTCCGCGGTAATGCTTTGAAATGTCTCGAATTGGTGTTGGCAAGCATCGCAGACGTACTCATAAGTAGGCATCGATCTATCTCCGAATCACGAAGCGTACCAATGGATGCGACGTGTCTCCGAGTTACGAAAACGGATTCGCGTCCCGTAAGGTCCTGATTGTCGCCGTTTGCAGTCGCCGGCGGCCGTGTCCCGGCACGCCGTTCGGATTTTCCCCGCGCGGAACCGATTTGTCTTTTGGAGCAAAGATGACGCTTCTCCCATCGGCTCCACAGGCGATTCGGTCGGCCGGCTACGTGTTTTCGGGCCGCTCGCCTTCGCCATCCAAGGGCATGGAGACCACGACCTGGCTCGGTCGCACGACCCGATCGTGCAGGATGTAGCCTTCTTGCGTCACGTAAATCACGGTGTTGGGCGGAGCGTCGCCCGTCGGTTGACGCGAAATCGCGTGATGCAGGTTCGGATCGAAGGGCTGATTCAAGGCCTCGATCCGTCGGCATTCGTGCTTGGCCAAGACATCCTGCCACTGCTTGACGATCATATTCAATCCCGCCAAGAGCGCGGACAGATCGTGATTCTTTTCAGCGGATTCGATGGCCCTTTGAAGGTTGTCCAGGACCGGCAGCAAGTCGCGAATCAGATCGGCGGCGGCGTACCGGCGATCGTCGGCCATTTGCCGTTGGACTCGCTTTTGGTAATTCTCGAATTCGGCCTGCCATCGCATCGCGCGATTCCGGTGTTCGTCCGCCTCTCGCCGCAATGCCTCCGCTTCCGACTGAAGCCGAGCGACTTCCGCCTGCTTGTCGCCTTCACCCGTGCCCGGGAGGTCGGACGCGGATTCCTCGTGGGGGAGAGGTTCTTCCGAAGATTGGACGGTGTGCATGTTGCTTTCCGATTGCGATACTTGAGGCTCTCGTGAAGTTTCGTTTGGGGTCGCGTTCGCTTCGCGCGACGCTGTTTCTTGCGGATTTCGGTTGTGAGATCGCTTCGCCATGGCCGTGCCCTCGTTTTTTTACCAATCCGTCACGATACACCGTCGGGCGAACCGTCGTCTCATCCCAACGCCGAAGCCGCTCTTCCGGCCGGGCCGCGCCGATTTTGCGCGGCAGCCTATCCACGCTTGGAGAACAATTCCTTGATCATGCCGAAGAAGTCTTTCCGCTTGGGCATCACGTCGGAATTCTCGATCTCGGCAAGCTCTCGCAGTAACTTCTCGTGCTTCGGATTGAGGGTCTTGGGTACCTCGATGAAGACCTGTACCAGCAGGTCGCCTCGCCTGCGAGACCGCATATTCGGCATTCCTTTGCCTCGCAGAACGAAGACTTCTTCGCTTTGCGTGCCGGGGGGAATCTTCAGATTCTCCGGCCCGTTGAGGGTGGGAACCTCGATATCGGCGCCCAAGGCGGCCTGCGTATAGGTGATCGGTACGCGACAAATCAGGTTCTGGCCGTCCCGCTTGAAAAGCGGGTGCTCGCGGATGTGGAGGAGAACGTAGCAATCTCCTCGGGGGCCGCCGTTGGGGCTGATTTCTCCCTCGCCTTGCAGACGAAGGCGCGTGCTGGAGTCCACGCCGGGCGGGATGTTGACCTCTCGGGATACCGTCTCGATCACCGCTCCTTGGCCTTTGCATTGCGGGCAAGGGTGGGGGATGGTCACACCGCGTCCTCCGCAGGCCGGGCAGGTCGTCTGCATCGAGAAAAAACCGGCCGATTGCATGACGCGACCGCGACCGCCGCAATACTGGCAGCTCTCCGGTTTGGTTCCGGGCTTCGCTCCCGAACCTTGGCATGTTTCGCAGATTTCGTGCCTGCGAAAGCGGACGGTTTTTGCGGTTCCCTCAGCCGCTTCGCGGAGATCGAGCGAGATTTCGCAAACGATGTCCTCGCCCCGCCGCGGACGATTGCGGCCGCCCAGCCCGCCGAAAATATCACCGAACAATCCCTCGCCGAAGATGTCGCCGAAGGCGGAGAAGATCTCGTTGATGTCGCGGAACTGATGGGCCTGGTAATTTCCCGAAAGGCCGGCATGGCCGTACCGGTCATACGCCGCCCGCTTTTCCGGGTTGCTGAGAACCTCGAACGCTTCGGCAGCCTCCTTGAACCTGGCCACGGCCTCCTCGTCGCCGGGATTCCGATCGGGATGGTATTTCAAGGCGAGCTTGCGATAGGCATCCGCGATCTCTTTATCCGAGGCGCTTCGCGAAACGCCCAGAACCTGGTAATAGTCTTTTTTTTGGGACATGGTTGCCATGTCTGGCTCAACGAGATTGGAGGGACGCGGATCGCAACGGAGAGGGCGACATCAGCCGACGGAACACGGGGGACGATTTGGAAAGGATCGCTCCTGCTCCCCGAATACGTTCCCCTGAAGACGGCTCTTAAAGACCTTCATCCTCTCAAGTGTAGCTCCATTCCAGGTTTCGCGAAACGCCGCAATTCGCCTCGACACGCATTCACGAGTATCGGTTCCTATGTACACGCGCGGTCGCGGCCCTCATGCCGGGGAGACAAGCTTCGGGCCGCCTCCCGTGAGACGGCCCTGGCCTGCATTCCCGCACACAATTTCACGCTCGACATCAGCATTCGCCCTCGCGCTGATGTCATCGCGCGGTGCCGACGCTTATCGGATCACGCCTTCCGCGACCGTTTCCTCTTCATCCTCCTTGGGCACGTCGGTCACCAGCACCTCGGTGGTCAACATCAGCGAGGCCACGCTGGCCGCGTTCTGCAAGGCGCATCGGACGACCTTGGCCGGGTCGATGATGCCCGCCTTGAACATGTCCACGTACTTATGCGTGAGGGCGTCGAAACCGACGTTGACGTCCTTTTCCAAAAGCTCTTGCACCACGACGGCGCCGTCCACACCGGCGTTGGCCGCGATCTTTTCCAAGGGCTTGGTCAAGGCTCGCCAGACGATATCCACGCCGATCTTCTCGTCGCCGCGAGCAGCGCCGCGGGCCTTTTCGACGGCCTCGCGGCAGCGCAGCAAAGCCACTCCGCCGCCGGGCACGATCCCTTCCTCGGCCGCGGCTCGCGTCGCGTGCAAGGCGTCTTCCACACGGGCCTTGGTCTGCTTCATCTCGGCCTCGGTCAAACCGCCGACCTGCACCACCGCCACACCGCCGGAGAGCTTGGCCAGACGCTCCTGATACTTTTCCCGGTCGTAGTCGCTGTCGGTGGTTTCGATCAACTGCCGAAGCTGGTCGGCGCGGGCCTTGATGTCGGCGGGTTTTCCGCCGCCTTCGACGATCGTCGTCTTGTCGCGATCGACCGTGATCTTCTTGGCCCGACCCAGGTGGGACAACTCGACGTTCTCGAGCTTCATCCCCAGGTCCTCGCTGATCAACGTACCGCCGGTCAAAATGGCGATATCGCCGAGCATGGCCTTGCGGCGGTCGCCGAAACCGGGGGCCTTCACGGCGCACACGTTCAAGACGCCGCGCAGCTTGTTGACCACCAGGGCCGTCAACGCCTCGCCTTCCACGTCTTCCGCGATGATCAGCAGGGGCTTGCCGGTCTGCGCCGTCTTCTCCAAGACGGGGATCAGCTCGCGAAGGTTGCTGATCTTCTTCTCGTGGATGAGAATGAAGGCATCCTCCAGGTAGCAATCCATCTCCGGCATGCGGTTGATGAAATAGGGCGAAAGGTAGCCCTTGTCGAACTGCATGCCCTCCACGATTTTGTAGGTCGTCTCGGCGGATTTGCCTTCCTCGACGGTAATGACGCCGTCTTTCCCGACCTTCTCCATCGCCTCGGCCAACAGATTGCCGATCTGCGTATCGTTGTTGGCACTGATGGCGCCCACACTGGCGAGTTCGGACTTGTTTTCGATACGCTTGGCGATGGTTTGGAGGTGATTGACGGCGGCCTCCACGGCCCGCTCGATGCCGCGACGGATGGCGGTCGGATTGCTCCCCGCCACGACGTTCCGCAGCCCTTCGCGGTAAATGGCATGGGCCAAAACGGTGGCGGTCGTGGTACCGTCACCGGCCGTGTCGGATGTCTTGGAGGCCACCTCGCGGAGGAGCTTGGCCCCCATGTTCTCGAATTTGTCCTCCAAGTCCACTTCCTTGGCCACGGTGACGCCGTCCTTGGTGACCTGCGGTCCGCCGAACGACTTGGAGAGAATCACGTTGTGGCCCGCCGGTCCGAGCGTAGCGGCGACGACGTCGGTCATTTTTTCCACGCCGCGCAGCAGTTTGGCGCGGGCCTGATCCTGATACAGCAATTGTTTCGCCACGATTGCGGCTCCTTATGAACTGAATCCGAGCGATGCGTTTCCATGCGCCTGGAATCGGCGCCCACCGTCATTTCACGACCTTGGCCAACACATCGCTTTCGCGAAGGATCTTGACCTCTCGACCGTCGATCTCGATATCCGTGCCGCTGTACTTGCCGAAAATGACCTCGTCGCCCACAGCTACCGAGACTTCCGTCCGCTTGCCGCTGTCCAGCAGGCGACCTGGGCCGACCGCCAAGACGATACCGCGCTGCGGCTTTTCCTTGGCGGTGTCGGGAAGGACGATGCCGCCGGGGGTCGTCTCTTCAGCCTCCACGGGTTCCACGACGATCCGATCATCCAACGGGCGCAATTTGATATCCTTCATGTTCTCCACCCTTATCATTGAAGTCCGGTCCGGATTGAACCAACCTGTATCCTTCGGGGAATTGGGCCAACCTCGGCCGCTCTTCCCCGGATCGTTTTCGGTTTGCACTTCGCCCGCGTCGGAGCAGGCGAGACGTCGTTAACATCAATAGTCGTAGTCGTCCATGTCGTGGTTGTGACCGCCCGGCTTTTTATCCGTCTCCTTCTTCGGGATCTCGGTAACCAGGCAGGAGGTCGTCAACAGCAGACCGGCAACGCTGGCCGCGTTCTGAAGTGCGATGCGGACCACCTTGGCCGGATCGATGACGCCGGCTTCCATCAGATCGACGAACTGATCGCGATCGGCGTCATAGCCTTCGTTCTTTTTCATCTTGCGAACACGGTTGACCACGACGGCGCCTTGTTGGCCGGCGTTCTCGGCGATCGTTCGCAAGGGAATTTCCAAGACGCCGGCGATGATCTTGGCTCCCAAAGCCTCGTCGCCGGTCAGCTCCAACTTTTCCACAGCCTTGGCGGCACGAAGGAGCGCGACGCCGCCGCCGGGAACGACGCCCTCTTCGAGGGCCGCTTGCGTGGCGTTCTTGGCGTCTTCGATGAGGAATTTACGTTCCTTCAACTCGGTCTCGGTCGCGGCCCCCACGTAAATCTGAGCCACGCCGCCCGACAGCTTGGCGAGCCGCTCTTGCAACTTTTCGCGATCATAATCGCTGGTGGTGGTTTGAAGCTCGCGGCGAATCATCTCGCAGCGGCCTTCAATCTCCTCCTTGTTGCCCGCCCCGCCCACGATGGTGGTGTCGTCGGCCGAGACGATGACCTTCTTGGCCTGACCCAAGTCGCTGAGTTTGACGGATTCCAGATTGATGCCCAAGTCTTTGAAGATGGCTTTACCGCCGGTCAGGATGGCGATGTCGCCCAACATGGCCTTGCGGCGTTCACCGTAAGCGGGGGCCTTCACCGCGCAGACGTTGAGGATACCGCGGAGTTTATTGACCACCAGCGTAGCCAAGGCCTCGCCTTCAATATCCTCGGCGATGATCAGGAGCGGGCGGTTGGCCTTGCTGACCGCTTCCAGCAAGGGCACCAGCGCCCGGGCGTTGGAAATCTTCTCTTCGTGCACCAAAACGAGGCAGCGCTCCAATTCGCAGGTTTGCGAATCGGGATTGGTGACGAAATGCGGCGAGAGAAAGCCGCGGTCGAATTGCATGCCCTCGATGAATTCGACGGTCGTCTCGGCCTGCTTGCCTTCCTCGACCGTGATCGCGCCATTCTTGCCCACCTTGACGAAGGCGTCGGCCAGCACGGCGCCGATGGAAGGATCGTTATTGCCGGCGATGGTGGCGACCTGGGCGATTTCCTTGCGGCTCTTTTCGTCAACGCTCACCGCCATCTTGCGGACGGCTTCCACCGCCGCGTCGACCGCCTTTTGGATGCCGCGATTGAGCGCCATCGGATCGGCGCCGGCCGCGATCATTTTCAGACCTTCCTGAAAGATCGCTTCGGCCAGGACGGTAGCGGTGGTGGTTCCATCACCGGCCACATCGTTCGTTTTCGAGGCCGCTTCGCGAACGAGCTTGGCGGCGAGGTTCTCGTAAGGGTTTTCCAGATCAATGTCTTCGGCAACGGTCACCCCGTCCTTGGTGACCTTGGGGGAACCCCAGCTCTTGTCGAGCATCACATTACGACCGCGAGGGCCTAACGTGGCCTTGACCGCGGCCGCCAGTTTATTCACGCCGGCCGCCAGCGATTGCCTCGCGACATCCTCAAATAAAAGTTGTTTTGCCACAGTGATTCCTCCTCAAATCTGTGATAGGTTAACCCCACTCAGGAAGGTCCACCGAAAGGATCCGCTCGAAGAAAGACGCTGTCGGTAGGCGGCGCACGCTGTCGAAATCGCTCCTACCTACGAGGGGTCTTCAGCAGCCGCTCGAAGGCTATTGAACACCGCATGTCATTACCGTCGCCGACACGTTTTCAAAACAATCTTTTAAGGCTGCCCATAGCACGGCTCGAAACAGCAGTTTCCGGAGTGGCAGCCGCTCGATTTGAATGCTCCCCCTTGGAGCAACATCCGTTCCCAATGAGCGATCAATTTCGTAAAATGCTACAAGATATGGATTTGTGGCTGAGGTCTCGCTGCGGGGAGCGATAGGCTGCGGCGAACGATTCCTATCGGAGTGCCATTTTGGCAGATGCCGGGATCAAGCGTTCCGCCGACCCTGGCCGGCACATGGTGGGCATTTATCTCGCCTTGATCGAGCCCAAAACTGAAACCGGCTCCGATCGTTTCGGATTCGGACGTGTGCGCCGATTCTTGCTCGATCCTCGAGCGCGGCAAACGGCCGAATTCGGGCTTCATCGAAGTCTTGGAGGCGGGGACAAATCACGAAAAGAGCGGTCGCGAAGGATAGGTCGCGACCGCTCAGTCGGCGTTGCTACGGATCAGGTGAAACGTGGGCAGGACAGTCGGCTGTGCACTCCCGTGATTGCGGTGCTTGAACGGACGTTACTCCCGCGTCTTCGCCTCGTCTGCCGTCGGGAAATCATTAGGGATGGGCAGCGTGACCTTGCCGCTTGCCGCCCATTCGGCGCCCCGTTGATACGTTACGATAAACGCCAGGCTTTTCAGTTCCTTGGCAGTGTGCCCCAGTGCGTTGAAGAATACCCGCCCTTGGCCGTACCGGACGGTGAAGAGCAGCGGTTCGTGCTCGTCCGAGCCGCCTTTGTCGGCCGGAGCGAAGGCCGTGGCGAGCACCGTGAGATTCTTGGCCGGCCCGCGAAGCCAACCGTAGAGCTCGTCGGGGACGTGCATGAATTTCTCGGGCAGGCCTTGGGTGATGGGATGCTCTTTGTGACGGATGACGATTTGAAACGGCTGCATGGGACCATGTCCGCCGCCTCGGCCCGGCGTGTAGTCGAAAACGGCTCGGCCGTCGCGCCATCGCACGTACGGCCCCCACTTCTCGTTGCGACCGCCCCAGCCGCCGAGTCCGATGATTTCGTTGTATTCGGGCCAGTCGGGGAAGGCGGCGCAGGCGAAGTGGTACACGAGTACGCCGCCTCCATTCTTGACGTACCGGACGAATGCGGCTTTGGGTTCGTCCGGCCAGGCATCCCCCTGATAGTTGAGGACGACCAGGTCGTAATCCTGGAAGGACGGCTTGAATCCCGACATATCCTGGCCTTTGGCCGGAGATTGGGCCACGTCCACTGTGAACAGACCCGTCTCTTCCAACAATTGTTTCAGGACCGGCGTCGTTTCTTGCCAGTTGTGACCGTTCTGGCCGGTCACCAGCAATGCCTTATACTGGGCGGCAAAACCGTTCACGGCGAACAGGAGGCATAACGTTCCTGCCCAGAGAAAACAGCGTCGATGCATGGCGATTCCCTTTCTCGCGAGAAGCTGCGGAATTGAAAACACAAACCACATCCAAGGGCGTCCTCTTGGCATCGCGGCGAACCTGCCCAATGTTTTGACTAGCATAGCCGCCCGGTTAGCATAAAAAAAGAGCTTTGCCAGGGACTTGGCTGTCGATCGCCTCACGCCGCCTCCGGACGCAAGAATCCCTGACCGTCATCGCGGCGGTCAGGCGTGACGTGAACGGCGTCACCCGTTGCAACCGCGAACATAAAACCGGCGACTCAGGTACCGCTGAAGCGGCTATGAGGGACTGCCGAGAAACGTGGCAATTCGGCGTCAACACCGCGTGCATGCCGCCGGCTTTTGCGGAAAAAAGGAACCGACGTACGGCATGTTCGAGATCATCGACCACACCGCCGATATCGGATTGCGGATTCAAGCCGCTTCGCTCGAGGGACTGTTCCAAGATGCGGCGGAGGGCATGTTCTCGTTGCTATTGGAAGACTTGACCACGGTGCGACGGGTGACGACGGTGTCGTTCGAGATTGTTGCCGGCCAAGGGTTCGCCTTACCGCAGCATGGCGGCCGGGACGAGGTGTGCGGCACGCCCATGCGTCTCTCAGAGGCGTGGGAGGACCTCTTGCACGACTGGCTGGCCGAGCTGTTGGCTAGCTTTGACGCGAGACGCATGGTTTTTGGTCGATTCGAAGTGCGATTTGCGGCGACCGGATTGCACGGACGGGCATGGGGCGAAAAGTTGGATCTCTCAAGGCATCGGGCGAAGATGGAAATCAAAGCGGTGACCTATCACCAGCTCCATATTTGCAAGACCGAGCAAGGATACGAGTCTCAGGTGATCTTCGATTTGTGACCCATTGCCGGGTGGTCGCCCGGCGGCATCGGTCCCTCGCCGTGAGCGTCGGGAATGCGGAATGTTGCAAGCCGGGGCGGGGTGAGCGATGAAGAGCGTTGCGTTGCGGTCCGCGGGTACTCCATAATTCCGTTCACGGCTTCGAAGCCGGCCGTTCGCATTCACTTCGTACTTCGCTGCCGAGACTGGGAGGTGCTTCATGTCTCGATTCGTGTGCGACGAATTCCGTTGCGTCCTTTGGATTCTCGCAGCGTGCGTCGGCGCCTTTGCCGGTTCGTTAGCAAATGGCAGTCCGGCCGAGGGTGCTGAGCCAGATGAGGGTGTTGTGCCGGCGACGCATGTCGGTCAAAACGACGACGGAACGTGGTTCTTGGAGAACGCGGCACTCAAAGTCCAGTTAGACGCTCGCACGGGCGCCTGGTCCGTGCTCGACAAACGTTGCCGTCGGCAGTGGGTATCGGCCACGGAGTACAAATCGGATTCACCGCGGTTTCGTCACGTCGAGGCGGTGCCGGAGTCGGGCGACGCAATCCGATTCGAGGCCGCTTTCAGTTGGACGGACGGTCAGCCCGCTTTCATGCAGGTCGCGGTGACGCTGCCCGCCGACGCGGCCGACGTGCGGATCACGGCGGACATGGCGGACCGTACGCGAAAGATCGGGACGAGCCGGTTTTGGGATCCGCTGGGCGCCGACGCGGATGGTCTGGGAATCGCCGTGGCGGACTATTGCAACGGCCATCTGTATCCCGCTGACGCCGAATCCTTGCCGCGGCGGTGGTTCTCGGCATCGCGGCTGGACATGCCTTGGATCGGCATTTGTGAAGGAGAGAAAGGGCCGGCCTTTCTGGTACTGTTCGAGACCAGTGACGACGGAGCCGCGGAGCTGCGGAAGTTCAACTTGGGGGGCCGCTCGCTATTTCTGCCGCAGATTCTATGGCACGATTCCAAAGGTGCCTTCTCCTATCCGCGGCGGCTTACCTATTCTTTTGCGGCGGAGGGCGGATACGTCGCCTTGGCCAAGCGTTACCGGGAGTTCGCCAAGCGATCGGGTTTGATCGTTCCCTTTGCGGAGAAAGTGAAAGCGAATCCCGAGGTCCGACGGTTGTTCGGGGCGCCCGATGTTTGGGGTTACGCCGCTCTGGAATTCGCGCAAGCGGCGAAAGATGCCGGCGTGCGGCGCTTGCTGGTGCAGGGACGCATGCCGCCGGACCAGATGCGACGGGTTAACGAGTTGGGCTACCTGACCAGCGAATACGATAACTATACCGACATCACGCCCGTCGAGAGCGAAGACCGCATCGACCGCTCGCACGACTTCGTCCCGCAGAGCGTGGTCTTGAAGGCGGACGGAGAGCGGATGACGGCATGGCTCACCTTCGACAAAAAGACGCAATTCATGAAGCGGTGCCCCTCGCTGTGGTTGCGAACCGCGCGGATGGATATCCCCAAGATTCTGGGCGAGTATCCCTTCCTGGGAAGATTCATCGACGTGACCACCGCCGAGGATTTGTATGAGTGCTACGATCCGGCCCATCCCTTGACGCGTGCGGACAAACGCCGCTGCGGCGAGGAATTGTTGGCCTACGTCCGCTCGCAAAAATTGGTGGTCGGGGGCGAACACGGGATATGGTGGGCGGTCCCGCACGTGGATTATTTCGAGGGAATGATGAGCGGCGGCAGTTACTCGTGGCCGGCAGGACACCTCATCCCGCCCAAGACCAAGGAAGAGCGATTCCAAAGCCCGTGGGGACAGGAGTTGCCGCCGTGGCAGGAGTACGAGAAGTGGGGCATCGGGCACCGGTATCGCATCCCGCTGTGGGAATTGGTGTTTCACGATTGCGTCGTTACCACGTGGTATTGGGGAGACTCCAGCGATTTTCTGTTACAGGCTGCTCCGGAAATCACGCCCAAGAAGGATGCGTACAATATTCTTTACGGTACGATTCCGTTGCTCTGGGCCGACGCGCGGCGCGGTTCGTGGCGGGATCATCGAGATGTCTTTTTGCGAACCTATCGCAACACCTGCATTTTGCACGAGGTCATCGCCGGAACCGAAATGCTGGACCACGCATTCCTGACCGAGGATCGTCGCGTTCAGAAGACGACATTTTCCGGCGGCACCTGGGCGGTGGTCAATTTTGGGCCGGAACCGTTTGAACTCACCGTAAACGACCGGCAATGGCTGTTGCCCGAAAACGGTTTCGTGGTTCACGGTCCGAATATCGAGCAATCGCGCGTCTTAAGCAATGGAGCCGTCGTGACCACGATTCGCGGGCCCGACTACGAGTTCACCGAAACCGAATGACGCGAGGCGACTTCCGATTTCGCGAACGCTTTCTATTGATGGAGATACCGATTTTGTCTACAAGCTCTCGAACGACGTTGCTTTTTCGGCCTGCGCGCTTCTTGAACGGCCGTGAAGTCGGGCCTCCAACGCGGCCCCGAGGCCGGTTTTCGATTGCCGCGGCGGCCGCGGGCATGGTGATCGTGGTCGCCGCCGTTTTCAGCGGCACCGGATCGTTTTCGGCGGCGTGCGACGCTGTTGCGCTCGATCATGCCGCCGTCTTGTCGATCACGGGCGAGGAACTGCACGACGCCGTTGCCTTTCTCGCCGACGATGCGCGGGAGGGACGCGAAGCCGGCAAGCCGGGCGGCCAGGCCGCGGGGGAGTTTCTTCACGGCGAACTGGACAAGCTGGGGCTTAAGCCCGCAGGCAGCGACGGATTCTTCCAACCCTTCGGCGACGGTTACCGGAATCTGCTCGCGGAATGGCCGGAAGATGCCGCAGCCGACGCTGAGATCATTGTCGTCGGGGCGCATTACGACCACGTGGGTTACGGGAGCAAACGCAACACTCGCGACGGGCCGGGGTTGATCCACAACGGGGCCGACGACAACGCCAGCGGCACGGCCGCGGTGCTGGAGATCGCCGAGGCCTTCACCGTACTCGGTCGGCCGACGCGGCGCAAAGTCCTCTTCGCGTTCTGGGACGCCGAGGAAAAGGGACTCCTCGGCTCCAGGCATTGGGTCGAAAACCCGACCAGGCCGCTCGATAACGTCCGCTTCTTAATCAATATGGATATGATCGGGCGATTACGAGACGGCCGGGTCGAGGTGTACGGCGTCCGCAGCAGCTTCGGCCTTCGGGAAATGTTGGCCGGCTTGAACCGTGAGACCGATTTGCTCTTGGATTATTCCTGGTGGAATCGCGGAGACAGCGACCACGCCCCCTTTTTCCGTAAGGAGGTGCCATATCTGCTGTTCCACACGGGAATGCACGAGGACTATCACGCCGCCACGGATGATACGGAGAAGATCAACGTGGAAGGCATGGTAGCCGTTACACGCTTGATTTTCGAACTGATCCTCACTTTGGCCGACCGTGAGGAGCCGATTGCGTTCCGATCCGCCGCCAAGGATGAGTCCGCGAAAGATTGGGACGCGCTGTTTGCGGAGCCGAAACCGTGGCGAGATCGGACGGGCTTGGCAGCGGAGGATTTTTCGCCGCCGGAGTCGGGAGGTCTTGCCGTGCGAATAGCGCAAGTCCGTCCTGAATCGCCTGCGGCGCGTGCCGGGTTGGAGACGGGCTGGTTCGTTGAGGCCGTGGACGGCGTGCCCGTCACTTCCGCGGAACGCTTGTCGGCCGACCTCTTGCTGACGCGGCGGCCCGCCGTACGTTTGACGCTAGCTCTTGCCGATGGGGCTCGGGTGGAGCGGGACTTGGTCCTTGACGGAAAGCCTTTGCGGTTGGGAATGCAGTGGCAGCCGGATGGCGCGGAACCCCGAGGAGTCCTCGTCACGCACGTGCTGTCCGGGTCGCCCGCGGAGCAAGCCGGGATCCGCGCGGGGGATTATATTTTTGCAGTCAACGGTGAACCGCTGAACGAGCCTCATCGCTTCGAGGAGATTATTGAGCGGACGGCCGCACCGTTCACGCTGCTGGTGGACCGGCAAGGCCGGTTCAAGACCGTATCGGTCGAAGATTCGACGGACGCGACGGGAGAGGCTCCTCCCGCTCCGTGAGTCGGCCTGCGAATCGACCTCGGGGCTTGGCTGAGATCGGGGACGGGCAAACCGACGGATTGCCGCCCGGGCGGCGCGTTGCCCCCATTCGTCTCTTCCGCGGCATCCGTCATAATGATCGAGATGATCCCAGTTCGAGACAGACGGTATGGGCAGGCGGCCCGTACCGTTGTTGTGGAATTCGTGGATTCCGCACGTGATCGGTAGGATGGCCGGGAGCCCGTGTACTGGGCGGTGCGGCGCAAAGGTTCGGAAAAGCAGCAGCTCGATGACCGTACGACCCTCATTCGGCGAATTCTTGCAAAAGGGTGTGGTGGTGTTCGACGGTCCCATGGGGACGGAGATCTACCGGCACCACGTGTTTACCAACCGCTGTTTCGATGAGCTTTCGTTGTCGGAGCCGAAGCTGATCCGGCAAATCCACCAGGATTATTGCGATGCCGGGGCGGAAGTCCTGACTACGAACACGTTCGGCGCCAATCGAACGCGATTGGAGAAGTACGGCCTGGGAGAGCGACTCGAGGCCGTCATTCGTGCGGGTGTTCGATTGGCTCGGGAGACGGCGGATAGGGCTGATCGACCCGTTTACGTGGCCGGTTCGATCGGTCCGTTGGGGTCCGCGGCGCGCGACGAGAGCGCCAATCGGCGGTTGATCTTGGAACAAGTGGATGTCATGGCGGAAGCGGGGGTCGATTTCATCCTCTTCGAGACGCAGCCCAATCGCGCGGCTCTGGAACTATGCGCGCGGGCCATGCAAGAGCGGCCCAACGTGCCGTTCGTTCTTTCGGCGGCGGTGTACGAAGACGGTGAATCGGCTTCCGGGGAAACAGTGGAGCGATTGCTGGCCCCCTTGCCCGACGAATTGCCGCAGCCCATTGCTTGGGGGTTGAATTGCGGTTCCGGGCCGCACGGCATGCTTGCCGCCGTCGATCGAGCCGTGAAATTCGTGCGCCGGCCGCTGATCGTGCAGCCCAACGCGGGAACGCCCAAGGAGGTCGAAAACCGCCTGATCTACTATTGTTCGCCCGAGTATTTCGCGGAGTACGGCAAGCGTTATGTGCAGTTGGGAGCGGCGGCCGTCGGCGGTTGTTGCGGAACCACGCCGGAACACATTCGTGCCCTGTGCGAAACGATCAAGCCTTTGGCGCGGGCGAGAACCAGGCCGATCGCGGTTTCGTCGGTCGAGCCGGCCGAGTTGAAGACGCCCGTTCCCCAAGCCGATCGATCCCGGTTTGCTGCGCGCTTGGCGCAGGGTCGCTGGGTGACGTCGGTGGAGCTGGTTCCGCCCCGCGGCTACGACCTGGAAGAGATCCTGGCCAAGAGCCGCCTCTTGCATCGTCGCGGTGTGGATGCGGTGAACATTCCCGACGGCCCGCGGGCAAGTTCGCGGATTTCGCCTTTAATTACCGCCGATCGCATCCAGCGCGAAGCCATGATCGAGGTGATTTTGCACTTCTGCTGCCGGGATCGCAACTTGATCGGCATGCAGGCCGACTTGCTGGCGTGCGCCGCTTGCGGGATTCGCAACATCCTCTTCGTGACCGGAGACCCGCCGAAGCTGGGCAACTACCCGCACGCCACGGGAGTCTTCGACACCGACTCCATCGGCATGGTGCAGGTGCAGAAACGACTCAATCAAGGCGTGGACCTGGGCGGCCAGTCGATCGACCCGCCGACGGCCGCTTTCATCGGGGTGGGGCTGGATCCCACGGCCTTGGATCAAGAGCGCGAACTCGATCGATTTCGCCAAAAGGTGGAAGCGGGAGCGGAATTCGCCATTACGCAGCCCGTCTTCGACCCCGATGCCCTGTTGCGCTTTCTCGACCGCGTGCAGCAGTACGAGATTCCGATCATAGCCGGGATCTGGCCCCTGGCCAGCCTGAGGAACGCGACCTTCATGAAAAACGAAGTGCCGGGCGTAGTCATTCCGGATTGGGTCATGGAGAAGATGGCCTCGGTTTCCGGCCGAGACGATCAATTGAAAATGGGCGTGGAAATAGCGCGGCAGGCCGTGGAACGGGTACGGGACCGCGTCGCGGGTATTCAGGTCAGCGCCCCTTTTGGAAAAGCCGAAATCGCCCTCGCCGTCATCGACGGTACCGCGCCTTGAGCCGGTCGGTGTCGCGTTTCGGCTTCGGGATGGAGACGAATCGTGTTGCGTCCCGCCGTTCGCGCGGATTGGGGGCGGCGTACTTCCTCATGAGGTTTCTCGCCGTGGAGGATGGCTCGTGCGATCGGTTTTGTCGCGACCTGGGACGGCGTCCGTCGGTCCTGCATGTCCGAACTGTGACGGGGACGGGCGGCGGTCCCGAGAAAACGATCTTGCGGTCGCCGGCTTATTTGATTGCGGCGGGCTGGGACGCGCGGTGCCTTTATCTCCATCCACCCCAAGATCCCGGCTTTGAGGTTTTGCGCCGCCGGGCCGAAGCCTGGGGAGCGCCGCTCATCGACCTGCCGGATCGCGGCCCCTGGGATTGGCGGTCGGTCCGCGAAATCGGCCGGATGTGCCGCCGTTTGCAACCCGACATCTGGCACGGCCACGATTATAAGAGCGATCCGCTGGGGCTGCTTTTGCGTCGCAGGCGGAAAGAGATGTTCTTGGTCAGCACGGTCCACGGTTGGGGCGTGCCGGGACGCCGGGTCCGCCTTTATCGCTGGATTCATCAACTCAGCCTGCGAGGCTTTGATCGGGTGATCTGCGTCTCGGAGGATTTGAAACGGCAATGCGTTCGGGCGGGCATTTCGACGCGAATCTGTCGTGTGATCGAAAACGGCGTCGATACCGATCTGTATGCCCGGCGTGAATCGCCTGCCGCGGCCAAGGTCCGCCTGGGTCTTCCGAGCGACGTGTTCTTGGTGGGTGCGGTGGGACGCCTCTCCTCAGAGAAGGATTATCCCACGCTGCTGCGAGCGGGGCGGCGCCTTGCGGAGGCCGGCTTGCCGGTCCGCGTGATGATCGTCGGCGAAGGGCCGGAATACGAGCACTTGTCCGGTTTGATCCGGCGGGATCACTTGCAACAGATGGTAATGCTGGAGGGGTTTCAGCCCGATACGCTCCCCTACTATCAAGCCTTCGATGTCTTCGTCATCACCAGTCTCGACGAGGGGTTGCCGAACGCGCTTTTGGAGGCCATGGCCTGCGAGTTGCCGGTCGTTGCCACGCCGGTCGGCGGAATCGGGCGATTGATCGAAGACGGCGTGACCGGTCTGACGATTCGGCCCGGGGATGACGCCGGTTTGGCCGACGCTCTGCGAAGACTCCGCGATGCTGATCGGCGGCTCAAATTGGGCCGGGCGGGCCGGGAGCTCGTCCGCAAGGACTACGCGTTTGAACGACGAATGCAGCGGGTGCTGGCCGTCTATCGCGAATTGATCGAGACGCGAATCCGCTGACTGCGTCGCATTCGCCGAATCGGTTACGCGGATTGGGATCCGGCAGTCTTTTCGCGGCGCCGCGCCTTCCGCCGGCGGCTTTCCTCTCGCAGACGCTGCTGATCTTCGGGCGGGCAGACGTGAAAGCGAACACGGAACGCGCGGTATCCCTCAGCCTCCGCGGACGGATAGAGCTGCGCTATCTCGGCCCGCAAATCGTCGGCAGTGGCGAAACCGTCGGGTTGGGCGTCGTCGTCGGTCAAGTCCTCGAGGCGGACCTCCGCGATCTCGTCGATGACGATGTAACCCGCCCCGGGGATGTAGCTGTATTGCCCTTCCCGCATCCGTCTCCATCTCCAGAGCCGAATCGTTTGGGTCTTCGTTCCGCGGCGAATGGCGTCCATGAACTTCTTTTTAAAAAGAAGCATCGTCGAGCCTTCTCTACGGGCGGACGTCGGAAACGAATTCGGGGTTGAGTTTACGATCTTGGCGGATCATAGGGACGCGGATGCGGCGGTACCGGCCGTTGCGCCGGTTTGTTGCTCGCGGTCGTTATCCAACGGCTTCCTGCCCACGAAGATGTAGTAGGGGGCCTTCGCGAACGGGAGGTAGGGCACTTTGGCGCGGTGCTCTTCCAAGAGGATGGTATCGAAATGGCGCTGAAGGAAAGGGATGTGGTCCGGCGAGGGAAAAACGTTGTCGTAATTGAACCAGAACGTCCAGAACAATCGCGAACACGCTCCGTGACGCCGAAGTCCCTCTGCCGGAAACTTCCTTGAGACATAGAAGTCCACGACACCGATCTTGCCGCCCGGCTTCAGCATCGCGCGTGCATTTTCCACGGCCGCAAACCAGTCGGGAATCATCGTGAGCGAGTAAGAGAACGTCACGACGTCGGCGGGTTCCTCGGGCCGGAATCGCGTGGCGTCCGCAACGTGAGTGACGACGTTCTTCCAACCTCGGTCCGCGATGCGCCGCTTGGCGACCTCCAACAGCGAGGGCGACAGATCGACCAAGTGCACCTTTCGCAAGCGTTCGATTTGGGGGCCGAAATGCTCGGCGTTGGCCCCGGTTCCGGCGCCCAGATCTACCCAAACACCGTCGGCGGGGATTCCCAGCGCTCGCCACAACTCCTCGCGCCCTTTGAGCAACCGTTTTCGGAACGCGTCGTAATTGTCGGCTTGCGCGGCGTAAAAAGACTCCAGCCGTTGGGCATGGTCGGCGCCGCGACCGGGATGGAATACCATGCGGTACAAAATTCGAAGGTCCGCAAGCACGCCCATGATGGGTATCGCTACTCCTTTGAAGGCGGCAACCGATGTGCGTTGGGAAACCGGCAGAGTGGCAAAAGGCCTGCCGCCGCGTGCTTCACACGTTGAGATCGGCGATGTAGAAGCTGCCGTACGTGTGAACCCGGCACTTTGCGTGGAGTTCTTGTGCCTGTTCACGGTGGTACGTGAGTTGTTCCCCCAGCCTGATCGGCCGGCCCTTGAGCTCGATCTTGACGCGATCCACGAAATCGGTGCGCAGCCCGCCGCTCCGCCAGATGGCCCGCGCCCCCGGCGCCGCGCGATCGAAAATGGCCTGCCATTCCCGTTCCAGGATCGGGAAGTATCTGCCCGATAACCAATCCATGTGATCGAGCAGGACGAAGCGCGAGATGGGAGCCTCGTGCGAGACCAAGAAGCCTTCAACCGTATCCGTGTGGATTTCGATGCGATCGACCCATCCCGACTTCAGTCGCTTGAAATTATCCTCCTTCAAGTATTCCGGACAGCACGAACGAGTGTAGCTGCCCATAATATAGACCCGCCAGAAATAGTTGTCGGCGAGCGGCAACTTGGCGAACACTGCTTCCACGGCGTCCTGAACATACTGTGCGATTCCGCCGGCGTATTGCGATTCGATCTGCTGTCGCTGCGCGCGGGGAACGCCGACCAGGGAAAGCATCGTGTCGCGGCTGACCAAGAACCGCAAGACCGGCGTCCACACCTGCTGCCGCAGATGCTTGTCGTAGATTTCCCGCTGTTCGTCCAGGGTTTGGGCGTCCAAGATTCTTTCCACCCACGGCCGGACTTTCGCGACCCGAGTGAGATAGGTGTTCATCACCCGGGCGAAAGCCCCCGCCGTTCCGCGGAAATAGAAGGAACGCTTTTTCCCGAAAAAGCGGTGGACGTATTTATCCCAAAAGCGGCGAGCAAAAGGCGTCAATTCCTCGCGGAGGACGTCGTGATACAGCTCGTCCATGTGCCGGAATCGCCCTTCGCCGAAGATCAGGAAGAAAGTCTCGAAATCGAGCTTTCGGATTCCGGCGATCTTCAGTTCCAGGAGGGCGTTTTGCCGGGGATTCATATCCACGGCGTAGACCCGCCGCGGATTGCAAAGGGCGTAGTCCAAGGCGTTGCAGCCTGCGGACGTGATGACCAAAATCGTGTCGTCAGGGCCGATATTTAGGGCTTGCCGGTCGAGACGCGGATCCTCCCAGCAGGTGTTGTACACCAGGTTGTGTCGATGGACGAGGTTGAAAACTCGACCGCTTACCCATTCCCCTACGGACATAGCGGAAACCCTTTTTCAGTGCCATTGGAACGCCCCCGCCGGAGCCCCCCTCATCCGGAGGAATCGGCGCAGGTCGAGATAATACCTCAATATACGGGAATCAGCGCGCTTAACAAGAACGGCGGCGATTTTCTCCCAACCCGGGGTTGACACGCTTAAACCCCAAGCGGGCGAGTCGCCTCGGTTCGCCCGCTGTCGTACAGCCCTCTTTACTTTGAGTTTCCCTTCAGCGGTCTCAAGGTTGCCAAGCGCCATTGCCAACCTGCTATAATGCTCGGCAAGCGGCGGAGGCGATGCCGTCCGTTCCTGCCTTGTTCATGTTCCCCTGCCTTTTACGATGAGGTTCCTGCCGATGCGAGTCGTTGCGAATTGGATGGCGGTATGCCGCTTCTGGAAGCGTCCGGCGGGCTTGGCGGTGCCGACGGCGATGTGCCTAGCGGTTTTCCCTCTGCTCACGGCGTCGGGACAAGATGGCGGGGCGCTTCCTCCCTCATGGAGGGCGGCATGGGAGAATCCGCCCTTGGATTGCCGCCCCATGCAGATCGTTCACGGTGTGGCTCCGCGGTTTGCCAGAGCGGACGGGATGGAACAAATCCTGGGCGAAAAGCGGGACTCGACCGTGTTTGACGAGGGGATGGAGTACTTTCTCCGGCGCGGTCGCGGCGGCATCGTCTGCAACGTGGCCTTCGATCGGTACCTCGAGTCCGAGGAGCATTGGCAAACGTTGATCCGGGCGGTGGACGTTTGTTCGAAACTCGGCATGCAAGTCTGGATCTACGACGAGAAGGGCTATCCCAGCGCGGCGGCGGGGGGATTGGTACTCCGCGACCACCCCGAATTCGAAGCCCTGGTGCTGGTCTTTGCCGGGACCGATCTTTCTGATCCCGCCGCTTTTTTCCTGAGGCCGGCCTACGAGCACACTCATGCGGCCAACAATTACCACGCCAAACGGCGTTATCCAAACCTGCTCGACGACCGGGCGACGCGGCGGTTTATCGAGGTCACGCACCAGGCGTACTATCAGCGGCTGGAAAGGCACTTTGGAGGCGCGATTCGGGCGTTTTTTACGGACGAACCTTCGTTGATGGCGGTGGATTTGGGACCGATTCCCGAACCCGCCGGCAGCAAAGTCCCCGTTGATGATCCCCTTGATCCCAACGTTCCCAGCCTCCCCACCGTGCCGTGGGTGTATGATTTGGCCGACCGCTATGAGGAGCGCTATCATCAGAATCTGGAAGCGTGCCGCAAGTCCCTGTTTGCGGGGGATACCGAAGAGGACCGCGAGGTTCGGCGGCGGTATTGGAGCTTGGTCGGGGATCTGACGGCGGAACGGTATTTCGGGGAGATTCAACGCTGGACGCAAGCGCACCGGACGGCTTCCTCGGGGCACAATCTGCACGAAGAGTCGATCATGCACCACGTTCCGCTGTATGGAAACGGGCTGAAGGCGATCTCGAAGATGGATATCCCGGGTCTCGATATGTTGACGTCCGATCCGCAGGCGGTGATGCACTTAGGCTGGCAGACGGCCGCCATGCCCCTATCCGGCGCGCTGTTGCGAGGAAATCGCCGAGTTATGACGGAGGTCAGCGACTTTGCGCAAAAGATGTCGGGGGCCGGTCCCGCTCCTTTGGACGCCATGCTGGCAACCGCGGCTTGGCAGGCCGCCTGGGGCGTCACGGAATACACGCTGTACTATAGCCCCGAGGATCGCTCGCCCGAGGAGAACTTGCAGTACGGACTTTTCGTGGGACGGCTGAATGCCGTGCTTCGCGACGCCATGCCCGTTCGGCAGGTCGGATTGTATTATCCCATCCGTGATCTGTGGTCCGAGTATCGGCCTGTGGCGGGACCGTTGAGATTGACCTCGCAAAGCGAGCGGGCGCAGCGGCTGGTAGGCTCTTACTATCGCTTGGGGCAAAGCCTCCAAAGGCGCCAGATTCCGTTCGTACTCACGGACCATGAGTTCTTGGCCGCCGGGAAAGTTACGGCCGAAGGCAAACTACGGCTGGGCGGTGTGGAATTGTCGGCCCTGCTCTTGCCGCTGGATGCGGAATTGCCTCCCGACGCGGCAAAGGTCGTGGCCGAATGGCAGGCTGCGGGCGGCAAGGTCATTCGCGATACGCCCGAGCAACCGATCGGATTGAGCAGCGTGCGAGCCGAGATCATGCCGGACATCGTGGTCGAGCCGGCCGACGATGCCTTGACGCTGGGACGCTTCTCTCGCGACGGACGCGAGATTCTGCTGCTGGTCAACGTCGGCCGCGACGCATGGACGGGGCACGTTCGCACGCAGCAACAGGGAGCGTGGCTGATTCTGAATCCGCATTCAGCGTCGTTAGAAAACCGCCAAGGCGATGCGGAAGGCCTGCCTCTCACGTTGCCGCCGCAAGAGACGCGAATCTTGGTGCAGTGAGTTTACCTCTACGCGACGGGCCGGCCCCCGCGACGTCGCGCCGGAACGACGATGCTGATGTTTGGTGGACAGCACATCGGAGATCAAAGATGCTAGCAAGAATGCGTTCCGCGTCGGGCACTCAAGTCAGGCTGTTCGGATTCATATTGAGTCTGACGCTGGGCGTGCCATGCCTCCTCGGCGGCGACCGATTCGCGATTGCGGGTGAAAACACTATCCACGTGATTCACGTATCTCCCGGCGGGGACGATTCGAATAACGGTACGGCCGAATCGCCGGTGGCCTCGTTGCCGCGGGCCGTCGAATTGGTGCGGCAAATGCGGCGACAGTTGGGAGGCGGGCCGGATATCCGCGTGGCCGTCCAAGCCGGTGTTTATCGTCTGCGGCAGCCCATCTCGCTGGGAGCGGCGGAATGCCCGGGACCGGGTGCCTTGGTTTTCGCCGCAGTAGGGCCGGGCCCGGTCGTTGTCAGCGGAGGTCGCCCCATCACCGATTGGCGCGAGTCCAACGGCCGCTGGACCGCTCAGACCGCCTCCGCTACGGGGGAGCGCCGGAGTTTTCGCGAATTGTTCGTGAACGGACGCCGCGCGATTCGGGCCAGGACGCCGAACGACGGGTTCCGCCGCGTCGATCGGTCGGGCGAGGATCGCCGTACCAGTCTATTCATTTATGCGGACGACGCCGCGCTGTTCTCCGGGGATCTTTCGCAGGCGGAGTTCGTGTACTTCCATGATTGGTCCACCTCGCGGGTGAAGATTGCCGGGTTCGATCCTGGGACATTGGAGGTGCGCTTTTCGCAGGTCGTCGGCTGCTCTGCCCCGCACTATGCCATCTGCAATTGGCCGCATCCGCGTTACTATTTGGAGAACGGCCGGGACATGCTCGACGCGCCCGGTGAATGGCTGCTGGATGAGTCGAGCGGGCTGGTGAGTTACATCCCCTTGCCTGGAGAGAAGCTGAGCGAGATCGAGGCGACGGTCCCCGAGGCGACGGCGCTGCTGGTCGTAAGCGGCGACCCGGCGACGGGACAGCCCGTCCGTAACCTGGTTGTGGAGGGGATTACCTTTGCTCACTGCCGTTGGGACTTGCCCGAGGCCGGCTATGCTGCCGGACAAGCCTCGGTGTACGAGCCTCGTCTGCCGGAGCGGCCCGGACGCGAGTTACTGCCCGCCGCAGTAACTTTGGACTATGCCGAGAATTGCGTCTTCCGCCGTTGCCGGTTTACGCAACTAGGGGGTTCGGGTTTGTGGTTGCGTCGGCAAGTCCGCGATTGCGGCGTGGAGCGGTGCGAATTCACGGACATCTCGGGCAACGGCGTCAATATCGGCGAAACCGTGACCCGTCCGATGGAGGACGCGGGGTCGGCATGGTCTTCGCCTTACGGAAACGCGTGCAGTTTCGGAAATCGGGTTGCCGATTGCCGCGTGGTCGGGTGCGGGAAGCAATTCTACGAGGCGGTCGGAATCTGGGTCGGCCTCTCCGCGGGCAACATCGTCGAACACAATGAAGTGGCCGATTTGCCGTACACCGGCATTTCGGTGGGATGGAGCTGGAATGATACTTTGACGGGTTGTCGCGACAACCGCGTTGTTGCGAACCATATCCACCATTGCATGCTGGTGTTGCACGACGGCGGTGGGATCTACACCCTGGGACGGCAGCCCGGTACGGTCTTGGACGCCAACCTCATCCATGACATCCCGCCGAATGAGGACGGCGCGGAGAGCAACGGCATCTTTATGGATGAAGGGAGCAGCGACATTCTCGTGACGCGGCAGATCATTTACGGGACGGGTCGCAGCCCTATCCGTTTTCACCGTGCCCTGGAAGTGACGTTGCGAGGCAACCGCTTGATCTGTCTGCCCGGCGTGCCGCCGTTTCGTTACAACAGAACGGATCCGGCTACCTTGGTGTTCGAAGAAAATGAGGTCATCGAGGCCGCATCCTGGGAACCCCCGGACGACGTGCGGACCTCGGCCGGACCGCGGGCGAGACGGTAAGTTGACTGCTTACCGCTTCGTGAGCAGGTCGCGTAGACGAACCCGCCGTCGGGCTGGAGCGAACGAACGGAAAAACGATCGATTGATTGCGGCAGCGCCGGAGGCGGTCTAAGATGGAGGGGAATGAGTGAGCGTTGCGAGCGTTTGTTGCCGGCGTCGGCCGGTTCCCGCGTAATGAATCCGTTCGCAGCGTCCCGCCCGCGTCGTCCAGCCTTGTGGGATTGATTCGGCGAAAGCTCTCACCTCCCGTTTTTTGTGTTTGCTTGGCGGGTGCGTGCGGCTGCCGAAACGTGTCGGTCGTCGCATGGCGATAGGATTTCGCCCATCGTACATGAAATGAAGCAGTCGAGAGCGCCTCGCCCCGGCCCGGGCACGGTTTTGTGCGGCGACATTCCCTGCCGTAACCGTGTTTTGCCTTGTGCCGGAAATGAGGGGGGCGACGGTGTATTGGCGAGTTGGTACGGCATGGTTCAAGTTGGTGGTTCCCTGCAACAGGAAGGAGAGTCCTACCGTGAAGAAAGTGAGCATCTTTGCAGCAGCTTTGTTGGCGACCGGATTGATGGCGGCGACGGTCGGGGCGGAAGACGGATGGATTTCCATTCCCGTCAAGCCCGGCTTGGACGGCTGGAAATTCAAGGGAGATGCCGACAAGAGCAAGTGGAAGGCCGGCACGGCCGCCGTCGATCCCGCCAATCCCGCGGCATTGGTTTGCAAGGAGGGCGGGGCCGAATTGGTGAACGTGGAAGGGCACGGCGTGGACATCTACACCGATCAGACTTTCGGTGATGCCGTGATCGAACTGGAAGTCATGGTGCCCAAAGGCTCCAACTCCGGCATCTACTTGATGGGCGAATACGAGATTCAGGTCTTGGACAGCTACGGAAAGACCCAATTGGGAATGGGCGATATGGGCGCCGTCTACAGCATGGCCGTGCCCAAGGTCAATGCCTCCAAGCAGCCCGGCGAATGGCAGAAATACCATATCGAGTACCGCGCCCCGAAATTCGATGCGGAGGGAAAGAAGATCGCCAACGGTATGTTGGTCAAGGTCGTCTTGAACGGCCAGGTGCTGCATGAGAACCTGGAACTGACGAGCCAAACGCCGGGCGGAGTGACGGGCAAGGAAGTGCCGCGCGGGCCGCTCATGTTTCAAGGGGATCACGGCCCCGTGGCGTATCGGAACATTCGCATCAAGCCGCTGAACTAAGCCGGCGGCCTGCGAAGGGCCTGCAACCGCGATCGGGCGGTCCTTGCGGCTCCCCGAACATCGGGCAACGAAGGCTCTAATCCAGCACAAAGGGCGAATCCGCCATGTCTTCATGGCGGATTTCGTCCACTTTTTCTTTCTTGCCCCAACCGGCGTAAAGCCGGTTCGGAGCGTTGAAAACTAGGCCCGGGACGTTGCCGATGTTCTTATAGGCATGCACAACCCCGGGCGGGATTACGGCCAGGGTGGGTTGCGACACGCCGACCACGGCGACCTGACGGCAGCCATAAGTCGGGCTTGCCGGTCGGGCGTCCCATACATACAGCTTGAAGTCCCCCGGCCCGAAAAACGCGAAAACGTCGGTCTGATCTGCGTGTTCGTGCGGGCCTCTGGCGACGCCGGGAAGCGTTTCGCTCACGTATGCCATGACGGGGTGAACTTGGGGGGCCAGCTCATCATGGCGAAACAATTCGATCAGCCAGCCCCTGGCATCGCTGAATCGACGAAGAGGACGCAACACGACGTCGTGGATGGCTGCATCTCGATAAAGCATGGCAATCGTCGAAGAAAGCTCGAAGTTCGCTCGGGCAACCGCTCGCGCACGGAACCGACGAACCGTGGGCGGGGCTGACGGGGGAGATCGGACCGGAAAACGCCAGCATAGCCTATCTCGCGGCGTGTGCCGAGTCCTCGGCTTCATCCGATTTCATCGGTTCGGCATGCGTGGCTACCGGACGCTTTTCGTAGCCGAGATTGCGGAGCACCTCGAGGATTTCACTGCAAGTGGGAAACATCCGCCCGCTGGCACGCTTGTAGGCTTCCAATGCCCGCATGAACTCGACTTCGTCGGCCGAGTAATCCCGTTCGCAAGTCGTGGGGTCGATTTGGCGCCTGCGGGGCACTTTGGCGCGTCGCTCGAGCTTCCGTCGTTCGACGGCCACGGGAACTTGCTTTTGCCTACGATCCTGGTTCGTTCGTCGGTCGCCGCCGGCACGGCGATCCAAGGTGACGATCGCGTCGCCATGAGGCGCGGAATGCTCCTCGGTGCCCGCTGCAACCGATGACTTGACGCTCGCCGTTTTGGATCGGGGCTTTTCCTGCCGAGCGCGCATGAAGACGGGCGTAGCCGGTCGCGATTGCCGGTTTTTGCGCGGCGTAGAGTCTTCGGCGGCTTGCTGTTTTTGATGCGACTTCGAGGTTGCTTTCTTTTCGCGAGCCACGTCGTTGATCTCCTTCCCTTGCGAAGTTGCGGCACACATTGATCCCGTACGCACCCATCGCACACCCGCTGCATCCCCGGAGGCGTTGCAACTTCGGTCCTTCGCCGCGGAAGTATTCGGCAAAGGTATCGCCGTGGCGCCGGAGACGCGAGGCGCACTCGGAGAGCCACGATTACGGATGATCTTCCCCGCGGTCGCTTGGAGCGCGCAGTCCGGTTGCACAACCGAAAACGCTCCGGCTTGCGACGATGGTCGCCTAGGTGGGAAATGGGTGTGTTAAGTGATGTCGAATGGCCAATCTAGGTAAACTAAATGGCCAAGAAAGTATAACACACGTTTTGAGCTGGGAGAGGGAAGAATCCGGAAAACTTTCCCCAGAGCGAACAGCTTGCCAAAGAAACTTCCCGTAGCGATATCGCTCCAAAGGGGGGGGTGTGAGTGGTTTGGCGACCCGGTGCGAATGCCAGGATCTCGGATTGTGGAGTTGATAGGAAGGTTCGACGCCGGCGAGCGCAGGGATCTCGCACGGCGGCCCGGAAAAGAATGAGCGAATCCGCCGCGGATTTACTCGCCTTCTCGACGAATCCCTAAAGAGTCCGTCACTTCGTGGAAGATTTCCCGTAATTCGTTCGGCGACACGTCTTGTAGTTGCTTTCCCCGTTTGTCCAGGGATTCGTTCACCTTGATCGCCGTCTCTTGCATGATGGCGTGCGTATCTTGGCTGCCGCCCCAAAGGACGAAGTTCTTTCCCCGCGTGATTCGCGTCTGCCCGTCGTCTCCATCCAATCCGACGCCGAGGATGCCGGTTATTTTCGGCTTGCGTTTTCGTGGCTGGTGGTTCGACGGTTCCTCGCGTTTTTTCGCCAAGGTGCACCTCGCCAGTGACGGGTCAAGTCCTTCGGAAAAGGTTTTTCAAGACGTTGGCGGCTGCCGAATCCGAACTGGCGGGCTGCGGCTTCTTGAATTTCCCCGATTCTTCCTTCTTTTTCTGGTCGGACGAGGTCGCAGTCGCCTGGTCATCGTCGCTGAAAATACTCGCGAGTGCCTTGCGAGTTTCGGGATCGACGGGCTTTTCGGGCGTATCGTGGGGCGGTTTGGTGTCCGTCAGCGAAGCCTGGCGAGCGCTAGGGGGCGGCAATTCGATGGTCTTGGTTTCGGCGTGGGCTTCCGCCCCTTGGGATTCATTCTCCAGCCAAGAATCCACGTCGAAGTCGGTGGAGGCGGCTTGAGCCGCGGTTCGTGTCACGGCCTCCATGACGGATTCGACTTTCGGCTTGGAGGGCTTGGCCGGGGCCGCCGCCGTTCGCACCGTGAATTCGAGCACACCGACCGTGAGCGTGTCGCCGTCTTTGAGCGTGATTTCGCCCCGGACGCGCTGACCATTGACATAAGTGCCATTCTTGGACCCAAAGTCGCGAACGGCCACGTAATCGCCCTCCACGATGATCACGCAGTGATGCCTACTGACCAATTCGCTGGCGGGGCGAAGCTGACAATCCTCGGCCCGTCCGATGAAAAACTTCGGTCCCGTTACCGGAATGGCTTTACCGGCGAATTTCCCGTTCGCGACGACAAGTTTAACATCCATCGCCTAACACCTTCGCTTATGTTAAGGGCAATGCGGAAATCTCCGCATGGAACCGACAGCCGACCTGGAATCCGTTCGACAGGGAACGAACCCCATGGCCGTCCAAACGTCCGATGATGCCGGTTACCTGCCCCAAACGATCGGGAAAATAATGCCTTCCGCCGTTCCGATTTGCCCATCCTGTCGAGCAATTCCACTATGGGTGCGACTCGAGGTCGGCATCCGAAGTGGTCGGGCGACCGTCCGGATCGGATCGCGCCCGATAATCAGTGATATCACCTGTCCAGATGCATCGTACCAAAGAGGGAGTCGGCAGTCAAAGCCTGATCCCTAGTTGGACTTCGATATTTTCCTCTTTTCCCAGACTACGAGTCTATCTCCCTTGATTGGTGGGGTCGCATGCATCTTGGGTATGATTCCTGTGGCATCCCGCCTCACGAAGTTTCGATCGCTTAAGCTACCTCGAAGGGGCGATCCCTCGGAAAAGACGTCGGGGAAAAAGCCGCCCCACCGGCGTTTCCTTCAGCCGCGAGGCCTACCGCTCAAGTTACCTGCTCCCTCAGTCTTACGGTAGCGGACGTGGGAGCGTTCAAGATCACTCCGACGGGTTTTCCAGGTACGTGTAGCCTTCCAAACCCGATTCGTAGAACCGCAGCAACCTGCCCGCTTGCCGGTCGTCGATACGTCCCTTGCGAATCGCGTCTTCGAGGCTGCTTCTCAGGCGGACGACCAGGCTGTTAGGATCGAACTCGACGTACGAAAGGACCTCGCGGACCGAGTCGCCGTTGATGACGGTTTCCACGACGACGTCGCCGTCCTCGTCCAAATCCACGTGGACGGCGTTGGTGTCGCCGAAGAGGTTGTGCAGGTCGCCGAGGATCTCTTGGTAGGCGCCCACCAGAAAAACCCCCAGAAAATACGGCTCCCCGCGAAATTCGTGCAGCGTCAAGGTACGTTTCACGTCATGGCGATCGATGAACCGGTCGATCTTGCCGTCGGAATCGCAGGTGATGTCGGCCAGGATCGCTTGGTGAGTGGGCTGTTCCGTCAACCGGTGGATAGGCATGATCGGGAAGAGTTGTTTGATGGCCCAACTGTCCGGCAGCGACTGGAACAGCGAGAAATTGCAGAAGTAGGTTTCGCTTAAGAGGGAGTCGAGGACCTCCAGCTCTTCGGGAACATACTCCAGTTGATGCATCATACGGTGAATCTTGCGACAGATCGCCCAATAGAGATTTTCGGCGAAGGCCCGCTGTTCCAACGACATGTAGCCGTTATTGAACAGCGTGATGCTGTTTTCCATAGCCTCCTGGGCATCATGGAAACTTTCCAAGAGGTTGCGGACGTTCAGGGAATCGTACGTCTGCCGCAGATCGTGGAGGGGTTGTTCGGCGTCTTCGGCAATAGCCTCGGGAAGGCCGTTCTCGCCCCGGTCCGCCACTCCCAAGACGTTGAAGATGAGAACGCTGTTGTAGGAAACGACCGCGCGGCCGCTCTCGGAAAAGATCGTGGGGTGCGGTACGTCGGTATCGTCGCAGACCGTCTGAATGTGATAAACCACGTCGTTGGCGTACTCTTGGAGGGTGTAGTTGACGCTGGACTCGAACGTCGTCTGGGAGCCGTCGTAATCGACGCCCAGCCCGCCGCCGACGTCGAGGTATTCCAGCCCGGCCCCTTGCCGATACAGATCGGCATAGACGCGCGCGCCTTCGGTGAGGGCCCCCTTGATATGGCGAATGTTGGTGATTTGACTCCCGAGGTGGAAATGGAGGAGTTTAAAGCAGTCCGCCATATCATGCTCTTTGAGGAGCTGAAGCGCGCGGAGGATCTCGCTCACGGTCAGGCCGAACTTGGATCGATAGCCGCCCGAGGACTGCCATCTTCCGGATCCGGTAGCCGCCAACTTGACCCGCACGCCGATATTCGGCCGGACGCCGACCTCCTTGGCGAAGTGCAAGATGAGTTCCAGGTCCGTGAATTTCTCGACCACCAGGAAGATGTTGCGGCCCATCTTTTGGGCCAGCATGGCGGTCTCGATGAAGCGGGCATCTTTGAAGCCGTTACAGACGATGGGGGTCTCGTTATCGGCCAAGGCGATGACCGCCAATAGCTCGGGCTTGCTCCCGGCCTCCAGGCCGAAGTGGTAACTGGAGCCGTATCGGAGGATCTCCTCCACGACCTGCCGCTGCTGATTGACCTTGATGGGGTAGACCAAATGGTAGCGGCCGCGGTAGTCGTGTTCGGCAATGGCCTGCGTGAAGGCCTCTTTCAGGTCGCGGAGCCGATGTTTCAATATCCCGCCGAATCGCAGGAGGACCGGCGTCTGGATGCCGCGGACGATCAACCGATCCAGGAGGTGCTTCAAATCAATAGCGCGCTGCGGATCTTTTTCCGGATGAACGCAAACGTGTCCCGCTTGGTTTACGGAGAAGTATCCTTTCCCCCAACTGGCGACTTCGTACAACTCCTCGGCGTCGGCAACGGACCAGCGACGCGCCTGCAACTCGATTTGAAGCATGGACTTTCACCCCCTTTTCTTGTTCGATGGTGGAAGTGCGCCGGGGAGAAATTCCCCGCATGTCGTGCCCTTTGCCGGACCGCGGCTTAAATAGTCCCTACGGAATGGAGTACCGCGCGAATTCGCTTTGCCGTCTCCGGGAATCGATCAGCGGCGGATTCGTCAAGCGGGGAACGAAGGAATCATTATCGTATGGTATTCCTTTTCCGCCGGCTGAAAAGGGGGCAAAAGCCGATAAACCGCGGGAGCCGTCGGCGGTCGATCGGGTTCCCGGATATTTCCCTCCTCCGCAGCGCGGGTAATTGCCGGGCCGAGTTACACGCGAACGTCCTTCCAACCGCCGTGCCGTACCCGCCAGACCATCAAGACGGCCCGCACGTACAAGTCCGTCACCATGGCGTACCAAGCGCCGACCACCCCCAAGCCCAAGCCTGTGATCCTGGCACCCAACAGCGGCACATGGAGCGCCTCCAGGGCCAACCAGTGGGCGGCGGGTACTCGAATTCCCAGTAGGCCGATGAGGCTGAAGGCGAGCGGCCATCGTGTATCTCCCGCCCCGCGGAGCGCACCGCTGAGTACGATCACCAGCGTCAGGGGCGGCATGGCCAGGGCAATCGTCCGTAGCAGCGGCGCCGCCGCGAACGCGATCTCTTTTTGGTGCGGTCCAAGCAAGAGGGATGCCAAAGCCACCGGGCGAAAGTAGAACAACAGCCCGGCCAGGCTCATGAAGACCCCGCCGATCAGGCACGCCGCCCACACGGAGCGTTCGGCCTTGGTTTTCAGTCCGGCGCCCAGGTATTGGCCGGCCATCGTCGCGGCTGCCACCTGAAATGCCGCGGCCGGGATGAAAGCCAGCGACTCCACGCGAATCGCAATGCCGTGCGCGGCGGCCGCCCGATCCCCGAGCATGTTGATCACGCTTAGAAACCACAGTTGGCTGCCCACGACGGACATGGTGTCCAAGCCGCCCGGGATGCCGATGCGGAGTATCCGCCGCATCAACCGCAAGTTGGGTCGAAAGCCGTGGACGTTCAATCGCAAACCGTGGACTCCTCGCCATAACATCCAACCCACGGCCAGCCCGCCGACCGTATAGCCGCAAGCGGTTCCGAACGCGATGCCGTCCCAGCCCCATCGCGGCAGCGGTCCCAGGCCGAGGCAGAACGCCCAACTGACGCTGATGTTCACTAGGTTGACCAGCAGCATGACGACCAGGCCTTGGACCATGGCACCGGCGCCCCGCAGACAGGAAATCCCGACTGCGTTGATCATCACCATGGGCATGACGGGCATGATGTAGTACAAGTATCGAACGGAGCTATCCGCGGACGGTCCCTTGAGCTGCAAGATACCCACCAGGGGTTCCGCGAAAACCAAACCGAAAGCGGCTCCGGCGACCGCCAGGAGCATCCCGATGAGAAACGACTGCTGGATGGCACGCTGCGCCACGGCGGGTTTTCTGGCGCCCACGTAGCGGGCGACGAGCGCCGCTGCTCCGGTCGCGACCACGCTGAATATCGCGTAGAACAACCAGAGCAGATAAGCCATCAGGTTGATGGCCGCCAAATGACGCTCCTCCAGGAAATAGCCCGTCAGCGCCGTATCGGAAAGCCCGACTAGCATTGCGAGCAATTGCTCGGCAAGCACGGGCCAAGCCAGACGGAGCAGCGGCCGAACTACCCCCGGTTCATCAATCCAGTCATTCCTCAAGTCGGCCATGCATATCTCGAATGTTGCGGACTACGGTCCATCAGCGGTCGTGAGGGTCGGTTTGGTGGTGGTCGGCACGGCAGGCTCCCAACGTGGCGACAACGAGCTTTTTCCGACACCGTGCGCGAGGATCATCGCGCCGCGAGATCGGGAAGCCTTCCGGGGTGCTTCATGCGGAGAAGTCTCCGGCCGGTATTTCGTCCAAGCTTGCGTCCCCGTCCTGCCTGTGCCTCTGCTGCGAGCGATCCAAAAAGCATAAGTATAACGCAGAATTCGCCCCGTGAGTTCGCCGCGAGCGCGCGAGCGGCGAGGCACTTTGGTGGATGACCGCGAGGCGGCGGGCGACTCTGAGCGGATGCAGGGCTACCCTTCGGGGGTTGAAGAAAGAGTTCGGCTATAGTTTGCCAAGGCCGCCTCGAACGCCCGGTACGCCGTCTCGCCGAAAAGGACGAATCGCACCAACTCCGGTGCCCCGTGGTTCCGCAGAAACTCTCCCACCGTCTCGACGGCGACCGCCGCGGCTTGCGGCAGGGGGTACCCGTAAGCTCCTGCGCTCAAGGCGGGAAAGGCCACGCTTCGGCATTCGTGTTCCCGGGCCAATTCCAGGGAGCGACGGTAAGCCGACGCCAACAATTCGGCTTCCCTCGATCGGCCGTCACGGTAGATCGGGCCCACGGCGTGGATGACGTAGCGAGCGGGGAGATTTCCCGCTGATGAAATGACGGCGGAGCCGGTCGGACACCCATCGGGGTAAAGCTTGCGCGTCTCTTCCATAATTTGAGGCCCGCCGCGGCGATGGATGGCGCCGTCCACGCCGCCCCCGCCGGCTAAGCGGCTGTTCGCTGCGTTGACCACGGCATCCGTCGTCTGGTCGGTGATATCCCCTTGCACAAGCTCGATGATGCACTTGCCGATCTTTACCTTCATACGCGCCGATCCTCCTCTCAGTCCCCGCATGGATCGAGTTCGTAAGCACGGACACCTTACGGCGGAATCGCAAGTGTCGGACGGGCGGCCGCGTGAGGCACCCTCTCCGTCAATTAGCGGAATGCGTGTGCGGTTTGTCTTCGGGGACCCCGGCGAGGACCCATTCGCCGCGATGGACGCCCTTCAGGCCCTTTAGACGTGCCACCAGCTCTCGGATTCGCGAAGCCGGTCCGCGGAGCACGACGACTTCGAGGCACAGGTCATGGGTCAGATGGACGTGCATGGTCGAGACGACGACGTCGTGATGCTCGTGCTGCAACTCCGCCAACTGATCGCGGAGCTGCTCGCGATGGTGGTCGTACAGGAGGGTGAGCGTTCCGGCGACGTCGCGGCTGTCATCCAACCAGGCGCGGCGAGTCAGCATCTCTCGCATGAGCTGGCGCACCGCCTCGCTTCGCGTGGCGAAGTGCTCTTCCCGGCAGAAGCGATCGAACCTCTCGAATAGATCGCTTTCCACCGAAACCGAGAAACGAACGATTTCCGACACGGCCGGACCTCCCATGTGACGGCTTGGATAGCGGTGCTATCGGCGTCCCAACGGCGGCACGATCGGTCACATTCCGCACGGATCGACCTTCCCGCCCCACTACGACGCGGACAGCTCGGCCATGACTTCGTCGGGGATATTGAAATTCGAGGAAACGTTTTGCACGTCGTCGTGCTCGTCCAACTCTTCCATCAGTTTGAGGACCTTCCTGGCGGTGTCGGCGTCGAGATCGACGTAATCCTTGGCGATGCGAGTAATCTCGGCGGATTCGCAGGGGATTTCCGCGGCCGTCAGGGCATCGTTCAAGGCGGCGAACGCGGCGGGGTCGCAGGTGACGACGAAGCGTTCACCTTCTTGCTTCACGTCTTCGGCGCCCGCCTCCAGGGCCGTCTCCATCAGCTTTTCCTCGGAGACCTTGTCCGCTGCGATGAGAAACAGCCCCTTCGTATCGAACATCCAGGCCACGCAACCGGCCGAGCCGAGCTTGCCGCCGTGCAAATCGAAGCACTTGCGAATTTCGGCCGTGGTGCGATTGCGGTTGTCCGTAAGAACGTCGCAGAGGATGGCCACGCCGTTGGGGCCGTAACCCTCGTAGACCACCTCTTCCAAAGCGGCGCCTTCGATTTCTCCGGTACCGCGCTTCACGGCCCGAGCAATGTTATCTTTGGGCATACCGGCGGCCTTGGCCGCGTCGATGGCGACTCGCAGCCGGGCGTTGAAGTTGGGGTCGCCGCCCCCTGTCCGCGCCGCCACGATGATGGCCTTGGAGAGCTTGCTCCAAATCTTCCCACGTTTGGCGTCCACCGCCGCCTTTTTGTGTTTAATGCCGGCCCAGTGTGAATGACCCGCCATTTCGACTCATCCTTAAATTCTTTGACACAGCTTTGAATGAATTTCGTCCGAAACCGAACATCGCGGCCTGCGGTGTGCGTCCTTCGCATGCCAACAGGATGCACGTATGAGGCGTCTGCCGACCGTCGATCTCGCGTCGGGCACGAATCCAACTGTTAATATAGCAGAATTCGGTTCCGCCGGTGATGACCGGCGGCGTTGCCGGCCGACGGCCGAGCCGTTGCGGCGGCGAAGACGAGCACCCAAATCGGAACCAGTTCAACGTCAGGTTCGGTAATCGGCGTTCAATCGTACGTATTCGGGAGTCAGATCCGTGGTCCAAAACCGCCCGGTCGCATTTCCTTCCTCAAAGACGAGCTTGATGTGCGTGTCCTTTTCCGCACGGATGGATGCCGAGACCTCGGCGTCGTTGAAATCCACGGGAGACCCGGCGCGATACAGGAGGTGGCCGTTGATAAAAAGATCCACCTTCATAGGATCGAAATTCACGCCGGCGTAACCCGCGGCCGAGATGATTCGTCCCCAGTTCGGGTCCGCTCCGTGAACCGCCGCTTTGACGAGAGGACTGTTGGCGATGGACCGTGCGATCCGCAACGCATCTTCTCGGGTGCGACAGCCTTCCACCTCGATGATGACGAGGTGGGTCGCTCCCTCGCCGTCGGCGGGGATCATCCGCGCCAATTCTCCGCACAATTCGTGTAGTTCGCGGGTGAACTCCTCCAGAAGGTCCCCGGTCAGGGGAGGTCCGCCGGAAGCTGCGTTCGCCAGCAGCAGGACCGTATCGTTGGTGCTCATGTGGCCATCCACGTTGATGCAATTGAACGTGTCGTCCACGACCTCGCGCAGGATGCGTTGGGCGGTCTGGGGATCGAGCGCGGCATCGGTGAAGACGACCCCCAGCATGGTGGCCAGGTTGGGGCCCATCATGGCCGCTCCCTTGACCATCCCGGTGATCTGCACCTCGCGCCGCGCCAGTGAGATAGTTCGCCCGGCCAATTTGTAGACGGTGTCCGTGGTCATCATGCCGCGGGCCGCCAGGATCAACGCCTCTTCATCATTTCCCAGCCGCGCGGAGGCCAATTCGATGCCGTGGGCGATTTTGTCCATCGGCAGATAGACGCCGATCACGCCCGTGGACATCACGAGCACTTGATCCTCCTCCACGCCGACGGCGCGGGCGGCCAGACGGGCCATTTGCCGGGCATCCTCCATTCCCCGATCGCCGGTGCATGCGTTGGCGTTGCCGGAGTTGATCACCACCACCCGGATCCGGTCGCTCGGCGTCCGTTCGCGATCCAATCGGACCGGAGCGGCGCAGACCAGATTCTGCGTGTACACGCCCGCCGCCGAGGCGTTGGATTCTGAGACGATGAGCGTCAAATCCGGCTTGCGGAGATCCCGCTTCAGACCGCAATGCACGCCGGAAACGAGATATCCCTTGGGTACGCGAACCGACATGGCCATTCTCTCCTCGACATGCCGCGGCGGGCGCGGTGGGAAATTGGATTCGAAACGGGAAACACGGCTCATAAGGCCGTCGTTTCCGGATATCCGAACATCAGGTTGAAGTTTTGGACGGCGGCCCCCGCCGCGCCCTTGACTAGATTGTCGATGCAACTGATGGTGACGACTCGCCCTCGCACGACGCGAGCCGTGAGGTGGCAATAATTGGTGCCCATGGTATCCTTCGTACCCGGCAAATGATCAACGACCTGCACGAACGGCTCATCCTTGTAGAATTCGCGGAGACAGTCCAAAATCGCCTCTTCCGTTACATTCCCTTGCGGTCGCGAGTAGGTCGTACTGAGGATGCCGCGATCCATGGGGATCAGATGGGGCGTGAAAATGATCGAGGTGGACCGCCCGCCGAATTCGGTGAGAATCCGGTCGATCTCCGGAACGTGGCGATGCCGGCCGACGCCGTAGGCGGAAACACTTTCGTTGCACTCCGGGAAATGCGTCGTCAATTTCGGAGATCGTCCCGCGCCCGAAACCCCGCTCTTGGAGTCCACCACGATGTCCTCGGCGGAGATCAACCCCGCCCTCAGCAGCGGGCTGAGGGCCAAAATGACCGAAGTGGGGTAGCAGCCGGGATTGGCCACCAAGTCCGCTCCGGCGATTCGGTCGCGGAAAAGTTCCGGCAATCCGTAGGGCACCACGCCCAAGCGAGCGGGATCCGGATGCTTGTGCCCGTACCACTCCTCATACACATCCGCCGAAGCTAGGCGATAGTCGGCCGAAAAATCGACTACGCGGGCCCCCCCCTTCAATACCTCGGGAATGACTTCGGCTGACGCTCCGTGCGGCAGGCAACCGAAAACGCATTCCGCCCGGGCGGCAAGCTCGGCCGGGCTGAGATTCTGAAGCGGCAAGTCCAGCTTTCCGATCAGTGATGGATGAATGGACGAAATGGGCGCCGTCTCCTGACGGCTCGTGACCGCCACGATCTCGACGTGCGGATGCCGCAAAAGGATCTTGATCAATTCGAGGGCCGTGTAACCGGTGGCCCCCATGACTGCGACGCGTGTTGGCATCTTTCGCTTCTCGGTTTTCTCGGAATCCGGAAGTCCGACACTCCTTGAAATCTTGACCGGGGGTTACGGCGGCCCTGAGCTGTCAATTACCGGACGGAGGCTTTCCCGGCAGCAATAACCGGCGGGAACGTTCTGCCCAGGACCTTACCCCCGATGCAGATTATCGATTACGGACTCCACCGGTTGAGGGGTTTTTATCAACCCCAGGCGACGGTTGGTGGAAGCGCAGATTGGTTGCGCCCCCTTGGTTTGGGACCTTACATGAATCAACCTTGAAATATACGACGGCTTTCCCGTTTACCACAAGGGGCGATCGATCCGGGCGGATGGTGGTTACGCAAGTGTCGCCCGTCACGTCGTCCGGGGTCAAACAGCCGATCAGCCGAACCAAGACGTTGTATTACCGACGAACCCAAACATGTTGGACGAACAAGAGAAAGATCTTTTGCGGACGTGGGACCGCACCGTTTACTGGCACGCTTTCACCCAGATGGCGGAGTACGAACCGCTGATTATTGAGCGAGCCGAGGGTTGCCGCCTCTGGGACATCGATGGGCGGGAATACATCGACGGAGTGGCCAGCCTCTGGTGCAATGTTCACGGGCATCGCCACCCGGTCTTGGACGCGGCGCTGCGAGAGCAGGCCCAAAAGGTGGCTCATGTTACCTCGCTAGGGTGCTCGAACCCAGCCGCCATCCGGCTGGCGAAGCGGTTGGTCGATTTGGCGCCGGCCGGTCTGAATCACGTGTTCTTTTCCGACAGCGGAGCGACTGCCGTTGAAGTAGCGATCAAGATCGCGCTGCAATTCTGGCGGCAATGCCCCGATCCGCGACCTCGCAAGACGCTGTATGCGGCGCTCGGCGACGCCTACCATGGAGATACGCTGGGGGCGGTCAGCGTGGGGGGAGTGGATCGTTTCAATGCCGTCTTCCAGCCCTTGCTTTTCGAGGTCCGCCGCCTGCCCTGCCCGGACACCTATCGCACGCCGCCCCAGTGCGCGTCGCGCGATCTCACCGATTTCTATTTGTCGCAAGCGGAAGAGCTTTTCCGTCGCGAAGGGGACCGGATTGCGGCAATGATCGTAGAGCCGTTGATGCAATGCGCGGCGGGGATGGTTGCCCATCCGCCGGGCTACCTGCGAGGAATTCGGGAACTGACCCGGCGGTACGAGATCCTTTTGATCGCCGACGAGGTCGCGGTGGGCTTCGGGCGGACCGGAACCATGTTCGCCTGCGAGCAAGAGGGTGTGTCTCCGGACTTGCTGTGTCTCGGCAAAGGCATCACGGGCGGATATCTGCCGGTGGCCGCAACACTTACAACCGATACTGTTTACGAAGCTTTTCTGGGGGACTACGCGTCGCTTCGCACGTTTTTCCACGGCCACACGTACGGAGGCAATCCGTTGGGCTGTGCCGTGGCTTTGGCGAACCTCCGGATCTTCGAGGAGGAAAAGACGCTGGAGAGCCTGCCCGCGAAGATCGCACGCTTGGAAGAGCGATTGGCGCGAATCGCAGAGCGACCTCACGTAGGAAGCGTTCGGCAAAGAGGCCTGATTGCCGGCGTGGAATTGGTTCGCGATCGGGGAACCCGGGAGCCGTATCCGTGGACGGAACGCCGCGGCTGGAGCGTGTGCCAAGTCGCGCGAAAGTGCGGCGTATTCTTGCGTCCCTTGGGAGACGTGGTAGTCATCTTTCCGCCGCTGGCGATCTCGCTGGAGGAGTTGGATCGCATTTGCGACGCCGTGGAAACGGGCATTCGCTGCGCTACGGAAGAGACGGAATGAGGCCGCACCGTGCGCGGCAAGTCAACTTGGAAGCGACGGCCGCACGAAGCGCAGGCCAAGGCTGAGCATGGACCGTCAACGCCTCACGCCGCGCGGTTTTCCAGGCAGTCGGCGGCGGGTTGATCCGCGGAATCCCGAGCGACTTTGGGTTGGGTCTTCCAGCGGCGATGAATCCACCAATACTGCTCGGGCGCCGAACGAATAATCGCCTCTAACTCGGAGGTGTACCAGCGGGTGATGTACTCTACCGCCGCGCGGGGGCTGCGATCGGAGAGCGTCCGCGGATCGAGGAGTGCTTGCACACCCATTTCGAATGTCATCGGTCGGTCCAGTCGCTTGACGTACACGACGGCTAGCGGAGCATCGTATTCCAGCGACAGCAAGGCCAGGGCTTTGAACGTCGATGCGGGACGGCCGAAGAAAGGCACGAAGCACCCTTTTCTGCCCGCATCCTGATCCGCCAAGAGGGCCATCGTTCCGCCGCGTTCCAGTGTTTCCTCGATTTGGCGGTGTCCGCCGTTTTTCGGGATGATGAATTGACCGGTAGCTCCCCGAAAACGGTTGAGGAAGCGATCCAGAAATCGGTTGTCCAAAGTGCGAGCGACGGTGTGGGTCGGAAATCCCAACATTCCCAACAAATAGCCACCGATTTCGAAATTACCGAAATGTCCGGTAACGAGGATCACCGGCCGATCCTCTAGGAGTAGCTTGACCAGGGGACGGACCCGATGGAGCCGGATGAATCGCCGCCAATTGGTTTCGTGGATTACACGCGAAGAATGTGCGATTTCGAACACCATCAAGAACAGATGCTCCCACATGCGGCGAATGGTGTGGGCGATCACTTCGGGCGACATGTCGGGAAATGCCGTCCTTAGGTTTTCCTCGGCAACCCGCCTTCGGATGTGCAAGACATCGGCAAACAGCAGGGCCAATCCCTTGGCCACCGACGCAAGCGCCGACAGGGGAATCGCCTGGACGATGAGAATCAACGCCCGAACGATCAGGTACACCAAATAGTCGAAAACCGTCCGCGAGAAGCGCACGGCTGAACCTCCGTGAATCCGAGGCTGGAAGCGATTCCGTCCGATGGAGCGCAATAACACCCCCCCGCCTCCACAGCATAACCTTTGCTCGATGCCGCGGACAAGGGCGGTTTAGCGGTCGCGAGCGGACCGTGCGGCGATCACACGTCGCAAATGCGAATCGCCTTTTCCAGCGATTCCAGCGGGTTGGGATTCTTGGGGACGAACTCCTGCCCCACGAAACCCTTATACCCCGTCTCGACGATCGCCCGCATCACGGCCGGGTAATAGATTTCCTGCGTTTCGTCGATCTCGTTGCGGCCCGGATTTCCGCCAGTATGGAAGTGGGCGATGTACTGGATGTTCTCGCGGATCGTCCGGATGAGATCGCCTTCCATGATTTGCATGTGATAGATGTCGTACAGGAGCTTCAGGTTTTCGGACCCGACCGCCTTGCACAATCGAGCGCCCCAAGCCGTGTGGTCGCACATGTAATTGGGGTGATTGACCTTGCTATTGAGCAACTCCATGACGAGAACCACTTTGTGCTTTTCCGCCAGGGGAAGCACACGTTTCAGCCCCACGATGCAATTTTGCAGGCCTTGTTCGTCATCCAGACCGGGTTCCCGATTGCCGGAGAAGCAAATCAAGTTGGTCAACCCGGCCTCCGCGACCAGGGGGATCATTTTTTCGTACAGGGCTACCAACTCGTCATGGTTTTCGACCGTGTTGAAACCCTTCTCGATCCGTGCGCCGGAAGAGCACATGGCGCAAGTCAGGCCGTGTTGGAGAACGGTTGCCCAGTCGTTCGGGCCGAGCAGCTCGATCGACTGGATGCCGATTTTCTTGCTGAATTGGCACAATTCCTCGAGTGGAATCTTGCCGTAGCACCAGCGGCTCACGGAATGGCGGATGTTACCCTTCAGTTCCGGCTTGGTTTCTTCGGCAGGCGCGCGGAGACCTCGCAGTCCCGCCGTCGCCGCCACACCGGCCGCCATGGCCCCGATCGCCGTCCGCCGTGAAAGAGACTCTCGCATCTTTTTGGCTCCTCTCTCGTCCATTCTCCGCGATCAATAACTCTCACTGGGGAAATTCCCGCGCCGACCGCCTCGGATTTGTCGCGTCAAAGGGATAGGCACCGTCGTGAAGCTTTGCGAATGCGGTTGCCGCGAGTGCCCCATTTTAACACAGGCGGCGCCCCGAAGCGACAACCGGGTGCGATTTCAAATCGTCCCAAGATCTTGCTGGCGCCACGGAGGATCTTGCCGGCGCCACGGAGGATGCGGCTACCGAGTTGCAATCCCGTCCTCGAGTATCCTGAACCTGCCCGGAACTTGCAAAAGAGGGGTTTGGGGAAAGTTTTCCGATTGAATCGACGATAACAAAAGGGCGTGGTCGCAGTATGCCCGGGCTTGGTGTTTGCACGAAGGACCTTCGGAATCGTTATGAGGTCACTTCTTCCCGAAGATTTCCTAGGCATCATCCAAAGCATCCGTGAGGGTGCCGCGGAGATCGCCGGTGCGTTTCTCCGCGGAATCGATGTTGAGGTGCGCATCAAAGAGGCCGACCTAAAAGTTTTGGAGAACGGCAAATTGCCCGCGATGACCGGGGCGGGCCTGGAGGTTTTCCTCGGCACCGGCGACGGAGATCAGGGGGTGGTCTTGTTGGCGCCGCTTCCCAAGGAGGTGCAAGCAAGTTGGCTGGAATCCCCCGACGCCACCGGAGAATCACGCCTCGCTACTTTGGCGCAGGAGCTAAGCGTCTTGCTGTTGCCCGCTGATTGCGCGGGCGAAAAAGCGGAAACGCGATTCCGTGCCGATCTCGCGGCAGCGTCTTCCCGGCTTTCCGTCGGGGAAGCAACGCGGGTCGTGGAGATTCCTTGCGAGGTTATCTCGGGCGAAAAAAGCAGCGCTGTTGACTGGTACTTGATCGGTCCGGTCCCATTCGCAGCCATCGAAGCCGCAGGTCGGCCGGCAGGAAATGCAGCCTCGGATGCCGTCGCCGGTAAACCGCAGGCTGAAACGCCGATTCCCGCGCCAACGGCCGGTCCGGCTCCTCACGCGCCGGAGCCGATCGAACGTCGCTCACCGACACAGGCTCACGGGCCGAACGTTGGGAGAGTAGAGCCGCGCAGCGTCCGTGATTTGCCGCTGATTACACGAAGTCTGCTGCGAATTCGGGTGCCGGTCCAAGTGACTCTTGCCGAGACGCGGCGTCCCTTGAGCGAGGTCCTTCAATTCGCGCCCGGCGTGATCATCCAATTCAACAAATCGTGCGAGGAACCCCTGGAATTGCAAATCAACGGCCGGACGGTCGCCGTGGGGGAGGCGGTCAAGGTCGGCGACAAATTCGGACTTCGTATCACCAAAATGACTCCACCACCGGAGCGATATGTCCGGTTGGCCCCTGCGGCGAAAGTTAAGCCGGTACAGACGCAGTCCTCGTGATCTGTCTTGCGTTGGGCGTTGGGGAGAACGGCGGAGATTGATCCGACTGCGCATCCAAGTGTCCCAGACTTCGCTTTTTGCCTATTTTTTCGCGCGGCTCCAAGGGGCGGCCTTTCTTCTGCAAGCCGGGTGAGCATTTGCCGGGCGCTTTCCATTTCAGCTCCCACTGCGCGGGTCGATCTGCCGCAAGGCTACGGAACTACCCTCAACCGCAGGGAGGCGGTAGGATAGTGGAAATCTAGGGCAAATCTTATACGCCCAGTCGCGGTTCGCGTTGTCTTGAAGGTCGATTTGGGCCGTGATTCGGCCCTTCGCGGTCTTGATGCCGACGATGCTCGGCGACCGCTCCCGCCTGGAACCCGTTTGGACTGAAGGTTATGGCTGACAAAAATCAATGCGGTGCCTTCGGCGCTCGCGTGGAAATCGATACAAGTTTGGGAAAACTGGGCATCTATCGTTTGCGGCGTTTGGAGGAGCTGGGGCTGACTCGGCTGGACCGATTGCCGTTTTCCATTCGCGTGCTCTTGGAATCGGTGTTGCGGCACTGCGACGGCTTCGCGGTGACGGAGGACGACGTCCGAAACCTTGCCCTTTGGGCGACCGATCGGGGACGGGCCGGAAAAGACATCCCGTTCAAGCCGGCCAGGGTCTTACTCCAGGACTTCACGGGCGTTCCGGCGATCGTCGATTTGGCCGCCATGCGCTCCGCCGTGGCCCGCTTGGGCGGCGATCCCAAGCGGATCAATCCCCTGATTCCTGCGGACTTGGTGATCGACCATTCGGTGCAGGTGGATTTCTTCGGCGACGCCGACGCCCTCCGGCGTAACGTGGAACTGGAATTTCACCGCAATCGCGAACGCTACGAATTCCTCCGCTGGGGGCAAGAGAGTTTCGATAACCTTCGGGTCGTGCCGCCTTCGGTGGGCATCATCCACCAGGTGAATTTGGAATATCTCGCCCGATGCGTTTTCGTGGGGAAGGACGCGTTTGGAGACGTCGCCTATCCCGATACGCTGGTCGGCACCGACAGCCACACGACGATGATCAACGCCTTGGGCGTGCTGGGCTGGGGGGTCGGCGGCATTGAGGCGGAGGCTGCCATGCTGGGGCAGCCGCTTTCCATGCCCGCCCCGGAGGTCATCGCCCTGGAGTTGACCGGTGCCCTGCGGCCCGGCGTGACGGCCACGGACCTAGTGCTCAGCGTTACCGAACTCTTGCGGCGCGAGGGAGTGGTCGGCAAGTTCGTGGAATATTGCGGCGAAGGGGTCGACCGGATGCCGGTTACGGACCGGGCCGTGCTAGCGAACATGGCCCCGGAATACGGCGCCACGATGGGATTCTTTCCCGTCGATGCCCGCACGCTGGAATACCTGGTGCAAACCGGGCGAAGCGAGTCGCATGCGGCCATGGTGGAACGGTATTGCAAGGAGCAGGGGCTGTTCCGCGAGGCCGGCGTTCCGATGCCCGACTACACCAAAGTGTTGCGTCTCGACCTAGCGACGGTGGAGCCTTGCTTGGCCGGTCCCAAGCGGCCGCAGGACCGGGTGCCTCTGAGCGAGGTGGGGGCGCGGTTTCGAGGCTCGTTGACACAGCCGACGCAAAATCGCGGTTTCGGTCTGGCGGAACCGGATGTGGCCGGAACCGTCGCCGTTGCCTCGAACGGGGCCCAATACGAACTGCGGCACGGAGCCGTGGTCCTAGCGGCGATCACCAGTTGCACCAATACCAGCAACCCCACGCTGATGGTGATGGCGGGGCTCTTGGCAAAGAAGGCGTTGGCGCGCGGCTTGAAGGTACCGCCCTTCGTCAAGACCAGTTTGGCCCCCGGTTCGCGCGTGGTGAATCGTTATTTGGCCGCGGCGGGGCTTGAGGAAGCCCTCTCCGCTCTGGGGTTTGCCACGGTCGGCTATGGCTGTACGACGTGCATCGGCAACAGCGGGCCGCTTCCCGAACCGGTGGCTCAAGCCGTTCGCGAAGGCGACTTGGTGGCGGCCGCCGTACTGAGCGGCAACCGCAATTTCGAAGGCCGTATCAATCCCTTGGTCAAAGCGAATTACTTGGCCTCGCCGCCTTTGGTCGTGGCATTCGCTTTGGCCGGGACGGTGGATATCGACCTCACGCGAGAACCGCTGGGAAGGGATGCCCAGGGGCGCGACGTATTTTTGCGGGACGTTTGGCCCGGCGAAGAAGAGACGGCCGCCGTGCTCCGCGATGCGATGTCGCCCGAGGTCTTCCGCCGGTGTTACGCGGAGGTGTTTTCCGGAAATCCGATGTGGAACGCCCTGCCTTTGAAAAAGAGCGAGCTTTTCGATTGGTCGGAGGAAAGCACCTACATCCACGAGCCGCCGTTTTTCAAGGACCTCGCGCCGGAGCCGCGGCCGCCCCAGCCGATCCGCGCCGCCCGCGCCTTGCTGGCCTTGGGCGATTCCGTGACGACGGACCACATTTCTCCGGCGGGCAACATCGCCAAGGACAGCCCGGCCGGCCGCTATCTCATGAGCCGTGGAGTCCCGCCCGAGGAATTCAATAGTTACGGTGCCCGGCGGGGAAACGACCAGGTCATGGTGCGGGGAACGTTCGCCAACATCCGCCTGCGCAACCTGTTGCTGCCCGGGACGGAGGGCGGGGTCACGAAGTATTTTCCGACGGGCGAAGTCCTCTCCGTGTATGACGCGGCGGTCCGATACCAAGAGCAGGGGATTCCCACGATCGTTCTGGCAGGGGCCGAGTACGGCACCGGCAGCAGCCGGGACTGGGCCGCCAAGGGTACCGCGATGCTGGGAATCCGGGCGGTTCTGGCGCAGAGCTTCGAACGCATTCACCGCAGCAATCTCGTCGGCATGGGAATTCTGCCGCTGCAATTCGTCGGCGGCGCCACGTGGCAATCTCTGGGACTGCAAGGCGACGAAACCTTTCATATCCCGCTATCGGCGGACGAAGTCCGCCCGCGCTGCGAAATCACGGTGGAGGCCGTGTCCGAGGAGCGGGGAGTGAAGCGGTTTTCCGTCCAGGTCCGCATCGATACGCCGGTGGAAGTTGAATATTACCGCCACGGCGGCATCCTGCCGATGGTCATCCGCAAGCTGCTCGAGTAACGGCCGGCGGAAGCAATTGACGCCTAAGAGGCGTCGTCCGCCGTGCTGCGTGAAGGGGCGGTCGGGCGGGGTGGAACCGTATTTCGCGAAAAGTGGGGGGCACGCCTCGCCGGTTCGCCGCGGTCCACTCGCAAGCCGGGCGTCAGTTGTCGCAAACCGGATTCGGTTACTGTAACCACGAAATCGCAAGCATCCCTCAGCCGCTTCAGCATTGCCGCGGCGGCGGAGGACTGCAAGGCTCCCGGGTGCAGCTCATAGACCAGCGCGCCTATCAGCGATTCCCCCAAAGTTTCCGTGATGCACAGCAGGCCGACGCGGTCGGGACGCCATTCCGGCGGCCAATCAGGGCTTTTCAACCACGTGCAGACGAAATCGCGGCAGATCGCCGGGCGCGTGGGGTAAACCGAGCAGCCACACGCTCCCAGCAAGGGACACGGTCGGCCTTCCGTTTTGGGACCGGCCGCGACGACACCGGCCGGTATCGACAGGCGAACGCAGCAAGCAGTGCATCGGCCGCACGCGCGGGGCGAATCGTGGCGATCCTCGCCGCCGGCCGAGAGTTCCCCCCCCCGATCCCTCTCGATGGAGCGCGCCTCGTTCCGGGGATGGTCATTCGACGAAGGTGCGGAGTGAGCGGCCGTCATAACCTTTGCAGGCTCCTCAACCGGTGCGTTCGATTTTAAGACCCCGACTGGTTGGGGCGGGCCGGCGCGTCGGCATCGCCGGTCATACGCAGAGCCGTATGCGATGATGATCCATCATCCTCATCGTATGGTGGAGGGCCGAAACTTGGGCACAAGCCGCAATCCCGGCGTTTTCCTTTGCGCCGGCGCGGAAGCAAGACCGAAAGATTCCGATTGGAAAAAATTTGCCAACGCCGAAACATAAGCTAGCTTTCATATTGAGCAAACAGCTTTTCGCGTCTGTCTCGTCCTGGTCGGTTCGCCTGTCTCGTCTGCTTGAGGGAGCCTGATATGTCAAGTCGCACCCACATGCTTGGGTCGCCCCGGCTGGGCGGCAATGGGGAGAAGGGGCGTCGCGGCGCGATCCTTGTTCTGACTGCCCTGTTTATGGTCTTTCTAATCGGGCTGCTGGCCTTCAGCGTGGACTTGGGCTACATGATGACGGTCCGCGCGGAGTTGAAACGGGCGACCGACGCGGCGGCCTTGGCGGGAGCCGGCGCTCTTATCGACGGCCCCCAAGCGGCGGAACTCCGAGCCTTCGAGTTCCTGGCTCGCAACCCCGTCGCAAGTCGCACTCTCTTGGATGGAAGTGACTGGAAGGATCGGCTGGCCGAATTGCGGGCGCAGAATCAGGATAACTTCGAGGTCCAGTTCGGCGAATGGAACACGGAGACTCGAACCTTCTCGGCGTCGGCCTTTGCCCCCTCGGCGATTCGCGTCGTGGCGAAACACAACAATGCGCCGTTCTTCTTCGGCCGCGTTTTCGGCCACGACACGTTCAACCTGGAAGCCGAGTCGATCGCCAAGTACCAGCCGCGCGATATCGTCCTGGTGCTCGATTTTTCCGCCTCCATGAACGACGACAGCGAATTGCGCCGGATCACCGAATTCGGCGAAGGCACGCGCAGCATGGTGGAAGCCAATTTGCAGCAAATCTATCAGGAGCTGGGATCGCCGCAATTCGGGTCGCTTCAGTTCGTTCCGGAATACTACGTACAGACGGGTAGAGCGCCGACGACCGGTTGCGAACCGCAGATCGTCGTGACCTTCCGCGGAAGCGACGTCTATGTGACCTCGACGAAGGATCTCTCCAACGTAGTCCTGCAATTCTCGGACGGTACGAAACAGAAATTCGACGGATTGAAAGGCAAGACCGGCACATTCAAAGGGACCGGCGGCAATGCCAACAAGCGCATCGATCGCTGCTGGGTCAAATCCGGCTGCAACGAAAGCGGCGAAGGTTCCGGTTACGGCGAACGATTCGAGGACACGCCCGCCAACATCAAGGCCCATTTCGGCCTGACGAACGTACCCTACCCGTATCCATCCGGTAGCTGGGACGACTATATCTCCTACGTAAAAAGCAGCAGTTACGTAAAAAACGCGGGCTATCGGAAGAAGTACGGTTTCCTCACCTTGATCAACTATTGGCTGGAGCAGAAACCGCGATATCAAGATACCCCCGACCTCTGGATGGTCAGTGAGCAGCCGGTGCAGCAGCTCAAAGAGGCCACGCGGATGTTCTTCGAGTACATCCAAGAGGTGCCCACGAACGACCGCATCTCGCTGGTCATATACAATTCTCCGAATCAAACGGCATTGGTGGAACACCACCTGTCCGACAATTTCTCCGGCGTGCTCGAAACCGTGCGTCAACGCCAAGCCGGGCATTACGATCACTACACGAACATCGGGGCGGGAGTGCAGCATGGAATCGACGAGCTGCTTGCCAATGGTCGCCAAGGGGCATTCAAGATGATCGTGCTGATGACGGACGGCGTGGCAAACCGCCCGAACAATACCTCGGAAGCGAGGGCCTTTGCCCTTCAGCAAGCCCAGCGTGCCGCGGAAAACCGGCTGCCGATCTTCACGATCGGTTTGGGGATGGAAGCGGATACCAATTTGCTCGTCCAAATGGCCGAAATGACGAAAGGGAAATACTTCATCGTCAACGGCGGTGAGTACATCGTGGATTACCAAGCGGACTTGGTGCAAAAGTTCCGGGAGATCGCGGACCATCGGCCCCTCGTACTCGTGAAGTAGCTCGGCGGCTTCGGTGAGATTTTGCGAGATGATGCCATCCTTCGGTCATACTTCCGGGGTGCGGTGAAACGATCTCGGAAGGGCTCGGGGTTGCCTTGGCGACAGGCGCGGACCTCCGTTGAATCCGGCTGCGGCGGCCGGCATTCGGCGGAGGTTTTCCGCTTTCTTGAACGCACATATCCTGTCGCCCATCAGTCGGGAGACTCGCCCCACTCTTCGCCCCCATGCTGCGCGGGGTCGCGCAATCCGGATTCGACTACGACTCGGTATTCCCGTCCGCCGCGTCGATAACCCTTCGGCCATTGATCGCCGAGGTGGCATGCGGAATGGATGTCGCTTTATAATCGGAAACATTGCGCGGCCGGGGAAGGTCGCGCCGAGAACGCTTCATGTTGCCATGAACTGGGAAAAGACGGCTATGAAAACGGCGAGTCGATCGTTATGGAATGGTTCACTCCAATCACCGGTACTCTTGATTACGTCGGCGCTGATCGCCTCGGTGGCGGTCATGCCCAAGTTCGGGTTCTCGGAGGATTCCGCGTCAGAGTCGGGCACGATCCGCGCCGCAGCCCGGATCCCGTTCTCCGTCGCCCTTGCCGATTCCGAAATCTCGGGCGTAAGGGAAGTGCTGGCCGCCGAAGACGGATGTCCCTGGGGGCTTGCGGAAGTGCTTCCCGGTCCGGACGCCGAAGGGCGACCCCTGCCTTTCGGCCGCCTCATTTTGCTTCCCCGACAGGTTGCCGGTGAGGAGCCGACCGCGCCCGCCGATTCTGCGGAATCAGCCGCCGGCGAAGAAACGACGGTGCTGCGTCTCGGCAAACCGATCAGCCGACCGGCGCACGCGACGTTCGAGTGGCATGAGACGTCGGACACCACCCTGCAACTGGCCGAGGAGAATCGTCCCGTCTTGGCGTACAACTTCGGGGTGATTACCCGTGATGACGTGCCGGAAAACGATCCGCGGCGAAGCCGTTCCTGCTACGTCCACCCCTTGCACGGCCTGGACGGCGAGGTCTTGACGGACGATTTCCCGAAAGACCATTACCATCACCACGGTGTCTTCTGGACCTGGCCGCACGTGGTCATTGATGGGCAAGAGTACAGTCTTTGGGAGGACAAAGGCTCCCTCCGCCAGCGCTTCGTCCGTTGGCTATGCCGCGAAGAAGGTGCAACCGCGGCGGTGCTGGGGGTCGAGAATGGTTGGTTCCTGGGCGACACCCAGGTGCTTACGGAACGCGTGTGGTGGACCGTCTATCGCTCGGGCGATTCTCGCCACATCGACGTGGACCTGTTTTTCACTCCCCTCGATCGGGACGTGACCCTGTGGGGAGCCGAAGGCAAGAGCTACGGCGGCTTGACGGTACGTTTTCGTCCCCTGCCCGGAGAGCGGCCCAGGATCACGGTTGCCGACGGCCTGACCGCCGATGACTTGTACGAGACGCCGCTGACGTGGGCGGATTTTAGTTCCCGATTCGGGGAAGGGGAGGCTTGGAGTGGGGCGGCAATCTTCATCTCGCCGAGCCATCCCGATTATCCGCCGACTTGGTTGACCCGGCACTACGGCCCGTTGTGCGTGGGTTGGCCGGGGATCCGTTCCCAGACGCTTGCCGCCGGGAAATCGGTCCACCTGCCGTACAGGCTGTGGATTCACCGGGATTGCCCATCGGCGGAAAATATTGAAACCGTGTATCGCGCCTATTGCAAGGTTTCCACGACGGCAGCGGCGGCGGAGTGAAAACGGGCGCAACTCCCGCTGCAATGTCTTTAGGAAGGAAGGGCCGCGTGAAAAGCTTTGAACATGTCCGCGCATCAGTCTTTGGCCGACAAACAGTCCTGATAATCGGCTGTCTTTTGGTCGTGGTTGCGGCTGCTCCCTTCGTGCGCGCGGAAACGGGCCTGAGGCCGCTTCCGTATAACCACCCCGGTTTGATCGTGGATCTGGGAGTGGGCCTTTGGGCGTGGCCGATTCCGTACGACGTCAATCAAGACGGCAATCCGGATCTGATCGTCTCGTGTCCCGATAAGCCTTCGAACGGGTTGTGGTATTTCGAAAACTCCGGAGCCGCGGCGGAGAACGGGTTGCCGATATTCCGTAAGGCGGAATATCGCGGTCCGACACAGCCTTACGTCATGCCCAGTTATGTGAACGGCGGACTTCGTGTGCTCACGCCCGGCAAGGTTTATCCCGACTTCCTCAACAGCGGCCTGGCCTCGCCGGTCCCGTTGCCGATTTCCGGCGGATTCTATCGTCCGGTTGGGAACCAACCCAAGGGGCCGAAGGTGCGGCACAACCAATGGCGACTGGTCGACTACGACGGCGACGGGGATCAGGACGTCGCGGTCGCGATTGAGGATTGGAGCGATTACGGGTGGGATGACGCCTGGGATTCTCAAGGACGTTGGAAGAACGGACCGCTTCACGGGTTCGTTTTTATCTTTCGCAATTTGGGGAGCGACACGCAACCGAGGTTCGATGATCCGGAACAGCTTCTCGCCGGAGATCGGCCGCTCGACGTGTTCGGTTGCCCATCTTCCAACTTCGCGGATTTCGACGGCGACGGGGACCTGGACCTGCTTTGCGGGGAGTTTCTAGACGGCTTGACCTACTTCGAGAACCGAGGGATGCGAGGCGAGCCGAAGTATGCGGCGGGTCGGCGATTGACGTACCCCGACGGCGAGCCGCTTCGACTCGACCTGCAAATGATCGTCCCCATTGCGTACGATTGGGACGGCGACGGCGATCAAGACCTCATCGTCGGCGAAGAAGACGGCCGAGTTTGCCTGCTGGAAAACCTGGGTGGATCGGACGGCAAACGAGCGCCGCAATTCGCCTTGCCGCGCTATTTTTCACAGGAAGCCGACTGTTTGAAATGTGGTGCCCTGGCGACGCCGGCGGTCTTCGACTGGGATGGCGACGGCGATCAAGATATCCTCTCTGGGAACACGGCCGGCTATGTCGAGTTCTTCGAAAATCTGAGCGGTCCGGGCATCGAAACGCCGAAGTGGGCCAAGCCGGTACGCCTGGAGGCGGGCGGGCAAGTCTTTCGCGTCACGGCCGGCCCCAACGGATCGGTGCAAGGACCGGCGGAGGCCAAATGGGGTTACACCGTGCTTTCAGTCGCCGATTGGGACGGAGACGGCTTGCCGGATTTGGTGGTCAATTCCATCTGGGGCAAGGTGGTGTGGTTGAAAAACGTGGGCACGCGGACTAGGCCCGAATTGGCGCCGCCGCAACCCGTGACAGTCGCCTGGGAAGGCCCGCCGCCGAAGCCAGCCTGGGTATGGTGGACGCCGCAACCCGGCGAATTGGTCACGCAATGGCGGACCACGCCGGTCGCCGTCGATTGGACGGGCGACGGCCTGACCGATCTGGTGATGTTGGACGCGGAAGGGTATCTCGTCCTTTATCAACGAACGCAGCGCGACGGCCGGCAGGTGCTTCTGCCGCCGCGACGGGTCTTTTTCGGGACCAATATCCAGGCGACGGACTCGCAGCATCGCGTGCTGCAAGCCGGGCCGGGACTCCTGCGATTGAATGCGGGGATCGCGGGAGGCTCCGGAAGACGGAAGCTTTGGGTGGCGGACTGGGACGGAGATGGCAAGCTCGACCTGCTCGTCAATTCCACCAGCGCCAATTGGCTGCGTCAAGTTCGCAACGATGCGGAGGGGTGGTTCTTCGAAGACATGGGACCCTTGGTTAGCGACGACATCAAAGGCCACACCACCAGTCCCTGCGTGGCCGATTTCAACGCCGACGGTATTCCCGACCTCCTTGTGGGAGCTGAGGACGGACGGTTCTATTACCATCGCAATCCCCGATCCTCCGGCGAGTCGCAATGAAAGGCAGGCATTCCTAGGAGGGCGGCGGTGCGCTTCGGCCGTTCGCGAGCCGCTCAGGTCGGCGTGCCTGAAACCGCGGTGAAATGCCGTATCGCGGCAGTCCGGCCCAAGTGCCACGGGCAAGAGTGAAGCGAGGCGATATGGACGCCCATTTCTACCTTTTGGACTGGGGTGTGTTGGCGGTCTATTTCGCGGCCATGGCGGCACTGGGTTTTGTGCTGCGAGGGAAGGCGCGTTCCAGTGAGGGTTTCACGGCGGGGGATCGGTCGATGTCCGGCTTGCTGTGCGGACTCTCGATCTTCGCCACGTACTTGAGCAGCATCAGCTACCTGGCTTTGCCCGGCAAGTCGTTCGCGGCCGATTGGAATCCCTTCGTGTTTTCGTTGGCCGTGCCTATCACCACCTGGATTGCGGTGCGGTGGTTTCTGCCCTACTACCGCCGGTACGGAGAGGTCTCCGCATACGCCCTATTGGAAAAGCGTTTCGGAACGTGGGCTCGCGTCTATGCCGGGACTTTCTATCTGTTGTTCCAATTGGCCAGGATCGGAATCGTCCTTTATCTCATGGCCTTGCCGATGGCCGTGATCTTCGGCTGGGATATTCGGGCCGTGATCGTCGTGACGGGAGCGTGCGTGGTGGCGTACAGTCTGCTCGGCGGGATTCGGGCCGTGATCTGGGCGGACGCCATTCAGGCCGTCGTTCTGCTGGCCGGTGCGGTTTTCGCTTTGATTGTGATCTGGTCGCGACTGCCGCAAGGTCCGGCCGAGATGCTATCCCAGGCCGCCCGCGACGGTAAGCTTTCGTTGGGGAGCATGAATCCGCTGGTCGTTTCGCAAGCCACGTTTTGGGTCGTGTTGGCCTACGGCATCGTGGAGAATCTCAAGAACTTCGGCATCGACCAGAGCTATATCCAGCGGTATATTGCCGCCCGCAATGAGGGCGAAGCCAAAGCCGGTTTATGGCTGGGAGGACTGCTTTACCTCCCCGTCAGCGCCCTCTTCTTCATGATCGGGACTTCCCTGTTCTATCTCTATCAAGCTCGCCCCGGCGAGATCCCGGAGGTCCAACGGATCGTCGCCCGGCAGCGGTTGCTCCAGCAAGGCATCCGCCCGCCCGAAAACGGCGCGGATTCCGCTCTTCAAGCCGGCATCTATTACGAGCGCCTGCAAGCCGCTGCGGAGGGGCTTGAGCCGCGGGACATCGGAGATCGTGTCTTTCCGCACTTTATCGCCAAGCACCTGCCGCCGGGGCTGACGGGGCTATTGATCGCGGCGGTCTTCGCCGCCGCCATGAGTACCGTGTCGACGTCGCTCAATTCCTCCGCCACGCTGGTTATGACGGATTTCTACCGCCGCTTTTTCCAACCGGACGCGCCGGACCGGCGCTTGCTATTCGTGCTGAGAGCCGCCACGACGGTATGGGGAATACTCGGTGTCGCGACCGCCTTAGCGCTCGTCCGGTTGACCGAAAGCGTGCTGGACATCTGGTGGACGCTGTCCAGTATTTTGAGCGGAGGAATCGTGGGGCTGTTTTTGCTCGGCCGAATCAGCCGCCGGGCCGACAGTCGAAGCGGAGCGATTGCGGTCGCGGTAGGTTTGGCGGCTATTGCTTGGATGGTCCTATCCGCGAGCGATGCGTGGCCCCTGGCGTGGAGCCGTTTCCGCAGCCCCTTTCACGCCTTTCTCGTCACCGTGCTGGGAACGGCCGCGATTTTGGGCGTGGGCATGCCGGCCACGCTTCTGCTATCCGCGAGAACTCGCCCCGGCGGCGCTTCGGACGCCGACTGATCGCTTGCGGCGCGGCAGGGACGCCCGAATAGTTCGAGCCGCGACCGAGGATTGGGAGGATGCGCCGACCGTAGGGATTCGCGGCTTAGGGAAGCTTCTTCCGCAATGCAAAGCTGACGAGATGCCAGCCGGTGCCGTCGTCGATCAACAAGATGCCTTGCGGCGCGAAATATTTCGCCAGGACGTCGAAGGGCGGTAGCTCGTGTTTTTCCAGGGCCTCTAAGAAGGCCTTGGCCGGCGGGTTGAACTCCGCGGATCTCCGCAGAGCTTGCCGTCCCTCTTCGCTGCGGGCGCTTTCGTAGAGGGCACGTAATCCTTCTTCCGGTCGGCCGTAGGCCATCATGGCGACCTCGTTCGATCCGGCGAGCTGCCGCACCTTTCCCAGCGTCAATTTGAACTCCAGCGTTTCGCGCAAGGATTGGTTCGGGTTGTCCAGCGTCGTAAACATTTCCCCCAGCAAGGTCGCGCTGTCGGCTACTACGACGCAATCCTCCAGGACTGCCAAGCATGGGTTCGCAAAACGGGCTTGCGGCGGAAGGGCTTCGGGGCGGCGGCGGATGATTTCGTAATACTCGCGCGTGCCCAAGCTCTTAAGCTGCATGCGGTCGCCGAGCTTTTCCTGAACTTTCTCCAAGAGAACGGACGCGGCCGCCGTGTCGGAAACGTGGAAGATCAAGCCCGACGCCACACTGTTGATGCGAACCGGTTGCTCGAGCCAAGTGACGAGGCTGACACGACCGGCGGTCAACGGCAACACTTCTTCCGTCAGACTCAAACCCAAATTGCGCTCGATCCGTTGGACCACAGCGCGCTGAAAGGCTCCTTGACCGCGAAAGCCGTCGAAGAGCTTTTCCACGCGAGAAAGGGTGGTCGGCAGGTCCATGTAAAGGGTCGCATAGCGGATTACGGAACCGGGCACGAAGACTTCGGGAATCGCATCTCCCTTTTTCAGGGCCGGGACGTCCAGCACTCCCGTTCGAGGATTGTCGAGGAACGCGTGGAATTCGGAAATCGAATCCCAGGCCGCCACGTCGGCGCTCATTGCCAATCCAAGGGAGTTCAGGCCGTCCAGTCCCAGGACGGGTAGAACGGCCAGAGCGAATCCCACCGAAGGTTGTTCGACGGCGATGCCCTCCATCAACTGAATGGGATCGGCGAACACCACGAAATGCAGCGTTCCTTGAGAGGCCAGGCGGCATTCGCGCATCAACCGCTGGAATTTTGGATTATCGGCCAGGACTTCGTCCGAGGATTCGCCTCCGATCCGCTCGGCCAAGGCCTTCACCACCGCGGGATTGTTTCCCGCGAAGAGCGTGGATTCGGAAACGAAAAAGCAAATGCGCTCGTCGGTGTCCTCGGCGGCATCGGCATCCTTGATTTGGGTGATGTCCAATCCCGCCACGGACTCGCGTGTGACGTCGGCCCCGTCGCTGGTGGCGGCTTGTTGCGCGCGGTCCAAGAGCTTGCGCAGGTCCTCCACGTTCGCGCCGGACTCCAACATCAAAAGGAACGAAGGGGACTTTGTGGAGCTTGCCACAATGGCGAAAGATAGTTCCCCTTGCGGGATCGCCAGCATCGTGGGAATGGATAGGCCCACCTGTTCCTCGAGTTCGGCTGCCGATTGCAGGAGTCCGCTCCAAAAGTCGCTCAGGAAGGGAGTCAGTTGGGGATCTTGCAACATGCGTCCGGCCGAGGAATCGAGGAAAGCCTTCTTGAGGGCCGGTACGCTGGGGATCGAGACGAAAATCACGCTGTCCTTGGGAAAGACCTTGGCGGCGCGTGGGAGCTGGGCGCTCGGAGTTTCCGCCGCCGAGCCTCCGCTCGCCGGGATGGCCGCGAAGGTCACGATGACGACGAGGAACGCGGCGAGGATTCGACGGCAATACATGGTGGTTTTCCTTTCGATACGATCCCGGAAAAATCGACCGCCGAGGGGAGCGAGCACATGCTGGATAGTATTCGATCCGGCCGGTCGTCTCTTTTCGGCGCAGGGCCGCATTTACCGCCCTTGCCGTGTCGGTGCGGGCTTTGGAAGCCGATCTCCGTTCCGCGCGGACGGTCGGCGCACGCCGCCCATCTCGTGATAGCATACACCTTTGGACCGGCCTCGGTTACTGTTCCGTGATTTTTCGAGCACACGCGAAATGATTGGCACGCCCCGCCGGTCGCCATCTGGTGCTTTGGGCGGCGGTCCGGCCGTGTCGTTCGCCAAACCCTGTGGCGATAGGCATGTTTCCAAACTACAACATCTTCGCGGGTGGGTTTTTCGCCACCTGGCGTGAACGGCATGATCGTCTGAAACACCGGCGGATCGGCGTCCCCAACAGGCCCCAGCGATGGTCTTGTTTGACGGAATCGGGCCGACCGTTCCGCTGCGGATCGGTTGGAAATGCCTTTGTGAACGGAGTTTCTGAAAAGATAATAGGGATGTAGCATCCTTCCGGCGCTGCGGGCGTGGGGGCCCATGCACTTTTGGGAATGATATTTGCACGGAAACTTCCTGTGCCCGAAGTGCGTCTAAACTCAAGCACCATCGCGCTGCCGTCAACCTCGAGGAAGCACATTGCCGATGTCTCGCATTTCTCAGACGATCCGAAGCGTTCCGGGTTCCCGGCGAACCGTGCTCAAGGGATCGCGCCGGCGGCGATTTCGGCGGGCGGTCATGGAGGTGCTGGAACCGCGGTTGTTGCTGAGCGGCAATCAGCCTCCGACGCTGGCCGAGATCCCCAACGTCGTTGTGTACGGCGGCGCGCCGCTGCACCTGGCGCTCGACGGCTTCGATCCCGACGGAGATGCCTTGACGTTCGAGGTCAGCGTGTCGGATGCCGGCCTGGTAACGCCCGTCGTTTCTCAAGCCAATCCCAGCCTCCGCTTAAGCGTCGCCGATTACGGCGACATGGTGTTCCAGCTCTTCGAAGATTTGGTTCCCAACACCGCTTCGCGGATCATCGAACTGGCTCAGGAGGGATTCTACGACGGGCTGTTGTTTCATCGTGTGATCAACAATTTCGTCATCCAGACCGGCGACCCCACGGCGACGGGTAGCGGCGGCAGCGGAACGAAGTTCGACGATGAATTTCATCCCTTGTTGCAGCACACCGGCGGCGGCATCTTGGCCATGGCCAAGAGCATCGACGACTCCAACGATTCGCAGTTCTACATTACCGCGGGAGCGACGCGACACCTGGATTTCAATCACACCATTTTCGGGTTTTTGACCGAGGGTGAGGCGGTCCGCCATGCGATAGAACAGGTGCCGGTCGACGCTTCGAACAAACCCACGACGGCCGTTCGGATCACCCAGGCCGCCGTCTTTCAGGACCAGGAAAACGCCGTCTTAAGGCTCATCGCGCCGGACGGCGCGACCGGCCAAACTCAGGTGACGGTAACGGTCCGCGACGGCAACGGCGGCGAGTTCGCCCGGACGTTCACCGTGACCGTTCTGCCGGATACGGTGGACAACTACCCGTTTCTCTTGCCGATCAATCCGATCGTGGTATCGTCCGGAGGATCGGCCACGTTCCAGATCCCCGCCCAAGATGTGGACGGCGGCGCGATCTATTATGCCGCCTCCGCCGCGGGCAATTCCTCGCCGCTTACGGTGAACGTGGACTCCGCGACGGGAGTGGTCACCGTCACCGCCGCAGCCGCGTCCTACGGCGTCGCGGCAATTTATGTCGATGTGCGGGCCGTGAACCCCAGCGGGTACTTTTCCGGACGAGACGTCTGGGATTCGCAGATGGTACCAGTCTATATTCTCCCGCCCGCCCCACAATCGGTGTTCCTGTCGGCGGGCACGGATAGCGGCCTCAGCAACAGCGACGGGATCACGAATCGCGACAACGGCCCCGATGCCGGCCTGCGATTCCACGTCTTGGGCGTCGTCCCCGGCGCGGACGTCACGTTGGTGATTGACGGGCAAGAGGCCGCCCAAGCGACCGCCGCCTTCTCGGATATCACGCTCGAAGTCCCGCAGTCGTTCGGTACGCTCAGCGAGGGAACGCATACGGTCACGGTCCGGCAAACCCTCACGGATATCCCCGTCCAAGTCGGAAACTTTCACTCCACGACGACGCTGAACGGTCCGGCCGGCTCCGCCTACACCTTCACGATCGACAAGACACCGCCCTTGGTGACTTCCTCGCCTCCCAGCGCGGTGGCCGTGGGGCAGAATCTGAGCTACGACGTACAGACCGCCGAGGAGGCGGTCAACGGCGTCCGGTACTCGGTCGCCGGTGGACCGGCGGGACTGACCGTCCATGCGCAGACGGGCATGGTGAACTGGTCGCCCGCGGCGGGGCAGGTCGGCACACAGACGATCACCATCCGGGCTACGGATTTGGCGGGCAACTTCGTCGATCACACGTTCGCAGTCCAAGTGCGGACGCCGCCCCAAATCACGGGCATACCCGCCTTGACTATCCCTATCAACGAGGGAGAGACCCTGGCGCTGGCACTCGGCACGAACGGCGATCCGGCCTATGGTCCCTACCATTTTGCCTTGGTGTCCGGGCCGTCGGGTATGACCGTCGATGAGACCACGGGACAACTCACCTGGACCACGGGCGAATCCACGGGCCCGGCGACTTATGCCGTGACGGTGGAGGTTCGCGACTCTCAGGGAGCCGCCGGGCGGAGCAGCTTTGAGATTCTTGTAGCCGAGGTCAACACGCCGCCCGTGTTGAATCCTGTGGCCGACCGAACCATTCAGGAAGGTGAGTCGTTGGACCTGGTGCTGAGCGCGAGCGATGCCGACTTGCCCGCCAATCCCCTCCGCTATCGCCTCGTGGGAGAGATTCCCGCGGGCATGACCCTCGATCCTGTGACGGGCGCGCTTCATTGGACACCCGATGAAACCTACGGCGGCCGGACGGTGACGGTGGAAATCGAGGTTCGTGATCGAGAATCCTTGACCGACCCCGCCGTATTGACGGATCGCCTTACTTTCCAAATTCACGTGGAGGAAGTCGATCTGCCGCCGGTTTGGCAATCCCTGCCGACGCTGACCGTGTTTCCCGGCGAGACGTTGCGGTTCCGGTTGTCCGCCCAGGATCCCGACATACCCGGCTTTTCGGTGCGATACTCCGCCGAGTCGCCTTTGCCGGACGGTGCCGTGCTGGATGCGGAGACGGGGTTGTTTGAATGGCCGATTCCCGACGTCTTTTCCGAGGACTTCCCCTCCGTTCTTCGATTTCGCGCGACGGAGGATAGCCCGGGCGGCCTATACGCCACGTTGGATGTCCGTCTGATCTTCATCGATCCGCGGGCGGCGGTGGCACCTGGTAGCGCCGCTCGGGAGGCCGATTTCAGCAGATTGCCCGGTCCCGGGGGAAAGGCATTCGGCGACGCGGCCGAGTTGGGATCCGTCGTACCGGCGCGCGAGTTCCGACCGGTCGTTGGAGCCGTAGGAGCGAGCGGATTGACGCCGACGCGGTATCTCTTGTTCACGGGCCCCGGCAGCGGAGGGACGGTGTCACCACAACCCGAAGCGGTCCCTGCCGGTTCCGGTGAGCAGAAAACGGGCTCCTCCGACCGGCCGGCTGAAACTCCGAGAGCGACCGTCCCTGCCGCTCAGCCCGCTCCCCGGCGGGATGGACGCGTCCGGCCGACCACTTTTGATAACGCCGATCCCACCGACCGCGACGAAGTCCTGGCCGCCCTCGCTGTGGACGAATTGCTGGCCCGGTCATCGGCCGAGGAGGAAGATTGGAACCTTTGGGTCGCTGCTTCGTTGCCGGCGGAACATACGGATGTCGCGGCCGAGACGGCGGCTTCGCCGGAAGCAGTGGGATTAGGCGATGCCACGGGACGATAGCCCTCGGGCGAAGCGGCCTACGGCTTGACGCAAACCGATCAAAAGCGTGAGGGCGACCCACAGACTGTTGAAAACGGGCCCCCAGTCGGTGTACAGGGATCGGAGAGGCGAGCCGCCGACTTCGGCGACAAGCGGTCCGGCGGCGCGACGCGGACCTTGTTGTACGATTCGCCCGGCGGGATCGATGACCGCCGAAAACCCCGTGTTGGCTGCGATCAGAAAAGGCTTGCGGTTCTCCAGGCCGCGGAAGACGCCGCAGACCAAATGCATGTCCAGCTCACTGGATCCCCAAAACCAGCCGTCATTGGTGAGATTGACCAAGACGTCGGGCTCTTGACTGCGGGCCTTCAATTGCCGCACCTGGTTTCCGACGGCCTGAGGCACGGCGCTCTCGAAACAGATGTTCGGGCTGAAGCGAATGCCCTTGATTTCGAAGACGGCGGCCGCTTGCCCCGGCGTGGTGCTGCGGCTCAAGGGCGTAAATCCTTGGAGCCACGGTATGCGATCGGCGAAGGGAACGTATTCCCCGAACATAACCAAGTGCATCTTGTCGAATCGCCCGGCGTAGCGGTAGCGGAATCCGGCCGCCGTCGCACCGAGTGATGGGGAGATAGCGGTTTCGTCGCCGTTTTCGTGCACCGCCTTGGTTGCCGGCTCTTTCACAATGAAAACGGCCGAATTGTAGAACCTCCGGCCCGTCTTGCCGAAGAACTGGGTCTCTGCGCCCAGGATCAGGGCGGTCCGCAAGTCGGCCGCCAATTGTTCCATGGCGCGTCGACTTTCTCGGACGGCCGCCGGCAACGCGGCGCGAAATTCGGCCTCGCTCATACCGCCCAACTCCTCGGGAGGCGGCAAGGCCGGTTCAGGCTCGCTCTCGTAGAGAAGGCCGCCGTACACCGTTTCCGGCCAAATCATGACGTCAATGTCGCGGTGGGACCGCACGACCTCGTGGGAAAGGCTGAGATAGTGGCGATGGATGCGCTCCATCTTTTCTCGCCCGTCCTCGAGGCGGATGTCTTCCGAGCCTTGGATAAGGGCGACTTTGACGGTGGCTCCCGTCGGCCACGTGCCGAGCATGTGCAGGCGGTACTGCCCATACATTAGGGTCGCCGTCAGCAACACGATCCCGCTTGCCGGCCGGACTACGGCGCGCCATCCTTTTTCGCGCAAGTTTCGGGGTGATGCCGGATCCCCGACTGGGCCGGGGATGAGCCGGTTTCGGCGGAGAAATACGTCGAGGCGGCTCCACGGCAAGGTCCCGTAAAGGCAAGCCGAAAGGGTGACGATCAGGCCGCCCACGCCGTAGTCGCCGAACAGGTCCGCGCATTGGATGAACGGGATCCAGCGGCACTGAGTGTGGGCGAGGTTGGCCATGCCGAAGCCGGTCAGCAAGTTGCCGCGGCAGACCTCCAGCCCCGTCCAAACCAGGGCGGCCGCTATCGGCAAAGGTAGCTTCCAACGGCGTATGGCGATTCGGGTGATCGCAATGAAAAGCGGCACATAGACGGCCAAGTACGCGGACAGCGCGACCCAACCGAAAGCGGTGGCCCAGTGCGGGAGCCGGAGCCAGTGCAGGGCGGCCAGCCATAACAACAGCCCCGCGGCATACACGGCGGCATAGTCGCGTCGGCCGAAGGAACGCGACGCTTCGATCAGGCCGAACCAGGGCCAAAGGGCGATCCAGGCGAGGAGGGACCATTGCAAGGGCGGATGAGCCGCCCACAGCAAGGCGGCACCCAGTCCGGCCAAGGCGACCGTCATTCGGGCGGTGTGCCGAACGTCGGCGTCGAGTGCAGGCGATCTGGGTTCCACGCTGGAGCGGCCGGCGTTCGCCCTCGCGGGACGCGGAACCGTGAAGGATTTCGCCGATGGTTTTGCCGGTCGCATCGAAATCAGCTAAGCGTGGGCATACTCGTTGGGATTGGTGAGCGTCTCCAGACCTCCCTGTCGGCGTCGGGGTGCGGCACGGGGTCAGCCGACCTCGAGGAATTGCCGCAAAATCTCGGTGCCACAGTCCGTGAGGAAGCTCTCCGGGTGGAACTGTAGCCCGAAGATCGGCCATCTGCGGTGCCGAATGGCCATGATTTCGCGATCGCCGTTGGGGAGATTCGACCAGGCGGAAACGATGAATTCGTCGCTGAGCGTCTCCGGGGCGATGACCAGGCTGTGATACCGAGTCGCCGTGAAGGGATTCTCCAATCCCACGAACGGGACTTGTCCGTCGTGATGGATTTGATCCGTCTTCCCGTGCATCAGTCGTGGGGCGCGGACGATCTTGGCTCCGAAAGCTTGCCCGATGGATTGATGTCCCAGGCACACGCCCAGGATGGGAATGCGGCCGCTGAATCGTCGAATGCACTCCACGGAGATCCCGGCTTCGCTGGGAGTGCACGGCCCGGGCGAAACGATCAAACGCTCCGGACGCACGGCCTCGACCTCGTCCACGCTCACGGCGTCGTTCCGGTACACGGTCATGGGCAGGGAGGCGTCGATCTCGCCCAGCCGTTGGACCAGGTTATACGTAAAGGAGTCGTAATTGTCGATGATTACAATCATTGCGCGAGGCTTTGGCTTGCAGAGGCTTCGGCATTTGGGTTTGCCGTTTTTCTATTTCGCGAAGGTGATTCTCAAGCTTTGATGATACGCGAGGACGCCGAGCCCTACGAGAGGCCCGCGAATGCCGCGGCCAGGCCCGCGGATTCCCACACCTCCGGTAGCGGGGCCGTTGCGTGAATCGGCTCGAACGTCATCGGCTGCAAATACGAGAGGGAGCGGGCGTGAAGCGCGATCGGCCGGAGTCGCGGGTCCGCAATGTCGTCATCGAGGCCCCTTGTGCTGCCGTAGGTAAAGTCGCCCAGGACGGGGTGACCGCGCGAGCCGAGCTGCAAGCGAATCTGGTGCATGCGGCCCGTCTCCAGTTCGATCTCCAAGGCATCCCAACATGCCGTCCGGTCGAGGACTCGGTAGTGCAGGATTGCCGGTCGCGCATCGGGATGATCGGGCGAAACGATTTCGGCGCGCGGTTCGTCGGGCACCTTCCGCACAAAGTCTCGCAGCACGCCGTGGCTGGGTTGGATACGGCCCTCCACGCATGCCCAGTATATTTTGCGAATCATTCGCCCTTGGAATTGTTCGGTGATGCGTCGCGTGGCTCGGGCATGGCGCGTAAACAGGATGGCTCCCGTCACAGGGCGGTCCAAGCGGTGAGGAACGCCCAGGTAAACCGTCCCGCCGCCGCCCTTTTTCGCGGAAAGGTAGGCTCGAACCTCCTTGTCCAGGGCCGGAACGTGGGGCGGACCTTGGGTGAGGATTCCGGCGGGCTTGTTGACCGCCAGGCAGGCGTCACACTCGTGCAAAATCTCGATGGTCAACGACGGCATCACTTGGCGTGCCGAAAGCTTAGCGCTCGTCCAGGGACGATTCACTCGGTCAGGGAATCCCGGGCCGGAGCCAAACGAGGATCGTCCAGGTCCAGCCGATAGAGCATCTGGTTGTAATCATACCGCGGCGTGGCGGGCGCGTGATCGGCGAACTGCCGCGTGTAGGTCGCCTCGAAGAATAACGACGGCGCGCCTTCCGGCGTCCATTCCGGATGGATTGCCGGATTGTAAAACGTGTAATTATCGTGAGTTACTATCTTGACGGCCCTGCTCCACGGTCCGGTCGGGCGGTTCGCTTCGGCGTACCACAATTCGCCGAAGACGGAAGGATTGCCGAACCGCTCCATGAATATCGCGACCCAACGTTTGCGCCAAGGGTGCCACGCGACGGCGCCGCTGTGGGGCACGACTTTGTTTTGGTGATCCGCGTCCCAGAGAAACGCAGGCGGCTCCAGCGTTTCCCATTGACTCGGGTCCTGCCACGCTTCGAATGCGGCCGGGCAGCGCAGGGTGGGAAATGGATCACCGAATAATACCCAGTCGTGACCGGCGTCGTCCGTCCAGAAAACGGCGTGGCCTTTCGGCAAGGGCGGGGTCGGCCGCGAATCGTCCGCGGTTTGCTCCCAAAGGATCCGTGCCGGCTCGAATTGCCCCCGGTCGTCGTCCCATACGGCAAGTCCCCAGAGGTAGGCGTCCAGCGGGGGGCGTATCTTGGCATAGGTGCATCCCATGCGCTCCCGGCCGTCACGGTCGCGGAGGCTTACGAGGGCGGTAATCCAGGTCGGCCCTTCGCCCGGCATGGGAGCTACACCCCGCGGTCGCCCGGCGGCGTCGCAAAAAACCTCGTACTGCACAGAAATCGGCGGTTTGTCCACGTTCCGAGGCCTCAATTCCGTGGTTGCTCCGGTGGTGTGGAAGATGCCCAAGGGGTAATGAGGTAGGGTAGTATCGCCCCAGAACCAATAGAGCTTGCCTCGGTAAACCGCGTTCTGTACGCTGTCGCAGCCGAGGATGCCGGTTTCCTGATCGTCGGCAGCCAGCCCCAAACGCCGACTTTCCGCCAGGCGTCCGGCGCCGGTCAATCTACCGAGACGTCGGGCGGCCAGGGTGCGATGTACGACGACGCGCAGCGCTTCGTTGGGGCGGGGCGTCAGCCTCACGCCGCGATAGCCGAAACCGTCGGCCGGTACTTCGTAGCCGTGGCCGATCACGTCGAACCAGACCTCGCGGTTCATCAGTTCGGGCAGGTCGAAGGCAATGATCCCCGCGTTATCCGTCACCAAGCGGACCTGATGCACGGTTCGCAATTCCACCAGAGGGACCGGCCAACCCTCTTCGTCCGTGACTTCGATTCGGCACAGTTCCTCGCCCTGGGCGGCGCCGCACGCGGCGAGGAGAAAGAAACCGGCAAAGAGGCAGGCCAATGCCGGAGGTATTGGGGGCGATCGCATGGTTGTGGTAAACTCCTTTTGGCTCGAAGCGGTCCAAAGATTTTTCCATATCTTGGGCGGGGCGGCTGGCTGCCGGCGGTCGGCTCGACGCGTTGTAAGCCGCCGCCGAGTTGCCTCCAAAACCCGTCGCTGATTTGGCCACGAACCCCGAGCCGTTGCCCGGCTTCGACGGGGTCGCTATTTCGACGGACTGTGCCGCAATCGCGCCCAACCGGGGGCTTCATCAATGGCGGTTTCGATGCGGCTGAGCATTTGGGAAAACTCGCGGCCCATTAATCCGCCGTAGCGGGCCTGCAAATTCGCGGCCGTAATTCCCTCGGGAAAAGGAGCAAGTCGCGGCACGAAATCCGTGACCGCGAAATCGCGTTCCACGTCTTCGAGGGTAACGAGGCTCCGTTTCAAGGCATCGGCCAGTCGGATGCCCGCGTAATCGGCGCCCAAATCCGCGAAGCTGAAGCCGGATTGCCCTTGGCTGTCTCGCCATTCCTTCATCAATCCTAGGCTTTTCGCCGGCCCGGTCCCCGTCAATTCGACCAAGGCCATGGACACGGCGAAATGCTGTGCCCAATCTTCGCGGCCTTGAATCGTAAGGCGTCCCAACAAGGCAATACGTCGGGCACGCTCCGTCGGAGTTTCCACGCCGCGCCAAACGACCCCCACCACGGGCTGATCGAGCAGCAGATCGGTGGAATCCGTCAGCACGCCTACGGCGATCAGGAATCCGGCGACGGCGTTCGGTCGGGAGTGTTCCGGAAGTCGCCTAGCGCTGACAGCCGCGCGACGTACCAACCACTCGAAGCGAGCATCGGAATCGTTTCCGCCGGGAATTACGGACGATGGCGGACCTGGGCCGCCTCGCTCGGTCGAAGCGGCTGCCAAGTCGGCCATGACTCCGCGAACGATGGCGCGGGCGGCTTCCACTGCCGGAGGGGATGCCTGCGGGGCATGCCCTTCGGCGAAGCCGTCAGGCCGAGCGGCATCCGGCGGGGGAAGGTTCCCCTGCGGCGAAAGCGAAGCGGTCAGATCGTCCTCATGCGAGATCAGGGCTAAGGCCTGCCGCGCGGTGGCGTCCGTTTGGGGAAGAGATGCCGCGAAACGATAGGCCGCTTGCAAGGCGGTTATGGTTTCGCGGGAAAACTCCGCAACACCGCGCCTGCCTTGCAGCAGCTCTTCCGCCGTGCAGTTCAAAATCAAGGCGTTGATGGGATCGAAACCCACCCGGAATCGCTTGCCCCGCACCAGTTCGGGACGCGTCTTGGGGAACATGACGGATTGGTCGGAGGGGACGTGCACGGCCCCGAGGTAGTGACCTAGCTCGTGGATGAGAACGTCCAAATGATCCGCCTCACCCGCCTGGATGCCCGTGTCGCTGATCAAGAGATGTTCGGCCAGGATTCCATGCGAGACCCCGAGGTGACCGGTGGTCGGCTCAGCCCCGAATTGGCTCGAGTACCCGATCGCCAAAATCGCTTCACGCGGCTTCACTTTCGCCGCGAAGTCATCCAAACCCTGGCCGAGGTCCTTAAGAGAGTTGTCACTTTGCCAAGTTCCCGTCTCTCGAATCTGAAATTCGATTCCGCAGGTCGCGCGAAAGACTTCGTTGGCCGCCTCCAGACGCCGTTGCAGTCGGGTTACCCAGAGCTGTCGCGAGGCCGTCTGTTCCTCATCGACGTAAATAGCCACGGGAATGGTATGAAGGACCGAGCCGCGCGATGACCAATCGAGGACGCCCCACGCCCAGAAGCCCGGGAAGGCGGTGAATCCCGCGCCGTCAAGAAGGGGCATGAACTCGTCGTCGGCGGGGGCCGGATCGCGGCTTCGCCAACTGGAAAGACTCGCGAACGGGTCCGCGGGAGCGACAGGATCGGAAACCCAAATCAAATCGAATGCGAGAAGTTCGCGGCCATTTTTTACGGCATTCCCGGGCGACGCCCAATGGATTGTCGGTATGGCGGTTTTGTCGGTGGGCTTCTGGAACCGCAAGACCATCATGCGATTGGGTGCCAACGTCACCGGTAGCCCGTCGCTGGCTCCTTGAGGCCCGTCGGAGGTGAAAACAAAGGTCTGGAGGTGCGGCGTTAAGTTGGCGACGACGACGCGAGAGTGGGTGGATTCCGTCTTCGCCCCTGATTCGGCGAAAACCACTCTTGGAATCCCCGTCGAAACGACTGCGGCGAGGCAGATCGCGGCGAGTTGCAAGCCTACGATTGTCTTACCGCAATCCAACTTGGAGCGGGAACGCGGGACCGTCATACGCGCACCCCGGGGAGTCGATTCGCAGTAGAAACCATCGACCGGAACATCTCTCGGCGGATGCTACCGCCGCCATCACTGTACGGCGGGGCATCGCCGGTTGATGTCCAATACCAGTTTAGCGAACGATCCTGTTGGCGTCTTTAGAGGATGCCGAGGGCAACGGAAAAACGGTGGGAGATGGAAACCGGCGGGAATTGCCGTGTGAATGCTTAGAACGAAGAAAGAGCGCGCCAAAACCCTCCGCCCGCTTTTCGGGAGAAAGCGGAACACGAAAAGCCGCTTTGTTTTCGACGCTTCGTTAAACCGGGCGGTCCGGTCGGTTCCGGACGCAGGGCGGTCAACGGGCCATCAGCAGGCGGGCGCGTCGTGCACGCCGCTCGGCACGCAGCCGGGCGCGACGACGAATTTCACTCGGCTTTTCGTAATACTCACGACGCCGCATTTCTCGCTTGATTCCCGCCCGTTCGACTAGCTTTCGAAACCGCCGTACCGCTTCCTGAATCGACTCACTCTCGCGCAAGATCAGTTTGACCACCCGGCATTCTCCTTTCTGAGAAACGAATCACAGAGACAAACATCCTTCGACCGCGGAACTTCCTTGCCTGTTGGTTGGTAGCCTGACAGGCCCCGTGAAGCACGCGGGCGACACCCAAGATCGATCAATTCCGCTTTATCGTACCCCCTCACCGGGCAACTGTCTAGCGGTTCGGCGAGAGGGAAAACGTCTTATTGCCTGTTGCAATTCGCCCCAAGGAGCGGAAAGTGCGTCCCGATACCGCTTTGCATCAGAGCATCGGTCGCACCGGCAATCGGAACGTGATCGCGTTCAATCCGACAGGCAGGCTCGCCGTGGCTGTTATTTCGCGTGCAGGCAGCGACATCCACAACAATAGAGGGGGTGTATATCCTACGAAATGAGGTAAGCGGTCGGTCGGCTTGAGTCCTCCCGTGAGGTGGCTGCTGATGATAACGAGGAAGGATGCGTGATCTGGGATGGATGTATCCGCGATTCCAACGTCAACCATCGCTCTGATCTGTTGCGAACGACTCATAAGCGTCATCCGCGTCATGGACGAAATCATCCCATCGTTCGGAAAAACCCGCAAGTTCGGAGCACTTTGTCACGATAAGAAAAGTAGCTTGATTTTCCAGCGCACGCAGCAGGCGAGGATTGACCGTCCCGACGCGAGCTTGCAGACGCGTCGTGCCGGAGTGAGCGCGAGATGCCGACAAAGACGGGGAGCCATTCGGGGTGACCATCGAGGAGCGATATATGGCACGCAAGACCGGTCTACGTGTAGGTTTCGGCTTGGTTTCCGGGCTGCTGTTGCTCGGAGCGGCCGGCTGTGGGACGGCCGTCAGTCCGATGGACTGGGGCATCCTGAACTATCCCATTCCGGTTTCGCCCTATTTTTCCGATCGGTTGGAAGACCGGGCTTGGGAAGAGGAACGGTATAAGAGAATGCCGATTCTTCCTCCGCTGGTGGAGGGCGTGCCGCACACGGCGTTGGATGAGCCGTCCGACGATGAGATCATGCGGACATTGGAAAAGGCGCGGCCGTCCGAAGGCGGGCTGCCTTTTCTGCACGAGGTTCAGCGCAACAACGTTCGCATCGTGAAGGAGCTGATCACGGACTCGGTCGATCCGCCGCGGGTATATCCGCTGGTCGGACCCGCCCAATTGCACCACGTCCACTGGAAGTGCACCGTCTATTTCACCGAACAGATTTGGGTGAGCTGGCCGATTCCGCACATGATTCGCAACGAGGACGCCGTGGAAGTCGTGTACATCGACCACGATCACTTGCACATGGTGGGTAACGTGGACGGCGGGGCAGGCGCTACTTCGAATTACTGATCACCGCCGAGCATCGTCGCCCGGTCGCAAATCGAAAATGCCGGCAGCGGGTCTCGATCTCGGATCGGGGCCCGCTTTTGCGTCCGGAAGCGGGGCCGACCGGGGCTGCGGCAGGGGAACCGGGAGCGGCCTGCATAGAGATGGTGGGCGAGATGGTGGGCAGCGGTCTTGGGATCGGCGATCGGGCCGCAAAACGGCGGCGCCCGATGGAAGGAACCGATTGCATTCGAGGAGGCCGTTTCGCGGTGGGCAAAAGGCAGGTCGCGATTGAGAAGGGTTGGGCAAAGAAAATCAATGGCGTAACCTTTGTCGGCGTCGCATTTCTTTGTCTTGGCGAGCCTTAGAGATTTGATACGATAAGGGGAGAATGCCATTCGTCGCGCTCTTGCCGAGGTCCGGCGAGCGACGGCGGACCGTGGGAATCTTGCTTCAGCAGGGATCGGGTGACAACGTGTTGGATCGCCTCAGCCAGTTGGTAACACGGCGCTGGTACCTGGTCTTCGTCGCGTGGGCGATTCTTTTCGCGATTTTGCGTTTGTCGGCCCCGAACTGGGACGACGTCGCGCGAGACGGCGATTTCGCCTATCTTCCCGATTCGGCGGCCAGCGTGCAGGGCGAGAAGCTGCGAACGGCGGCGTTCGGCGAGGTGAATTCCAAGAGCGAAGTCGTGTTCGTGTTGGCACGCCGCGACGGTCCGTTGACGAAAGAGGATTTGGCGTTCGCCGATCGAGTGGTCGCAACGTATCAGCCGGCGGAGGATAGCGACTCCCCCATCGTAAACGTCGTCAGCCATCGCACGGAAGTGATCGGCAAGAAGCTGCTCAGCCCGGCGAACGAGCACGGCCAAGCCCTTTTGATCATCGCCCAGATGAAGGGCGAGATCATGGCCGTGGAAAACATGAAGCCGCTGGCGGAGATTTACGAGAAATTCCAAGCCTTGCGGAATGCGCCGGACCGACCGGCGGGGCTGGAATTGGGGGTGACCGGCTCCGGGGCCGTCGGCACGGAAATGCTGTTTGCGGCGGAAGAGAGCATCCGCAACACGGAATATGCCACGATCGCCCTGATTATCGCGATCTTGCTGCTGGTTTATCGCGCTCCGTTGCTGGCCGCGGTGCCGTTGATCGCCATCGCCGTGGCCGTTTTCACGGCTTTTGACGCCTTGGCGATTTTGGCCGGCATCAGTTACTCGACCAACGCCTTTGAGTTCGCGGTCTTCAAGACCACCAAGATCTTTGTGGTGGTCGTGCTGTTTGGTAGCGGTACCGATTACTGCTTGTTTCTGATCGCGCGATACAAAGAGGAACTCAGCAAAGGGCTGTCCACGACCGCGGCCGCCGGGAAGGCCCTCTATCAAGTCAGCAGCGCCCTTTTGGCGTCAGCCCTGACGACGATTCTCGGGTTGGGGATGATGATTTTCTCCGACTTCGGGAAATTCCGCAACGGAGGTCCGGCGATCGCCGTGGCCTTGGTGGTGGCTCTCATGGCCTGCCTGACCTTGGCTCCGGCCATCTTGGCGCTGTTAGGGCGGAAGGTGTTTTGGCCGTTCAAGATTGACTTGGGAGGCGACGAACAGAGCGACGACATCCGCTTGGGTCGCGGCAGGACCGGCGGGCGCTTTCAGGGGTTTTGGAACGGAATCGGCCTCGCGGTGACCACTCGGCCGGGCCTGATTTTCGTCGCCTCCGTGCTGGTGATGGCTCCTTTCGTTTGGTACGCCCAAAACGTCCCGTTGACCTACGACTTGTTGAGCGAATTGGGGTCGGATCGCCTCTGCGTTCAGGGAACCAATCTGTTACGCGAATATTTTCCCGCCGGCGAAACGGGGCCCGTGACCATCTTGGTCTACCACCGAAACGCCGATTTCAACGAGGGGCCGGACCGTTACGATCGCCTGCCGCGGTTGGTCAAAGCCCTGTACGACATGGAGTATACCGACGAGAAGGGAGCGACGATCCGACCGATCCAAAGCGTCCGCAGCTTGGTGGATCCCTTAGGAGAAAAAAGCGGGAGAGCGGGTATTTTCGGCGGCTTACGGCGGGGCGTCATCAGCAGTCGCGCCAAGGCCATCTACGTGTCGCAGGAAGGAGAGTATCGGGGCAAGGTCGCGCGATTGGACGTCGTCTTTCCGTATGATCCCTTTTCCGTCGAGAGCATTCACCTGCTGGATCACATGGAAGAATACCTCGCCACGATGGCGAAAGACCCGGACTCGCCGTGGTATCAAGCGGAGTTCTACTTTACGGGCACGCCGCCGGGGATTCGCGATCTTCGCGCCGTCACCTTGAGCGATCAGAAGTTGATCCAGCAACTCGTGCCGATCGCAGTGCTTTTCGTCTTGATTGCCATCTTGCGACGGCCCTTGATCAGCGTCTTCCTGGTGGTCTCCGTCGTTTGGGGTTATTTCGTCACGCTGGGTATCACGCACCTCTTGTTTGCGTGGCTTTACCAGGGTTCGTACCACGGATTGGACTGGAAGCTGCCCACCTTCCTGTTCGTGATCCTAGTGGCAGTGGGGGAAGACTACAACATTTACCTCGTGACGCGGGTGTTGGAAGAGCAGAAGAAGCTGGGATTCATGGAGGGGTTGAAGTCCGCCTTGCGAAAGACCGGCGGGATTATCACAAGTTGCGGGCTGATTATGGCCGGGACCTTCATCGCCATGATCACGGGCTCCCTGCGGACCATGCACCAACTGGGATTCGCTTTGGCGCTGGGCGTCATCCTGGATACTTTCGTCATCCGCACCGTCTTGGTTCCTTCCTTCCTCGTCCTTTGGGGCCGGATGTGGGGAATCACGGATCGCGGGCCTCAGGCCGTTCCTCCGCCCGTCGGGCCCAATCGCAGCCGGCGAACCCAATCGCCGTTGACGGCGGGCAGGTGTTCCTAGCCGGGTTGCCTTCCGAATTGCGGAAGTCGAGCCTCGTCTGCGGCAACCGGGTGCAGCCGCCGCCCTTGCGCCGACCGAAGGCTAGCGGCCTCGCGCGGCGGGGTATGACGGCGAATCCAGGATTTGGTTTTCCCCCAACGGCCCGCGGCATGCCTGGGCAGGGGCGGGGATGAAGCATATCCTGAAGCTATGACCCCACCGCCGCAATTTCTTTTCGCAACGTGTCAAATCGGAGCCGAAAGCGCGTTGAAAGCCGAGATCGCCCGAGCGCACCCGGAGCTTCGGTCGGCTTTTGCCAGGCCCGGTTTCGTTACCTTCAAGTTTGTCGGCGACGCCGCGGCCGGGCCGGGGTTTCGGCTGCGGTCCACGTTTGCCAGAGCTTGGGGATTTACCGCCGGCAAGGTGGACGCCGCCGCATTGGGACGCCCTGCGGCATGCCGCCGCGTGTGGGAGTTGATCGAAACGGTACCGGTAACCAAGTTGCATGTTTGGCCGAGGGCGGGGGCCTTGCCGGGCACCGATGACTGTGATCTCCCGTGGCCGGAAGAAGTGACGGATTTGCGCAACGCCTTGCTTGAGGCGATTTCTCCTGCGGGGAGGAACGCAAACGCGAATGCTTTGCACGGCGAAACGGACACGGCTTCCCCCGGTGAATGGGTCGCGGATTGTGTACTGGTGGAACCGGAGTTATGGTGGGTGGGCTACCATCGGGTGGAAACGTTCCACGAGGCCTTTCCGGGGGGAAGGCCGCTTTTGCGTTTGCCTGCTCATGCCGTTTCGCGGGCCTGGCTGAAAATGGAAGAGGCCCTGCAATGGTCGCGCCTGCCTTGTCCGCCGGGAGCGGTTTGGGCCGAACTGGGTAGCGCGCCGGGGGGAGCGGCACAGGCTTTGCTCGAACGGGGTTTTCGCGTTCTGGGAGTGGATCCTGCCGAAATGCACCCCGATGTACTGGCCCACCCCAACTTCATGCATCTCCGGCAACGGACGAATCAGGCCTCGCGAAAAGAATTCCGAAAGGTGCGCTGGCTCGCCGCCGACTTGAACGTGGCTCCCAATTACACGTTGCGCGCTGTGGAATCGCTCGTGAAGCACGCCCAGGTCAAAATCAAGGGAATGCTGTTGACGCTCAAGTTGGTCGATTGGACGCTGGCGGATCGACTTCCCGAGTACTTGGCGCGGGTTCGATCGTGGGGATACAATCCCGTGCAGGCGCGTCAGTTGTGGCACAACCGGCAAGAATTGTGTATTGCGGCTGTTCGAGTCCGCGGAGTGCGAGGCGGCGCAGCATCGTCGCCGGTTGCTTCGGTATAATCCGTCGATCCGGATGAACCGGAAGCATCGCCACAACAGTAGATTTGCGCCTCGTCGCTTTCCGAAGTAAACCAGGACTACCCTCCGGGTCCATTCTCGCACAGCTCGCCGCTGGGTCACCCCTCATGGTGCGCGCGGTGCATTGCCGTTGGGAAACCCGGCGAACCACCCGGTGTTACGGTCTACTTGCGGATACGGATGTCCCCCGCCGCTTGCACTTGAGGAGCGATTCCCCATGGGTAAGTTACGTCGTGCGTCGATTGCGGCACTGCTCGGGTCAACGATTGCCTTGACGGGTTGGGTGCCCGGGACGATCACCAAATCCTTGATGGGTGGGGATTATGGCGCGGCTCGGTGGACGGGCGATGGGGCGATCCAGCTCTATCCCAGCACCCGTACGGAATTCATTCCGGATGCCCTTCACAGTGATTACATTCCGCCACGGCCGGTGCTTGACGATCGCCTGCATGGCGAACTTGGGATACTGGGGAGCGGTACCGATTCCTCGCATTCGCCCGTCGCGCGACACTTGACCGCGGTACGGGGTACGGCCGCAAACGCGCTTGAGCCGGGCACGCCATCCGAGGGATCTGCAGAAGGCTCCCTGGGATCGGCAGGGAAAAAAGTGGATGCTCAAAACGAATCGGAGCCGGAGTTGCCGCTTCCCAGCCCCGGCGAAATGGAATCGCACTCGGAGGTGGAAAAGGCGGCGCAACCTCCCGCTGCCGAGGTTGACAAGGAAGCCGAAAAAAGCCGGCCGACCGACTCGGCACAAACGGAAAAATCCGACGAAGAGCCGGCGGAATCCGATTCGTTCGGAAATCCCTTGGCGGCCGGAATCGTGCGACTGCTTCGCCCCGAGGTGGAGCAACAGCTGGCCGGTCGCGGCGTGAACCGGCAATTCGATCAATGGAGGGCCTATGCGGCCTCTCGGCTGAACGCCACGGCAGGGCCGTACGGCGGGTCCGAAATCAACGGTCTGGCCAGGCTTTCGTGGTTCGATCAGTTGCCCCGCGATCCGCTGCGAGGCCCCGCCGAGGCCGAGGAGTTTACACGCAAGCTGCATGCCGGGTTCCGGCTTGCCACGGCCGACGGCATCCGCCAAGGGCTGCGGGTTGCTCGACCTCGCGTGGATGTTTCGGCGAACCCGTTGGACGAGGGCTGGGACTCGCCGTCCAACGGGCAAGAGGCCCTTGAGATGGTCAAAGGGATTCTCCGCCGCGCTAGTGCGGATATGGCCCGAGCCGTCAAACCGTTGGAACAGGCCGAGTTGAGCGAGCTTTCGCGCAATTCGTATTCCATTCTTACCACCGGCACGTCCGTCGGACATACCATCAACAATCGCGGAAGCGGCGTGCGGCTCTGCCGATTGATGGGCAAGATGGACCGCGCGGCGCTGTTCGATTTGGCCGAGACCTTGGCTCAAGCCGCGGATCCCTCTTTGCTTTCCGTTTTGTCCGATTACCCGGCGGACGGGGCTTCGCCCGGATCGTATCCGGGGGTGGAGGGATCGGTCGCGGCCGTCCTAGAAACCGAGGTCGGGGCGATCGTCGTGGGCGGAAAAGGTAACAATGTCTACCGCCTCGATGAGATGAACAAGGTCGCTGCGGTTATGGATTTGGGCGGAAACGACATTTACGTGGAAGGATCGGTCAACGTCTCGCGGCCGATTTTGATCGTCATCGACTTGGGAGGGAACGATCGCTACCAAGGGACGCAGCCCGGCATCCAGGGGGGGGCCGTGGTGGGCGGCAGCATCCTAGTCGATGTCGGCGGCGACGATGTCTATTCGGCTCGGGATATCGCGCAAGGCAGCGCCCTGGTCGGTGTGGGGATGTTGGTTGACCTGGCGGGAAACGATCGATACGTCGGATTCCGCCGTGTGCAGGGGCAGGCTTTGGGCGGAGTGGGCCTGTTAATCGATCGGGAAGGCAAGGACGATTATCGTGCCGCCTTATGGGGGCAGGGATTTGCAGGGCCGTGGGGATTTGCCGCCCTCGAAGACGTGGCGGGAGACGATCATTATTACATCGGCGGAAACTTTTACGACTCTTACCCGGAAACGCCCGGTTATGATGCTTGGGGGCAAGGCGTCGGCGCGGGAATCCGCGGGGTTGCCAATGGCGGAATCGGTGTCTTTCTGGAAGGCGCCGGCGACGATGAATACGAATTCGACTACTTCGCCCAAGGAGGCGGCTATTGGCTGGGCATGGGCTTCGCTCGCGACTTCGCCGGAAACGATCAACGCTTGGGGGCCACCCGGAACGCCTACAACGGCTCCACGCGGACCCAGCAGAGGTTTCAGCGATTCGGCAACGGCTGGGCCTGCCACTACGCCGTGGGATTTCTGATCGACGATTGGGGCGACGACAGCTACGACGGCACCATCATGGGTACCGGTTTCGGTTGGGATTTGTCGGCCGGTTTCCTCATGGAGCTCGACGGGAACGACCAGTACTTGGCCACGGTGGGCGGCGTTCAGGGGCAGGGTGCTCAGGCTTCGCTCGGCGTTCTTTACGACTTCGCCGGCGAGGACGTTTATAAAGGGACGAGCCAAGGCTACGCCTCGGGCAGCATTACCTATCATCCCTATTCCACGTGCGGCGGCAATTTCAGCTTCGTCGTGGATTACGGGGGGACGGACCAATACGGTTCCCGCGCACAGAACAATGCCGTCAGTCGCCGTGGCTCGTCCGGCGGCTTCATTGTCGACCGCCCGAAGAAGGAAGAGCTTGAAGCGATGCAAGCGTCGACGGAGAAGGCGTCCCGCGGCGACCATTCGGCTTCGCAGTGACCGGTGCCGACGCCCGCGAACGCGTCAGGCGCTGAAATATTCCGGCTCGTGCCCGGGCTTCCACTTGATGTTGCAGCCCAAGCTGGGCTTTTGATCCGTGGGAATGGGCTTCCCGGCAAGCACCGCATCCACGGCGGCCGTCAAGTCCTTGCCGGTGACCGGCAAACCGTTGCTCGGCCGGCTATCGTCCAATTGCCCGCGATAGACCAGCTTGCGATCGGCATCGAAGAGAAAGAAATCCGGCGTACAGGCCGCCCGATAGGCCTTGGCCACTTCCTGCGTCTCGTCGTAGAGATACGGGAAGGAATAACCCCGCGCGGCGACCTCTTCCCGCATTTTCTCCGGCGAATCTTCGGGGTAAGCCGTCACGTCGTTGGAATTGATTCCCACCACGGCCACGCCCCGATCCATGTATTCCTTCGTGATGCGAGCCAATTGTTCCGCGATGTGTTTGACGTAAGGACAGTGATTGCACAGGAAAATCACAAGCAGGGCCTTTGCGCCGTCGAAGTCGGCCAAGCGGACGATCTTGCCGTTGGTGTCCGGCAGGGCGAAATCCGGTGCCTTCGTGCCCAACGGAAGCATGGTGCTGGCGGTACGAACCATCGCGATAACTCCTTTCCGAAAGTTGCGCGCGGTGAATTCTTCTTCAAGTCAGACCGAGGCGGCGCGGGCCTGATGGGACCCGCGATCCGGATGCCACGTAGCGGCGGTGTTTGCCATCCCGAGTTTGGATCAATTCTAGAAATCACGTTCGTGCGAGAGAAGTGCGCTACTCCCTAAGCCGCCGCCGTGCAATAGTTTCTCGCTCGGCGATTGGGTCGAATGGCCGAGAACCAGGCGGAATTGCGCATCCTTGGGAGATGTCCGCATCGACGTTGCTACGGCGTACCGGACGTTCGCTTGTTAAGCGGGGACGGAAACGCCGGGCTTGAAGTTCCAGGACGGTTTTGCTGGAACAAGATGTGTCAAGAATGGACACTCCGTCAGTCGATACTATAGGCGACGAGGATTTCGCTTGATCCCGTTGACGGGACGGGTTTCAAGCCAGGTAGCAACGTTTGCCGCTTTACCATCATTACGCCCAACGTGCCCAGGGGGGAAGCAGCCCGGCTCGCGAAATAGCGTGTCGGGCTGCTCTTTTAGCGGCCGGTTAGGCCTGTCGCTCTAGACGGCCACCACGTTGTCGCAGACCGCCACTCCCGGCATGGAGTCGATGAAATCTGGGCCGAAGGCCCGCGCCGGTGTCGTGAAGCCGAACGGCAAAGACTCCGTCAAGACGCGCTCCACGGAAGCTAAAGCCGTCAAGACCGTGAGCGCGTAACCGTCGGGAGTCACGATCGCGGCGGAGGCGACGTCTCCCGCTTCGTTTTTCACCTCTCCCCAAAACTCGCTTCGGGAACCGTTAATCAGCTCATTTTCGGCGCCAGCTTTCGGTTCGGGAAGCGTGCCCGCGTGCGGCCGACTCAAGAGATTGCGGAGGGCGGTTTCGACCATGGGGTTGGAGGGCATGACTTTGCCGAGCGACAGCAAGGGCGCCGCCCAACGCATTACCCGCAACGTCTTGGGCGGCATGGCCAAATAGACTTCGATGTTGGGGATCCCGGTCGTGTACCAGGCGGTGGCGACGTCGCCCCAAGGGATGGTAACCGCAGTGCGCGGTCCTTCGGGAAAGGGAATCTCGCGGATGCGGTAAGTGAGCGGCACTCGTTTCAGTTTGCCGTCGCGGCGAATCATGCCGCCCTTGGGCAGGATTTCCCACACGGTCCGGGCCGTTCCGGTGCTCACCATTCCGATGCCTGTGAAGGCCAAAACCAGATGCGTGGGTTGCGCAATCCGACTCGCGAGCTTGGCCGCCAGGCAATCGCTCGGGACGACGTCGAAACCGACGCCCGGCAACAAAGTCACCCTTCGCTCTTTCGCCCTGGCGTCCAAGGAAGCGGCATGCTCGAAGACGTCGATCTCTCCGGTGATATCCAAGTAGTGGGTGTGCGTTTCGAGACAGGCCTCCATCATGGGGCGTGCCGTTCGCGAGAAGGGGCCGGCGCAATGCAGAACCAACCGTAGGCCGGCCACCGCGGCGGCTAGATCGTCCGGCGCGTCCAGCGAGAAAATGCGGTAGGGGCAGTTCAGCGACTCGGCTAAGTCGACCACGGCGTCGCGATTGCGCCCCGCCAGGATGGGACGATGTCCCCGGGCTGCAGCTTCCTCGGCAATACGGCGTCCGGTGAAGCCGTTAGCCCCATAGATCATCCAGCGCGGATCCTCACTCATTTAGTGTTTTCTCTCCCTGGTTGCGATTCCAAAGCTGCCGTTGGAAACCTAAGCGATGATGTCGCGCCTTCTTTGAAGATAATCCCACACGACGTAGCGGTCGAGGTCCTTGCCGGCCGTGAAAAAGACGCGGCCCTGGGCGGACTCCGCCAGACGGTAGGCAAACCGTACGTCTTCTCGGGTCTGACTCCAGCCTGCTAGGAGGAAAATATTGATGGTAATCCCGGCCCGGCGGCAGAGTAAACCTTCTCGCAGCGTCGCTTCCTCCGTGCGCTCATGCGGGGGGTAGAGCAGATACAAGTAACGCCCTTCGAAGTGGGCGGTAGGCAGTCCGTCCGTGATCAGAATCACCTGGCGATTCGGCGTGTCTTGAACTTCCAACAACTGCCGGGCCAATTGCAATCCGCGCTGGATATTCGTGAAGTGCCAGGGCACGTCCATTTCCGTAATACGCGGGTCGCCCATATCCGCTCGCAGGCGAATGACGGGATCGTATACCGTCACTGACTTGGGCATCAGTTGCGAGATCTCGGCTGGAGGAACGCGGCGGGCGAAGCTGTAAATCTCGACGAAGTCGAGGTAGTCCCCCGGGTATTCCTTGCGGATCAAACCCTCCAGCGCCAAGGCCATCCTTTTGACATCGACGTACAGCCCCCCGTAACGCATGGAGCCGCTCATGTCCATCAAAACGGCGGTAGCGCACTTGGGGTTATTGCGCGTGCGATGGATCAGGATATCATCCTGCCGCAATGCGACGGGAACTCGCGGGCCGCCGCGGATCAAGGCGTTCACAAAGGTACCGGCGATGTCCATGTGGGAGGGAGAATCGCCGAACTCGAAGGGTCGGGTTTGCGGCAGTTCGACGTTGCCCTCGCCTTGGATCGGCCCTTGATGCCGCCCCGATCGCGCAGCCTGCAAACAACTGAAGATCCGCGCGAGCAAGCGATCTTGGAACAGCCGGTGGGCCTTGGGAGTGAGCTGATACCCGCCCTTTCCGCGTTCCAGTCCCTGACGTTCCGCCAATTCGCGAATCAGGTCCTGAATCTGCCGCATGAAGCCACGCAACTCGCCGACGTCCTCGTCATCCACGAAACGCCGGAGGGCCTCCAAGTCGATGACCCCGAGGCGGGCATTCTTACGAGCCTCCTCCAATTGCTCGAGCAGGCGGTCGATGGTTTCCAGGATCTCCTTGATTTCCAATGCCTGCGGCACGGACATCCGCTGCCGCCCCGTGAAAACGTACTTCGCGGCCAATTCGTCGACCAGGTACTTGTCGCCCAATCGCTGGGCCAGGCGCAGCACCTGCCGGGCGAACTCGCTCTTCTCATCGTCGCACAAATACCACAGGCGCTCGAGGTCGAAGATTTGTTCCTCGCGGAACGCCCGTTCAAACCGCTTTTGCAACGTCTCCGGGGGATGGACGCTTTGGCCCAGCTTGCGGTAGGCCTGTTCCGCCTCCGCCCGAACGCCCTCGGTTTCGTAAGTCGCTAAGATCTTGGCTTTTTTCTGCTTCAGCATTTCGATGATCGCATCGAGGGACGGCCCCAAGCCCGCGATCATCGAAGGGTCGAGCTTGACGGCCCGGGCCAGCTCCTCCTCGCTCAGTTCGCGGAGGCTGCCGAAGGCCAGCATGTGCTCCATGACCGGGGTCACCAAATCGGGCATCGGCTGAGTCGGGCTGGGGAAGCGGACGGGATTGTACTTTTGATAAACGTGAACGACCCCGCCGGGCCGACGCTCAGGAGATTTCATAGGTCACTTTTCCCCGGTACTCGGCGCGGGAGATCCGGTCCGTCACGTACAGCCCCGCCAAAACGAACTCCACGCAAGAAGCGCGGACCGCCGGATCGGCGGACACGTTGACCTCGAAGGCCTTTTCCCAAGCCGGCGGTACGCGTTTCAAACGCTCGGCATAAGCCGAAGAGGGCAGCAGATCACCGACCTCGATCTTCGTGCCTCGCCCGAAGACCTCGGCGATCTCCGCCAGCCCGTGCTCATCCACATACTCTTGAAATACGTCGCGAATCGCTTCGGCAACGATCGCATCCAGGACCTGCTTTTCGGTCATCTGGTGGCCGGCCATCAAATCCAGCTCCAATTTGCCGAGAGCGGAGGAGGAAAGATGAGCCAAGTCGCTGATTCGCGGCACGGCCGGCTTTTCTCCCAGCACGATACCGCGCCGCCTGGCCGAGGCTACCATGGTGCGATAGTTGGCGATGCTCAGCCGGGCGCTCACGCCCGACTGGTGATCCACGTATTTCGAGCGCCGCGCCGCCATGCTGATTTGCTCGATGATTTCTTTCATGAAGTAGGGGACGACCACGGGGTACTCGCCGTCCAAAGGTATGCCGGCCTCTTGCTCCGTGATCGTGACGGCGGAATGCCGATCCAGCGGATAGTGCGTGTGGATCACCGAGCCGATGCGGTCCTTGAGCTGCGGGATGACTTTGCCGCTGCGGTTGTACGTGGCGGGATTGGCCGAAAAGAGGATCAGCACGTCCAAGTCGAACCGTACGGGATAGCCGCGGATTTGTACGTCGCGCTCCTCGAGGATGTTGAAAAGGCCGACCTGGACCAGTTCATCTAATTCCGGGAGTTCATTCATGGCGAAAATGCCGCGGTGCATGCGGGGAATCAGGCCGAAGTACAACGCGTCTTCCGCCGACAGGCTCACGCCGCCCGCCAACCGCGCGGGATCGATTTCGCCGATGATGTCCGCGAATTTGGTGCCGGGGGCCAATCGCTCGGCGTAGCGACGATCTCGCGGCCACCACCCGATGGGCACCTCGTCTTCCGGCGTCTCGGCGAGAAACCGCTTTCCCTTGGCTGTAATCGGTCGATACGGATCCTCGTGGACGGGGACGTCCGGGATGTCGAGATAAGGGATCTCTTCGTCCAGAAACCGCGATAAGAGACGCATCAGCCGGCTCTTGGCTTGGCCCTTCTCGCCCAAGAACAGCATGTCGTGCCCCGCCAAGACCGCGAGGCTGATTTCCGGGATCACCGTGTCGTCGTAGCCGACAATGCCGGGGAACAGGTCTTCGCCTTGGGCCAACGCCCGGGTGAAGTTGTCCCGCAGCTCCTGCTTGACGCTTTTGGACTTCCAGCCGCTTTCTCGCAATTCCTTGAGAGTTCGCGGTTTGACCGCCGCAAAGGGCATAAGGCCGCTCCGTGTGGTGCTTATGACTCGCCGCCGATGGGGTAGGTGCGCCCCGCGTGGCGGCGTGGACTTCGGCGCCGAATCGTTCGTTTTCATTCTAGCGCGGCGAAAGACCGGGCCAAGGGTGAACCGGCCGGAAGTGCGCTGCCGACGATCGAAAAGGCAGGGCGAGTCTGAGATCGCAAGGGCGTCTCGTTCAATCCGGCACTACCGCCACCGCCCTGATCGGGGAACCGTCCAACCCGATGAAATTGAGCGGAAACCCTACGAAGATGAACTGGGACGGCAAGTCGTGCAAATTGGTCAACGCCTCGACGATGACGATCTCAGCCCCCGGGCCGAGCAGAGAACGGTGGCATTCCCTGCCCGCGATTTTGCTGGGCGTGGGCATGTCCATACCGAGGAGGGCGATGCGTTTGGCGGCAATCCATTCGGCGGCGTCCGCCGTCAGTGAAGGGAGATCGGTGAAGTATTCCGGGCTACCGAATCGGGAATACCAGCCGGTCCGCAGAATGACGCGCCCACCGGGCACGAAGGCCGCTTCGTGCGGGGCCAACATTGGCGGCGAGATGGGCGTCTTGGCGGGCAGTTCACCACCGGGCGCGAGGTCCACCAAGACGGCTGGGCCGTAAAACGCATCCAGGGGGATTTGATCCAACGTTCGGCCGCCCTCGATGAAGTGCCACGGGGCGTCCAAATGCGTGCCTTGATGGGTCCCGATCGAGATTACCGAGACATTGCATCCCCCGGCGGCAAGCGTGCGATAGGGCTGGATGCGGAGCGGGGGATCATTCGGATAGCTGGGTCCGCCATCCCTCAACGGTAGCGACAGATCCACGATTCGCGGCATATTCGGTTCCTTTCGATCACTGGGGAAAAGATTGCAGGGATGTTTGGATCACAGAGGACACTCGTGCGCCGCGGTTTGGAAGATCCACAGGTCGGAGTTCCGCCGTCGGCCTTCCGCGTCACGGCTGGTGTCGTTCCCGGCTGCTGATTATCGCGCGACGATTCGGAGCCGCGAGAGATCGAACTCGACCTGATAGCGTCGCGGGTCGGTGCCCAGGCCGAAAAACTCCGGCTTGGCCGGCGGTTCTTCCGGCGGCTTGTCGAATCGCGTGACCCCGACGACGACTTCCGCGTCCGGGCCGGGACGATTGATCGCGACGCCGGCCACGACATAACAGCGCGCCCGGGATTCCCGAAGCTCGCAAACGGCGCGTTCCAATTCTTGGGCCGCGGCCCATGCTTGACTTTGCGCGTGGAGGACGGCGAAATACAGCATCCGAAGCGATTCGGCGATGTTTGCTCGGACAAAGTCGTAGGCATCATCGGGAATCGCCGCCAAGGAATCCGCGATGTCGGCGAAAGCCGCCGTGGAGCGGTTGCCTTCGACGGCCGCCGTCAACGCACCGCAGCAGGCGGAAGGGTGCCCAAACCGCAGGAATCGGCCAAACACCGGTCCATCAACGGTGTCCATCATGCCGACGTGCGCGTTGACTTTTACGGCGTAGGTTTGGAGCGATTCCGAACCGGGTTCTTCAGGTCCCGCCAACGCAAAATGGTGCACCATGACGCGGCATGCGCCGGCCTCGTAACGGGCGCCCAAATTGACGGAGCGGAATGCGGCCTTGCGTCCTACTTTTAGCGAAGGGAGGAGCGGTTCCACGAAGTCGCGTTGAAACTCCGCCGCCGTTTCCCACTCGGCCTCGTCCGAACAAGTGATGTGGAGGGCACCGACCACCGCGGGACGGTCGCGTTCCACAGCCCGCCGCAAGGCCGTAGTCACGGTGCGTAGGTCGCTTTCTTGACCGATGAGAGCGAGCAACTGTTCCAACGATAGGGTCTCCCTCGATTGTTCGGCGTCTCCTTCGTTCTCATTCGCGAATCTTCATCAGCCGAACGAGGTCCGCCGTCGAGATGCCGTCATGTTCGATTCGATATTCGTTATTCGTTGCCGACGCGTCGCCGCCACGGATCGCCCGCTGTATTTTCGCGACGACACGGTCGCTCGGCAAGCAGCTCGGGTGGGTCTGCCGCACGAATGGCGCCGTTAAGCCCTAGCTATGCCGGCGCGGCACGTTCCGATAGAATGGGTTTGTGAAGGCGGCGGCGAAATCGCACGCCGTGAATGGCCGCCTTGCGGGGAGGACGCCCCTCGCCGGCAACCAACTTTCGGCCGGGCCGCATGCGAGCTCCGTCGGGGTCGGTTTCCGTGAATCTCGGTGGAACCGACTTCTTTCGTTTTCCATTGGGGGTGATCAACGTGCAGCTATCGGACTACAGGTTTACCACGACGCACGAATGGGTGAGGGTCGCGGAAAACAACCAGGGCGAAACCATCGCAACGGTGGGCATCACCGATCACGCGGTGCAGGCCCTCGCAGATTTGGTCTTCATCGAGTTGCCGCCGATCGGGAAGGAACTCCAGGCGGGCGAGCCCTTCGGGCAAATCGAATCCGTCAAGGCGGTCAGTGATCTTTACACGCCGGTTTCGGGAACCGTTGTCGAGACCAACGCGACGCTCGGCGAACGCTTGGAGACCTTGCCCGACGACCCGTACCAAGCCGGGTGGATGATTCGCCTGCGAGTGAGCCGGCCGGAAGAATTGGAAAAGTTGCTCGATCGTTCCGCATACGAAAAGCTATGTGCCGAGCAGGCTGAGGCGGACCATTGAGCGGAGGCCGACTTGCGGAGGTGGAGCCGCCTTCTAGACCGCCCGTTCCGGACATGCCCGCTTCGAGCATCGCTCGGCGACCTCGTCCGGCGTGCTGACGCTCGAGGGGTACCGGCGGGAGGGTGATGGGCGACCGGTTCACCCCGCTCGGTTTTGCTTCCGGGACATCTTTTCGCGTTTTCGCGCGATCGTTCGCGGGTTGTGTCAAGGCGTTATTTCAGTCGCAAGGTTGACGGTCGGCCGGCGGCCTTGTTCCGCGGCGTGGGTTTCGCAGCAAGCATAGGTAGGGTGATTCGAAATGGCATACTTGCCGCAGAGTGAAGACGATATCCAACGGATGTTGGAGGCCGTCGGGGTCGCCGCCGTCGATGACTTGTTTTCCCATATTCCGCCGGAGGTGCGATTCGGCGGACGGCTGAATCTGCCGGCCTCTTTGAGCGAAGCCGCCCTGCAACAACACATGGAAAGCTTGGCGGCACGCAATACCGGCACGGACCGGTCCGTTTCGTTCCTCGGCGGCGGCTGCTACGATCATTTCATCCCCGCCGTTGTGGATTTCGTGGCCTCGCGGAGCGAGTTTTACACATCGTACACGCCGTATCAGCCGGAAGTCAGCCAGGGAAATCTCCAGGCGCTGTTCGAGTATCAAACGCTGATTACTCAACTTTTCGGAATGGATGCATCGAATGCCGGGCTGTACGACGGGGCGACGGCAACGGCCGAGGCCGTCTTGATGGCGATCGCCGCCCAGTCCGGCAAACGCAAGGTACTGATTCCGGAGAGCCTGCATCCCGAGTACCGACAGGTGCTGCGAACATATACGGCCAACGTGGACGTTACCATATCCACGTTGGCGACTCCGCGCGGCCGGCTGGAACCGGAGACCGTCGCCAAGCAGCTCGACGCCAAAACCGCCTGCATCGTCATTCAGCAGCCCAATTTCTTCGGATGCGTGGAACCGGTCGATGCCCTGATTCGCGCCGCCCACGAAGCCGGTGCTCTGGCCGTCGTCGTCGCGGATCCGATCAGCATGGGCGTGCTGAAACGTCCCGGCGACCTAGGCGCCGACTTGGTCGCCGCGGAAGGGCAATCGCTGGGGATTCCGCAGCAGTGGGGAGGGCCGTTTCTCGGCATTTTGGCCTGCCGAGAGCCGTTCCTGCGTCGGATGCCGGGCCGCATCGCGGGTCAGACCACGGACCGCAATGGGAGACGATGTTGGGTTCTGACCCTGCAAACCCGTGAGCAACACATTCGGCGGGAAAAGGCCACGAGCAATATCTGCACCAATCAGCATTTGATGGCCGTGCGCGCGTCCGTCTATCTTGCGTTGGTCGGGCCGCACGGCCTGCGCCGGGTCGCCCATCTGTGCCTCAACAAAGCGCGCTATGCGGCAAAGGCTTGGACTGACGGTACCGGCCTGAGGTTGGCCTTCGACGCCCCGTTTTTCAAGGAATTCGTCTTGCGGGCCGAAAGCGAGACGGAAGCGGCTCGGCTTCAAGAACGGGCTTTGGAGGCCGGCTTCTTCGCCGGGACGGCCCTAGGGCAATGGTATCCCGAATTGCAGGACGCCATCCTCTTGGCGGTTACCGAACAGCGGAATCGCGAGCAAATCGACGCCTTGGCCCACTGCTTCGCGTGCGGGCGCCTACGATCGCCTGCGCCGCAGCATGCCGCCCGTTGAGGCCGCCGGCTCCGAAATCGCACCACGACGGCGGGCTGAAAGCGAGAAAGCCGAACGGAAATGAAGAATCGTTACGCGACGCAATTGTTGTTCGAACTGTCCAAGCCGGGAACGGCGGAAGAGATTTTTCCGGATTGCGACGTTCCGGAGGATCCGCCGGAGTCGTTCCTTCCGAAGGAACTTCTGGCTCCGGAGCCGCCGCCCCTGCCGGAATTGTCCGAGCCGGAGGTGATTCGGCACTTCATCAATCTTTCCCAGCGGAATATGTCGGTGGATACGCATTTCTATCCGCTGGGATCGTGCACGATGAAGTACAATCCCAAGCGGAACGATCGCGCCGCCAACTTGCCGGGCTTCGTAAATCTGCATCCTTATCAGCCCGCGGCGACCGTGCAGGGCCTGCTGGAGTGTCTGCACACCCTGGAAGGGATGTTGGCGGAAATCGCGGGCATGGATGCCGTCACGTTACAGCCCGCGGCGGGAGCTCAGGGGGAGTTGACGGCCCTGTTGATGGCGGCGGCCTACTTTCGCGATCGCCGCGAACACCGTACCAACGTCCTGATTCCGGACGCCGCGCATGGAACGAATCCCGCTAGCGCGGCGATGGCCGGCTTCCATGCCGTGGAAGTGCGAAGCGACCCGCGCGGCATGGTCGATCTGGAAGATCTGGCCGCCAAACTGGATGCCCGCACGGCCGTCTTCATGATCACCAATCCGAACACCCTGGGCCTGTTCGACGTGAATATCCGGCGCGTAGCGGATATGGTCCATGCGGCGGGCGGATTGGTGTATTTGGACGGCGCCAATATGAATGCCGTGCTGGGTATTGTGCGACCCGGCGATTGTGGCGCCGATATGATGCACTTCAATCCGCACAAGACCTTCAGCGGACCGCACGGCGGGGGAGGTCCGGGGGCCGGGCCCGTGGCGGTCAAGCGTCACTTGGCCGATTTCCTGCCCGTACCGCGAATCCTTGCCCGGCAGGGAGGCTTCGCTCTGGATTACGACCGCCCCAAGTCCATCGGCAGGATGCGCAGCTTCTACGGGAATATCGGTGTTTTGCTGCGTGCCTACGCCTACATTCGAACGCAGGGGGCGGAAGGGCTGCGGCTCGTCAGCGAGCGCGCCGTGCTCAACGCCAACTATCTGCTGCAACGAGTGCGGCACATCCTACCGGTACCTCACGGTCCCCGCTGCATGCACGAGTTCGTGGCTTCGGCGATGAAGTGGAAGGCTGCTCGCAACGTTTCGGCCATGGATGTGGCGAAACGGCTCTTAGATTACGGCTTCCACGCTCCCACCGTCTATTTTCCCTTGATTGTTCGCGATGCCCTGATGGTGGAGCCGACGGAGACGGAAACCAAGGAGACGCTGGATTCGTTTGCCGAAGCCTTGTTTCGAATCACGGAGGAACCGGAAGAGCTGCTGCACGAGGCACCGCACACGACTCCCATCAGCCGTCCGGACGAGGTCCGCGCGGCCCGCAATCCGATCCTCAAATGGACGCCCAATACCGACTCCGCTTGATTCTCGACCCGCCGCGGGACGGTCCGTGGAACATGGCCGCCGATGAGTGGTTGCTGCACGCGACGGCGGAATCGGGCAGAGGTTGTCTGCGACTCTATCGCTGGGCGCCGGCGACGCTGTCGTTGGGGTATTTCCAGGTTTGGCAGCCGGAATCATCCCGCCGGTTCGGAGAGGGGCTGCCTGTCGTCCGGCGCTTGAGCGGCGGAGGGGCTATTCTGCACCATCACGAGTGGACCTACGCTTTGACGCTACCGATCCGGCACCCTCTCGCGCAGGATCGATTGCGGTTGTACCAAACGGTTCACCGGACCTTGTTGGAGTGGATGGCGACTCTGGGGTTCTCCGCCCGAATCTTCCGAGCCGAGGATGCAGGGGGACAAGAGGCCGCCTGCGGCAGACTCGCGGGAGAATGCCTGGATACTTCGATATCGCCGGGAATCGAATCTCGGTCCGCCGCGGACGACGGTGGGGACGCACCGCGGCGGGGGAAGTGCCCTTTCTTGTGCTTTTTGCGACGCTCGCCGGGGGACATCTTGGTGCGATCGGCGGACGGCTCGATCGAGACGAAAATCGTGGGCAGCGCGCAGCGGCGGGAGCGTGGGGCCGTGCTCCAGCACGGAAGCATCTTGTTCGCTCAATCGCCCCTGACGCCGGAATTGCCGGGACTGCAAGAATTGAACGCGAACGGCGGGCCCCGGGCCGCGGCGGGGACGGACGCCCTTGACGAGGCACGGCCGTCACGGAGCTTGTCTGCGGCGGACGTGCTTCGGCATTGGGAACGCGTGTTTCCCGACCAGTGGTTGCCGAGCTTGGAGCAGGGGCTGGGTTGCAGGGCGGAGCGGGAAGATTGGTCGGAGCAGGAACTTGCCGCCGTCGAGAGATTGAAGCCGAGATACGAAGATCCGGAATGGAACCGGCGTCGTCGGGCGGCCGGACAATGAGGCAGTGCATGTCCGCAAAGCGGTCGCTTACGGATTTCCTCGGCCTCGGTAATCGTCGGAAACGGAGAGAACGTCCGATGCCATATCTTGTGATCGCGGCGGGGGTGCTGGGCTGCTTGGTCGCCGTGATGGCCGTGATCGGTTGGGGCGGGCTATATCGCTGGACGGCCGTCACTCGCGACATTCATTCGAGGATGGCGATGCAGGCGGGTCGCCAACCACCGGAGTTGTCCGCCGACGAAGGCCGGGACCGATTGCCCGCACCGGTACGGCGGTATCTGAGACGCGTGCTCGGCGATGGTGGCTGCCTGATTCGTCAAGTGCGGATGCAGCAGACGGGCACCTTCAATATGAGCGAGTCCGGCGAGAATTGGCGGCCGTTTTCCGCCGAACAATGGGTGATCGTCAACGGGCCTGCTTTCGACTGGGATGCCCGCATTCAGGCGGCGCCGTGGGTGCCCGTCCGGGTTCATGACGCCTACGTTGACGGAGAAGGGCTGATTTCGGCCGCCGTCTTCGGTCTATTCCCGGTCGTCCAAATTACGGATGGCGAAGGCACGGCACGGGGGGAATTGATGCGTTTTTTGGCCGAAACGCCCTGGTACCCTACCTTGCTGCTGCCCGGCGGCGGAGTCGATTGGCGGGAGATCGACGACCGTACGGCGGAGGCCTCTCTCACGGACGGCAGGCACACCGTGCGCATGACGTTCGGCTTCAATGCGGATGATTTGCTGTCTGAAGTGCGGGCGGAGGCACGAGATCGGCTGGTGGCAGGTCGCCGGGAAACCTCGCCTTGGCATGGGCGGTTTTGGGACTACCGGAAACACCAGGGCATTTTGGTTCCCACGGCGGGGGAAGTGGCGTGGGTGCTGCCGGACGGAGAGAAGCCTTATTGGCGGGGCCGATTGCAAACCATCCAGTTCGATTTTACCACGAGACATTGATTTTGGCGTCGGCGGGCGACCGAATTGAAGTCCGGACGGCGCCGGCCTATGTTGCAGTTCTCGTAACGCCGCGTTCTCGACGCGCGACGCTCCCGGCTTCCAACGCGAGCAAGCGACGGCAATCGCATCTCCGGGGATTTGCCGATGCGCGGCCTGATGAGCGGCTGCCCGGACCATGATGAGGGTTTTTCCATGTCGGCGGAAGGCGTGAGACGCGCACTGATTCAAAGGTTGGAGTCTTGGTACGCCGCCGGCGTCCGGGTCTGGCCGAAGCCGACGGTCGCGGAGCCGATGGATTTCGGAAAAACCGAGCGATCGAATGCGCCCGTGGAAAAGCCCGGCGGTGCCGAGAGGCTTGCGCCACCCGCGGAGTCCGCGGCAGGCCGGGCGCGCGCAAACCGGGGGGAGCCGGCGCCCGGCGGAGACGCGAGCGACGCGGCGGAAACGCCTAACGTCGTGCCGGGCCGACAGGCGACGGAGGGGCCTCGGACGCGCGAGGATCTGCTGAAGGAATTGGCCGCGCAGGTCGCCGCCTGCCAACGGTGTCCGGTCCTCGTCCAATACCGCACGCAGACGGTCTTTGGTGTGGGTAATCCCTACGCGGAGTTGGTCTTTATCGGCGAGGCCCCGGGGGCGGACGAAGATCGGCAGGGCGAGCCTTTCGTGGGTCGCGCCGGACAACTGTTGACGGACATGATCACTCGCGGCATGGGCATGCGGCGCCAGGATGTGTACATCTGCAACATCCTCCGCTGCCGCCCCCCCGACAACCGCACGCCCACAGCCGAAGAGGCGAGCCATTGCCGGCCGTGGTTGGACGCCACGCTCTCGGTGATTCAACCGCGGTACATTTGCTGCCTGGGCGCGACCGCGGCCAAGTATCTCTTGCAAACGGAGCAGCCGATCGGTCGCCTCCGCGGGAAGATTTGGGAGTACGGCTCCGCGAAGGTGGTGTGTACTTATCATCCCGCCTATTTGTTGCGGTCTCCCAACATGAAAAAGGAGGCTTGGGAGGACATCAAACTCCTGCTGCGCACGATGGGTCGCCCTATTCCCGGACGGTCGTCGTAACGTCGCAAAATCTTCTCCGCGTAAAAGTGCCCTGCGTGCTTGCGGCCGCGGCCTCTCGTCCCGATAATCATCGACGCTGAGCGGTCGACTTGCGATCGGGAAAGAACCCCTTTCTACGGTGGGGCGTTGTTCGGACTGCGGTTGCGCGCTCAATTCGAGTGTACCGAGCGGTGTCCTTTCCCGGTTCGGAGGCATTCGGGCGGCGAAAGCGGGTCAGCGATCGCGAGGGACATTTCACGGGTCGATTGACGGAAGGATTCAACTCATGCGGACGCCATGGCTGATGTTGTGTTGCTTTGTCGCCGCCTTAGCCGGCATCGGGGCGCGAGCGGCCGCGGAGGAATTCGCCCTTCCCGTTGGGACGAAGCCGGCCGCCCTGAGCTTCCCTCATTTTCCGGATGCCGCCCATGCCGTCATTTGGCGAAATTGGGGTTTGGTATCTCCCGACGATCTTGGGCGGGTATTGGAAACCTCGGGCGACGCGGTGCGGGCGGCTGCCGGGGCCATGGGTTTGCCGCCCACCGATGCGACTTCGGACCTCTTCCGACGTCGAGGCTACATCACGTTGATCCGGCGGAATTGGCACCTCTTGCCCTATGACCAGCTTCTGGAACTCCTGGACATGACGGCGGAAGAGCTGGCGTACATCTTGCGGGAGGACGATTTTCTCTATGTGAAACTCGGCAATCTCAAACCCGACTGCGACAGGGTCCGGTTGGTTCCGCCGACGGCCGAAGTTCAAGCGGCGGAAGCCCGCATGCGTGCAATTCTTACCAAGCATTTGGGTCCAAGTGCCGAGTTCCAAGAGGAACCGAGATTCGCTTTTGTGCAAGAGCTATCGCGGCCGGAAAGACCGGTTACGGAGGCTGCCCCCGAAAGGATTCGGCAGGGCTTGCGACTGATTTATTCCTACTTTGCGCCGTACGGCGATCCGCTCATGCATCCCGAGTTGGATCCCTATCCGGACGGCTTGCTACAACGGTTGGCCGACCTGGGCGTCAACGGCGTTTGGATGCACGTGGTGCTGCGAAATCTGGCCCCGGGCGGTGATGATTTTCCCGAATTCGGCGAGGGTTCCGAAACACGGCTGCGCAACCTGCAAGCACTGGCCGCAAGGGCGAAGCGCCACGGCATCGGAATTTACCTTTACATCAACGAACCGCGGGCCATGCCGCGTGCGTTTTTCGCGGACCGACCGGAAATGGCGGGCGTGAGCGAGGGAGAGTTCACGGCGATGTGCACGTCCGATCCGCGGGTGAAGGCGTGGCTGCGCAATTCCCTCACGCACGTTTTCCGCGAGGTTCCGGATTTGGCCGGCGTGTTCACGATCACCGCCTCCGAGAACCTCACGAACTGCGCCTCGCATTTCCGCCGCCAAGATTGCCCCCGCTGCGCGGCGCGGACCGATGACGAGATTCTGGCCGAAGTCAACCGCCTGATCGCGGAAGGCGTTCATGCCGGCAACCCCGAGGCGCGGGTCATCGTCTGGGATTGGGGGTGGCACGGCCATCAGGACGCATCCTCGCTGATCGCGCTCTTGCCGAAATCGGTTTGGCTGATGTCCGTCAGCGAATGGGCGCAGCCGTTCGAACGGGGCGGGATTCGTGGTACGGTTGGCGAGTACTGCATTTCGGTGCCCGGCCCGGGGCCGCGCGCGGTCCGGCACTGGGCGGAGGCTCGCCGCCACGGGTTGAAGGCGGCGGCCAAGGTCCAATTCAACATAACCTGGGAACTCTCCAGCGTGCCCTTCCTGCCGGTCCTGGATTTGGTGGCCGAGCATTGCGCCAACCTCAATCGACAAGACATCGACGGCCCTATGCTGACATGGACGTTGGGCGGCTACCCGTCTCCCAATTTGGCCGTGGCATCGCGATTTGCCGCGAACAAGGAGGCTACGGCGGAGGAAGTCTTGGACGCCGTGGCCGCGGAGCGCTACGGCCCAAGGGCGGCCCCGCAAGTCCGCCGGGCGTGGGCGGCCTTCAGCAGGGCCTTTCGGGAGTACCCTTACAGCGGCCAGGTCGTTTACAACGGCCCGCAGCACATGGGGCCGGCTAATCTGCTCCGGTTGCAGCCGAGCGGTTATCACGCCACCATGGTGGGCCTGCCTTATGACGATCTGAACGGCTGGCGAGGGCCTTACCCCGAAGAGGTTTTTGCCTCGCAATGGGATAAACTGGTGGAGGGCTGGCGGCGGGGGTTGGATGAATTCCGTGCCGCGGAGGCCTTGGCGGACCAGGACAAACGCCTCACGCTCGAGAGCGACCTGCGGGTGGCGGAGGCGGCCTTTCTCCACTTCGCCTCCGTCCGCAATCAGGTGCGGTTCGTCATGCTGAGGGACCTATGGCGGGGGGCGAATCCCGACTCGCCGGCGCGGAGGGAACTGCAAACCAAACTACGGGTCGTCGTAGAGGAGGAGCGGGCCCTGGCAAAGCGGATGTTCATCTTGGCCTCCGTCGATTCCCGGCTGGGATTTGAGGCCTCGAATCACTATTTCTACGTTCCCAACGACCTGCTGGAAAAAATCCTCAATTGCGAGGACGTTTTGGCGCAAGTGAATGCTCCATGACAAAGTGGCGCCCCGGGGCGATGTTTTGCCGATGGCAATCCCGGACGGCGACCGTGGAACCTAACAGGAGGACGAGCGATGTCGCCCAAACAGAGAATTTCGCGTCGCGACGGCCTGAAGGGGTTGGGCGTCTTGGGGACCACGGCCTTTTGCGGCGGGGTTGCGGACCCGTTGGCTGCCCGGGAATCGGCGACGGTCCCCGATCCGGATACCGCGGACACGATTTTTGAGACGGTCATGGGCACGCCGCTTATCGACACCCACGAACACTTGCCGGACGAACAAGATTGCTTGCAAGGGCCGAACGGCGGCCCGCAGGAGGATTGGACCGTCATCTTGCGCCATTACCTGGATTCGGACCTTCGCGCGGCAGGGATGACCGGGCGGGAATATGCGCGCTTTTTTCAAGACCCGCTGGAACCTGCCGCCAAATGGGAAGTGTTGGCGCCGTATTGGCCGGCGGTGAAGAACACCGGTTACGGGCAAGCGGTGAGAATCGCCGTCGAAGAGCTCTACGGGGTGTCCGATTTGTCAGCGGATACGGTGGAAACCGTCGCGGAGGCTTACCGGAAAACGCGATGCACGGGTTTTTACCGGCGCATTCTTCAGGAAAAGTCCGGCATCGAGTCGTGCCAGGTCAACACCGGAACCTACCGGGAATCGAAGCAACCGCTGCTACTTTTCCAAGACCTGAGCATCGTAGGCATGTTCAGTGGGCCGGACTGGAAGGCCTTCGGTGAACCGAGCGGCATCGAGGTTCGCTCGTTGGGCGACTGGCACCGCGTCATTGATTGGTGGTTCGACAAGTACGCGCGGTATGCCGTGGCGGTGAAGAGCCAAGATGCTTATCGCCGCAACATCGACTACCGGCCTACTCCGCCGGAGCAAGCGGAAGAACCGTTCGCGAAGCACTTGCGAGGCGATCCGCTGTCGGCCGAGGAACGCAAGACCGTCGAAGACCATCTATTCTGGTACGCCGTCGGGAAAGCCGCCGAGCACAATCTGCCGGTCAAACTGCACACCGGGTACTACGCGGGCGACAACTACATGCCTTTGTCCCGCGTGGCCCGAAACGCGGAGGCGGCTTGCGATTTGTGTCGCGCCTCTCCGGCGACCCGATTCGTGTTCATGCACATTTGCTATCCCTATTACGAGGACTTGATAGCGGTCGCCAAGCACTATACCAATGCGTATGTGGATATGTGCTGGTCGTGGATCATCAATCCCGTGGCGGCCAAGGACTTCTTGAAGAAGTTTCTGGTCACGGCCCCGGCCAACAAGATTTTCACGTTCGGGGGAGATTACTTCGTCGTGGAACCGGTATTGGGCCATGCCAGGATAGCACGGCGCGGAATCGCCTTGGCGCTGCGTGAGCTTGTGGAGGAAGGCTGGCTTTCGAAGCAGGACGCGTTGGATTTGATTCCGAGCATTATGCACGGGAATGCCCGACGGTTTTTCCGTTTGAACGAGAAGGCGGAGGCGTTGAAGTCCGCCCCCTGGATCCGGTAAGTCGAGGTTCGCGTTTTGCCCCATTTGTTTGAGGAGCCGGCACGCCATGAATTCACGCCGCCTCTTGCTTTCGGTTGCCGTCGCAACGGTCTTTGCGGCTTGGGTTATGACGGGCACGGCCGTCGCCCGGGAGTACCACGTGGCCGTGACCGGCGATGACACGTTTCCCGGCACGGTGGAGCAACCGCTGCGGACGATTTCGGCCGCCGCCGAGATAGCCCAACCCGGCGACGTGATCACGGTTCACACGGGAACCTACCGCGAGTGGATCCGGCCTCCGCGCGGGGGAACGTCGGACGAGATGCGGATCGTGTATCGGGCCGCACCCCACGAAGAGGTGTGGATTAAAGGTTCGGAGATCGTCAAAGGCTGGATTCCCGAGGGCGACGGCGTTTGGAAGGCGGTTTTGCCCAACGCATTCTTCGGCGACTACAACCCCTATGCGGACAAGATCGAGGGCGACTGGTTTTCCGATCGCGGCCGAGTCCATCACACGGGTGAGGTTTACCTTAACGGCAAGTCGCTCTTCGAAGTGACTTCCCTGGAAGCGTTGCGGCAGCCTCAGCCTCTGTCCGGGGCTGTGGACGCCGACGCCTCCACGTACCAGTGGTATGCCGAGGTCGGCGAGCAAGAGACCGTGATCTACGCCCAATTTCACGCATTCGATCCCAACCGAGAGACCGTCGAGATCAACGTCCGGCCGGCTTGTTTTTATCCGACGCGAACGGGAATCGACTACATCACGGTACGAGGATTTCGCATGAGCCAGGCGGCTACGCAATGGGCGGCGCCGACCGCGGAGCAAATCGGCCTGATCGGCACCTTTTGGAGCAAGGGCTGGATCATCGAGGACAACGTCATTAGTCACTCCAAATGCACGGCAATCACCTTGGGGAAGGATCGCGCAAGCGGCCACAATGCATGGTTGGCCGAGCCTCAGAAACCGGGGCACGTGGTATATAACGAGGTCGTCCTGCGGGCGATTGAGAACGGTTGGAACAAGGATCGCATCGGGTCGCATATAGTGCGAAACAACGTCATTCACGATTGCGAGCAGGCGGGCATCTGCGGGAGCATGGGCTGCGCCTTCAGCGAGGTCAGCGGCAACCATATCTACAATATTTGGGTCAAACGTCAATTCGGCGGGGCGGAAATCGCGGCCATCAAGTTCCACGGCGCCGTTGATACGGTGATTCGCGGGAATTGCCTGCACCATTCGCAAAAAGGGCTTTGGCTCGACTGGATGACGCAGGGGACCCGGGTGAGCGGGAATCTCTTTTTCGCAAACGTGCAGATGGATCTTTTTGTGGAAGTCAATCACGGACCGTTCGTGGTGGACAACAACCTCTTCCTTTCCCCCACGGCCCTGTTGGACATGTCCGAAGGAGGTGCGTACGTGCATAATGTTTGGGCCGGCCGGCTCACCCTCCGGCCCGAGCCGCGGCGAGACACCCCCTACTTCAAACCGCACTCGACGGAAATCGCGGGCTTGGCGTTTACCCAAAACGGCGACAATCGCTTTTTCAACAACATTTTTGTGGGGCCGACCGACGCCGCGGACGAGAAGTCCGCGCCGCAGCACGGGTTGGCGCACTATGCCGACGCACCGCTGCCGAATTTGGCGGAAGGTAACTTCTATTGGCGAGGGGCGAACCCTTTTCCGCAAGAAGTGTCGGCGATTTGGGAAGCCGACTTCGATCCCGGCTTCCGGATCGCCCTAGAGGAAGACGGTATCTACTTGGAATTCCGTTATTCTCCCAAGTTTGCAGGCTCCGAGTCTCGAGTGGTGAACAGCGAACGTTTAGGCGTCTCGGCGATTGCCAAGGCTCCGTACGATGCCGCGGACGGCTCGGCGTTGGCCGTGACGACGGATTATTTCGGGGACGCGCATGATGCGGAGCGCCCCATGCCGGGACCGTTTGCCTTTCGCGGGACCTGGCCCGCCAAGATGCGATTGTGGCCGAAAACTCGTTAACGGATCGGGTCCGCCAAGCCGCCATGTGCGGTGAAAGTGGTCCGGGGGCTTGCGTCATCTTTGATAAGGAATGAGCGTATGTTCCTCGACGATGATAGCGGACATCCGCCGCGTGAACCTGCTTTTCCAGGGCGATTCCCGACCGTTAGAATGCGGCGGCTCCGCTACCATCCCGGGGTGCGACGCCTGGTGCAAACCGTTCGGCTCGACCCGGCACACTGGATTCAGCCGCTCTTCGTCCACGACAGAGGCGGGGAGA
>Ga0067045_1027472_pt1 | contig 118588 bp, 118 predicted proteins | sample TerdegcTABiofilm_FD_59184 | JGI IMG/M metagenome (GOLD analysis project Ga0067045, IMG submission 59184) | Combined Assembly of (Gp0054472, Gp0054536) Wastewater bioreactor microbial communities from Singapore -Terephthalate degrading...
ATTTAAAGAGATAATTTCTTCTCTTTAAATATAGAGGAGATTAGGTTATAATTAAAATAATTTCATATAGATTTTTATATGAGGCATCGATACTTTTTTGTTTATATTTTTGATGAGGCAATTCGAATATTTGTTTTTTCTCCAAAATATATTATAATTATTTCAACATATTTAATTACATCAATTACTAAAGTTATTGGTTGAAAAGAATATTTTTTCAATCTATTTTTATTTTTTGGGAGGAAATATTAAATGAAGAAAAGTTTGATCCTTATTTTAGCGAGTCTTTTATTAATGTTTGTATCCCTGACCTCGAGAGGCGAAGAATTTCTTACCGAAGCAGATGCCCTTTTTGAAAAAGGAGGAATAGAGAATATCTTGGCTTCCATTCCTCTCTATATTAAGGCGGCAGAAAATGATCCCCAAAGTTACGAAGCTAACTGGAAATGTGCCCGAGCTCATCGGGAATATGCCAATCAAAACTTAGAAATGGAAATAGAAGGCTGGAAGGAGATTTGCAAACAATATGGAAAGGCCGGAATGGCTTATGGAGAAAAGGCTAAGGAATTAGAACCCGAGAAGGTAGAAGGTCATTATTATTATGGATTGTGTGTAGCCAGTTATGCCGATGGGGTGAGTATCTTAAAAGCTTTAAAAGAAGGTTTGAAAGATAGTACTCAAGAGGCCTTTTATAAGGCTTATGAGATCGATAAAATGTTTGAAAAAGGAGGCCCTATCCTGGCTATTGCCCGTTTCTGGCATCAACTTCCTTTTCCTTTGAAGAATAAAAAGAGAGCCCAAAAATATTTTGAGGAACATCATCAATATTTTCCCGATGATCCTCAAGGCTTAGTCTATTATGCCGAACTCTTAATTGATATGAGAGAAAAAAAGAAAGCCAGACCTTTACTGGAAAAGGCAGCTGCTGGTAATGAACCATATTATAGTAAGTGGGCGCAAAGATTACTTGAAGAAGAATATAAGGACTAAAGAAATAAAAGACTATTTTTGGGTTAGCAGATTCGTCAAATGAATTATTATTAAATCATATACTTTATTTTTATGTTGATAAAATTTATTATTTCTTATTACCGAAAATTCCCTCTTAAGATGCTGTTTGGTTTTCTTATGCTGGTGGCGGTGGATATTGCCCAGCTCATTACTCCTCTTATCACTCAACGAGCAATAGATTCTATTCTAGCGACTTATCTGACTTCCCAGGGTAGTTATGCTTATTTAGGGAAGTTTGCTCTCTTAATCTTTGTTCTAGCTATAGCTATTGGAATTTTTAGGTTTTTCTGGAGAATGATCATTATCGGGACCGCTCATTTTATTGAAATGGACTTCAAAGATAGATTATTTGAGCATTTAATTTTGCTTTCTCATTCTTTTTTCACTAGAACCAGGATTGGAGATATTATGGCTCATATGACCAATGATATGGATGCAGTAAGGAGAGCTTGTGCTTTCGGCATTGTGGCCGGTTTTGATGCAGTCTTTCTTTTTTTAGCTACTTTAGGCTTTATGTTAACCCTAAATCCTCGACTTACCTTTTATGCCCTTATTCCTCTTCCTTTGATTGTATTTATATCTTTATTTTTTGTAAGAAGACTATTTCAAAAATTTAAAAGCGTACAGGAATCATTTTCTCGATTAACCGAAAAAGCAAGAGAAATGATATCGGGAATAAAAATTATTCAAGCCTTTCAGCAAGAAGAGCCAGAAGTAAATAATTTTGATCAATTAAGTCAGGAATATTTAGAAAAAAATATTTCTCTAATCAAGATTTGGGGAACTATGTTCCCCCTAATAGGATTATTTGCTGAATTAGGGATTGCTATAATTCTCTGGGTTGGGGGGCAGCAGGTTATTCTTAGAGAACTTACCACCGGCGAGTTAGTTGCTTTTTTTTATTATATGGAAATCATTGTTTGGCCAATGATGGCTGTAGGGATGGTAATCAATATCTACCAGAGAGGGAATGCTTCTTATTTACGTATACAGAATCTTTTTAAAGAAAAACCAACTCTATGTGACTTGAAAGGAGCAAAATACCGTCCTTTAAGAGGGAATATTAGAATGGAGAAGGTCTATTTTTCCTATGATGAGCAAGTTATTTTAGAAGATATTAATATCGATATAAGGGAAGGACAATATATAGGAATATGTGGGAAAATAGGTTCCGGTAAGAGTGTAATAGCTCAGTTAATTTTAAGAATTATTGAACCGCAAAGAGGAAAGATCTTTTATGATTCAATTAATTATAAGAAGATAAAGATTTCCGCAATTAGAGACAGCATAGGGTATATCCCCCAGGACTCTTTTCTTTTTTCTACCACGATAGAAGAAAATATTAGATTTGGGAAAGATAAAGCTACTCTGGATGAGATAATAAAAGCTTGTCAGGTTGCTTGTGTTCATCAAGATATAATGGAATTGAGGGATCAATATCAGACCGTGGTTGGAGAAAAGGGAGTTACTCTATCTGGTGGCCAGAAACAGAGGTTATGTATTGCCCGAGCAATTATCCGAGAACCTAGAATTCTTATTCTGGATGATGCTCTCAGCGCAGTGGATACCAACACCGAAAAGGAAATTCTCAATAATTTAGTAGAATATTTTCAAGGTATTACAGTCATAGTAATTTCTCACCGCATATCCTCTTTTATCAAGGCAGACAAAATATTTGTCCTGGAGGCAGGCAAGCTTGAAAGTAGTGGTACTCATCGAGAGTTAATCAGAAAGTCGAGTATCTATAAAAATATGTATAAAATTCAAAAATTGGAAGAATAAGGAAAGAGATGAAAGAAGAAAAATTGTATTCCGGTTTAGATTGGAAGATATTATCTAAATTATGGCAATATGGGAAACTATATAGAAACAAGATTTTGGTTATCTTCATCCTTATTTTGGCTATAAGTGGCATCCAGATTTACCTTCCTCTAATTACCAGAGGGGTGATAGATAATTATATCGAGAGAAGTTATCTTCAATTAGTTCCTAATAAGAAAACCTTGGAGATTACTGAATCTTATAAAGTTTACCGAGTTCAAGCTGATGGTTTTATTCTTCTCCCCTCCCATCTACTAGATAAGGCAGAATATCTTGAATTACAGAAGGATTCCCTGATCTTACCCGAGAAATATTTAAAGCTGAAAGATAAGGATAAGCATAATGACTTAGGGCGACTTAAAATTAACCTCCTAAAAACGGATAAAGGGGATTTTGTGTCTTATTCTGAAATGCAGAAGATGGGGGCAGCTGAAGTAAGAATCTTAAGAGATGACGACTTAAAAATGATAAAGCTATTTGCCCTTTTATACGTGGGTCTGCTTTTAATATCCTTCGTCTTAAATTACTTTCAAGTAGTGATGATGGCAGTGGTCAGTGAAAAAGTGATGTATGACTTAAGGAGTGGCCTGGTTAAACACTTACTCTCCCTTTCCTTACACTTTTTTAACCAGAATCCTATTGGCAGGTTAGTAACCAGAGTTACCAACGATGTTGATGCTCTGCGAGAGATGTTTACCGATGTCTTAGTTTATTCGGTTAAAGATTTTATAATGATTATAGGTATTATTATAGTAATGTTTAGATTATCTTTTCGCTTAAGTTTAATACTCCTGGTGTTTGCTCCTATTCTGGTAGTGACCCTTTATCTTTTTCAAAAATATGCCCGGGAGGCCTATGGTAAAGTAAGGATTGCCCTGGCTAAGGTAAATAGCTTTTTATCTGAGGCAATATCGGGAATATTATTAATCCAGACCTTTAATCGAGAGACTAAATTTCAGAAAGATTTTAGCCAAATAAACAAAAACTTTTATAATGCAAATATTCATCAACTTTTAATCTTTGCCATATTCCGACCGTTAATCGATGTATTAGCTTACTTTTCTATAGGTACCATCATCTATTTTGGAGGGAAAGGAGTGTTGGGAGGAGAAATTTCATTGGGTGTACTCATTGCTTTTATCGCTTATGTCCATATGATGTTTAGACCAATCTTTGATTTCTCGGAAAGATATAATATTTTACAATCTGCTATGGCTTCCTCAGAAAGAATATTTTTACTTTTTGAAGAGAATGATAAGATATTCTCTCCTTCTCAACCGCAATTTCCTGATAAAATAGAAGGGAGGATAGAATTCAAAAAGGTATCTTTTGAGTATAAAGAAGGGGAGAAAGTTCTTGATGAGGTATCTTTCGTGATTGAACCCAATGAGAATGTGGCTTTTGTGGGAGCAACCGGAGCAGGGAAGACTACTTTAATAAATCTTCTCCTGAGGTTTTACGACCCTACGGAAGGAGAGATATTAATTGATGGAATAAATATAAAAGAAATGGAGCTCAAGTTTTTAAGAAGTTATTTTGGATTAGTATTACAGGATGTCTTTATGTTTGCTGGGGATATTAAATATAATATATTGCTTAATAATAAATTAGAAGAGAGTAAATTAATGGAGTACGCTAAATATGTTAATGCTCATAGTTTTATCAGTAAGTTGAAGAAAAAATATAAAAGTTTAATCTCTGAAGGGGGAGTAAACCTTTCTACTGGCCAGAGGCAGCTCCTGGCTTTTGCTAGAGCCCTAGTTAAGGAGCCTAAAATATTGATTTTGGATGAGGCAACCAGCAGCATAGACAGTGAGACGGAATATCTTATTCAGGATGCTATCAAAAAGATGATGCGAGATAGGACCAGTATTGCCATTGCCCATCGTTTATCTACTATTCAAGGTGTAGATAGAATATATGTGATGCGTAAGGGTAGAATTGTAGAAATGGGGAGTCATGCTCAATTACTTGCCCGCAAGGGTTATTATCAGGAATTGTATAAATACCAGTATTTGACCGCTCAGATAGAATAAATAAAGGTAACTTTAATCTTCCTACTATCTTTATAATGTAATGCTTAGCTGACTAGTTAAGGGTAACCTAGAGGAAAAGGGTAGTAGAAACAACACCCATAAGGAGGGGATAATATGTCAATAACCTTCGTTTCCGGACTAATTGGATTTGGAGTAGCGGTACTACTTTTCATTTTAATTTGGGCACTTAAGTCTAAATACCGGGTACCAGGAAGAGAAATTAGAATATATGCTTCTCTGGAAGAACTGCGATCGGTGGGAGAATTAGTGGTATTTAAAGTGATTACGAAAGAAATCGTAGCCACCTCAAAGCATTGGTTGGGAGAAATGGGGAAGAAATATTTCCAGTGGTTAGTTTCCACTAAAAAGATGGCGATGATTTTTGAATTTGATATAGATTTTAGATATGATTTACACAGTCCAGATTTTGTGATTGAAGGACTGGGAGAAAAGATTTTTCGTTTAAGAATGCCACCCTGTTTTTACGAGGTCCATGTTCGGAATATCAGTTTTTATGATGAACAGAATGCCAAACTTCTCCCCTGGTTACTTCCCGACCTCTTAAATCGAGCTTTTGGTACAGGTTTTAATGAAGAAGATAAAAATTTGCTTATTGAAGAGGCAAAATATCAAGCTACCAATATGGCAGAAAATCTGGTTAAGAAAATGCGGTCAGAAGTGCAAAATTCTGCCCGTCAGACCTTAGAAACCCTAAGTAAGAATTTTGGCGCAGAAAGGGTATTAGTAGACTTTACTGATTCGAAACTTGTGCAATCTAAAGTCATTTCTATTGATTTAGGAGAAAAGAAACAATAGGTGAATTTTTTACTTTTTTGTCTCTTTAGGAAATGGCATAAGGATTATTCTGTTAATTAATTGATAATTTAAAGGATTAGGATATGTTTAAAATTATAAATTCTGTTTGTCCCAAAGACTGTTTTGGCTCCTGTTCTTTGGAAGTAGTAGTTGAAGAAGGAAAGATAACCAAGGTGAAGGGGAAGAGTGATAGTCCAGTCAACCAGGGCAGGGTCTGCAAGAAGGCTAACCATTATTTCGATCTGCTATATAGCCCGGAAAGGTTATTATATCCTCTACAAAGGGTGGGGGAAAGAGGAAAAGGTTTATTTAAAAGGATTAGCTGGGAGCGGGCTTTAGATATTATTGTCGCGAAATTAAGACGGTTAAGAATAGATTACGGACCAGAATCAGTGCTATATTATCAGAGATTTGGGAACTTGGGGATAGCAAAAAGCGGTGCCCTCGGTTTCTGGTATCAATGGGGAGGATTTACTTCCACATATGGTGGTTTATGTGATTCTGCCGCCCAGGAAGCCATTAGATTGACTTACGGAGAGGTCAAACATAACCGGATTTCCGATCTAGAGAAGTCCAAATTAATAATTTTATGGGGAGCAAATCCTGCTTACACCAATATTCTCCTAATGTATTATATCAACCAGGCAATAGATAAAGGTGCGAAGCTAATTACTATAGATATTAGAAAGAACGAATCCAGTGAGCGGGCTTTCTTACTCTTAAACCCCCGACCAGGAACAGATATTTGTCTGGCTTTAGGAGTAGCCCATCAATTGATAGAAGATGGAGTAGTAGATTATCCATTTATTAATAGAAATACCTTTGGTTTTGATCAGTTTAAGGAATTAGTCAAACACTATCCTTTATCCAAAGTGACCGCTATTACCGGGATACCCTTATCCGTCCTTAAAAGTCTGGTTAATTCTATAAAAGAAAACCCACACTATTCCTTGATCTGCGGAATGGGGGTACAAAGATATACCAATGCCGGGCAAACTATAAGAGCAATTGCCCTTTTACCAGCCTTAACGGGAAGTGTCGGGAAAAGGGGAGGTGGATTTTACTTCAGTGATAAGCAAGCTCCGGAATTAAATTGGCCTTTTTTGCCGAAAAAACCAGAAAATATTCGTATTTCCATACCGGTGGCCAAGTTGGGAAGCGGAATAATTAATCAGACTGATCCTCCTATAAAAGGATTATGGGTAGAACAAGCTAATCCCCTGACCAGTAATCCCGATAGCCATCTCTTAGCCCAGGCCATAGATAAGTTAGACTTTATAGTAGTGACCGATCTTTTTTTAACAGATACAGCTAGGAGGGCAGATATAGTTTTACCAGCAGCTTCCATGTATGAATATTACGATTTAATTAGTGGCTATGGTCATTCTTATATTCAGTTACAGAAAAAAATTATTGATCCCCCCGGGGAATGTAAACATGAAAGTGAGATTTACAGACTTCTGGGCAAAAAGTTTGGGTTTGATCTAGCTTATTTACCAGAGAATAATCTAATCACTATTCAAAAGGTAATTCAAAGTTCTAATTTAAGGACCGATATCCAGCAATTAAAAGAAAAGCCTTACCTTCACCCGGATATTCAGGAGATAGCCTTTTCTGATTACAGGTTTTCTACTCCCAGTAAGAGAATAGAATTTTATTCCAGGCAGATGCAGGACCTCTGGGGACAGAATCCTTTACCCTTTTACCAGGAGCCAGCAGAAAGTAGATATTCTTTACCAGAACTATACAAAGAATTTCCCTTGACCTTAGTCAGCTCCCACGCCCTTGATAAAATGAATTCTCAATTTTCCAGTAGAGAAGCTTTTCGGGAACAACCCTTTGCCCAGATTAATCCGCAGGAGGCGGAGAGCCGAGGAATACAAAATGGTGAAAAAATAATTATTTATAATCAAAGAGGAAGTATTAAGGTAAAGGCGGTTATCACTGACCAGGTTCCTCCCGGGATCGTGCATCTCCGCTTTGGTTGGTGGGAGGGAAGACAGCAAGTTAGCGTTAATAAGCTTACCGGTGAGTATATAAGTGAGATTGGATACGGTGCTGCTTTTCATAATTGTCTAGTCGAGATAGGGAGAGAAGTAAAGAAGATTATTTAGTTAACCAAAATATAGAAATATGTTATAATTTTTTTATCCAAAAATTTAAGTTTAAGAATGATTTTTTATCCGTTTGGAGGTAAGAAGAGAATGAGTTTTTTGGATTTAGTAAAAACCCGACGGAGCGTAAGAGAATATTTAGATAAGCCAGTGGAAAGGGAAAAGATTGAGCGATGTTTGGAAGCGGCTCGCCTTGCCCCTTCTGCCAGGAATTTGCAACCCTGGAATTTTCTGGTTATAGATAATCCAGAATTAAAAGAAAAAGTGGCCAGAAAGACTTTTAATAAAGTTATCTCCTTTAATCGTTTTTCCTTAAAGGCGCCAGTCTTGATTCTGGTACTTTCGGAAAGACCAAAGCTAATCAATAAAATTGGGGAGATAGTGAAAAATAAGCCATTTGTTCTCATGGATATTGGTATGGCTGCTGAACATTTATGCCTGCAAGCTACTGAAGAAGGATTGGGGACCTGCATTCTGGGTTGGTTTGACGAAGAGGGGATTAAAAAATTATTAAACATTCCTGCCAGTAAAAGGATTGAATTGATTATCACTATGGGATATCCAGGAGACTCTCCAGTACTTCCTAAAGAAAGGAAAGAAATGAATCAAATTAGATGTTATAATACTTATAGTTTATAAAATAATTAAATAGATTTAGTTATTAGATGAAGTCCCAGATAGTACCAGGGAAGATTGAATAAATTTCAAAAGATACAATAGTTTTAATGAATTAAAAAAGTCAAATAAAACATTTTAATTAATAAGATGGTTCTCTGATTTTAGAGAAGAAAGAGGACGGCATAAGTGAAAATAAAAATAAAATATTTAAATGGTATTCGATTTAGACGTTTTATTGTGCATTCTGCACAAAAAATAAATCAGATGGAACAATATCTTAACGATATCAATGTCTTTCCGGTGGCAGATGGAGATACGGGCACCAACATGTCTTTAACCATGAATAGTATTGTGGAGGGAGTGAAGGCGTGTAAAGAATCTTCTTTTGAAGGAATTAGTTCAGCTATCGCTAATTCTGCCTTAATTGGTGCTCGTGGCAATTCAGGGGCCATTTTGGCTCAATTTTTTCAAGGCTTAGCTGAAGCAACCAGAGGTAAAGTGCGCCTTACTACCGAAGCCTTTGCCTGTGCTGCTTCTCAGGCAGCTAAACAGGCTAGAAAGGCTATTGCCCATCCTCGAGAGGGTACTATTATAACAGTGATGAAGGATTGGTCTAATCATCTGTTGGAACGCGCACCATTTACTCCAGATTTTTTTGATCTCTTTAAAAATTCTTTATCTATTGCCAGGGAATCTTTAGCCCAGACTCCCCATCAACTTAAAATTTTAAAAGAGGCTGGGGTAGTGGACGCAGGGGCTCAGGGATTTGTAAATTTACTAGAAGGAATAGTTGATTTTATTGAATTTGGGAAAATTGAATCTACCAGAATGGCTATTTCTGCTCGGGATACTATTCGGCAATTGGCTAATAGAAAAAATAGTCCAAAAATTGATTTTAGGTTCTGTGTAGAATGTCTCCTCGAAAAGATTAGTGAAAATAAAGAGCTAATTAGAAAGAGAATTTCGAATTATGGTGATTCTCTAATTGTGGCTGGTTCTGAAAGTAAAGCCCATATCCATATTCATACTAATGAGCCAGAGAAGGTATTAAATACTCTATCTCAGCTTGGTACTTTATTACATACCAAGGTTGATGATATGTTTCAGCAACACACCACCATGAAAAACATAGTTGAAGAAGGAAATATTGGATTGGTGACCGATTCTACCTGTGATTTACCCCCAGAAATAATAGAAGAGAATAATATATATTTGGTACCCATAGTTATTCACGTAGGAAAAGATAGTTATCTGGATAAGGTTAATATAATGCCTGCCGATTTTGTTCGTATTTTAAGTAATTCTTCGGAAAGATTGCTTACTTCTCAACCCCCACCAGCCTCTTTTAAAGAAGTCTATCAAAAGATTGCTTCCCGATATAAGAATATCATTTCTTTGCATATATCAGAAAAATTAAGTGGCACTATTCAGGGCGCATATATGGGCAGTAAGGATCTAGAGGAAGCTGACAAAATACATGTTATAGACAGCAAGACCAGCACAGTCGCTTTGGGGTTGTTAGTTAAAGAAACAGCTCAGTGGATAAAAGAAGGATTGGTTCTGGAAGAGGTGATAAGACGACTAAAATTAGCCATTAAAAATACTAGGATTTTTATTGCGGTACCTACTCTAAAATATATAATGCGAAGTGGCCGATTGAATCGAACTAAAGGTTTGCTGGGTACTCTGCTGAATCTAAAACCCATACTTACCCTTGATGCGGAGGGCAGAATTGTAGAAGCAGTAAAAGTAATTGGTCGTAAAAAAGTTATTCGCAAGACTTTAGAATTAGCCTTGACCTATGCGAAGACCATAAAAAATCCCCGCTTTGGGATTGCCCATGTGGGTGCGCCTGAACTGGCTACCCGGTATAGTGAGCAGATATCTTTATGTTTTAAGGATTCTCCCCAGCCTATCATAGTAGAAGCTTCTCCTGCTTTAAGCTTACATATTGGTGTTGGGGGAGCAGCTATTGCTATTCTGGGGGATTCTTAAAAATAACTCCATCAGGATGGATGATGCAATCTACCTGAATAGTTTATCCAGGGGCGTTCTTTCTGGTAATTCCCGCTTTGAAAAATATTTAAATATTAGTAGAAGATGATTATAATTCGTTTTCTATTTGTAGAAAGGTGATGGTTTGAGGTGAAAGCTTCTTTAAAAAATGTTTTAGACTGGCTGGAGACTAAGGTTTCCTATGCGGATATAAGATTTGTTCAGCAAGAAGAAGAGAGAATTGTGGCAGAGAATGGTATTCTTTCTTCTTATAAGCTTTCTACTGATCGGGGGGTTGGAATAAGGGTGTTGGCCAATGGAGCCTGGGGTTTTGCTTCTACTTATGATTTAGAACAGGAAGTCTTATTAGAAACAGCAGCTAAAGCCCTAAAGATAGCTCAGGCCTCTGCTCTTTGTAAAAAGGAAGAGATTAGGTTAGCTCCTACAGATAAACAAGTGGATAAATATATTACTCCTATCATCAAAGATCCTTTCCGGGTCAATCCCATTGAAAAGATAGATCTTTTAATAAAATCAACTCAGGCGATGTTAAAAGATAAAGTAAAAAGAAGCGAAGGTATCCTTAATTTTTTTAAGACCAATAAATTATTTTTATCTACTGAAGGATCTGAAATTGAACAAACCATCTTTGAATCAGGAGGGGGGATTAGTGCCTATGCTATCGAAGAGGGAGATTTTCAAAGGCGTTCCTATCCTTCTAGCTTTGACGGGGACTATGCCACTCGGGGATATGAGTTTGTTGAGGAGATGAATCTTTTAGATAACGCAGAAAGAATATCTGAAGAAGCCAATCAATTACTGGTGGCTCCCTATGCACCAGAAGGAGTTGTGGATATTGTATTGGGAGGATCGCAACTCGCCCTTCAGGTTCATGAATCCTGTGGGCATCCTGTAGAATTAGATAGGGTATTAGGTAAAGAGATTAGTTTTGCGGGAGGTAGTTTTTTGACTGTAGACAAGTTAAATAATTTTGTTTATGGGAGTTTAAAAGTTAATATAGTCGCTGATGCCACGATTGCAGGGGGATTAGGTACCTTTGCTTATGACGATGAAGGGGTTCCCGCTTCTAAGACTTATCTAGTTAAGCAAGGAAAGTTTGTGGGTTATTTAACCTCCCGGGAAGATGCCTTTCAATTGGGGATATGTAGTAACGGATCTGCCCGGGCACAAAGCTGGAATAATATACCCCTGGTAAGAATGACTAATATAAATCTATTGCCTGGAGATTTTGAATGGGAAGAACTTTTAGGAGATATCAAAAAGGGATTATATTTAGATTACAACAAGAGCTGGAGTATCGATGATAAGAGATTAAATTTCCAATTTGGCACTGAAATGGCTCGGGAAATTAAAGATGGAAAGTTAGGGAAAATATATAAGAATGCATTTTATCAAGGGATTACTCCTGAATTTTGGAAGTCTTGTGATGGAATAGGGAATAAAAAATTCTGGAGGGTGTGGGGGATAAATAATTGTGGTAAAGGACAACCTGAACAGTTGATGCATGTAGGGCATGGGACCTCTCCTGCCAGATTTAGAAAAGTAAAGGTAGGTGCTTGCAGATGATGGAGTTAGAAAAGGGTAAGAAATTAATCAAAAAGATTAAGGAAAAGATTAGACCAGATTATGATTTTGAAGTAATCCTTTCTGAAGAGAGATTTGAATTAACCAGGTTTGCTGAATCATATATCCATCAGAATGTGGCAGAGTCTAATTTGAATTTAACTTTAAAAGCCATCCTGGGAAATAGAATTGGTGCCGTGCAGATGAATAGTATGGATGATGCTATTATTTCAAAAAATTTACAAAAAGCGGTAAATATTGCCAATATTACTCCTCCTTTAGACTTTCCTTATCGTTTAGTTCCGCCCCAGAATTATACCATTAAAGGAAAATATTCAGAGGATACTATTAATTTTTCATCTTTGGATAGAGCTCGACTAATAAGACAAATTATCCGGGGAATGAATCAGGTGGGGTATGATGCAGCCGGAGCTTTTAGTTCCGAGCAAATAACCTTGATAGTGGCTAACTCACAAGGGCTATTTGCTTTTGATAAAGGGACAAAGTTAGATTTTAACTGTGTTATTACCAGGGGTAATTCTACTGCCCATGTTTCCTTTATAGATTGGGATGTTAATAATTTTAAGGTAAATAAAATAATCGACGAGTTGTTAGAGACTGCTTTGAGGAATAGGGAGCAAGTAGAAATCGAACCAGGAGTTTATACGGCAATTCTTTCTCCAGAAGCTACTTCGAATATATTAAATTATACCGGGGAGGTGGCTTTCAATGGTAAATCGATTATGGAAGGTAAAAGCTTTGTCTGTGCTAATAGAAACAAGAAAATTTTCCCGGAGATATTGACAGTGGCCGATAATCCTCTCGATGAACTTACTATGCCCATTCCTTTTGATTCCGTCGGATACCCTCGAGAAAAAGTTTATCTTATAGAAAAAGGAAGAGTGAAAGATGGGGTATATGATCACATAACTGCTCTTAGATATAATCATAGGTGTACCGGGAATACTCTAGCGGGAGAAGATGCTTCTTACGGGGCCCTTCCTTTTAATCTGGTCATGGAGGGTGGTGAAGTTGACTTAGAAGAAATGATTTCTCGCACCAAAAAAGGTATTTTTATATCTCGCTTGCATTATGTTAATGTACTTAATCCCATGAGCATTCAATTAACTGGGATGACTCGCGATGGTACCTTCTTGGTGGAGAATGGGAAAATAGGTAAGGCGATAAAAAATATGCGGTTTAATACCTCTATTATAGATATGTTTAAAGCAGTTGATTTGATATCGAAAGAAAGACAGGTTAAAGCGGGATGGGTCGGCCCTACTGTCGCTCCCTATCTCCGCACCAATAACTTTACCTTTTCTAGTAAAACAAGTTTTTAAGTAATAGGAAGAGATAAACCTTAGCCGTGGTTCAGTTTTTTTCTGAGAGCTAGTTTACTCAGCTGCTGCGATAAAAATATCCCCAATAGATAAAAGATCTTCTTTTTTTGTTCTTTTGCCCTGGGAAGCGTTTTCGAAGATGGTCCTTCCTAAAGCAGCAATCAGAGAAAATAAAAATACCTCTCCGCTTATTTTTTTTCCAGAAGTTAAGGTGATCTCTCCAAAAAGTTTTCCTGCTTTTTTCTGTTTTTTTTGTAATTTTTGGTAGAGTTCGTTAATCTTCTTTTTACTCTCTTCTCTTTGCATAAAATCATAAAATATTCTTTCCATAACAATAAACATCTTGGAATCTTCTTCTAGAAGATTGATATAATAATCTATCATCATGGCTATCTTTTTTTTAATATTTTTGGTAGTAGAAATTATTTCATAGATTTTATCAAAGGTCTTTTTGATATATATTTCTAAAAGTTCAGAGGCTAAATCCACTTTAGAGGGAAAGTAATAGTAGATGGTGGGTTTTTTTATACCCGAAAGCATAGCTATATCATCCATGGTTGCCTCATAAAAGCTTTTCCCGAAAAAGGCTTCCTGGGCAGCTTTTAAAATAATTTCTCTTTTTTTAATAATATTCTTCATTAGAAAGACCACTCTCCTACTATAAATAAGCCTTCATTATTTTTTATCTGCCCAAATTTCGAACCCTCTTCTCCTATTATGAAGAGATAAGAAAGGGATAAAGAAAAATTGTCAGTTAAATTATAATCTAACCCTAAAGAATGTAACATACTCCCATCTTGAAGGCTTACTCCACCAATATAATGGGGCGTAAATTTACTATTTCTTAGTTCCTGCTTAGCATTTAAGAAGAGGTAAGAGGAGCAATCTGCACCCTCTTCATAAGTAAATCCATAAATATAGCCTATATTTAAATAAAGATTAGAGGAAGTAGTATAATCGGCACCGATAGCAATTTTAAAGTAAGGATCTTTTAAAAGATATTCGTTCTGTAGGGACCAGGGCTGGGGGATAATATAAGCTATATCTCCTCTTAGAGTAGCTCCTTCTATCCCCGGAAAGTCTCCCTGAAACTCCAATCCCAGTATATCTCGCTCAGGGTGACCTAATTCTACCTTCAAACTTGTTCCAGAACTATCTATCACCGGCTCTACCAGTTGAGGGTAGGAATTTAAATAGTAACCACGATAATAGCTTAAGGCGGCATCAAAAAAAGAAAAGCTTTTTCCTATCTTAACTCCCCAAGCCGGCTTTTCGGGAACATAATGGATCAAATCAATAGAATTTATTTCTATACCCTGCTCCTGGAATTGGGGAGCAAAGATTCCCAGATATAATTGTTCTTCATATTCCTCGCCAATAAGAGTGGGGACAAAATTAGGAAGATATACGGATTGAAAATAAGTGGTATCATTAATATAATAAGTCGCACTGATTGCCCAAACGCCTAACTTGCTAGGCATTTCAGTAAAGGATAGACCAAAGGGTGCAGGGTTAAAGTTGTCCAGGGGGCTGAACATATCTGACGACCCCCAGCTTTCTATTAATATCCCTGCTTTAGCATCTATTTGAGGGATAAGATCATAAGTACTTATATAGATCTCTTTAGGTATCAGAATAAAAGAGTGACTAGAAGATTGGTCAGTATATCTCAAGACCAAATCTGCCTCTAAAAAGACTTTATCGGTAAAATTATGTAAACAGTTTAGCTCCAGTCTTAAATTATTGCTTAAATCGTTAAAAAAGAGATTATAATTACCTGAATAGGTTAAACTACCGGATAAATCCAGGGCATAAACGGAAGGGGAAAGAAAATACACCAGTGCTATTAGTAAAAGTACATTTTTTTTCATTATTTAATCTCCCTCTATTATATAAATGGTAATGAATACTGCTTAAATATATATTATCTATTTTTTTAAAGGGTCGGCTTGGTTAGTGTCCTTAGACTGAAAAAGTCCGCAGGTAATTCTATATCATACTCCATTTCCTTAATAATAATTCTGGTTTTTTTCTTATTTTCTAGATCCGAGAATTCTATTTCTAAAGGGGTAATTTTACCCTTTTTATCAGTTTCAATCTTATGGATTTCCATTATTTTGGTAAGACTTTCAGTCTTATTATAGAATTCGACTTTTTTGGCATAAAATTTATCTTTGTCTACCCAGAGAATAATTTTTTTATAAGAGGTGTCTTCCGCAAGGGGGATCACTTCAATTTTGTATTCCTCCTCTGTTTCTTCTAATAAAGATTTAGTGTATTCTTTGTCTTGATAATCCATGCTCATATCTTCATAAGACAAACCGGTACCCATAAACTCCTCTTGTTTAGAAGCGCCAGCAATCCTTCTTGGTTTGTCATAGGCGGGCAAATAAAGGTAGATCTTCTCACCATTTTTAATATTAAGTAGGGTTACCCCTTTTACCGATTTAGGGGAGAGGAATCTAATTAAAGAACTGGTAGTGTCGTCATCCTCTTTTTGCGAAAACATGATGGCTTCTCTAACTTCTTCTTTCCCTTTTTCATCAATTACTATCATTTCCGAAGTGGTTTTTTGGGTGGTGAAATCCGGAGAATTTTCTTCCATTTTATCGATAATTTCATCAATGGTCATGGCCAGGCTCAAAGTAGGTAGAGAAAAGAATATAACCAATATACTAAAAATAAACATTTTTTTGGTCAACTTCATTGCTTAACCTCCTCTTTAATTTTTATCTTATTTAATAAAATGGGTAATATGGTCAAGGTATAGATCACGCTTAAAATCATTATACTACCGATGAGTATACCAAAGTTAGACAGCATAGCAATATCCGAAAAAAACAGAACAAATACCCCAGCTGCTACCGCCAGGGAATTAAAGACAATAGCCCGACCAGTGCCAGTTAAAGCCGTCTTTATAGCCTCGACTTTAGTCCTTCTTTTCAATTCGTTACTATAGCGAGAGATAAAATGAATAGTATAATCAATGCCTGCTCCAATGGCGATACTGGCGACCATAATAGTACCTACATTTAAGTCTATATGGAATAAACCCATAAGCCCGAAAGAGGTAACTACAGTTAATAAAATAGGTAACATAGCAATTAATCCCAGAGTTAGAGAATTAAACTGGAGAATAAGCATTAAACAAACGGCGAAAAAAGCAACTATTAAACTCCTGATTTGCCCTCGATAAAGACTTTCATTTATTCTATCGCTGATTACTGGAATTCCGGTCAACTGAAAGGATACTTCTATATCTCCTTTATCATCGGGTAGATAAACTTCTTGATCGGTTAGGTACCAGAGAAGATCTTTTTCCTCTTCTTTGAGTTCTTTCCCTATAAGTTTTTCTACTTCCGCTTGCACCAATCTTATTCTTTCTCTTTCCTGAACAATCTCGGTGGAATCCTCAAGTACCCCTTGCAGGTAAATGGCATCATCTTCAGATAATTCTAACTTCTCCCTTAATTCTTTTATAAAGGTATCGGGAGATTGATTATTTTTTATGTAAGTCGAAAGCAAAGGAGCTAGACTCGAGCCTTCCAGACCCAGATCTTCAATTTCTAATGCAGATACAGCTAAAATTTCGTTTATACATTCCTTGCCACATATTTCCAAAATGGGAGTAGAAACCATCGATAGCTCTATCAATCTTTCTTTTAATACTTCCTCATTTTTAATCTCTACCCCTTTTGTTTTTAATGAGTGAATAATTTCCTCAACCAAGTAGCCATAGTATTTAGGTTTAGATTCTTCGTCAATTTCTGATAGATTAACCTTTTTAACTTTTTTCGGGATACTTCCCATAAAACTATTCATTTCTTCTATGGCTTCGTTGAGGGTAGAAGAGACCATCTCTCTAGTTCTTATCTGCATTAAAGTATTTTCACCATTTTCCCCAATCATTCCGGTAATATATTCATTATTTCCCGCAAAAAACCACAAATTATCAATCTTTTCTGTGCTGGCTGGTATGATCTTCTTTTTTTCCATGGCCTCATTTAGTTGAGTCAAGAAATCAGCAATTGAGGATGATTCTCCAAAAGAAGAAAACCGCTGGGAATAATCTCCAATTTTTTTCAATTGTCTTAATACATAAGGATTTTTTATATCATTCGATTTAGTATAAATATACAGGAAATCTGTACCTCCAAATTTTTCATTGAAATAGTGCATAATTTTGGCTATATTACTCTCTGCACCAAGTCTTGATTCCATAGTGGATTCCATGGTCACTCTGGTAGCAAAGGCCAGGGATAACATGATTATTACAAGTACAGGGATTAGGACTAATTTAGGATCCTTTAATATTAAATGACTGACTGACCTTAAAATTTTAGTAATCAAGTCCTTTGCTTCATAGGAAAAGTTTTTTTGCACTTTTACTGCTGGGAAGAGAGTAAAGAGAGATCCGAGAAAAAAAGTAGCCAGGATGAAAGCAAAGAATATTCCCATAGTAGAAAAGATGCCGAATTCGGTCATAGGTTTAATCGTAGTAGTGGTGAGAGATAGAAATCCGGCAATAGTAGTAAGAGCGCTCATCAGAATAGGAATAAAAATATCCTGAATAGTTGTATTTACAGCTTTAAGTGGTGAAGAGTTACTTCTTTCTTCATAATATCTACTGATAAAATGTATGCCATAAGCAGTAGCCAAAGCAATCATTAATACCGGGATAACGGAAATCATCATAGTAACATTCTGACTGGTGGAAGCAACCACTCCTAAGACCCAGAAGGAGGACAAGGAAGCAATGAGTAGAGGCAAGAATACTCCCCGCAGCGTCCTAAAACAGAAATAGAGAACCAGGAATACGGTAAGGGCAGCCATAAGAGCTAAGCGCATGGTTTTCCAGGAACTTTCGGAAATTTCTGCGGTGATAAGAGGCATGCCGAAATAGTGTACCTCGATAGCTTCTCCTTTTAAAGGTTCTACTATCTTTTCCAGCTCAGTTTTCAATTCCCCGCCTTCCATTTCAGGCACTGACTCTATCATAATCAAGGCAACATTTCCGTCTTCAGAAAGGAATTTTCCTATTACCAGATTATCTTTTAAGAGAGAATCTTTCAATTCCTTGGTTTCTTGATCATTTTGAGGAAATACTTCGATTAAATCTTTTACTTCTATACCTACTTCAGTGGTAATGATTTTAGGTAAATTGAAAAATGAATTGGTCGTTTTTATAAAGGGGGCTTTTTCCAGCGCCGCTACTATATTTTTGATATTTTCTAAATTTTTTACGGTGAAGAGATCTTCATACTCCAGAGATATCATGGACAAATTTACCTGTGAGCCACCGAATTTCTCAAATACTTCACTATAAAACCTGATGTCTGGATCATCTTTAGAGATATATTTGGTAATATCATCTTCGATTTTGATGTTTTTAGCTTGTATGCCTAAAAAAATGGTAATGAGAATTAAAACTATGAAAATAATTTTTGCCCTGGTAGTAATAAAATCAGCAATTTTGTGCATCATCATTCTTTATTTCCTTTCGCCTTATCTTTTTAGTATTGGTGGTTCAGTTTTCATATTTTAACTGACTGGTTGGTCGAAAGTCAACCAAAAAGCAAAATAATTTTGGAAAGATGTAAGGAAATGTTTAATAAGATCATTTTCTAATTCTTTCTTTTCCAAGTACTAATATTCTCTCTAAAGAAATATAGTCAAGTTATTTTTGAAAATTTGACAATAAGTTTCGGAAAATTTATAATTATAAAAATAAAACTATTCAATATCAGTTAAATATTAAGGGGATAGTAGGTAAGGTTTTCTTTTTCAGAGAGCTGATCGAAAGTGTAAATCAGCAAATAAATTTTATCGAATTCCACCCCTAGTAATTTCTGGTGAAATAAGTAACCGGAAACGTCTATATAGCGTTAAAGATTGCCTAACGAAGAATAGAATATTTTTAGAATATTCCTATTGAAGTAGGGTGGCACCACGCGAATAAACTCTCGTCCCTAATAGTATGAGTTTTACTAATTGACGAGAGTTTTTTGTTTCAATACCGGAGAAAAAAGATGAAAAATTTTGAAATTATTGAACATACTGCCGATATCGGGATAATCGCTTATGGTAAAACCAAAGAAGAGGTTTTGATAAACTCAGCGAGGGGCATGTTTTACATTATTACCGAAGAGGAAGAATCATTTAAAATTGAGTCTTCTTATCCGGTTGAACTCATCGCTGAGACCCTGGAGGACTTATTGGTTTCCTGGTTAAGTGAACTTCTCTATCTTTTTGAAACTAAATTGGTAATTTTAAGTAAATTTGAAATTAGAGAATTTTCTGATTATCATCTTAGGGGCAAGGTATACGGAGAAAAGATTAATCAAGATAGTCAGAGAATAAAAAGAGAGGTGAAGGCAGTTACTTATCACTATTTAGAATTCAAAAAAGATGAAGTCAGCGAGCTCTGGAAAGCAAGAGTGATTTTTGATATCTAAGTTGACGAAGTAGCTATTGATTTAATATCCTTGTTTAGTAAATTGGTTATTCCGAATTTTTAAGTATATATCTTCAAAAAGGAGGGAATATTATGAAACAATCTTGGAATGGACCTCTTCACCAATTAGATGATTATCGCTGGGAAATTCCTAAAAGCTATCTCACCGGTATGAGAGTGCCCGGTCTTATTTATGCTTCTTTGAAGTTATTAGAAAAGATAAAAGAAGATCAAGCTCCAGAACAGGTAGCCAATGTGGCTTTTCTTCCGGGAATTGTAGGACGCTCCCTGGCTATGCCGGATATTCACTGGGGTTATGGTTTTGCCATTGGAGGGGTGGCGGCTACTTCTTTAGAGGAAGGAGTAATTTCACCGGGAGGAGTCGGTTTTGATATAAATTGTCTTTCCTCAGATGCTTTAATTTTACATTCTCTTGGTTATACTCTAAAAATTAAAGAATTTGAAAAAATATGGTTAAAAGAAAAAGTAAGCTGTTTTGATTTTAAGAAAGAAAATTTAGTTAATAGTAAAATTGTTAATTTTTTTAAAAAATTTCCCGATAATGAAGTTTATAAAATAACAACTAAAACTGGCAAAACGATTATTGCCACCGAAGACCATCCTTTTTATACCAAAGATGGAATGATTCCTTTAAATAAACTGAAAGTAGGAGATGAATTAGCCATATATCCCTTCGAGGGGGTTCCCTATGAAAAACCGAGCAGTGAGATTATCCTGAGTGAAGAGAAGATAAAAGAATTATTTTTAAAATTAGGGAAAGGAAATAACGGGAATGGATTAAATCAGATTCTGTCACATTTAAAGAAGAGAGGATTACTGCCTTTAAGATATAATTCTCCACAGTTGCCTTATATCTTAAAGATTATGGGATATATATTCGGAGATGGAAATATTCATTTTGCCCATAAAAAAGGTAAAGGCGTGACTAGTTTTTATGGAAAATTTGAAGACCTTGAAGAGATAAAAAGAGATATTACCCATATCGGATATAATTGTTCCCGGATCTACTCTAGAACAAGAGATCATAAGATAGATACTCTTCATGGGAAATCTGAATTTTCTAGTACAGAAAGATTCTGTAAGGTTGTTTCAAGCAGTTTTGCTATCCTTTTGATTGGTTTGGGGGCTCCTTTGGGGAATAAAACAAACCAAGATTATTATATTCCTTCTTGGATTTTTAAGTCCCCACTTTGGCAAAAAAGACTTTTTTTAGCAGCATTTTTTGGAGCAGAACTATCCACCCCTGAAACTCTTTTAAATCATGAATATACTTTTTATAGCCCGATGGTTTCTATAAATAAACAAGAGGGGTTTATTAAGAGCGGAAGAAAATTTTTGGAAGAAATTTCTAATTTATTAGCCGAGTTCGGTATTGCTACTCAAAAAATAAGTCAAAGAATTGAATGTGTAAATAAAGAGGGGAATATATCTCCTCGACTTCGATTAATTCTTTCTGGTCAGGCTCAGGATTTAATTAATCTTTATGGCAAGGTTGGTTTTGAATATAATAAAAAGCGGAGTTTCATTGCTAATGCCACTGTACACTATTTAAAAGTTAAACAATTAATTATTGAAAAAAGGAATGAAATTGCGATCCAGGCTAAAGAATTAAAAGCAAAAGAAGGAATAGGGGCAAAAGCTATTTATAAGCAGATTGATTCATCTTATACTAATCTCCGTTTCATGGAACGTTCCATTTGTGAAAAAAGAAAGTCTTCTCCTAAGATAAGTTTCAATACTCTCTCTTTTAAAAGTTTTTTAAAGAAAAATGCCGAAGGATTAGGTCATTCCGGGATGTTATGGGATGAAATAATCAGTAAGCAGAAAGTAGATTCTTTTAATGATTATGTATATGATTTCACCGTAGAACATCCTCACCATAATTTTGTAGCCAATAATTTTGTAGTCTCAAATTGTGGGGTCCGATTGGTGAGAACCAATTTGACCCTTCCAGAGGTAAAACCAAAGATTGAACTTTTAGTCAATGAATTATTCCGGGCTATCCCTTCCGGAGTAGGTTCCAAGGGAAGGATAAAAGTAAGTTATAATGAGATGAGAGAAGTATTGAAGAAGGGCTCTCGGTGGGCAATAGAAAATGGTTTTGGCCAGGAAGAAGATGCCTTATTTACGGAAGAGGAAGGATGTATGAAAGATGCCAATCCTGACTTGGTCAGTGAACACGCCCTGGAAAGAGGAAAACCTCAATTAGGCACCCTTGGTTCTGGTAATCATTTTCTGGAGATTCAGGTGATTGATGAAATATACGATACAGAAATAGCAAAGAAATTGGGGTTAGAAAAAGGACAGATTACGGTGATGATTCATTCAGGTTCCCGAGGCTTGGGACATCAGGTATGCACTGATTACCTGGTTACCATGCAAAAGGCAGTGAATAAGTACGGCATTCAATTACCTGATCGACAGCTGGCCTGTGCCCCCATAGATTCTCCGGAAGGTAAAAATTATTATGCTGCAATGTGCTGTGCAGCAAATTATGCCTGGGCTAATAGACAGTGTATTATGCACTGGACTCGGGAAGTATTTGCCAAAGTTTTTCAATCCACTCCCCAGCAACTGGATTTAAAGTTAATTTATGATGTTGCCCATAACATTGCTAAAATAGAAGAATTTAATTGGGAAGGAAGAAAAGTAAAATTATGTGTCCACAGAAAAGGAGCCACTCGGGCTTTTCCACCTTTCCACCCGGATATTTCAAAAGAATATAAAGAGATAGGGCAGCCAGTATTAATTCCTGGAGATATGGGTCGTTTTTCCTATTGTTTGGTGGGAACTAACCGAGCCATGGAAGAGACTTTTGGCTCCACCTGTCATGGAGCAGGGAGAATAAAGAGCAGGACCTCAGCTAAAAAGGAAGTAGGGGGAAGAGACATTCAAAAAGAATTGCGAGACAAAGGAATAATTGTAAAGGCTGAAAGTCGGGGAACTTTAGTAGAAGAGATGTCTGAAGCCTATAAAGATGTAAGTGAAGTGGTTGAGGTAATGCATCAGAGTGGAATATCTAAAAAAGTAGTGCGGATGAGGCCATTGGGAGTTATAAAGGGATAAGAATTTGGTTATGTGGTTTATTAGTTAACTGGTTAAAGATGAGCATACATATTTATGAATTAGGATTAAACCAATTAACTAGTAAATCAGCTAACTAGCTAACTAAGTTAATGGAAAGACCGGCAAATGATAAAAATTATGAATCACGATTTTTAGTCTAGAATTAAGAAAGAAGGAGGAAGATGATGTTAGATTTAAAACTAATTCGTACTAATCCAGAGAAAGTAAAAGAGGCTCTCAATAAAAGAAGAGAAAAGATTGATCTGGAGGAAGTATTGCTACTTGATCAAAAAAGAAGAGAATTATTGATGGATGTGGGAAATTTGAAGGAAACAAGAAATAAAGTAAACGAAGAGATTGGAAGGTTGCGGAAAGAAAAGGTAGATGTCCAGGAAAAGATTTTGGCGATGAGAGAGGTATCGAATAAGATTAAAGAGCTGGATAACCAGATCAGAGAGGTGGAAGAAAGGATTAATAAAATTTTACTAGAAATGCCTAATCTTCCCCATGAAAGTGTACCAGTAGGCGAAGATGAGAAAGGCAATAAAGAAGTAAGGAGATGGGGTAAACCAAGAGAATTTGATTTTATACCTTCGCCTCACTGGGATATTGGTGAAGCCCTAGATATCCTCGATTTTGGAAGAGGAGCCAAAGTCGCTTCCGCTCGCTTTACCGTTTTAAAAGGAAGGGGAGCTAGATTAGAGAGGGCTTTGATTAATTTTATGCTTGACCTTCATACTAAGGAGCATAATTATCAAGAGATATTTCCTCCTTTTTTAGTAAATGCAGTTACCATGACCGGTACCGGACAACTACCTAAATTTGAAGGAGATTTATTTAAATGTGAAAATGGACTTTACCTGGTACCCACTGCGGAAGTGCCTTTAACCAATTTACATCAACAGGAGATTCTAAATGAGGAGGACTTACCCCTTTACTATACCGCTTATACTGCCTGTTTTCGTAAAGAGGCTGGCTCTTATGGACAGGATGTGCGGGGTTTAATCCGGCAACATCAATTTAACAAGGTAGAACTGGTGAAGATTTGTCGACCAGAAGACTCATATCAAGAATTGGAAACTCTAACTCAGGATGCTGAAGAAGTATTAAAAAGATTAGAATTACCCTATCGGGTAGTGGTCCTTTGTACTGGAGATATGGGATTTTCCTCAGCTAAAACTTATGATATTGAAGTATGGCTACCAGCCCAGGGACGATTTCGAGAGATTTCTTCCTGCAGTAATTGCGAGGATTTTCAGGCTCGTAGAGCCATGATCAGATATCGCTCTAAAGATAAGGAGAGAGTAAATTTCGTTCATACTTTAAATGGTTCTGGTTTAGCGGTGGGAAGAACACTGGTAGCAATATTAGAGAATTTTCAACAAAAAGATGGAAGTATAGCAATTCCTGATGCTCTTCGCCCTTATATGGGTGGAATAGAATGCATAAAAGGTAAATAGATAATAGAAAAAGTAATAGAAATAATTTTGATGCTGCGTACGGACATTGTATCCACTCCAACGCACATTTTTCCCTTGACCAATAAGATAAGTAGATGTTATTCTTTAAAAATAAATAAACACTAAGAAGTGGAGGGGTGGCAGAGTGGCTGAATGCACCGGTCTTGAAAACCGGCGATACGTAAGTATCCGTGGGTTCAAATCCCACCCCCTCCGCCAGTTAATAAAAGAGGCCGACGGCTCGCCCGTCGCTTTTTTAGTCGAAAGATTAAATTTTTAATTTATTTCACAAAACGAGATGCCAGAAATGGACCTCTCTCATTTTTATCATATTTCTGCAAGTTTCTCAAAACATTCCGGCATTAGAATTTGAACGTATTCAGAAATGGATTTCTGCTTTAAAGTAAAATTTGTTTTCTCTACTAATGAAGTAAAAAATCTCTAATCTTATCTTGATCAAGTTTTGCATAGTCACCACCTTTGAAAGAAAAATATTCTCATAAGCCATAATGATAGCTTTTCATGTTGTAAATGTACCTAAAGAGAGTGCAAGAAATGTTCAAAAGAACCCTCAGCATGGAATCAATTTTTAATATTTTTGATGAGGTATTTCATGGATTGTCTCAAGCTTCAATAGTGAGTGAAAACTTATATAGTTTTTATGAGCCTCTATTGACGATAACATCTTATTATCAACATAGTCAGGCAGGAAGAGGAAGTCTCGTTGCTAAACTATTAGAGGAGTTAGGGACATCAGAAAAAATGGAATTTGAATTTGCTTTAATGAAACTTTCCCAATGGTTGGGACAAACCATCAAATTGGAAGAATCTGAACTAACAAAACAAAAATTTGACATCGTTAATAAAACCAATGATAACCTTGCTTTTTGTGAGTTAAAAATGAAAGTTTATTCTGGTTGTACTGCAGGAAGGGTTGAACTGATGGAGAAATTTAATAAATTCACAAAGCTAATTATTGTAAATCAATCTTTTAGAAATTGCATTAAGAATGCTGGTATAAGAAATGTTTTTCTCATAGGTGGAATTTTGTTTGATATTCAGGGAGAACCTGCAACAACACAAAAAGATGAAGATTGGGGAATTTGTTACAATGGCTTGCTTAGAGGTAAAAATGATATAATCAAAACTCTGAGAGAAAAAAATGTTCAACATAACATTGACGAAGAAAAGCTACCTGAAAAGACATTTCTTATTGAGTTTATAATTGATGGGATACACGTAAATATTATTGCTGTTTACGGAAATGAAGTTATAAAAAGCCTTTTTATTGGAAAGCAAAAATATGATATTGAACATTTCAAAAAACAGTTAGAAGAAATGTTGTATGATGACCTGTGGCTGGGGCAGATAATTACAATGAGTGAAAGAGCTGTATTAGACCAAAATTTTAAGAAAAATAAAAATTTGAACAATTATGTAATATTAATTTTGAAAAACGAAAGAATGTTATCAGAGGTTAAGAAATTCCGAGTAAGTAGGAGTAGTAAAATATTGGAAGAGGTTACAGATAGAGTAATTGAGCTGGTAAAACAATATGATAAGAATTTATTAGATATAAGCCCTACTCCTGCGGAAATAATAATTAAGTCATCAGGGGAGGATTATAATATAAGAGATTATGTTGCCGATATTATTCAGTTTCTATCCTGTAAGGAAGTTGTTAATATTTTATGATGGTGAAATTTTACCATGACAAAGAGCAACCAAAAGCGTATAAAAAAGAGTTATACGACATATTACTCGGGGGTATAAAATTGAAAAGATTTAATAGTTTGATAAATAAGGCAATATTATGAATTCAAATAGATACATTGGATGTTGTGGCGCATATTGCAAGACTTGTAAAGCGTATACTGAAGGTCACTGCAAGGGTTGTAAATTAGGATTTGACACTGGTGAAAGAGATATCAATAAAGCAAAATGCAAAATAAAATTATGCTGTTTTAAAGATAATAAATTTGATACATGTGCCGATTGTTCAAGGTTAGAGTCTTGTAATATTATTGGCAGTTTGTATGCCCACAATGGATATAAATACAAAAAATACAAACAAGCTATTGAATTCATAAAGAAAAACGGATATCTAAAGTTTATTAAATTAGCTGACAAATGGAATGGAGCCTATGGTAAACTCGATTAATATTTTTGTGTCTCCTATGTCATATGCTGCGTTCACTTTGCTCACTTGGGGAGGCTGTGCTTTCGTTGCTGCCACTCCTAACCATCGTATAACCGCGGATGCGAGGTTCGCCTCTTGCAGAGCCTCAACCCAAATTGCTTTGCAACTTCTCATATCCACAAGACGTTAGGTGGCATTTGGAAACACTAATTATAACATAATTAATTTGATAAGAAAGGATATTTTTTGTGGAAAATAGTTCAAAAGAAAAAGTATCAAAAAAGCTTGCACTTGGTATTTCAATAGGACTCTCAATAGGTTGCGGAGTTGGGGTAGCAATAGGTGCAGCGACTAACAATCTGGGGTTATGGATAGCACTTGGTGTTGGTACAGGAATGGGGATAGGAGCCTTAATTGGCAAAAAAATGTAAGGTAACGATAAACTGAAATAAATGAAATTTATTGATAATTTGAAGGCAAAAGCGAGAATTCTAAAGAAAGAAATTGTAGCTATCTATTATGCATATCAGCATCCTAAGACTAATCTATTGCCAAAAATAATCATTTTATTTACTCTGGGTTATGCCTTAAGTCCAATAGATTTCATACCTGATTTTATACCTGTTTTGGGCTATTTAGATGGTCTTATAAATTTGCCAGCATTAATTACTCTTTCTATAAAATTAATATCAAAGGATGTTCTGGAAGAATCCAGGTTAAAAGCTGAGAAAGAACCTCTGCAATTAAAGAAGAATTGGATATTTGCTTTATTATTCATTATAATGTGGTTATTAATAATATTATTTATAGTTTTAAAAATAGTAGAAATATTCCATAAGTAGAAATTGTGTTTGGAGAATATATTATTGGAGTTTAGCCCTTTTTATTTATTTATATTATTTGTAATGGGTTTTTTGCAGCAGCAATTTCTGGGGAAGCCGGGTTCGGTGGAGCATTACTTTTATTACCAATATTAAATTTAACTGTTGGAACAACTTTAGCAGTTCCTACTTTAACAGTTGCTCAACTATTTGGGAATCTGTCCAGAATTATATTTAGCTATAAACAGATAACATGGAAACCTGTAGTTTACTTTATAATTGGAGCATTCCCTTGTACAATTATTGGTGCATTTTCATTTGTTACAGTAGACAAATCAATTATTGTAAGGCTAATTGGAATTTTTATTATATGTTTTGTTGTTATCAGATATTTAAAAATTTCTTTGATAAAAAATAATAATATTAGAATGATAATAGGTGGTGCAATAACAGGATTTTTGTCTGGCTTGATTGGAAGTGCAGGGCCGATTGGTGCAACATTTTTTCTATCATTAAACTTAAATCCAGTATCATTATTGCAAGTGAAGCCATAACAGCAGTATTTATGCATATTGCTAAACTTATTATTTACCAGGGTTTTTTAAAAATAGGTCATAAAGCCTTATTATTGGGTAGTTTTATTGGAGTTCCAATGATTTTAGGGACATGGGTCAGTAAGAAAATAATCGAAAAAATAGCAAAGGATAAATTTCAACTATTTGTTAGTATTTTATTAATAGGGATTATTATTTATATGATAATTACAGGATAATACCACTGTTCTGCACTTAACGGCGTGTATAGGCTTCGCTCTCGATGGTCGCTCCGGGCTTGGACACATTTTCACCTCAGCTATCGCTACTACAGTGAAAATGTCAAATATGCGCGGATGTTATAGGAAAACGGTATAGAAAAGAGGATGTATCAGCCATGATTAATAGACAAAAAATCCGAAAAGCTGTAATCTTGATTTCGTTTTTGTTGTTTCCCATCACTATAAACTATTTCTCTCCTTACCTCATCATTGATGGTGCTTCACAAGGAATTATTGCAGGCAGTTTTATTACCTTCTCTCTTTTTATTTTTAGCATCGCTATTTCTTGGTAGAGCTTTTTGCGGTTGGGTATGTCCAGGAGCTGGTATCCAGGAGTGGTGTTTTACAGTCAACGATAAAAAGGCCAGATGAGGAAAATTCGATTGGATAAAATACATTATTTGGTTTCCTTGGATTAGCATTATTGTCATTATGGCAATACTATCTGGGGGATTTCATGCAGTAAATCCATTACATCTGATCGAAACTGGAATATCAGTATCTGAGCCCACTGCTTATATACTATACTTTACAATTGTCGGGCTTTTCGTGATTCTATCATTCACCGCTGGGAAGAGAGCTTTCTGTCATTATGTTTGTTGGATGGCACCCTTCATGGTAATTGGGGTCAAAATAAGGAATTTGTTCAAATGGCCCTCACTTCACTTGGAGGTTGTAGGTGATAAATGCAAAAAATGCAAGATATGTGAAAAGAATTGCTCCATGAGTTTAAAGGTAAGCAAGATGGTGCAAAGCGATTCCATGGAGAATGCAGAGTGTATTCTATGTGGCATTTGTGTTAATAACTGCCCAGAGGGAGCAATAAAGTACTTCTGGAGGTATAAGAAATAATGTTTTGTCTTCATATAACACAGCATATACGCTGCGGGCTACGCCCTTGCCCTTCGGGACATTATCCCCTTCAGCCGCAACCTCGGATATGCTGGGAACGTTATATGTCAATCCACCCCCTCGCTATATAATAATATACGGTACACCCAAAATAATCGAGGCAAATAAGATGTCAACAATATAGGAAGTACTCAAATTAAAAGAAAAACCAAAACAAAAGTTAATCCCAAGCTTCTGAAGAAAACCAAGGATAAAGGAACTGAGCTAAGATGGAGTACCGCTTTTACCTTAACTGAAATCGTAAAAAGCAATTCAGAAATGGGGAAAGAACATATTCTAGAAGTTAAAAAAATATTGGGAAGAAAGAACAACAACGGAGTAAAAAATATTTACTTAAAATACTTGAAAGATGTCAGATTATGATAGACGATGTCAGGGATATAATTGAGAAAGGAATCAATTCTTTACTTGATGCACTTCCTTAAATAAGAAAACTGGCTTCTTATGAAGATTGGAAGAAAAGAGAAGACGCAGCTACTGCTCTGGTAGAAATTAGTAAAAAGAGAGAAGATGAAGATGTTAACGAGATGATAATCTGGGCTGTGGATAAAGATCCCAATATACGCAGGGTCGCCAGTGAGAGATTAAGAGGTGTGGTAAGAAGAAATCCAGAGAAAATATTACCCATTATGGAAAAATTAAAAATAGATGAAAGTCTTTATGTGGGAGGTAAAACCGTGAAAGAAGATAAAAGTTTACTAGCTTACTGTGGGCTTTATTGTGGAGATTGCTTTAACTACAAGAGAGAAATTGCTGACTTATCCAGAGATTTGAGAAAGAAACTCAGAGAAGCAAAATTTGATAATGTTTCTACCGGGCTTTCTAAATACTTCAAGGAGTTTAATGATTATAAAATATGCTATGAAGTTCTTGGAGCAATGGTTAGACTCAGATGCAAAAAGGCGTGTCGGAATGGCGGAGGCAATCCAGGTTTTAAAATCAGACTATGTTGCCGGAAGAAAAATATTACCGGCTGTTGGGATTGTGAAGAGTTTGAAAGCTGTGAAAAACTGAATTTTTTAAAACCTATACATGGTGAGGGACAGGTTAAGAACCTCAGAAAAGTCAAAAAAGGAGGAATTGAGAAATTTCTGGAGGGAAATAGAGATTGGTAAAATTGCTCAATGAAATACAAGTAAAAGCAATCCTGAATAAACACAAAAAAAAGAGATAATTGGTTTTTGGATAATTATTCAGTTAATCCTTATTCAGGTTGTTTGTTTAACTGTATTTATTGCTATATTAGAAGAAGCAAGTACGGAGAGAATATGGCAAAAACATTTTCAGTAAAAACAAATGCCCCGGAGCTTTAAGAAAAGCAGCTTTCCAGAAGGGTAAGGGAAGGAGAATATGGTATCATTGCCCTTTCATCTTCAACCGAACTCTATATGCCGGTCGAAGAGAAGCTGAAACTAAAACTAACCAGAAAATTTCTCGAAATAATATTTAAGTACAGATTCCCTATTGAAATAGCAACAAAGTCAAAACTTATCTTAAGAGATTTAGATTTGCTGAAGGAATTGACAGAAATGCAATCTTACCAGAAGATTTGAAGCCCAAACTGAAACACGGAACCATTATTTCCTTTTCTATTTCGACCTTAGATAAGGAATTAGCGAAAATCCTTGAACCAGGAGCTAGTAATGTTCTGGAACTACTCAACCTTATTTTTTATAAGATTAGTTTTTGGCTGGCCAAAAGTAGAATAATTAATCATGGACTGTTCTTTTGACCAAGATCACCCTTCCCTACCAGAGCTATTCTAGATAGTACCTGGAATAGCCCTCCTTCCCTGGCTGTTTTAGAACTTCTGGGGCTTAATTAAATTAAAAACAACCTACTTTTAAATAAAGTATTCCATAATAAAAATTGCCAATTGTTAATTAGTATATCAATTATCAATTATAAAAATTTATTCCGAAAATGTTGTATAATTAAGAAAATACATATTTTTTCCAGAATAAGAATATTAACATGGAAATTTCAAATAAAAAAGGAGGAAGGAAATGATAGGAAAATTATCGCCGGAAATATTGGAAGCAATTTTGGAGACTATCCCGGTAGAATTCTCAGTAGTTGATGCCAATGATCAGGTGTTAGCCTGGAATAAGCATTCTACCAGAATATTTAAAAGACCATCAGGAGTATTAGGCAGAAAGGTAAGTGATTGCCATCCTAAAAAGAGTTTACCTAAAGTAGAACAAATATTAGAGGAGATGAAGCAAGGTAAGAGGGGAAAAGCCAGGTTCTGGATTGATCTTTCTCTTTCTCCTAATAAGGAGAAACAGAAAATACTGATTGAATATTATGCCTTAAGGAATGAAGAAGGGAAATATCTGGGTTGCCTGGAGGCATCTCAAAATATTACTGAATTGCAAACTCTTAGCGGAGAAAAGAGATTATTGGATTAAGTTGAGTAAGGAAGTTTCAAACAAGAAACTTTGTTTATAGATAAAAATATAAAGAAAAAAGAGATTAGTAAAAATAAAAATTCTAGGAGGTTAAAATGGAGTATCTGAGTATGATTTTCTGGCTTTTCTTTATGTTTTCTTTGTTGACCCCCTGGCTAAAACAGAGAAGCTTGGAAACCTCTCGAATTGCTTTAATCCATAAGATTGAGAAAGAGAGAAAATCAAGAGTTATTATTTTAATTCATCGTCAGGAAACCATGAGTATATTGGGGATACCTTTGGTTAAATATATTAATATTGAGGATTCAGAAGCAGTGTTGAGGGCGATAAGATTGACCGACCCAGATGTACCTCTGGATATAATCCTCCATACTCCGGGAGGGTTAGTACTGGCAGCTGAACAGATTGCCTTCGCCTTGGTCAGACATAAGGGTAAAGTTACAGTCTTTATTCCCCATTATGCGATGAGTGGGGGGACGATGATTTCGCTGGCGGCTGATGAGATTGTAATGGATGAGAATGCGGTTTTAGGTCCGGTAGATCCTCAAATAGGACAATATCCAGCAGTATCTATTCTCAATGTAATTAAGGATAAAGATAAGAATAAAATAGACGATGAGACCATTATTCAAGCGGATATAGCCAAAAAAGCAATCCATCAGGTCAGGGGATTTGTTAAAAAATTGCTTTTAGAAAATAATTGTAGCAAGGAAAAAGCAGAAAAAATTGCCCTGACTTTAACTGAGGGTAGGTGGACCCATGATTACCCTATTACCTTTGAAGAAGCAAAGAAATTAGGTCTATGTGTTTCCACCGAAATGCCCAAAGAAATTTATGAATTAATGGATTTTTATCCTCAAAGTCCGGTAAAACGTCCTTCGGTGCAGTATATTCCTTTACCCTATAAGAAACCCATACCTTCTCCTCCAAAAGATTCATCAGGCCATAAATAAGCTTAAGCAAGGTTATTTACCTTAACGCAGGTATATTTTGGAGGATAATATAGAGAGATAGAACAGGGAGATTAAAAATTGAATAATCTTCTTCTACAGGAATTGAAATTCGGATTAAAGATCAATCCTGAATTAGTTTCTCATTCTTTAGAAAAATTTATCCAGGAGTGCACCAATAAGTTAGAAAGAGAAGGAGTCATATTAGGATTAAGTGGAGGAATTGATTCAGCGGTGACCACCATTTTATGCCAGCGAGCCCTAGGTGCAGAAAGAGTATTAGCCTTGATTATGCCGGAAAAGGAATCAAAAAAGGAACACCTGGAAGATGCCCTAAATTTTGCTCGGGCCTTAAATATTGAAACAAGAGTTGTAGATATCACTTCTTATCTAGAGGAACTGGGAGTATATGAGATATTCAGTTTAAGCAAACTTCCTTCCTGGGGTGGAATAAAAGAAGCGATTATTAAAAAGGCTTATCAATTTTATGGAAGAAAGACTGGTCAGTTGCCTTTTTTAGATAGCCTTTCCGGATTTAAAAATAAGGAATATAATTCCTACTTAAAGAAAGGCAATGCTTATTATCGAATAAAGCATCGTCTGAGGATGATTTTACTTTATCTTTATGCTGAATTAGAAAATAGATTGGTAGTAGGGACCGCTAATAAAACTGAATATAGAATAGGATACTTTGTAAAACACGGATGTGATGATGCAACCGATATTATGCCCCTTTTAAATTTGTATAAAACCCAAATCTATGAACTGGCTGGTTATCTTAAAATTCCTTCCGCCATTATTAGAAAACCTCCTTCGCCGGATCTTATTCCTGGTTTTACCGATGAAGAAGTGATTGGTATTCCTTATGAAAAATTGGATTTAATTTTATTTGCCCGAGATAAAGGATGGGGTATCCAGGATATAGTTAAGACATTAAATATAAATAAAGAAATTATTGTTTATATAGAAAGTTTGATGGAGAAATCAGAACATATGCGCAAGGTTTTTATTCCGGAGGATTATGGCAAGATAGAAAATGGTTGCAAAAAATAAGATTATATTTCTTATCTGTTCAGGTTATCTAATAATCATTTTTTTAATTCCTTCTCTTAGCTGGGCTAAAACGGAATATCATATCGAGGACCTAGTTTTCCATAATAGTTTTTTTATGCCTGTAGAGGGAGTGAATCTACATTATCGTATCTGGCAACCTACCGATAATTACTTCAGAGGAAGTGTTCTTTTAATTCATGGATTGGGTGGTTCTACATTTAGCTGGCGTCATGTGGCTCCTGAGTTGGCTGAGAATGGTTATTTAGTTCTGGCAGTTGATTTACCGGGATTTGGATTAAGCCAACGCAAGTTATCAGTGACTCAGAGTTATAAGGAAAGGGCAAATTTGCTTTGGAAATTGTTAGAAAATTTAAAGATAACAACTGGTCCCTGTAATTTAGTAGGGCACTCTATGGGGGGAGGAGTGGCGATGGCTATGGCTTTGCAGAAGCCTGGAGATACCCTAACCTTAATTCTAGTAGATAGTGCCCTTGGTCCAGGAATCAGGGGGATATCTGCGATACTATTCCAATCTAGTATAGTTAGAGGTTTTACTGCGAAAATAATGGGAGAGTTTTTCTTCACTAAAAGAAGAATAAAGTCATTTTTAAATTCAGCCTATGGAAGAAAACCAACCCAGGAAGAGGTAGAAGGATATTATCAGCCGCTACAACTAAAAAATACCCACCTTACTATAGCCAGTCTTCTAAAAAGATATCGTTCGGATTTAGATTTAAAGGAACAGATTTTTGAAATCAATATTCCTACCTTGTGTATATGGGGGAAAGAAGATAAATGGATTTCAGTTAAGGAGGCAGAAGATTTAGTACAAAAAATGCCCCAGGCAAGATTGTGCATTATTGAGGGAGCTGCTCACTGTCCCATGGAGACTCACCCTGAGCTTTTTAGTCAATGTCTCTTGGAATTTTTAAAAGAATTTAATATATCTTACTGAACTTTTTCAAAATGACACTTTTGTTAAATAAAGATTACCTACATCATGGTTAGAAGAAGGGGAGTTATAGATTTATTTTTTTCTAATACTGAAGAGAAAATGTAATATATTAAAAAGGAGGAGGATAATGAATAATAATAGCAAAAATATAAAAAATGAAATCTGGAATCACTTTCGGAATTTTCAACGTATATATTTGGCAACTTCCGAAGGAGATCAACCGAGGGTGAGACCGGTTACTCTTATCTATCTGGATGAAAGGTTCTGGATTACTACCGGTACAGACGATAAGAAGGTAACTCAAATAGAGAAGAATCCCAGAATAGATTTTTGCCTATCCATTAAAGAAGAGAGTAAAGAAGGTTATATACGGGGAACTGGATGGGCAAAGATTATTAAAAATAGGGAACAAAAAGAAAAAATTGCTCAACATTGTGATTTTTTCAATAAATTTTGGGAAAGCCCTGATGATCCCAATTATACCTTGATAGAAATATTTATTGAAGAAATTGAATATCTTAAACCTGATGAAAATATAGCCCGTAGATTTAGGATGTAAAATTTTATTTTAAATTATTTTAGAAAGTTTTAAATAAATCTTAAATTTGTATTAGGATTATTAATTTATTTTTACTTGGAAATGATTATGGAAATCTATTTCACTTGTGGAGAATTTCCCCTACTTCCTCAGGAAATATTCGATAATAATTTTAAGATATTTTATTTCTTTCGTATTTTTATATATTGGTTATTTTTTAGATATAGAGATCTTTTAAAATAGGAACAAAAAAGAAAAATTGATCAGCTCTACAAAACATTTCCATAGGTTAAATAATAAAATTTATTCAGGAGGATTTTTTTATGAAAATATATATCAGCGCGGATATCGAAGGAGTTACTGGAATAACTCACTGGGATGAGACTGAAAAGACCAAACCTGATTATCAGAGATTTGCCCAGCAGATGACCAGAGAAGTTAAGGCAGCCTGTGAGGGCGCAATTAAGGCAGGGGCAAAGGAAATCTGGATTAAAGATGCCCACGATACCGGGAGGAATATCTTAGCAGATGACTTACCCAAAATAATTAGATTGGTCCGCGGATGGAGTGAGCATCCTTTTTCCATGGTTCAGGAGTTGGATAAGACTTTTGATGCCTTATTAATGATTGGCTACCATTCTTTTAGCGGTTCGGGAGCTAATCCTTTATCTCATACCCTGAGCTCTGCAAAAATAAGTTCAATAAGATTGAATGGAGAATCAGCTAGTGAATTTTTAATTCATAGTTATATTGCAGCTAACATGGAGATACCAGTGGTCTTCGTTAGCGGGGATGAAGGAATCTGTATGGAAGCCAGGAAGATTAACCACAATATCAGAACAGTGGCAGTTAATAAAGGGATTGGTAATTCTACCATCAGCATTCACCCTCAGCTTGCCCTGGAAAGGATAGAAGAAGAGGTTATGTCTATTCTAAAGAGTGATTTCCGAAATTGCCAGATTAAATTACCTGAGCATTTTAAAATTGAATTGTCTTTTAGAAGCCATATCCAGGCTTACCACTCATCCTTCTACCCTGGAATTAGGCAGCTTTCTCCTACCGATTTATTATTTGAAACCGAGGATTATTTTGAAATTTTAAGGATGTTGATGTTTGTGATTTAAAAATTCTAAAAGGTATAAAAGAAAAGAAAAGAGTTAATTTTTTACATTTTATTGAAGGATTGTTAAAGTTTATGTAGAATAGGTCTATTAGACATTAGAAAATATAAACCGGAAGGAGGTGAAAAAGAATGAGAAATAAAAAATTATTAATAGTGGTGACTTTTACTTTATTGTTAGCTAGCATTTGTAGTAGTAATACATTGGGCGCAGAGAAGGTATATATAAATGGTATTGACCCAGATTATCCTCCCTTTGCCTATGTGGACGAAAAAGGTAATCCCGCTGGATTTGATGTAGAGTGTCTGAATTGGATTGCTGAGGAGATGGGCTTTAAGGTTAAACATCAACCAACAGCTTGGGATGGTATAATACCCAGTCTATTGGCTAGTAAAATAGATCTTATTTATTCCGGGATGTCTATCACCAAAGAGAGGGAGAAAGTAGTAGATTTTTCCATACCTTACTGGGAAATTAATCAAGCCCTTTGTGTTCGTGAAGATTCAGAGCTCAATATTATTGCTGCTTTATGTGGTAAATACACTGTGGGAAGTCAGAGGGGTTGTACAGCTGCAGAGTGGATTGAAGAGAATCTAGTGAAAACTGGCATACTTCCAAAAGATAATCTTAAATTATACGAAGGCTTTTCTTTAGCTTTGACAGATTTAGTCAATGGAAGAATAGAATCAGCTATGATGGATGATGTTATGATTGAAGATGCTTTAAGAAAAGGACAGCCTATTAAGATTGTTGGGATAATTAAGACCGGCGAAGTATATGGAGTTGCAGTAAGAAAAGAAGACAAAGAATTAAAAGATATGCTTAACGAAGGGATAACCAGATTAAAAAAGTCCCCCAAATGGGATGAATTAATCGCCAAATACTTCACTGAATAGACAAAGAGGAAATAAGTACCTTAGCTATAAAAATCTTAGATATAGAGGGATGCCTAGTTAATAGTTTACTTCCCTCTATATCTAAATAAATATAGAAAAGGTAAGGTTATGATGGAAAATTTTTTGATGATTTTTCAAGCTCTTCCTTATCTCCTCAAAGGTTCTTTGGTAACTATGGGATTAGTCGGAGGAGCTTTGCTCTTAGGGTTTGTTATGGGTGTCCCCATGGCCATAGGACAAGTCTATGGCAATAGATTAATTGCTAATTTGATTTTCTTGTATGTCTGGTTCTTCCGAGGACTTCCTATATTAGTTCTTCTTTTTCTTTTTTATTTTGGATTGTTTTCTCTTATCGGGCTTAATTTACCTGCTTTTGTTTCTGCCATCCTGGTTTTGGGTTTAAGAAGCGCTGCCTACCAGTCGCAGATTTTTAGAGGCAGCATACAATCACTGGGGGAAGGACAGATGTTAGCTGCTTTGTCCTTAGGAATGAGTAAGATACAAGCTATACGGAATATAATTATTCCCCAAGCTCTTAGAATTTCTATTCCGGGATGGTCAAATGAGTATTCGATTATCTTGAAGGATTCTGCAGTCTGTTATGCTATTAGTGTGATGGAGCTTTTGACTAGAGCAAATTTTATTTCAACTCGTACCTATAAACCAATGCCAATTTTTCTAACCTGTTCTTTTATTTTTCTTATTTTAACTTATGGAGGAGTAAAAATTCTTAATCTTTTAGAGAAAAAAGTAAGAGTTCCCGGTTATGCATATGGAAGAAGGGAGATTTGAACTATATGCAAAAAGGAAGAGACAAGGATATAGTTTTAGAGGTTGAAGATATCCATAAAACATATAAGGGGCATGAAGTATTGCGCGGAATATCTTTTAAGGTGAAAAAGGGTGAAACTAAAGTGATTATTGGTCCTTCTGGAACAGGGAAAAGCACTCTTCTTCGTTGCATAAATCAATTGACTATCCCGGATAAGGGGCGAGTGTGGTTAGAAGGAGAAGAAGTAACTCACACCAAAAAAAATATTAATCAATTTCGTCAAAAAATGGGAATGGTTTTTCAGGATTTTAATTTGTTTGATCACTTAAATGCTTTAGGAAATGTTGAAATAGGTCTGGTTAAAGTAAAGAGAATGGACAAGGATAAAGCCAGACAGAAAGCGATGGAAGAATTAAGGCAAGTTGGTTTAGAAAATCAGGCCTATCTATATCCGGCGCAACTCTCAGGAGGGCAAAAACAACGGGTATCTATAGCTCGCGCTTTAGCGATGGATCCCAAAGTTATACTTTTTGATGAACCTACTTCTGCCCTTGACCCAGAATTAATCGGAGAAGTACTGGAAGTTATAAAAAATTTGGCTATACAAGGGATGACTATGGTTTTAGTGACCCATGAAATGGGTTTTGCCCGTTCAGTGGCAAATGAAATAATATTTATGGAAGAGGGGAAAATATTGGAAAGCGGAGAGCCTCAACAGCTTTTTATTAACCCTAAACATGAACGTACTAAAAGATTTCTGAAGAAAATAATTGAATTATATGGAGAATAGAATAAAAAGAGATGAATGAATTTTATTATTTTATTCGCAATATTCTGATGCCCCCTTTATTAGAAGGAGCATTGGTTACCATAAAACTAATAATTTTATCTATTCCTACTGGTCTAATTCTAGGAATTTTAATAGCCGTAGGAAGGGTCTATGGAAATAGAATCACCTCATTTCTTTGTACTGTCTATGTAATTTTTTTCCGGGGCACACCCTTGTTAGTTCAGCTTTTTATCTTATATTATGGTCTGCCTTCGTTAGGTATTTTCTTTTCGCCTTTTGTAGCCTCGGTTATTGGTTTTACCCTTTGTAGTTGTGCTTACCATTCTGAATATATAAGAGGGGCAATACAGTCAATCAAGGAGAATCAGATGATGGCTGCTGAATCATTGGGGATGAGCAGGATTCAAGCAATTTGGAATATAATTCTTCCACAAGCCTTAAGGAGAGCTATTCCCGGATGTTCTAATGAAATTATCTATTTAATCAAATATTCTTCTTTATCTTTTATGGTAACCTGTGTAGAATTAACTGGCGCAGGAAAGATTATTGCTTCCCGTTATTTCAAATATACGGAAGTATTTTTAGTGGTAGGAGCAATCTACTTATTAATAGTTTCTGTGGTTACTAAATTATTGAATAAGTTAGAAAAAAAATGGGAAATTCCTGGATTAGGATAAAATGTAGATGAAGATGACGTTTGGGTAGGCTGTTCAAATTTATTAAAGAATATTTTCCAAAGAATAACTGGTAAAAAGGAGGTGTAATTTTGAAAAAATTGTTAACTGGAAATGAAGCCATTGCTGAAGGGATTATTGAATCAGGAGTAGAAATAATTACTGGATATCCCGGTACTCCTTCTTCAGAAGTTATCCTTACTTTAATGTCTCTGCAGAACAGAATAGATTCTAATATTCAACATATTGAATGGAGTATCAATGAAAAAGTGGCTTTGGAAATTGCAGCTGGTGCGGCCTGGGTGGGCAAAAAAGCTCTGGTTACTATGAAGATGTCCGGTTTAAATGTAGCTGCCGATTCCATGGCTTCTATCGCTTATAGTGGATGCAGGGGAGGATTAGTTATTTTTGTAGCTGATGATCCAGGAGCGCATGCCGGTATGGTGGAGCAGGATTCCCGTCATTATGCGAAATTAATGATCATTCCTATGCTGGACCTGGCTTCCCAGCAAGAAGGTCTGGATTATGTAAAATTAGCCTTTGAATTATCGGAAATGATTGCTGGACCTATTTTTTTGAGATCGACCACTGATATCTCTCACCTGGCTTCCGATGTCGAAACTGGAGAAAAGTTATCTTTTAAGAATAGGGAGGCCTTTCTGGAAAAAGATATCACCAGATATACTAAGGCGGCTTCCTCATGGTGTATTTCTCAACATCAGGATGCTCTTCTCCGGTTAACTAAGGCATTAGAGTATGCGGAAAAGTATATTTCTGAGCATGGAATAAAGGTAAATGAGATGTTTTTGGATCAAGTGAACAAAGAAGGAATAATTTATGCCGGAGCAGTGGAGGGAAATTTTAAAGAGGTCATAAAGAAATACAATTTAAAAATTTCCTGGTTAAAAATTGGTTTAGTACATCCCTTACCGGAGGAAAGAATTAAAAAATTTTTAGAGAAAGTTGATAAGGTATTAATCTTGGAAGAGCTGGATCCTTTTGTAGAGACCGAAGTTAGAAGGATTGCCTCGCTAATGAAAAAGCCAGTAGATATCTGGGGGAAATTTAATAAAGACTTTTTACCAATGGTGGGAGGTTATTCCTTCAAACATATAAAGAAGGCACTGGAAGTTTTTATGGGAAAAGAGTTTGAGCCTGAACCGGATTCCAGAATTAAGGAAAAAGCAAAAGAGTTAGAGGTAAAACGGCCCACCTCTTTCTGTGTGGGTTGCCCTCATCGAGGAACTTATTTTGCCCTTAATGAGGCTATTAAAAATTTAAAATATAAAAAAGATGAAATTATTATTACTGGAGATATAGGATGTACTATTTTAGGGATGAATGAACCTTTTGAATCCTGCTGGACGGAGATAGCCATGGGGGCTAGTATAGGCTTGGCTCAAGGATTTAAACATGGTGGCATAGAAAAACCAGTGATTGCAACTATCGGAGATTCTACTTTCTTTCATGCCGGTATTCCTCCCCTCATTAATGCGATTTATCGGAAAGTGCCTCTAACTATTATTATCTTAGATAATGGATGGACCGCTATGACTGGGTTTGAAGAAAATCCAGGTACCTTAGTATTTAGTAATAACCAGAATACCCAAAGAGTTGATATTCTGGAAATTTGCCGAGGCTGCGGAGTTGAAGAACTAAAGGTTATTGATCCTTATGAACCAGAAGAGGCGATAAAAGCAATAACAAAAGCCATTAAATATCCTGGCGTTTCCGTAGTAATATCTCGGCGTGAATGCGCCCTGCAGGCTAGAAGAAGGAAAATTCAATTACCTAAGTATAAAGTAAATCTAGAGAAATGTACAGGTTGTAGAATTTGTTTAAATTCCTTAGGTTGTCCGGCGATGGTATTCCATCCTAAAGAGGGAAGAAGAGGACCATATATGGAGATTACGGTGGACTGTTTTGGTTGCGGTTTATGCAAATTTAGCTGTTCGACCGGAGCAATAGAGGTGATAGAAGATGGAAAATAATATTTATATAGCCGGAGTGGGTGGACAGGGGGTAGTAAGTTTAGGGCAAATTCTGGCTACTTATGGATTGGAAAAAGGCGAAAGAGTCAAGTTTTATAAACAAGTAGGAATGGCTCAACGAGGTGGTCCCGTTCATTGTGAAGTAAGGATAGGTGAGGTCTTTGGATCGAGAATTCCCCCTCTTTCTGCGGATATAATTGTAGTTATGGAGCTGGCTGAGGGTTTAAAAACTTTAGAATTTGTAAAACCAGGAGGAGTAGCAATATTAAATAGAAGAAAGATATACCCTCTTAATTTAATGGCTTATCCGGAGAGGTATCCTCAGGAAAGAGAAATTATCCATTTATTTGAAGAGGCCAGAGCAAAAATAATTTGGATCGAGGCGGGGAAAGTAGCTATAGAAATTGGTCTTCCTTTAGCTGAAAATATCATTTTGTTAGGCGCTATTGCCAATTTTTTATCACTGGATAAAGATGTCTTATTGAGTATTTTAAAGAAAAATGTTCCTGGTAAATTGGAAAAAAACGTTAAAGCCTTAGAGAGGGGTTATCAAATAGTAGAAGGAATAAAACAAGATGAAAGATGATATTTCTAAATTTTTTATCCCTAATTCGGTAGCTATCTTTGGTTCCATGAAGGAGGGCAAGACTGGTTTTGAGCTGGTTAAGAATATGGTAGAAGGAGGCTTTAAAGGAGAGATTTACCCGATAAGTCAAAGCGATACCCAGGTTTTAGGTATGAAAACTTATTCAGATTTTAAGAATTTAGCCCTTGATTTAGCGATTATTGCTATTCCCGCTTCTTCTGTCCCCGCTCTTTTAGAAGATTTGGGTAAGCAAAAGGTGTTATCGGTAGTGATTATATCAGCAGGATTTTCTGAGACAGGTAATTTAAGAGAGGAAGAAGAATTAATAAATATTGCCCGGAAATATAAAATCAGGATTATTGGACCTAATTGTGCGGGGATTATGAATACCAGAAATAATCTTTTTGCCAGTATTGAAGTACGTGCCCTACCAGGGAATACGGCATTTATTACTCAAAGTGGAGCTCTGGGGGGTGCAGTTTTAATGATGGCTGAGGAGTTAGGTTTTGGTTTTTCCAAATTTGTAAGTTATGGAAATAGGTGTGATGTGGACGAGGTAGATTTAATCGACTATTTACGAGATGACCCAGAAACCAGGATTATTACTATGTATATTGAAGGAGTAGAGGAGGGAAGGAAGATTTTACAAAAAATTAAGGATACTGTTTCCAAGAAGCCGATTATTGCTATTAAGGCAGGCAAATATGAAGCAGGAAAAAGGGCTACTTCTTCCCATACTGGTTCTTTAGCTGGAGAAGATAGAGTTTATGAGGCAGCCTTTAAACAGTTTGGGGTGTTAAGAGTAGAGGATATAGAAGAAATGTTTGATCTGTGTAGAGGATTAGAACATTATCCCCGAATAAATGGTAAAAGAGTTGCCATAATAACTAATGCCGGAGGTCCTGCGGTAATGACCACGGATAAATTAGAAGATTTAGGCTTACTGGTTCCAGAACCTTCTAACTTCTTAATCAATAGATTAAAAGACTTACTCCCTTCTCATGTTTCTCTAAAGAATCCTTTTGATCTTTTGGCTTATGGTAGTGCTGAAAATTTTACTACCGTGTGTAAGACCATTGCCCCCGAATACGATGCCTTAATTGTAATCTTTGTTCCCACTGCTTCGATGGATTCAACAAGCATTGCTAGGGCAGTAGGAGAAGTAAAAAAGAAGATAGACAAACCAATCTTAGCCTGTTTTATGGCCGGAAGATTAATAAAAGAGGGAGTTGAAGAGTTAAGAAAGCATGGTATTCCAAATTATTCCACCGGAGAAAGGTGTGCTAGAGTTATTCATAAGATAGTCTGGCATACTTTAAAAAATAACCCGAAATTATATTAGCTAAGTTAGAGCAATGAAACATGAATACCAAATTAGCTAATTCTAATATCAATAAAAATAATTACCTTTTTGAGTTTATATCTTCCTTATCATTTTTTACTAATTGTTATATAATAATAAAAGATAAATATGGGGAGGAGGTGTAAAAACTATTTAGTTTAGAGAATAACTTTGAATGATATATAAGCAGAATTAAATTAGAAAAGGGGGTATAAAAATGTTAAATAAAAAAATTTCACTATTTTTTGTATTGAAGTTTTCTATAATTGTGCTCTTGAGTTTAATGTTGTTTAGTTTAACGGTTTTTTCTGTGGAATTGCCCAAAAAAATTGTAATTGGCTGTCTGGAACCTCTTACGGGGGCACATGCAGTTTTTGGAACCGAAGCAAAAATTGGTATGGAGTTCGCGATACAACATATCAATGAGTCTGGAGGGATACTATCCTTAGGGGGTATTCCTTTAGAGTTAGTCACTGAAGATGTAGGAGAAGATGCCATGAGTGCTCGTTTAGCTACAGAAAGCCTCATAAGTAAACATCATCCAGTAGCAGTTTTAGGCCTTTATATTAGTCGTCTAACTACAGCAGCTTCTGAGATTACCGAAAGGGAAAGAGTCATTTTGGTTGCCGATGCCTTGGTAGATAATGTAACGGAAATGGGAAGACAATATTTATTTAGACCTGCCCCCAAAGCCAGTATGCATGGTAGATCTGCAGTAGAATTTGTGGTGGAAGCGGCTAAAAAATCAGGCATAACCGTAGAAAAGATCGCAATTTTAAACGAAGACTCTTCTTTTGGAAGAAGTAATGCCCTGGGTGCAGTACAAGGTGCCTTAGATAATGGCCTTACTATTGTATATCAAAAGGAGTACCCATACGATATTACTGATGCTTCCTCTATTGTACATGGTATTGCTACTGCCCAAGCGGATTTTATAGTTCACTGCCCCTATTTTATGGATGCTATCATCTTTGCCAAGACCTTCAAGGAATTAAATAAAATACCCAAGTTTATTTCCGGAATGGGAGCTTGCGGATATACCGATCCTGAATCTATAAAATCATTAGGTGAAATATCCGAAGGATATTCTAATACCTATAGCTATAATCCAGCCAAGGATACTCCACAGAATCGTAAATTTGTTGAACAATTTGTGGCTAAGGTTGGTTATATACCTACCGAAGCGGCAGGAATGAATTATTATGGAATGTGGATTTTAAAAGAGGCGCTCGAACTTTCCGGTTCCCTTTCTCCGGATGATCCATTAAATCCCGATAATCTACGGAAAGCATTTTTGAGCCTTGACTTAACCTCTGGACCTGCAGTAGAAACTTTTCCGGTAAATCATATAGTTCTTGATGGCAAGGGAGATAATCCATACGCCAGGGCAACAATTTTACAGGTGATTAAGGGTGAACCCAAGGTTGTTTGGCCTTTTGAGGATGCTGAAACTGGTTTTATTTTCCCCCGATTAGATGCCACCTATTAATTTTATTAAAACTCTTACCTGGTTATAAACTAATCTTTTCAGTTTTACCAGGTAAGAGTTTTTTGATGCATACTAGAAAGGGTTAGAGAAAGGAATTAGAGACTAAGAATGGAAATAGTTATCCAAAATCTTTTTAATGGAATATTGATGGGCTGTATTTATGCCTTAATTGCCTTAGGATTGTCTCTCATTTTTGGAGTAATGAATGTAGTTAACTTTGCTCACGGTGATTTTGTGATGCTTTCTATGTATTTTACTTTCTGGATTGGTTCGATATGGGGAATTGATATTGTATTAACACCCTTGATTACTTTTCCTTTATTGTTTATATTCGGGATAGTGATTTATTATGGATTAATCAATCGTACTCTTCGAGAACATTACACCATTCAGATAGCGGTAACAGTAGGCTTGATGACTTTTTTGCGTGCAATTACCCAATTAGTGTGGCATGCCCAGCCGCGAGCCATTTCTTATTCTTTTATTCAAGGAAGTATTCAATTTGCGGGGTATGTTATTGCCCTTTCTCGATTAACTTCAGCCACTATAAGTCTGATTATAATTGGGTGCATATCTTTTTTCTTAAACAATACTTGGCCGGGGAGAACCATTCGAGCAACCTCTGATGATCTTGATGCAGCATCACTGATGGGTGTAGATTTTACCAAGACTTATGCCCTGGCCTTTGGATTGGGGTCGAGCTTAACCGCCATAGCAGGTGGTTTATTAATGACTTTTCAGCAAGTAGATCCTACCATGGGTTTACGTTTTGGTTTACTGAGCTGGTGCATCCTAGCTCTGGCAGGATTAGGATCAATCACGGGGTTATTAATCTCTGGTTTAATGGTGGGAATAGGAGAATCTATAGCTATGTCTTTTTGGGATCCTCGAGCAAGATCACTAGTTATCTATCTAATTTTTATTTTGGTTCTTTGGCTACGTCCCAGAGGTATCTTCGGGAGGAAGTAATGGTTTTCAAGAAGAATTACACTATAAGGGGAATTTTTTTGCTGTTATTATTGCTTGTTGCCTTGATTATTCCTTTAATCATTAGATCAAATCAATATAATGTGCTTTTAGTTACAACTGTATTATTATATGGGGTAATGGCTACGGCTTGGAATATTATTGGTGGTCTAGCCGGGCAACTTGATCTGGCTTCTTTTGCCTATCTGGGATTGGGAGCATTTACTTCTGGTACTTTGCTTATTCGCTATAATTTAACTCCCTGGGTAGGGATGATTTTGGGGGGATTAATTGCAGTTGGTTTTGCTTTGTTGATTGGTATTCCTCTATTTCGCTTTCGAATTCGTGAAGTCTGGTATGCTTTAACTACCTGTGCCCTAGTGGAAATTTTGAAAGTGGCTTTTACTATGTGGGAAGAGATAGGTGGACCCGTGGAAAGATATTTGCCCTATTATCGAGGGTCATTCTATCATATGCGTTTTAGTTCTTATGTCCCTTATTATTATCTTATATTAAGTTTATTATTAATAACCTTAAGGTTAAATTATAAAATCAGTAAAACTAAGCTTGGTTATTATCTTAAAGCTCTGGGAGAAGATGAATATGCCGCCGAGGTGTTAGGAGTAAATACTCGTTCCTGTAAATTAAAAGCATTAGTTTACTATTCTTTTATAATTGGAGTGATCGGAGCAATTTATGCGAATATGTATGGTTATATCCACCCCAGTTTTTTTAATGGTCAAGAGAGTATTAAAGTGGCCATTTTAGGGATTGTAGGTGGTAGAGGTATTACTTATGGACCACTTTTGGCTGCCTTGTTACTGGTTGGTATACAAGAATTTTTAAGGGCGAGTATGGGAGGAGAAGTATCCGGACTATACTTAGTAATATATGCTATTATTTTGGTGGTTGTCGTACTTTTTAAGCCTAAAGGAATTGCTACTATCTTGCAAGATATTTATCCAAAGATCCTCCCCAAGGAGGCAAAGAAAAAAGATGTCTGAGGCACAAATTCTAAAAACATCTAAACTAACTAAAAGTTTTGGTAATCTTTTGGCGGTTAATCAAGTAGATTTAGAAATTTATAAAGGAGAGATTGTGGGGCTGATCGGGCCTAATGGCGCAGGAAAAACTACTTTCTTTAACTTGATTAGTGGATTAGAGATTCCAGACCGGGGACAGGTAATTTTTAAGGGAATTGATATTACAGAGCTTTCGCCTCACCAAATATGTAAATTAGGAATGTCTCGTACTTTTCAGGTTGCCCGGTCTTTTACCGAAATGTCAGTGGCGGATGTAGTAAGGGTAGGGGCATATAACCGGAAGAGTGAAAAGGAAGTTCAGGAAAGAATTGATTGGATAATTAAATTCTTTGCATTGGAAGGTATTCAGAACTACAAGTGTAGTGATCTGGGATTGGCTTCCTTAAGAAAGGTGGAAGTAGCCAGAGCAACCGCTACAGAGCCAGATCTTTTGCTTCTTGATGAGGTAGGAGCTGGTCTTACTAATATTGAACTAGCTAGGCTTATGGAAGAACTTAAAAGACTTAATAAAGAAACTAATATTACTATATGTATAGTTGAGCATGTAATGCAGATGGTTATGGGACTATGTGAAAGAATTTTCGTCCTCGACGCAGGCGAACTTATTGCTCAAGGAATTCCAGATGAAATTAGTAAAAATCAACAGGTAATTGAGGCTTATTTAGGGAAGGGAGGTTATAGTGAATCAGATCTTGCAGGTTAGAAACTTAAGTTCAGGTTACGGCAAAGTCACTGTTTTGAGAGATATTAATTTTCAATTAAAAGAGGAAGAGGTTGTCGCAATCATTGGCTCAAATGGAGCAGGCAAGACTACTGTGTTAAGAACAATTTCTAAGATAATTTCTCCCTTTTCTGGTGAGGTTTTTTTTGAGGGTGAAAATATTACAAAATTACCAGCTCATTTAGTCGCTCAGGCTGGTATTGCTCATGTACCAGAAGGAGGAAGGCTTTTCCCCAATATGACAGTTTATGAAAATTTACTTATGGGAACATACCGCAATAGAAAGAACAAAATAAAATCGAATGTTTTAGAAGAAATCTACGAAGTTTTTCCTATACTGAAAGAAAGAGAAAAACAGTTAGCTAAAACTTTAAGTGGTGGTGAAAGACAAATGCTTTCTATAGGCAGAAGTTTAGCCAGTCAACCAAAATTTTTAATGCTTGATGAACCTTCGCAGGGATTGGCTCCAAAATTAATTGATGATATTTATCACAAGCTTTCTACTTTAAAGAAAAAAGGCCTTACCATGTTATTAATTGAGCAGAATATAATTTATGCTTTGAGATTTGCGCAGAAAGCTTATTTACTTGAGAATGGAAGAGTGGTTATGGAAGGAAATAGCAAAGATTTATTAAAAAGTGAACATATAAAAAAACATTACTTAGGATTATAAATTAAAAATTAGAAGGAAAAAAATTTTAGATGCACAGAATTTTCCAGAAGACTAAAGAAAAAAGGGCTTTGTTAGAAACAGAGGCTAAAGAGTTATTAAAGGAATATGGGATTTCGGTTCCGGATTATAAACTGGTTAAGAAGAAAGATGACCTTGGAAGGTTAAGCGGAGAAATACGCTTCCCTATCGTGATGAAAATTGTATCTCCTGATATTATCCACAAATCTGAGTCAGGAGGAGTAAAAGTAGGCTTAAAGGACCAACAGGAAGCTGAATTAGCTTATCAAGAAATTATGAATAACGTGAAAAAATATAACCACCAAGCAAGGATTGAAGGTGTAATAATATACTCATTTATACCGAAACAGACCGAAATTATTATCGGGATGATCAAAGACCCTCATTTTGGACCGGTAATCATGTTTGGATTAGGGGGGGTATATGTAGAGGTACTGAAAGATGTTTCTTTCCGTATACTTCCTTTAAAAGAAAGAGATGCTCAAGAGATGATTACCGAAATTAAGGGATTTGAAATTTTAAAGGGGATGAGAGGAGAACCACCCAAAGATATCAAAGCAATAAAAGATGTTTTGATGAAAATTTCTCATCTGGTGGAGGAAAATCCAGAAATTGAAGAGCTAGATTTAAACCCTGTTTTTGTCTTTGAAAAAGGCTTACAGGTCATAGACGCAAGAATAATTTTATAGGTTAATATTATCTTGGTTGTTGAAAGATGATTTCATGAGTAAAAAGGAGGTGGTTAATTTGGAGAAACCAGAATTTGATTTTATTGGGCAGCCATTGGAAATAAAAAATATTGGCAAAGTTACTGGTAGAGAATTGTATTCTTCGGACATAAATATTCCAGGTCAGTGGTATGCAGTAGTCTTGCGTAGTCCTTATGCTCATGCCGAGATAAAAAGAGTAGATTATAGCGAAGCAGAAAAAATGGGAGCTGTGTGTATTGGGCCAGAAGATGTGCCCGATATCTTATATAATGAAAGAATAGTAAGTATCCCCGAGAAGACCTATCGAGACCGTACTGTTTTGCCCAAGGATAAGGTTCGTCATAAGGGAGAAGCCTTAGCTGCTTGCGCTGCTGAAACTGAAGAGGAGGCTTTTGCCGCTTTACAAAAGATAAAGGTAGAATGGGGGAAACAGTGGAAGCCCCTTATTACTCTAGAAGAAGCCTTATCAGAAGATGCTCCCCCTATATATGAGTATGTGTATTTAGGCAATGAAAGAGTAAAGATTAAAAATAATATTGCTTGTGAGAGAAATATTGAAGTTGGAGATGTGGAAAAAGGTTTTAGAGAAGCAGATATAGTGATAGAAAGAACTTTTCATACGCAAAGAGTCTACCATATGCAATTTGAGACCAAATCAGCCGTATGTGTACCCGAAGCGGATGGGGGGATAACTGTCTGGACTACCTCGCAGGGAATTCATAATGTTCGTATTCTTTTGGGGACTATTTTTAATATTCCCTTAAGTAAAGTAAATGTGAAAAGAATTACTCTAGGGGGCTCCTTTGGCTCCAGTATTCAGATGAATTCTATAACGCCTATATGTGTTGCTTTAGCTTTAAAGGCTAAGAGGCCGGTAAAATTAGTTTCTTCCCGGGAAGATGATTTCTATGACCATGCCAAATATCCTCTTAAGACTGTTTTAAAAGTAGGTATTAAAAAGGATGGTATTTTAACCGCTGCTCATTGCCGGGTCTGGGTGGAAATTGGTGGTCACAATATTCAAGCCTACCCTTATTTGGGATGTGTGGCCGGTTGGTTTGCTTCTCTTTATAAGTGGAAGAATATAAAATATGAAGGTACTGCTGTTTATACTAACAAAGTACCTACCTGTGCTATGCAGGGATATGGCAATCCTCAGATTAATTTTGCGGTGGAAAGTATGATAGATATGTTAGCAGAAGAATTGGATATGGATCCTATTGACCTACGCCTGAAGAATTATGTGGGAAAAGGAGATGAATTCTGGGGGCAGGGACCGACCGTAAGGTCGATTATCAGAAGTTGTGGAGTGGAAGAGATGCTGCTGGAAGGGGCAAAGCTCGCTCAATGGGAGAAAAGGATTCCTCCTAGGAAGAAAAAAGAATTGATCAAGAAAGGGATTGGAGTAGCCAGAGGATTTCATACTTCTGGGACCGGAGGTCCTAATCCCGGAGAAGTTATCGATTATTCAGGGGCGACCATCAAGATAAATGAAGATGGTTCGGTAGATGTATTAACTGCACTTATGGATCTCGGTGGAGGAACCTGGGATGCTTTAGCCAAGATAGTAGCCGAGGTTTTAAAGGTTCCTTACGAAAAAGTTTGTGTCTATAATGGAGTAGATACTCGTTCCACCGTCTTTGATGTGAATACTCATGCTACGCGAGGGGTATACTGCGGAGGCGGGGCAGTAAAATATGTAGCGGAGAAAGTAAAGGAAATGCTTTTAAACTATGCTGCTAGTCTTTTTAAAGATTTACCAGAGAATTTAGAATTAGCCTATAATAAAGAATTGGGGCAAGCAGTGGTTTATCTCCGAGAGATACCGGAAAATTATATGACTCTGGGGAAGATAGCAGAATATGCTCATACTAATAGCTGGGGGACCCTGGCTTACACTTCTACTCTCCGCCAGAAGAATTGTCCACCCTGTTTTATTACCCATTTTGTAGAAGTGGAAGTCGATACCAGGACCGGAGAAGTCAAGATACCCCGGGCAGTAATTATGGGTGATTCGGGGACAATTATCAATCCGGATTTATGGGAAGGACAAATCATAGGAGCATTCAGTAGAGGAATTGGTTTCTGCCTTTTAGAGGAAACTAATTATGATCCGGAAGATGGCAGTTTGAGATGCAAAGGATTAATTACCGATTATAAAATTCCTACCACAATAGAAATGCCTAGGATAGAAAATATTATAGTACGTTCTGCTCATACTTATGAACCTACCGGTCCCTTTGGAGCCAAGGGTATAGGAGAAGCAGCTTTGAGTTCAGTTGGATCTGCCATAGCTAATGCCATCTATAATGCAATTGGAATCAGGTTTTATGAATTGCCTATTACTCCGGAAAAAATTCTGAAAGCTCTAAAAGAGAAGGGGGAGGACCTTAGAAAAGGGGCAGGTGATAATAATGAATAGCAGTACCAGATTTTTAACTCAAGAATTTGAATATTTTGTTCCTCTTTCTTTGGAAGAAGCTTTAGATTTACTTTATAAATATCAAGATAGAAAGATCAAGATATTAGCAGGAGGAACAGACCTGCTGGTTAAGATGAAGACCTTGGGTATGCCAGTAGATTATTTAATCAATATAAACGAAATTTCCGAAATAAAAAATGTGGAAATAAATAATGGATTAAAGATTGGAGCGGCGGTTCGCCTTTCCCAGATAGAGAAGATGGAAATAGTAAAAGAAAAGTATACTGCTTTATACGAGGGGATTAAATCAATGGCGGCGATTGCTATCCGGAATATGGCTACTCTGGGGGGTAATATCGGTAATGCTTCTCCGGCAGGAGACTCCATTCCTCCTTTAATAGTATATGAGGCGAAGTTAAGAATAGTGAGCAAAAAAGGAGAGCGGATTATCCCGGTAGAAGATTTTATTACCGGGGTTGGTGAAACCACGATCAGGAGTGATGAATTAATTAGTCAGGTGATAATTCCTGAATCCTCAAAAAATTCAGGAAGTGCTTTTTCTAAGAAAAGTAGAGTGAAAGCTGATATTGCCAAGATCAATCTGTCCATATGGGTAGAAAGAGATGGAGATATCTGTAGGGATTGCCGAATTGTTCTAGGCTCAGTTTTTATTAAAGCCCTTCGAGCGCATAAAGCAGAAGAAATTATCAGGGGGAAAGTAATGAATGATAATCTGATTATTTCAGTAGCTAGGCAAGCTGCTGAAGAGATTAAGCCCATTGATGATATTCGCTCTACTGCTGAATATAGAAAAGATTTAGCCCGAGTAATGGTGGAAGATACTCTGCGAGTAGCCTGGAATAGGGCAGGAGGTGAGGAGTAATAAGATGAAGAAAGTGGAAATAGAATTTATTCTCAATGGTAAAAAAAGAAAGATAGAAATAAAACCTAATGCACTTCTAATTAATGTTATTCGAGATGATTTATACCTGACTGGTACCAAGTATGGTTGTGGCATTGGAGAATGTGGAGTGTGTACAGTCTTGCTTGATGGGGAACCAGTTTTATCCTGCCTTACTTTAGCTATCACGGTTGCTAGTAGGGAGATTACTACTATTGAGGGATTGGCTCAGGGTGATGAACTACATCCCCTTCAGAAAGCTTTTCTAAAGCACGGAGCAATCCAATGCGGTTTTTGTACACCCTCTATGATTTTAACTGCTACCTCATTATTAAAAGAGAATCCTAATGCTACTGAAGAGGAAATAAGAGATTATATGCGAGGAAACTTATGCCGTTGTACCGGATATGTGCAAATCATTAAAGCAATTAGAGAAGGTGCACCGGTTAAAAAAGTTAACCAAATAACCAAATAACCAGATCACCAACATATAAAGGAGGAGAAGGATAATGAAGCAGGTTAAATATATCTCTCCCCGGACAAAAGAAGAAGTTTTAGAGATTTTACAGGAAGAAAAAGAGAAGGCTTGCATAGTTGCCGGTTGTTCCAATGTTCTTCCTAATCTTAGGGATAGAAAGATTGCTCCTCGAGTTTTAGTGGATATTACTAATCTTGAATCATTAAGAGGTATTGTTAAAGAAGAAGGTAAGATCTGGTTAGGTCCTTTAACTACTATCTATGAGTTAATTTCTTCTAAGATTATCTATAAAGAATATAAGGTATTGGCTCAAGCCGCTAGAGAGTTTGCCGATCCACTGGTAAGGAATACTGCGACTATTGGAGGTAATCTGATTACGGCCTCACCCGCAGCAGATATGGCTGTGCCTCTCCTTAGTCTCGATGCAGTAATTAGAATAGAGAGTTTAAAAAGTAAGAGAGAAGTTAAACTAAATAATTTTTTTATTGGTCCTGGGAAGACTATTCTAAACAATAATGAGTTGGTGGTGGGAATTGAATTTGAGCAAAGCGATATAAATAAAAATGGTGGTTTTATTAAAATTGGTCAAAGAAAAGCGATGGCTATTTCTATCGCCACTATAGCAGTCAATATAGATTGGGAAGAAAATATAATTAAGCAGATTAGAATTGCCGCTGGTTCTGTTGCCCCTATCCCATTAAGATTGAGGGGAGTAGAAGAATTTTTAAAAAATAATGAGCTAACTCAGGAATTGATAGAAGAGGCAGCCGATAAAGTAACCAAAGAGGTTAATCCCATTAGTGATATTCGGGCTTCCGAGGAATATCGCCGGTATATATCCGGAATTTTGTTCAAAAGAGCAATTAGAAGATTAACCAACTAACTCATTTAGCAATTTCATTCTTAATTAACCAGAAATAAATAATGAACTAAAGTAGCTTAATGTATTATGCTTATTGGAACTAATAAAATTTATAATTTTTACTGACTACTAATTAAGGAGATCAGGGATGGAAGAATACAAGGTAGAATTAAAGGTAAATGGAGAAAAGATAATTAGCACTGCCCGAGCTGAGGAGTCTTTACTAAAGTTTTTACGTCGTAATGGTTTTACTGAAGTAAAATGTGGCTGTGAAAAAGGTGAATGTGGAAGCTGTACGGTTATTTTGAATGGAAAGGCCATCAAGTCTTGTATTATTTTAGCTCTTCAGGCCAATAATAAAGAAATATGGACTGTGAGAGGAATGGAAAAATTTGAGCTGGGAAGGAAATTGCAGGAAAGTTTTGTAAAACATGGAGCAGTACAATGTGGCTTTTGTATACCAGGAATGATTTTAGTGGCCAAGAATTATTTAGATAAAGATCCAATTCCTGACCGGGAGGAAATTAAAAAAGAAATTTCTGGTAATTTGTGTAGATGTACAGGATATAAAAAGATTGTAGATGCTATATATGCGGTAGCGGTAGAAAATCAAAAATCGATTAGATAGATTTAAGCAGTTTTTTAATTATAAGTGAACCTATCTGTTTATTGAGAATCTGGAGGATTACTGGTGGTTTTAGTGAAAGCCAATTTTAGCTAAAGTACTGGTCATTATTTATCGTTGATGCCTCTGGATTTTTAAAATATTTAAAGAAGGTGAAGCTTATGTCCGAATTAAAAATAGTAGGTAAACCAGTACCTCGAGATGATGCCTGGGCTAAGGTAAAAGGAGAGCTTAAATATGCTGATGATTTTTCTCTTCCTGGTATGTTATATGCCAAAGTTCTTCGGAGTAAATATCCGGCAGCAAGAATTATTTCTATTAACACCGATAAAGCAAAGCAATTTCCTGGGGTGCAGGCAGTTTTAACTGCTCGTGATGTTCCTCATAATGAGACTGTGACCAGATTTGGGCAGAGTTCAGAGGTAGGGAAAGGATTTGAGGGTTTATACAGAGTTTTAGCTGATAAAAAGGTAAGATTTATGGGGGAAGCAATAGCCCTAATTGCTGCGGATACCGAAGAGATCGCTGAAGAAGCATTAAATTTAATTGAAGTAGACTATGAACCACTCGCGGGAGTTTTCGATCCGGTAGAAGCTATGAAGCCGGATGCTTATTTAGTAGGAGAAGGCAATAGTAATATTATAAGTGAATTTGGTTGTAATCAGGGGGATATTCAAAGAGGGTTTGAAGAAGCAGAGGTAATCATTGAAAGTACCTATGAAGTTCCCTTTGTCGACCATGCTTATTTGGAAACGGAAAGTGGTATTGCTTGGATGGACGAAAGTGGAGTAATCAATATTCGGGTAGGCTCTCAGGTAATTGAGCATTTCCGGGATGTAGCGGATGTACTGGGTTTACCCCACAATAAAGTTCGCTATATTGGAACCATGATGGGTGGCGGATTTGGGGGGAAGGAAGATATTACGGTAGAAACTTATTTAGCCCTCCTTACCTGGAAGACTAAAAAACCAGTAAGGCTGGTTTATAGTAGAGAAGAATCTATTTTGTGTCATAGTAAAAGACATCCTTTTGTCATGCATTATAAAGTGGGGGCTAAGAAAGATGGAAGGCTAGTGGCTTTAGAGGCAAAATTGATTTCTGATGCTGGAGCATATCCTTATTTAAGTCCCTGGGTAAATTTGTATGCTACGGTGAATGCAGCTGGTCCATATAGTATTCCTAATGTTAAGATTGATACTTATTGTGTATTAACTAATAATACTTTTACCAGTGCCAATAGAGGTTTTGGGGCTCCTCAGCCGAATGTGGCTTATGAAAGTTTAATGGATGAATTAGCTCATCGACTGAATATAGATCCTTTAGAAATCAGACGCATTAATTGCCTTACTACTGGTAAACCCTTGTCGACTACTGGTCAGGTTTTTAAGACGTATGTGGCCCTTCCAGAAGTAGCAGAAAGAGCCTGGGAGGCACTGGGAGAACCATTAAAAATTAACGATAAAAATAAAAGGGTTGGCCAGGGCTTAACTATTGGTTTGATGAGTTATGGCAGAATGACTTTTCTTCATGACTCTTCTCGTTGTTATGTCCGGTTAGAGTCCGATGGCAGTGTATTAATTAGATCCGGAATTCCTGATTTAGGGGGCGGTCAGATCTCTATGCTCTGCCAGATTGTGGCAGAGGAATTAGGGGTACCCATGTCTAAGATAAATATCTATTATAGTGATACAGCTCTCACTCCTTTGGCTGGTACTACTACAGCAACCAGGCAGACTTATATGTCCGGCAATGCTGCTCTTAAAGCTGCTCGAGAGATAAGAAAGCGGATTATGAATAAAGCCGCTGAGATAATGAATGTCCATGCTGATAACCTGGATATGGGAGAAGAAAAGATATTGGTAAAATATAAACCTTCCCACTATTTACCTTTAATCGAAGCAATTAAAGCCTGTAATACTGATGGAATTGAATTATTTTGCGAGGCTCAGTTTAATGGTCCATTTACAATCACTCCTGATTTATCCAACATCCAAGGTATGGTATTCCCTGATTTTACCTTTGGAGCGCAGGCAGTAGAAATTACTGTAGATATTGAAACAGGAGAAATAGAAGTATTAAAATTAGTTACCTGTTATGACGTAGGAAAAGCAATCAATCCTTTAAGTGTAGAGGGTCAAATGGAAGGTGGCTCAATATATGGGATGGGTTATGCCCTAATGGAGGAGGTAATCATTAAAGATGGCATTACCCTGACCCCTTCTTTCTCGGAATATATAATTCCTACAGCAGCTGATGTACCTGATGTACAGGCTATTTTGGTAGAATCAGGAGGTGGGCTAGGACCCTATGGAGCAAAAGGAATTGGTGAACCAGCTTGTAGTATTATTGCCCCGGCTATTTTAAATGCTATTTATAATGCAGTGGGGGTTAGAATTAAGAGTTTACCTGCCACTCCAGAAAAAATAATTCGAGCAATGAAAGGTAAACTTTATTAAGATTAATATTTCTTTTGGGAGGCAGAGCAGGTGAAGATTCGGGAAGCTTTAGAATTAAAAGAAAGGGCTTTTATTTCCTTGGTAGGGGCAGGAGGAAAGAGTTCTATTTTTCGGGTATTGGTGGAAGAGCTATTGCCAGAAAATAAACGTATGATTATCACTACTACTACCAGAATGTTTGCCTGGCAATTAGATCCTTTTGTAAAAAAAGGAAAATTAATAGAAGGTCATAAGGAGGAACTTATTCGGGAATCTATTGAAAAATATTTTTCCTTAGAGAAAAAAGGAGAAAGATTAATAGTGGTAGTAGGAGGAAGGGAAAATAACCAGGGAGAAGAGAAGTTATCTGGATTAGCGCCTGACTGGTTGGACCATTGGTGGAAAAGAAATATGACAGATTATTTTTTAGTGGAAGCAGATGGAGCAGCCGGGAGACCGATCAAAGCCCCAGCTTCTTATGAACCAGCAGTCCCTTTATCTACTACTAATTTAATTGGAGTGATAGGGATTGAGGCAATAGGTCTTTCTTTGGAGGAAAATAATGTTTTTCGCTCTCCAATCTTTGCCCAACTAACTGGAATGAAGTTGGGAGAAAAATTAGATCTAGAACATCTATCCCGTTTTATCTGCCATCCAGGAGGTTTATTTAAGGGAGCCCCCCCGGATTGTTTTTGCCACCTTTTTATTAATAAGGTAGAAAGAGGAAAAGATTTAAAAATAGCCGAAGAATTAGCTTTTGAAGTATTAAAACTTTGTCCCCAGAGAATTACAGAAATAATTATGGGAGCTGCTAACCAGCCAGAAGTAGTTAGGGAAGTAATTAAGAAGGTAAACTCAGGATGATATATGGAATAATTTTAGCTGCCGGAGAAGGGAAGAGGATGGGAGGAGTTAAATTAACCCTGCCTCTAGGAGATAAGCAAATAATTGAATGGGTATTACAAGCAGTAAAACTTGCTTTATTAGATAAATATTTTTTGGTAGTTCGTCCTGAGGACAAAGAGATTATCGAGACTGGAAAAAAATGGGGGGCAGAAATAATTGTTAATCCTGAATATAAATCTGGAATGAGTAGCTCCATTAGAAAAGCTCTCTCCCAGATTTCTACTGAAGATTTAGAAGGTTTTTTTATAATCCTAGCTGATCAGCCTTTTATCAGTTCATCATTACTCTATAAGATGATTAAGGCATTTACTCCCTCTAGGAGAGAGATAATCGTCCCTTTTTACCAAGAAGAACAGGGCAATCCAGTATTTTTCGATGGTTACTGGAGAGATGAATTGATGAAAATTTCGGGTGATGTGGGAGGCAAAGCTTTAATTAATGCTTATCCTGAGAAGTTAAAAAGGTTTAGAATAACCAAAAAATATATATTCTTAGATATTGACCAGGAAGAAGATTATGAGGAGGCAAAAATCATTTTTAATTCTCTCTATAAAATAGGAAAGATTTAATGAAAAGAAATAATAAATTATTAGTAATTATACGGGGTGGAGGGGATTTGGCTACGGGGGTGGCAGTGAGACTTTTTCGGGCCGGATTTGCGGTGGTAATTTTAGAGATAGAAAGACCTACGGCTATTCGTCTTCCGGTTGCCTTTGCTCGAGCAGTTTACGAAGGTAAAGCGGTGGTGGAAGGAGTAGAAGCAGTTTTAATCCTTTCCTGGGAAAAAGCTAAAGAGTGTTTCGAACAGAAGAAAATACCAGTTTTAATCGATCCGCCAGGCGATTGTATTAAAAAATTTTCTCCCGAGATTTTAGTAGATGCGATTTTAGCTAAAAGTAATTTAGGTACCAGGATCGATCAAGCTCCTTTGGTAATCGGTTTGGGACCCAGCTTTATTGCGGGGAAGGATGTTAATGTGGTAATAGAAACCCTCCGAGGTCATGATTTAGGAAGAGTATATTATCAAGGTCAGGCTATACCTAATACTGGTATACCGGGAGATGTGGGGGGAGAATCATTAAAAAGACTATTAAGGGCACCAGCTGAGGGCAAAATTGTTCCTATATGCAAGATCGGAGATTTAGTTAGAGAAGGTGAAATAATTGCTAAAATTGGAGATATTCCTTTAACTGCGAAGATATCTGGGGTATTAAGAGGATTAATTTATCCTCAGACCTGGGTAAAGAAAGGAATGAAGGTTGGAGATATTGACCCCAGAGGAATAAGGGAATACTGTTTTACCATCTCCGATAAGGCTCGCGCTATAGGAGGAGGGGTACTAGAAGCAATTTGTGCCTACTTAAATAATAAAAAATATTATATGCTTTGATTATAAAAAGAGGGGATAAAGGCAGGCATGGAATTTTAATCTAGAAATTTTTTTAATTCATCTGTCTTAAAATTATTTTTTTATTTAGGGTTATATTTATATTAGAATAACCCCTGAAGATTACTAGAGATATAGGAGGGCAAAGAATGTCAGAGATATTAAGAGAAGCCTTAAAAAGGATAGAGCAGGGTGAAATAGTTGCCCTGGTTACCATCATTGAAACTAGGGGTTCTACTCCTAGAGAAATAGGCACTAAGATGTTAGTGGGGAAGGATGGCTTAATAACTGGTACTATCGGAGGAGGAATAACTGAGGCCAAAGTCATAGAAGAAGCAAGAAAGTCTTTACCGGAAGGAAAGGGGAAAATATTAAACTATTCTTTAAATAGAGAAAATGCTGCTTTAGAAGAAGGAGCCATATGTGGTGGAGAGATAAAAGTATTTATCGATGTTTTAAGTCCGAAAGAAGAGGTAATAATTTTTGGAGCAGGTCATATTTCCGTTTATGTAGCAAAACTGGCTAAAATGTTAGGATTTAGAGTGACCATCGTTGATGAACGGGAAGAATTTGCTAATCAGAGCAGGTTCCCAGAAGCAGATAGAATAATTACTGAGGAAGTGAGGAAAGCCCTTAAATTTCTGGAGATTACTTACTCTACTTATATTATTATTGTAACCCGGGGTCATTTAAAAGATGAAGAAGTACTGGCTTCCGTTATTAGAGCAAAGGCAAATTATATAGGAATGATTGGCAGTAAAAAGAAGAATGAAACCATATTTCAACATTTAATAGAAAAGGGAATATCTTCCGCAGAATTAGAGAGAGTTTATACTCCTATCGGATTAGATATTGGGGCTCAAACACCTGAGGAGATTGCGGTAAGTATTATGGCGGAAATTATTCAGATAAGGAGAAAAAAGATAAAAAAAGAAAGGAACATTAGATAATGGGGAAAATATTTTTAAGTTCTAGAAAATGGGTAATTTTCACCGGGATCTTCATTGGTATCTCCGCCACTCTACTGCAAAGATGGGGGAACCCACCGAATATGGGAATTTGTGTAGCTTGTATGCTAAGAGATATTAGTGGTGCTTTAGGATTACATAGAGCAGAAGTAGTGCAGTATATTCGTCCCGAGATTATTGGTTTTGTCCTGGGCTCTTTAGTATCCGCTTTAATCTATAAAGAGTTTAAGCCAAGAGGTGGCTCTGCGCCAATTATTCGATTTGTTCTGGGTTTTTTGGCTATGGTTGGGGCATTGGTATTTTTGGGCTGTCCCTGGCGAACCTTGCTAAGATTAGCTGGTGGTGATGGGAATGCCCTTTTTGGTTTAGCTGGATTAGTAGGGGGAATCTGGATAGGGGTTTTTTTATTAAATCAGGTTATAATTTAGGTCGAAGCCAGAGAAGTAACACTCTAACCGGCTGGATAATGCCTTTCATAATGTTAGGGTTTTTATTATTGCTGATTTTTAAACCTTAATTATCCTCGGGAGCGGTCTTCTTTAGTAGCAAAGGACCTGGATCTCAACACGCTCCCATTTTTATTGCCTTATCAGTGGCGATAGTAATAGGATTCTTAGCCCAAAGGACTAGATTTTGTACAGTTGCTGCTTTTCGGGATTTTATTATAATTAAAGATACTCACCTCCTTAGTGGGGTGATAAGTCTTTTATTAGCAGCTTTTATAAGTAATCTTATTTTAGGTCAATTTAATTTTAGTCTTCAGGGTCAACCTATCGCTCACACTAATCAATTATGGAATTTTGGAGGGATGGTTTTAGCCGGATTAGCTTTTACTTTAGCTGGTGGATGTCCAGGTCGTCAGCTATTTCTTTCTGGGGAAGGAGATACAGATGCAGCTTTATTTATTTTAGGAATGCTGGTGGGCGCTGGTTTTGCCCATAATTTTGAGACAGTTAGTTCTACCAGTGGTCCAGGAAGATGGGGTCCTGCTTCCGTTATTATAGGATTGATTATCTGTATGGTTATTGGATTTAGTATGAGTGATTTGTGGAAAAAAAAGAAAGAGGGGTAATTTTTAATATGGAGAGAATCGATGTAAGAGGGCTTTCTTGTCCTCTTCCGGTAGTGGAAGTTAGAAAAAAATTAATGGCCGCAAACGAGGGAGTTTTTGAAGTTTTGGGAGATACTGGCGCAGCTAAAGATAACATTATTAGGCTGGCTACCAATATGGGATGGAAAATAGAATATAAGGAAAAAGACGAAGAATTTGTTATCTATCTTTCTAAAAAAGAGATTAAGGAGAAATTATGATTTATTTGGACAACGCTGCCACTTCCTACCCGAAACCCAAAAAAGTAGGGTTGGCAATGCTTGATTTCTTGGAAAAAATAGGAGCAAGTCCTGGGCGTTCAGCTCATCGACTCTCTCAGGAAGCTGGGCGTTTAGTTTATCAAACTCGAGAAAACCTGGCTAAATTATTTAATATAGATGATCCTTTAAGAATTGTGTTTACTATGAATGTCACTGAAGCATTAAACCTTGCTCTCCAAGGGTTATTAGTTTCTGGAGAGCAGGTAATTACCAGTAGTATGGAACATAATTCAGTTATGCGTCCACTTAGGGAGTTAGAGAGAAACGGAATAGAAGTTGAGGTTATCCCATGTTCTCCGCAGGGTAAATTAGATCCGGAAGATATTAAAAAAAGAATTAGAAAGAATACCAAGTTAATCGTGTTAAATCACGGTTCTAATGTTATCGGGAGTATCTCTCCAATTTCCGAAGTAGGGGATCTCGCTCGGGAATATGGAGTTCTTTTTTTAGTAGATGCAGCTCAGACTGCTGGTTGTTATCCTTTAGATATGAAAAGAGATAAGATAGATCTTTTGGCCTTTACCGGTCATAAGGCTTTATTTGGTCCTCCCGGAACGGGAGGATTAATTTTGGGAGAAAGAGTAGAGGTTAAGAAATTAATTCCTTTAAAGAGGGGAGGAACGGGTAGTTGGTCAGAATTTGAAGAACAACCCGATTTTTTACCGGATAAATATGAGAGTGGCACTCTTAATGCGGTAGGTTTGGTGGGATTAAATGAAGGAGTTAAGTTTATCTTGCAGGAAGGCTTGGAAAAGATCCGTAAGTATGAACTTCAACTAACTCAAAGATTGATAGATGGTCTAAAAGAGATCCCGGGAATCATCATTTATGGAGAAGATCAGATTAAAAATAGAATTGCTGTGGTTTCCTTTAATATAAGAAACAGATTACCTTCTGAAATAGGATTAAAGTTAGATGAAGAGTACGGAATTATGTGTAGAGTGGGGCTTCACTGTACGCCGGTTACCCATAAAACTATTGGTACTTTTCCAGGGGGTACTATAAGATTTAGTTTAAGTTATTTTAATAAAATTGAAGAGATTGAGCAAACCGTTGAGGGAGTAAAAAAAATAATAGAGGAGGAAAAGCAGATCTAACCAGTTCTATGGAAAAGAGAGAAGATTGCAGTGTAGTATTGTTTTATTCAACTAGCGCAGCTATAAAAGCTGAAAGTTTTGCCCAAAGATCAAATTTGGAGGTAAAACTTATTCCTGTTCCTCGTAATTTAAGCTCTGATTGTGGCATTTGTTTACTTTTTCGCAATCAAGATAAAATAAAAATCGAAAACTTACTTCATCATGAGAAGATTGAGTATGATAGTATTTATCCAATATAATTTTCTATTCTCTATAACAAACTAAGAGTAAGTTATATACTATTATGATTAAATTAAAGAATATTTATTTTGGCAATCCATAAGTAAATATCCAATCTGGTCTTTGCTAACTTTAATTTTAAGATAATGAATTTTGTCATTATAAAATAATTATTTAAAAATTTAAGCGGTGAGTCATAAACTGATAATTTTATATCCCTCACCGCTTATAATATTTATATTTTGTTTTTGGTATAAAAATCTAAATATATATAATTTTTATTTTACTACTACTGGCTTTTTATAAGCTATTTCTCCACCGATAACGGTCATATCCACTTCAATCTTCCAGAGATCTTCATCCGCAATTGCATTTTTATCTAAGATATCTACCGGAATTACTACAAAGTCAGCAAGTTTACCTTTCTCGATAGAACCATAAATATCTTCCATCTTTGCGGCATAAGCTCCTCCCCAGGTAGCTGACCATAAAGCTTCTTCTCTGCTCATGGCTTGTTCTTTATACCATCCACCTGAAGGATTATTATTTCGATCTTGCCGAGTTACGGCGGCATGGATAGTATAAAATGGATTATAGGGAGATACAGAATAATCCGTACCTGAGGAAACTACCACACCAAGATCCAGTAAGGTTCTCCAAATATAAGCACCCTTAATGCGTTCGGATCCTAATCTGGCTGGTGAAAAGTGCATATCTTCTATAGCGTGTAGTGGTTGCATAGAGGCAATTAATCCTAAGGGAGCAAGTCTGGGAATATCTTGAGGAGTGAGTGTCTGGCAATGTTCAATGCGGAATCTTACCTTAAAGGGATCTGCCCCAGTATTTTTTAAAGCCTTTTCATATCCATTAATGACAGCACGATTGGCCGCATCACCTATAGCATGGATAGCTAAATTGTATCCTATTCCAATAAGTTCTGTGCCCAGTTCAGCTATTTGCTCAGCCGTCACTCTAGGTTCTCCAAAATAACCGGGATAATCAGAGTATTCTTCAAGTAACCACGCACCCCTTGATCCCATTGCTCCATCTGCCAGTTGTTTTACTGTCTGGTTTATATATCTATTGTTATAGTTTATTGGAGCACCTAGTTGCTTTGCCGCCTCAGGACTGATCATATCATTCATTCTTAAAAGCATTATACCGCCTTCATAAAGAGCTAATCTCTTTTTAGCATCATTATAGCTTGTCTGACTGGCCTCATGGATCATGGTAAGCCCTACTTTTAAAGCTAAATGTTGTCCTTCCACAAAGTTTCGAGCATCTTCATAGAAGGTATAAGGAGGTGCTGGGGGAATAAGATCTAGCAGTTGTTGAGGTGCTCTCTCAACAAATTCACCAGTAACTTCTCCCCGCTCATCTTTTTTAATATGACCACCTTCTGGATCAGGAGTATCCTTGGTAATACCAGCAAGTTCTAAGGCTTTTGTATTGCAACCACTGCCATGGGTATAACGGGTAATATAAACAGGAATGTCTGGGCATACTTCATCAATAAGTTTTCTATGAAAAACTGGTGGATCCCATACATCTGACATCCATCCACTTAATACCAACCACTGCTGTCCGTCTTTCCCTACGCGTATTCCTTTTCCAGTAGCTAGACAATCTTTAATTACCGCTTGCATCCTCTCTACTGAAGCCCATTTACCAAGTTCTTCACGGATATCTGGTGTCTGTGGATATAATTCTCTTGCTCCTAATCTATAATGCATATGACTGTCGTGTAGACCAGGGATAACTGTTTTACCTTCTAAATCAAACACTAAAGTTCCGGGACCTATATGTGACTGGACTCCAGCTTCATCACCTACATAAATAAACCAACCATCTTTAACTGCGAAAGCAGAAGCCTTAGTACACTTATGCATCTTATCAACAGTTATGACATTGGCATTTATATATACTTTGTCAGCTACAGATTGAGGAGAAAAAAAAGTTTCAGGATCTTCTGGGTAGATTTGGGCAATAACAGTTGTAGTTATAAAAAGAGTTAATAATAAAATTAGTGAAATTATACTATAAAATATTTTCATTATTTTTTTCCTTTCTATAATTTTTTAGTTATGAACTTTAATTATTTTAACTCTAAAAAGAATAGGAAGCTTATTATGAATATTCTATTATTAATAGTAATTACCCCCCCCTTATTTTAATTCTTATTTATTTCTATTCTAGATGTAACAATATAATAATATTAGGCATTACCAGCTTAGACATGTTGAGATTACATATAAAAATAAAAAGTATCAACTATTAAACTAAACTTTGTCCAAGGATTATATAGGGGTCTCATATACTTTTTATCTCCAAAAAGAATATTCCCTTTATTGGATAAATGAGCATATTCTATCCTCATGTTTTCAGTTAGTAGGGGGAATATCATTTTTATTTAATTATCAAATTAATAGTAATAATCTATATAAAATCTTTTATCTTGATTGAGATTTTACGACAGAAGGATAGTTATAATAGTAAATATTATAAGTTATTTATAAATATTTATTGAACCTTGTAAAAAATATATAACAAATTTTATTTAATGTAAAGTATTTATTGGCCAGAAAATGAGTGCGTGCTATATTTCTATAAAAGTAGAAAGTTAATTTAAGATAATAACTTGAAATGCGTCATTAAGAACATCCCCAATATAAATAAAAGATAATATAAAATATTAAGAAAGATAAAATGAAGATGATTTAATTAAATAGTAATAAGTTAATAAATATAATTAACTACGATGAATTAAAAGGAATAATCAATAAAGATCTAAAAAAACGCTATAAGGTTATAAGTATTTTCCCCAATCAAGAATACTGTTTCCGGTATGTTTGTATGAGGCTCATGGAGATTGATGAAAAATGGCAAACTGGCAGAAGATATATAAAGATAACCGAAGGTGGTAAATATTCAAATCAAAATAAGGTTCTCTTAAAAGAGATTAAACAAATGAAGAAAGGGGTTAAGACTCAGGAGAAATTGGTGCTAATTTGATTTTACAGATAAATTTGGATTGACTCAATCTATTCAATAGTTTATTGAAATAAATTAGATATTAGATATTCTTACGTTCTATAATAATAAGAAAAATTTAGAAAATACCCATTGAGAAGTTTGGGATAAAGATTTAATATTTAGCCATCTTTTAATTTGATGAATTCCTTAATTACTCTTGATGAAATTTTGGTAAAAATTTGAATACTTTTTAGAGGAATATTTTTTTGGTGCAATTCAATTACCTTTGTATATTGTTCTATTACTTGTTTAATAGTATTTTCTTTTTGGCATAATTGGTCAGCTATTTGTTTTATTTCTAAACCCTTTTTATATAAACATACTATTTTCGATTTGCACGATTCTCCTTTGCCTATATCTTTAATAAATCCTCTAGTGGGGACAATTATTCCTTTTTCTTTTAAAATCTTTATATCTCTTTTTATGGTACTTAAACTAGTGCATAATAGTGAAGCCAGGTCTTCGTGGGTTAGAAGGGCTCCTTGAATAAATGCTTCTTTGCAAACTTCCGTAATTCTTTTTTTTCTTAACGAAGCAATCTTACCTTCCTTAATTATTTTTTTGTCTTCCTCACTTAAAAGATGGAAAGATACTATTTTTTTCTTACATTTTAAGAGGGGTTTTGAGATAGGTTCATAGATAGATATTGCTTTATAGTATATGATATTTTCAATATCATTTGGCAATTTCATATTAATAACTCCTATCGTTGTTCAATTAAAGAAGATAATTTTAATAGCACATATGAGCTTATATCAAATATTTTTTTATAAAATATTGACTTTTCGATAGCTAAATTATAATATAAAATCAACTGGGATACAATATCCCAGATTAACATTTTTTGATGAGCAATAATTTAAAAACAATTAATGAGAATAATATGAATAATAAAATAAAATTCGAACCAATAGTTAATATTATTGCTGAAAAAATTAAGAAAGAAATTGTCTATGGCAAAATTAAACATGGCAGTAAATTATCTACTAGAAAGATATCAGAAGAATTAAATGTTAGTCGCACTCCGGTAAGAGAAGCTATAAGAAGACTAGAGAGTGAGGGTTTAATAGAATTATTACCCAGAAGAGGATTTGTAGTTAAAGAATATAGTTTAGATGAAATTAAAGAAATATATCAGGTCAGGAAAATATTAGAAAGTGAAGCAATCAGATGTGCCTGTGAAAATATTAGCATAAAAGAATTAAAAATTATTGAAGATATTTCAAGAAAGTTAAATCAAGAATTAAAAAATCAGCCAAGCGAAATTTTTAAAATTCAAGAAATAAATAAAAAATTTCACTTTTCTATTTATTCCATCTGTGGTAATAAAACTTTATGTAATATTATCGAAAATTTATGGTATAAATCCTTCGGCTTATTAATTACTATTTTTTCTGCTCCACATAGAAGGAACGAAATTCCTATTGAACATCAAGCCATTATCGATGCTTTAAAAACGAGAAAGCCGGAAGAAGCTGTAAAAGCCTTACAAGAGCATATAAAAGAAACAGAGACCATTCTAATATCTTACTCAAAAAATAAAAGATAAAAGTAATTCATAGTAATTTCATATTAAACTTTATTTATATTATATTTATAAAGAAAAGTCAAAAATAAAAAGGAGTACGGATAATGATTGGCATTGTAGGTTACGGTGCATACATACCAAAATACAGGATTAAGGTTGAAGAGATTGCAAAAATATGGGGAGAAGATGCTGATGCACTTAAAGATGGACTGTTATTAGAAGAAAAAACAGTCCCTTTTTTAGATCAGGATTCGGTTACCATTGGTGTAGAAGAGGCACAAAATGCACTAAAGAGGGCATTAATAAATCCAGAAGAAATTGGAGCAGTTTATACTGGTTCTGAGTCACCACCCTATGCAGTAAAGCCTAGTAGTTCTATTATTGCAGAAGTGATTGGAGCAGTTCCAGAAGTTCACACAGCTGACTATGAATTTGCCTGTAAAGCAGGTAGTGAAACAATCTTCGTGTGTTATGGATTAGTAAAAGCTGGATTAATAAAATATGGTTTAGGAATTGGGGCAGATACTTCTCAGGGTGCACCACATGAAGCTTTAGAATATTCTGCTGCTGCTGGAGGAGCTGCATATATTATAGGTGGTGAGGATACATTAGCAGATATTATCGAAACTTATTCTTATACCACTGATACCCCAGATTTTTGGAGAAGAGACGGAGAATTTTATCCAAGACATGGAAGTAGATTTACTGGAGAGCCAGCTTACTTCAAACATGTTTTAGGTTCAGCTAAGGGTATTATGAAAAAGGCAGGACTTAAACCATCGGATTTAACCTATGCAGTCTTCCACCAACCTAATGGGAAATTTCCTCTTAGGGCTGGTAAAATACTTGGCTTTACTATGGAACAAATGATGCCTGGCTTAATTGCTCCAAAAGTTGGAAACACTTATTCTGGTTGTTCCTTGTTAGGATTAGCAGCGACACTTGATATTGCTAATCCAGGAGATCTTATTTTAGTCACATCTTTTGGGTCTGGTGCTGGGAGTGATTCCTTTATTCTTCGGGTAAAAGAAAAGATTGATAAGGTTAGAAATTTAGCTCCAACGGTGAGAGAAATGTTGGAAGATAAAATTTATATTGATTATGGTACATATGTTAGATATAGAAGGATGATAAAAGAATAAATTTATATAAAAAGGTGATTTTATATGAGAGATGTAGCAATTATAGGAGTGGGAATAACGAAATTTGGAGAACTGTGGGAAAAATCTTTACGTGATATCTTTGTAGAATCTGCCCTGCAGGCAATTGATAATTGTGGTGTAAAAAAAATAGATGCTATGTATATTGGAAATTTTTCGGGGGGTCTTTTTGTGGGGCAAGAGCACTTGGGCTCTTTACTAGCAGATTACTTAGGCTGTGTTTCAGTACCAGCAACAAGGGTTGAGGCAGCCTGTGCTTCAGGTGCATTGGCTTTGAAACAAGCCTTTCTTGAGGTAGCATCAGGGTTCAGTGATATTATTTTAGTATCAGGAGTGGAAAAAATGACCGATGTTGATACTGGTGAAGCAACTTTTGGGTTAGCGGCTGCTGCTGATAGAGAGTATGAAGCTTTTCATGGAGTGACTTTCCCTGGGCTTTATGCATTAATAGCTAGAAGGCATATGTTTGAATATGGCACAACTCGAGAACAACTTGCCAAAGTGGCAGTAAAAAATCATAAGAATGGGGCTAAAAATCCTCATGCCCAATTTCCTTTTGAAGTGACCTTGGAACAGGTTCTTAATTCAACATTAATAGCAGACCCCTTAAGATTACTGGATTGTTCCCCAATCAGTGACGGAGCAGCCTCGGTTATTATTTGTCCCTTAGAAAGAGCTAAAGAATTTACTAATAAGCCGGTTAAAATAATTGGAGTGGGTCATGCAACTGACACAATTGCTTTAGCAGACCGAGAAAATATAACTACCTTAAGAGCAACAGTAGAGGCAGGTAAACAAGCTTATAAAATGGCAGGAGTAAAACCAGAGGATATTGATTTGGCGGAAGTTCATGATTGCTTTACCATTGCTGAAATATGCGCCATAGAAGATCTTGGATTTGCAAATAAAGGCGAAGGCGGAAAGGCAGTTGAAGAAGGTTTAACTGATATTGATGGTAAAATACCTGTAAATCCAAGTGGAGGCTTAAAATCAAAAGGCCATCCCGTAGGAGCAACTGGAATAGCACAAATAGTCGAAGTAGTTACTCAACTTCGGGGAGAAGCAGGAGAAAGACAGGTAAAAAATGCTAAAATTGGCCTAACTCATAATTTGGGTGGTTCCGGTGGAAGTGTAATAGTACATATATTGGAGGCGATGTAAAGATGGGCAAAGGCGTAACAGTACCAAAAACATGGAGAGAATTTCCTCAGCGTTATCGTTTAGAGGCAAGTAAATGTAATAATTGTGGAAAAATATTTTTTCCACCAAGATTAATTTGCTCCAATTGTAAGTCTAGAGAGTTTACACCAATTAAATTACCGAAAGAGGGCAAAATTTATAGCTTTACTATTATTAGAACACCTTCTTCTGAGTTTAAAGATTATTCACCTTTTGCAATTGCACTTATCGAATTAGAAAATGGAGTAAAGATAATGTCTCAATTGGTAGATTGTAATTTCAATGATTTAGAGATTGGTAAAAGAGTAAAGTTAGTATTTAGAAAAATTCAGGAAGATAGTTCTTCAGGCATTATTGCTTATGGATATAAATGCGTATTAGTGAAATCTTAGAAAGATGAAGGTAAAAAATTGAGCATGAAAGATAAAGAAGGTTTAAGTTATCAGTCTTTAGCATTAAAAGGAATAAAGGTATTAGATCTAACTCGTGTTCTAGCAGGCCCATTTTGTACCATGTTGCTTGCTGATTTAGGAGCAGAAGTAATAAAGGTGGAAATTCCAGAAAGAGGAGATGATACTAGACAGTATCCTCCTTTTATTAATTCAGAAAGTGCTTATTTTATGAACTTGAATAGAAATAAAAAAAGCATAACCTTGGATTTAAAAAAATGCGAAGGGCAAGAAGTGTTTAAGGACTTAGTTAAAAAAGTGGATGTAATAATTGAGAATTTTACCCCTACAACTATGGAGAAGTTAGGATTAGGGTACGAAGAAATAAAGAAGATTAATGCTAAAATTATTTATGCTTCTATTTCTGGGTTTGGTCATTATGGTAGATATAAAGATAGACCAGGATATGATATTATTGGGCAAGCCATGGGGGGGATTATGGGCGTGACTGGTTGGCCAGATAGCCCTCCTACCAGAACAGGAACTGCGATTGCAGATATTCTTGCTGCTTTGAATGCTACTATAGGAATACTAGCAGCTTTAAGATATAGAGATGTGTCAGGAGAAGGGCAAAAAGTAGATATTGCCTTAGTAGATTCAGTAGTTTCTGCTATGGAAACTCTTACCCAAATATACATTGTTGAAAAGAGAATTCCAGAGCGCCAAGGTAATCGTTATGAATTTATTTATCCTTATGACTCTTTTAAAGCAAAAGATGGATGGTTTGTTTTAGGTGTAGGTAATGATAATATTTGGGAGAGATTTTGTAAGTTTATCAGAAAAGAATATTTGGCTAACGAAGAAAGATACAATAGTAATTTAAAAAGAGTAAGAAATCATTCTGAGATAAAAAAAATTGTTGAAGAATGGGCATCTGATAAAGAAGTTAATACAATAGTTTCTCAACTTATTCTTGAGAAGATACCTTGTGCTCCTATATATTCTGTTGATCAAATAGTTAATGATCCACATATTGCAATAGATAGACAAATGTTTTGGGAAATTGAACATCCCCATGTTGGGAAAATTAAGATTAGTGGAAACCCAATTAAATTATCAAAAACTCCTCCAAGCATAAGAAAAACCCCGCCACTTTTAGGGGAGGATACCAATAATATTTTATTGGGTTTTTTGTCATATAGTAAGAAAAAAGTTGAAAAATTAAAAAAGACAAATATTTTCTAAATCGATTTTTTAAACTGAATTTTTTATCGATTTTGTTTTTTATAGATTTTTAAACCTTTTTGGTAGATAAGCAACTTTATAAAAATATATATTAAGAATGAGAAATTGATTGCGCCATACATATTTAAATTTACCAAAATTGTAGTTTAAAAAATAATAAGGGAGGTGATAAATAGGAATTACACTATAGAAAAGTTATTTGTTCTACGAAATTTACTTATAAAATTAATTGTTACCATCTTTAGTTAGCAAGAAATTAAGTTTTAAAGGAAGGAGAAAAAAATTATGAAAGATAGAAAGTTTATTGGGCATTTTTCATTACTTATTTGCCTAGTGTTAGGTTTTAGCTTGTTTGTAATTTTAGGTTCTTCTATTATTGAGGCACAAGAAAAAGTATTTGAATTAAAAGTTCAATCTGTTTTTGCACTTGATACTCAGGATAGTCTTAGCGCATTAAATACTCTAAGACGTATTGAGGAAGTGAGCAATGGTAGACTTAAATTAACTCCACTACTATCTCCAGGAACACTCTGTGAAGCTACTGATATGCTTGATGCAGTAGAAACGGGGGTTTTGGACATAGGTTATACCTGGCCAGGATATTGGGTTGGTAAAAATTCAGCTTTTACTCTATTTGCTTCTGTCACCGGTGGCCCTTTTGGGATGAGTACATTTGATTTTTGGGGATGGATGACTTTTGGTGGGGGAAATAAATTTCATGAAGAACTCTATAAAAAAATTGGTTATCAGAATATCAAGCCTTTTGCTGCAAAATTAGAAGTTGGTGAAGCAATGGGCTGGTTTACTAAACCCTTGAACAGCTTAGAAGACTGCAAAGGCATAAAAGTAAGAGCTGCTGGTTTAGGAGCTGTTGGATATAAAGAAGCAGGAATGAACGTCACCATGGTAGCTGGGCCGGAAATTGTTTCAGCTTTAGAAAGAAAGATAATCGATGCAGCCGAATATGGCGATTTACGTGCTGAAAAAAATATGGGTTTCCAAGAATTTGCAAAATACTTACATGTTCCTGGGTACCATCAACCTACTGGTTTTATGGGTTTCTTAGTTAATAAGCAGGTTTGGGGAAAATTACCAGCGGATCTTCAAAAAATTTTCGAAGTGGTTTGTAATGAAATGTTAATGTATAACGTTTTAGAAGAATACCGGGACCAGGCAGAAATTATGAAATGGTTTGAAGAAGAACACGATGTGAAAATTGTGAAGACTCCAAATGAAGTAGCAGAAGCATTTCTTAAAGGATGGGAGAAATTTGCTGAGGAAGAAGTTAAAAAGAACCCAAATTTTGCCGAAATTTACGAATCACAAAAAGCTTATGCAGAAAAAGTAGTTCCATACATGAAAAAATTAGTTCCAGATTACTCTTTCTTAGCTGATTATTATTGGCCGGAGAATTAATGATATAAAAGGGCTTCCTTTCTTTATAGATTTTAAAATATTTAAATTTTAACTATAAAGAAAGAAAGCCCACACTAAAAAATAATTTTAGAAAGCATAGTCATCTTGGATGTTTTTTATCTAAAGAAAGGAATTAAGATGAACATATTTCTTAAACTTATAGATAAAATTAGTGAATTATTTGCAAAAATTGGTGCTTGGTCCATTATTGTTCTGACTCTTGCTTTATTTTATGAAGCAATTTCTAGGTATTTATTTAATGCCCCCACTCTTTGGGCTTATGATTTAAGCTACATGTTATATGCAATAATTTTTTTGTTGGGTGCGGGATATACTCTTTCTATCGATAAACATGTAAAAATCACCTTAATAACTGATTATTTTTCGGCTCGCACAAAGGCATTTATTAATATTATTTTATATTTGGTTTTATTTTTCCCAGCAATGACTATCCTTTTTTTAAAAGGGATAAATTTTGCAGCATTTTCATGGAAGATGAAAGAGGTAAGTGCAAGTGGTATGTGGAGACCGCCCATTTATCCTTTAAAATCAATTTTTCCAGTGGCAATGGGAATATTATTACTTCAGGGAATTGCTCAATTTATTCGCTTTATATATGTGTTGCTGGGGAAGGAGGTAGGTAATGGATCCTGAGATAATAGCTCTTTTAATGTTTTTATTTTTAGCTATTTTTATTTTTTTAGGTATTCCGTTATTTGCTGTTCTTATAGGTGTAGCAGTAATAGGAGGATATATTGGATGGGGGGATCGTATCTTTAGCCAGATGATATTAAATGCATGGGCAATAATGTCAAGCAATGTTTTGCCTTCAGTCCCTCTTTTTGTATTTATGGGGACTTTTATGGAAATATCAGGAGTTGCAGAAAGAGCCTATAAAACTATAAGGATTATTCTCGGTCCAATTAAGGGATCTCTAGCTTTGGCTACCATAATAATATGTACTTTATTTGCAGCTGCTACAGGAATAGTAGGTGCGTCAGTTACAGTAATGGGTTTACTGGCATTGCCAAGTATGTTGAAGTACAATTATAATAAACCGTTAGCTACAGGAACTATTTTAGCTGGGGGCACTTTAGGAATTTTAATTCCTCCTAGTGTTCTTCTTATTTTATATGGACCCTTAGCAGGATTACCAATTCCAAGTCTTTTTGCCGGCGCTATTTTACCAGGATTATTATTATCAACTTTGTATATTGTTTACATAATTATAATTTGCAAATTTAAACCAGATCTTGCCCCTGCCCTACCTTCCGAAGAAATGAGATACAAAATTATTGATATTTTGAATATGTTTATAATTAATGTATTTCCTTTTATTTTTGTTATTATCCTAGTATTAGGTTCAATTATTTTAGGAGTAGCTTCTCCTACAGAAGCCGCCTCAGTAGGAGTAATTGGAAGTATAGGACTTGCGATTATTTATCGTAAACTAACTTGGGAAAAATTAAAGAAATCTGTTTATGAAACAATGATTATTACTTCCTTTGTAATAATCATAACCATGGCAGCTAAAATATTCGGAGGAGTTTTCTTGGCCTTAGGTGGAGGTAATTTAATTACTAACTTTTTCCTAAGTTTGGAGATCAGCCCATATGGAGTTCTTTCTATAATATTAATACTTATTTTTATAATGGGATTCTTTTTAGACTGGATTCCAATATTGTTAATTTTTATTCCCATTGTTGCCCCCATGGTTTCTAAACTAGGATTTGATCCTCTTTGGTTTGGGGTTGTTGTTGCTGTATGCCTTCAAACTTCTTTTTTAACCCCTCCTTTTGCAGTATCAATATTTTACTTAAAGGGAATAGCTCCCCCCAGTGTTCAGTTAAAAGATATTTATAGAGGTATTACTCCTTTTATAATATTACAAATAATTGGATTAATCATTACTATATTAATCCCGAATTTAGTATTATGGATACCTAAAGTAATGGGTATTTATTAATTATATATAAGAAGGAGTGGGACCAGCCATGACCTTTTTTAATAAGAAAAATCTCATTATTAATTTGTCTACTAATGAAATAACTAAAGAATTATTATCAGAAGATGTATACTTAAATTACCTTGGCGGAAGTGGTTTGGCTTCCTATATACTCTATAAAGAAAAAGCATATAATATCTCACCATTTTCATCTGAAATACCTCTACTAATTATTCCTGGTTTGTTGACAGGTACTCCTATCCCTTCAGCCTGTAAGACTTCAATTTGTTCTAAATCTCCATTAACCAATAGCTGGAGCGAATCAACCGTTGGTGGATATTTCGGTGCTGAATTAAAAAAGGCTGGTTATGATGTTCTTTATATTATAGGAAAATCTGAGAAGCCAGTTTATATCTTGATAAATAATGATAAAGTAGAAATAAAGTCAGCTGAGAAAATATGGGGCAAAGATTTATCAATTGTTTGTAAAATAATTAAAGAAGAGGTAGGAAGTCAAGCAGTATTGATGAGTATTGGAATTGCAGGAGAAAATTTAGTTAAGATAGCTGGTATTTCAGTATTTTCAGAATATAATCAAATGCGCATGGCAGCTAGAGGTGGCTTAGGTGCAATAATGGGAGCAAAGAAACTAAAAGCTATAGTAGTCAGGGGAACACAAAAGGTTAATTATAAAAATAGCAATATTTTAATTAATTCAATTAAAGAATATATCCCTTCTATTAAGGAAAACACAAAGGCTTTTTCACAATTCGGAACATCAGGATCAGTACCTGGTGCAGAATTATCTGGAGATCTTCCTATAAAGAATTGGAGTGGTAGAAGGTGGGAAGAAGGGGCAAGAAAAATAAGTAGAGAGGCAATGGCTGAGAAGGCTTTTGTAAAACATCACAGTTGTTTTGCCTGTCCAATAAGATGTGCGAAAACGGTAAAGGTCTTAAGTGGTCCTTATGAAGGAGAGGAAACAGAGCAACCAGAATATGAAACCATCGCTGGTCTGGGATCCATGCTCCTTAATGATGACTTAGCTACCTTGATTGAGGCAGCTGATTTATGTAACAGATATGGATTAGATACAATGTCCACCGGCAGTGTTATTGCCTTTGCTATGGAGGCATATGAACATGGTCTCATTTCCGAAAAAGATACTAATGGAATTAAATTAAAATGGGGAGATAGAGAGGCAATATTAAAACTTATTACCAATATTGCCAATAGAGAAGGGTTTGGTATTATACTTTCTGAGGGAGTTAAAAATGCTGCTTCTCAAATTGGAGGAATAGCAAGGGAATTTGCCATTCATGTAAAGGGGTTGGAAGTAGCTTTTCATGATCCTCGACTTTGGGCAACTATGGCATTAAATTATGCTACAGCTAATAGAGGTGCATGTCATCTGGAGAGCCTTAGTTATTTAGTTGAAAGCGGAAGATTTAATCCCGCTCTTATTGGTTTTGAAATAAATAGAAGCTGGGAAGAAAACGTAGTATTGGTGATAAAAATGCAAAATTTTATGACTGTATTAAATGCTTTGGGAATTTGTAAATTTATTCTTTTAGGGGGGATTGGTCTGGAGCAAATAACCAGATGGTTAAATTTAGCTCTAAAATGGGAATTAGATGTTGAAAGTTTATTATTATTGGGAGATAAATTATTCAACTTAAAAAGGTCATTTAATAATAAAATAGGTTTTGACTGTAGAGATGATAAATTACCTTCTAGACTCCTTAGATCTGCTAGGGTTAAAGGTGGTTATGCAGAAAATAATCCCCAATTAGACCGAATGATTGAAAGATATTATCAAATTAGGGGATGGGATGAATTTGGCAGAATAGAAGTAAAATTTTAAAAATGATTTGATTAAAAAAGAAAAGCTAATATTTCAAAATTATTAAGAAGGGTGGAAAGATTTGGAAATGGATACTATTTTTTCGATGATGATTCCTTCAAAAATAATAGTAGGAAATCATTCAATTAAAAGCATTGGAGAAGAAGCAACTAGTTTGGGAACAAATAAAGTTTTAATAATTACGGATATTGGAATCGTTAAATCTGGAATGTTGGACAAAATAAAGAAGGAATTAGAAAATAAAAATTTAGAGGTGGGAGTTTTTGATGGAGTTGAACCAGAACCTCATACAAAAATAGTATATGATTGCATAAAGGAAATGGAAGGAAAAAATTATGATTTGTTAGTAGGAGTAGGTGGTGGTAGTGTTATAGATGTAACTAAAGCAGTTTCTGTGTTAATAACCAATGGAGGTCAACTTAATGATTATTATGGTTTCAATAAAGTAAAAAAACCAGGATTAAAAAAAATACAAATTCCTACCACTGCTGGAACTGGAAGTGAAGTAACCCATGTTTCTGTATTAATTGATAAAAACGAAGAAAAAGTTGTTATATATAGTCCTTATTTGTTTGCTGACATTGCAATAGTGGATCCATTTCTGACTATAAGTATGCCTCCAAAAATTACTGCTTATACTGGTATGGATGCTTTATGTCATGCAATTGAATCTTATACATCTATAGATGCAAATATATTTACAGATACTCTTAGTTTAAAATCAATTCTTTTAATTGGTAGAAGTCTAAGGAAAGCTGTTCTTCGAGGGGATAAGGATATAGATTCGCGATATGATATGTCTGTTGCAAGCCTTTTTGCTGGAATTTCTTTTTCGATAGCAGGGTGCAACGCAGTACATGCTTTAGCTTTGGCATTAGGAGGTAAGTATCATATTCCTCATGGTTTATCTAATGCTTTAATGCTCTCACCAGTTATAGAATTTAATCTACCGGGAAATTATGAAAAATTTAAAAATATTGCACAAGCCTTGGGAGAAGATGTAGAGGATGTTTCAGTTATTGAAGGTGCAGAGAGGGCAGTGTGGGCAATAAAAAAATTATCAAGAGACATAGGTATTCCCCAGAAGCTAAGAGATATAAATATTAAAAAAGAAGATATTATAGAATTATCTAAAATTGCTATAAAGGCCGAAAGATTATTGGTACATAATCCTAGGAAGGTTAATTTAGAAGATATTATTGAGATTTACCAAAATGCATGGTAGATTGTAATTAATTAAATTCTTAAAAATTATTTTTGTCTAATCTTTATACCACACCTCTTTAATAAAAAGATGATTTTAGGTTAGAATTAATTTAAAGATTAGAAAGAATTTTCTTCCAAAATAAAAAAGCATAAAAAAAAGTATAAATGGAGAGTTAAAAAAAATATATATTATACTAGGAAGATCAGCTTTTCAAGGTGAAACCAGTTAATCTTGTAATGACTACAGGAATTTTTGAATTTTCTATCTAAAACCTGTTTTAAATTGGGTATAAAAAAATATTTAGCAGTTAGTCTAACCCTAAAGGAGATATCGATGCCGATGGAGTGATTTAGACTTATAAAGGAGATTTAATCTAGTCCCATGACTGGGGTTATCTTTTTGCTTTTTAAAGAATATTATAAAAGTAGGTGAACAATTACAATCAATATTATCTACATCAGATTTTAGATTATTGAATACCTTAAGATTATTATCAAGAATAGATTACCAATAAAAAGTAAATATTAATTTAAGATTTACTTTTTTAGTGGGAAGCCTTATAAAATAAAAATTTCAAGAAACTTTTTGTAATTAGTTTTTGATGTTAAAATATAATAAAAAATAAAACATTTTATTTAATTATATATATTCTTTCGAGTGAGGAAGTATTGTGATGGAATTGAGATATAAAATCTGGATAGAAAATAATGGAGGAAAGGCTTTTGGGGATGGACCTCTGGACATTCTTCATCGTATTGAAAAGACTGGATCGTTAAAGCAGGCTGCTGGGGAAATAAATATGTCTTATTCTCAAGCTTGGAATTTAATAAGAATTTTAGAAAAAAGATTAGGATTTATTCTTTTAAAGCGGAGCGTAGGAGGAAGAAAAGGCGGGGGCTCTGAACTTACTGAACAGGCGAGAGAATTAATGACTAGATTTGAAGAATTTCGTCAAAGAGCTGACCAAAGTTTAAGCGAATTGTACCAGAAAATGTTTTTAGTATAAATTTTTTTTGCTAGCGTTATACTGATACAAGTATAATGTTAATAGGTCAAATAAATAGATAAATGAAAAGGAGGTGCCATTACTAATCTAATGAAAAAGGTTCCAGTGGAAGAAGCAGTAGGAATGGTTTTGTGTCATGATATTACCCAGATCGTCCCTTGGAAGTTTAAAGGTAGAGTATTTAAGAAAGGTCATATTATTCAGAAGGAAGATATAGAAACTTTGTTAAAGCTGGGGAAAGAACAGGTATATGTAGGGGAAATTCAAGCCGGAATGATACACGAAGACGAAGCTGCAATTAGAATAGCGAAGGCAGTGAGAGGAGAAAATATTACTTATGATGAACCGCAAGAAGGTAAATGTCTTTTAAGAGCAGATAGAAAAGGGATCTTAAAAATTAATACCTCTCTCCTTTTTCAGATTAATTCTCTTAAGGATATTTCTGTTGCTGCCTTACCGCAAAATTTTATTTTAGAAGAAGGGCAGGCTTTTGCGGGAGTTCGAATTATTCCTCTCCTTACGGAAGAAGAAAATTTATCTCAAGTTGAAGATTTGTGCCAGAAGAAAGGAAGTGTTTTTTTTGTTAAAGAATATAAAAAATTAAAAATTGCCTTGATAATTACAGGAAATGAAGTATTTAGAAAGAGAATTAAGGATAAGTTTAGCCCAATTATAAGAAAGAAATTAAAATATTTTCCAGCTCAATTTCTGGGGAAGACTTTTTGTCCCGATGACCAAGAAGAGATCAAGAAGGCAATTTTCTATTATCAACAGCAAGGAGTGGATTTATTAATCCTTACTGGTGGAATGTCTGTAGACCCTGACGACTTAACTCCTGGAGCTATTAGAGAGAGTGGAGCAAAAGTGATTACCTATGGCATTCCAGTTCAACCTGGTAATATGTTTATGCTCGCTTATCTGGAAGACATGACTTTGCTGGGAATACCGGGTTGTGTCATGTATTACCGAACCACCATTTTAGATGTAGTTTTGCCAAGGATTTTTATCGGAGAAGTGTTCAGTAGAGAGGATTTTATAGAGATGGGAGAAGGAGGATTCTGCTTAAGTTGTACAACCTGTCACTACCCTAGATGCTTTTTCTGTCGCTAAACTAAATAGGAAGGAGGTCAAAATAAAGATATTAAATTTTTATCAAGAAATAAAAGAAAGATTTCTAAATTTAATAAAGGACAAAGATTTAATCTCTTCTCGGGTCCAGATAGTAGGCATTCAACCACTAACTCCCGGAGAAGTTATAGGCAGGCCAGAAAGAAATGATTTTCCTTTATTGAAAGGTAAAGAAGTAATGATGCAGGCTAATTTTAGAGGGAGCCTCGGTCAGGCTTATACCGATATGCCCGGGAATTATAGTGGAGCATTAAAAGAGATTATAAACTTATCTTTAAACAATAATTTTGAGCGAGCTGTTTTTATTTCTACTTTAAATGCTATATTACGCTATTTAGGTTATATTTCCGGGACCATTCATTGCAAGGATAAACAACCAGAAGAATGTGCCTCTCATTTATTGGATTATATCAGAGAAAGATTTAGTAAAAAGCCCAAGATTGCTTTTATAGGAATGCAACCAGCAATGGTAGAGATTTTAGCAGAGCATTTTAAGATAAGGGTAATTGATTTGGATCCAGATAATATAGGTGAAAAAAAGTTCGGGGTATTGGTTGAGGATTCATCTCAGATAAAAGAAGTATTATCTTGGGCAGATTTAGTTTTTGCCACCGGGACTACCGTGGTAAATAATACTATCAATCAATTATTTAGGGGAAAACCGATAGTATTTTACGGAGTCACCATTGCAGGGATTGCCTTTCTAAAAGGATATGAGCGCTACTGTTTTTGTAGTAGCTAGGAAGAATCAATTACTGAGGGGAGATTTTATTAATTTTTTATCAGTTAAGCAATAAAAAAGTCAGGATTTATTTTAAAGATTTAATAGATTAAATTATATTCTTTTAAAGAAAGGTTAAGAGATGAAGAAAATATTAAATCTTTGGTTGATAATATGTTTTTTAATATTTGTTTCCCGGGGAGAAGGTGTGGCGGTGGAGTCAATTTCTCTAGGTATGGCGGTAGAATTTACCGACCATGCTGCCTGTGCCTATATCAGTTTGGATAAAGGGTGGTTTAAGGAAGAAGGTTTAGACATAAAGTCTTATGAAAGCTATGAAACTGGTATGTCTTTGGCTTCTGCTTTGGCTCGAGGAGATATCCAGGTGGCTTATCTCTGTTTAATTCCTGCCATAAATGTCTACGCCAATGCCCGAGTTCCCCTTAAGATAATTGCGGGAACCCACCAACATGGTTATGGTCTGGTTATTAATCCGGAAAGAGTAAAAACAATTTACGATTTAGAAAAATCGGATATCCACATAGGGTGTATTCGAGAGGGAGGGGCAGTAGATGTCCTTCTTCATAAAATAATTGATAGGTTCAATCTAAACAAAGATAGGGTATTGAAAAATATTCAGAGGATGAATCCATCAAAACAATTATTGGCCTTTACCTTAGGACAATTAGAGGCAGTAATCCTCCCTGAACAATGGGCTACCCTGGCGGAGAGCTTTAATGGCAATCAGATGTTGTTAACTAGCCAGGATATCTGGGAAGATATGCAAGGAAGTGTTCTGGTAGTTAAAGATGAGTTAATAACCGATTATCCAGAAATCGTTAAAAGCTTGATAAGGGTATCTCAAAAAGCTACTGCCTGGATTAATAAGCATCCTCAAGAAGCAGCAGGGATTATGGCTCGACAATTGCAAAGAGGGGGGGAAAATCTTTCGCTGGATGAGATAATGGATAATACTCAGATAAAGATAACCCCGGAGATTTTATTTCGATCAATGAGTAGGCTAAAATATACTACAGAGATTGAATTGCCGGTGATTCAAGAAACCATAGATTATATTACCGAACTGGGCTATATTAGAAGCAGTTTTAGAGCGGAAGATATTTTAGATTTGAGTTTTAGCAGAGAGAAATGAAAAAAAACAAGATTTTTCATCTACCAGGGGAAATAATCCCCCTGCTAATCTTTTTTAGTCTATGGGAGACATTAGGCCGGGCAGATTTATTGCCCTGGAAAATACTCTTCCCTCCTTTTTCTCAAGTGTTAACGGAATTTTGGTATCTAACTACTTCTGGGATATTGGGACCAAATTTAATAAGCAGTTTTATTAGAGTGGTAATTGGATTTTCTCTGGGTTCTTTTTCTGGATTATTGATGGGTATTATTATGGGTTGGAACGAAGTTATTAATAAAACACTAAATCCCATTATAAGTTTACTATATCCCATTCCCGCTTTAGGCTGGTTACCTTTATTTATGTTATGGTTTGGTATAGGTGAAATCTTACCCATATTAGTAATATTTATTTGTTCATTCTTTCCTGTACTTTATAATACTTTTGCTGGAATTAGAAATGTGGATAAAAACTATATTTATGTAGCCAGAACCTTGGGCGCTTCCAATATAAAAATTATTTACACCATAATACTTCCCTTGGCCCTTCCCTATATTTTTACTGGTCTAAAATTGGAAGCCGGCATGGCCTGGCGAGTTATCGTGGCCGCAGAAATGGTAGCCATTCCTACGGGGATTGGTGCCTTGATGATGAAAGCAGAAAGTCTTCTACGAATAGATATTATTATAGTCTGCTTGATAGTATTAGGAATAATGTGTCTTTCTTTGGAAAAAATTTTTGTTTTTTTGGAAGATAGATTAACTAGTAGATGGAGGTAGCATGGCATCTATCAGGTTGGAGAATGTATCTAAATATGTTTGTAAAAAAGTGAATCTGAAAATTAATGATCAAGAGTTAATAGTTTTATTAGGGCCAAATGGAGCAGGAAAAACTACCTTATTAAATATTATTGCTGGTTTAATTGATTATGAAGGATCAGTGTTTTTTAATGGTGAAAAAGTCGACCATCTTCCACCTCAACAGAGAAGGGTAGGCTACTTATTCCAGGAATTAAACCTATTTCCTCATCTAACCGTAGAAGATAATATAGCTTATGGTTTGAGAGCACGAAACCACTCTTCTGAAGAGATAAAAAAGAGAATGGATGAACTAACTAAGATAATGAAATTAGAAGCTATAGTCCATTATTACCCTAAAGAATTAAGCGGAGGTGAAAAACAGAGAGTAGCACTAGCTCGCGCTCTGGCTAATTATCCACAGATTTTATTATTAGATGAACCGATGAATAGTTTGGATTATCAGACCTCGAAACATTTAAGGACTGAGTTTAGAATGATGCAGAGAAGGTTAGGAATTACTACTATCTATGTTACTCATAATTTTTACGAAACAGAAGAAATGGCAGATCGAATTGTGGTGCTTAATGGGGGGAAAGTCGAGCAAATTGGTTCTTACCAAGAGATTTTCTTTCATCCTAAAGAAGCGGTTAACAATTTCATTGGTTCACCCAATATTTTAAAATGTGCTGCTTATCGGGAATTAGGTTTAGGATTGGCAGAAGTAAGGTGTGGAGATATCTCTCTATTAGTTTTTGGGGAAGGAAAAAGGATAAGTGAGATAGTAATTTTACCAGAAGATATTTATTTATCCAATTCCCGACCTCCTGGGCCGGATATTAATCGCATAAAGGGAAGATTGGTAAAAATTGAAGAGTTATCCTCTTCCATGGTTTATTGTACGGTGAATACCAGGGAAGTTTCTTTGAAAGTAAAGTTATCCAAAGAGGTATTTGATAGTATGAGGCCCAAGGTAGACGATGAAGTCTGGTTAATCTTGGCTCCACGAAAGCTAAAGTTTATTACTGAAAACAATAGCTAGAGCTGGAAATTGGATTAGAATGGTAAAATTTCGAGAAGGTGATTGGATGCAGAAAAAATTAGAAAATAAGTTGTTTTAAAGCAAGGGGAATATGGTATTATATTTTAAATTAAATAGTGGATGATTATAGGATATATAACCATACAAAATTTATCCTAGAATTTATACCACCAATTATTTTTTAAAAGGCGGAAAGGGAAATTATCTCAACAGTAAACTGGATAAAAGGGTATAGATTATGTGGGCGGAAGGAAGGGTTAATTATGAGTACGAAGCTATAGAAACTCTAGTAGGTCGAATACCTTACTACAAAGATTTACAAGAACTATTCAGACGAGAATTAAGTAAAGAATATACTGAAACTGAAACTGAATATATCCAGCAATTTTCTCTGCGGTTACATAAATATCTGGAAAAGATGGATAGAATGAAAAAGATCTTCGAAAATATTCAAATGCCTGCTGAGTTTAGCAAAGAATTTAAATTACAGATAGATAGACTACAAGCAGCACGGGAAAGATTCAGGGAAGAAGTAATTTCTCCATTTAGATTTTTTTTGGTTTAGATAATAAAAAAGAAAATATTGTACCGGATAGAGAAAAAATCTATTATGGATAAAAATTTTTTTCTTAGAGATTTATTTATTTTTTTGCCTATGTTATAATAAAAAATATAAAAAAATAAGACAGTGTCTTAATATATAAGACAGCAATAAAGAATGAGTACGGCGGTATGAGTAAAGAACGTTCGGAATATTATCTGAAATCTATAAAGCGGGCGATAACAATTCTAAATTCTATTGCCCAGGAAGCCGATGAATTAGGAGTTACTGAATTAAGTAAAAAAGTTGGTTGGCATAAAAGTACGGTTCATCGTATTTTAGTAACTTTAGAAGATGAAGGATTGGTGGCTAAGGATCAGATTACTCAGAAATATCGGCTGGGGATAAAACTATTTGAATTGGGGAATCTGGTTCAAGAGCAGGTAGAGATAAGAAAGCACGCCCTTCCCATAATGAAAAAACTTGCTCAAGAAACGGAAGAAAGTATCGATTTAAATATTATTTCTCATGGCAAAAGAGTAAGTATAGAAAAGATTGAAAGTACCCATGATATCCGTAGGATTATTCAATTAGGAAAGAGTTTACCTCTTTATTGTGGTGGTTCCGGAAAGGCATTGTTAGCCTTTTTACCAGAAGAAGAAATTAATAAGATTCTTCAACAAGAAAAGCTTATCCCTTTTACCTCTAATACTATTACCGATCCTCTCCAATTAAAGGAACATTTAAAAGAGATAAAAAAGTTAGGTTATGCGATGAGTTTTGAAGAAAGGATACCAGGATCAGCCTCTATTGCCGCCCCAATTTTAAATTTTAAGGGTGAAGTAATAGCTTCTTTAAGTATTTCTGGTCCTATAAATCGTTTTACTGAAGACAAGCTTCCTAGGTTGATTTCTCTGGTTAAGAATGCTGCCCGAGAGATTTCTACTTCTCTGGGTTATCATCAGTAATTTAAGATATCAAATCATTTTTTTATAGGATTTTAGAAAGGAGAAGTTATGAAAAAAAAAGAAGAACAGAGCAATTTATTAAACGAACTCTCTACTTCTGAACTTTCTCGAGAAGATATGTTTTTAATAGATCAAACTGATAAGCCATTTTTGATAGTATATCTTTTTATATTTATTGTAGGAATTATTCTTACCGTTCTAGGTATATAGAAGAGGAGAAGAGAGAAAATGGTTATTACTCCACAATTAATTATCTTGGTAATATATTTTATTTTAATTATTTTTTTAGGCATATTGGCTATGAAAAAAGTAAAAGGTTCGGAGGATCTACTGGTGGCAGGCAGAAGTTTAGGATTGATGTATGTCTCTGTTTCTATTGCAGCTGAATATATGGGAGGATTGGGTACGATCGGTACTGCTGAAGTGGCTTTTAATCAGGGCATGGGAGTTATCTGGTATCATATTGCCTCTTCCTGTGGCTTAATGCTTTTTGGATTTGCCTTTGCGCATTATTATCGAAAATATAATGTTATCACTGTCCCGGAATATTTATATTACCTTTATGATGTCAAAAGCTGGAAGGCTGCCTCTATTTTAAATGTAATAGGTTATTGGTTTTTTACTATCATTCAAATGACTGCTTTAGGCTCTCTTATAGCCAGTGTTACCGGATTTGACTTGAGGTGGTCTGTTCTAATCTGTGGAGTGGCAATGACGGTCTATTTATTAGCTGCTGGAATGTGGTCTGTGGCCTTTACCAGTGTGGCCTTTATGTTAACTATTGGCAGCGGGATCCCCTTGGCCTTTTGGTGGGTGATGAAGCATGAAGTACCTTTACTTACAAATTCGGGAGGAGTAGGAGGATTTGCTGGTTTGGCCAATGCACTTAGTGGTATTGGTTTAAATCCAGATCATCTGATGAGTCCTTTCAGCCTGGGATTTATGGTAATTTTAGGATATTTTCTGGGGGGAGTACTGGGCATCCCTGCCGCTCAGGCTACCATTAATTATTCCTTTGGAGCGCGTAATTGGAAGATAGCCAGGCTTGCACCAGTATTAGCTGCCATTCTGATTCTACCTTTGAGTATCTGGACCGGTTCTATGGGTTTATATGCTCGGGCTGCTGAGCTTACTACCAATCCTAAACTAGCCTTGGGAATAACCCTGATGAATATAAATCCGATCATTGGAGGAATTGGGATAGCGGGAATATTTGCCGCCCTTATCTCCACTGTGGCAGGCATACTATTTGCCTGTGCTTCTATTATGGCTAAAGATGTCTGGCAAAGATGGCTGCACCCAGAGAAAGACGATAAATATTTAGCCCTCTGGACCAGATTATGGATTCTAATTATCGGGATAAGTTCTGCATTTGGAGCAATGACTTTACCAAAAATCTTACAGCAAGCTTATTTTGTATATTCTATCAGAAGTGCCCTAATGATTTGTGTTGCTTTTGGTCTCTGGTGGAAGGCAGCCCATCCCGATGCAGCATTCTGGAGTATGATTATAACCTTGATCGGAGGGACTATGTATCAATTTAATATTCCGATAAATTTTGAATCTATCTTTCATTTGCATATAGCGGAATGGTGTGGATTATTGAGCTTAATTGTTTTTGTGATAGTAAGCCTATTTTCTAAGTGGACTTCTCAAACAGCGAGTGAATTACCACCCATGATTTTGAAAAGATAGAGAGGAGAAAAAGATGTACACTTTTCTTGTTCCTGAATTTCTTAAATTAGATTTAATAGTCTGGGGCATTTTGATAATTATCTTTATCCTTTTTACTTATTATATTTATAAATTGCCCGCCAACAGTATAGACAATTGCCAAGCCAAGGCAATAGAAACTAAAAGGAAATTGGGAATTAAAATTTATAAAATGTAGAATAATAGATGATAAATTTTAGAGAATAGTAAACTAATTGGCCTAAAGAAGCTTGCTCATTAGGTTGAATATGTTTAACTAATTTATTTAAACAAGGACAGAAAAAGGAAAATAATTATATGGATAAGAATAAGTCCATTATTTTTACTGTAAATCCTGGGGCTACTTCTACGAAATGTGCCCTGTATCAGATTAAAGAGAAAAGCATACAGGAAGTCATTTCGGAGTCTCTTAATCATTCAAGTGAGATTATTTCTAAATTTAAAACTATCTCCTCTCAGTTGGATTATCGAGAGAGATTGGTTCGTGATTTTATAAACAATAATCTCCCTGAGAAAGCCAAGATTGTAGCTTGTGCGGGCAGAGGAGGTATGCTTACTCCTGTTCCCAGTGGAGTAATTAAAATAAATGAAGAATTGGTTGATTTTTCTTTAAACCGACCGGTTTATCAACATGCCTCTAATTTAGGAGCTCCTTTAGCTTATCGAGTAGCTCAGACCTATCAGGTGGAAGCTTTTATTGTTGATCCGGTTAGTGTTGATGAGTTTTCTCCGCTGGCCAGGATTTCAGGAAGCCCGAACTTTGAAAGGTTTAGTTTTGTCCACGCCCTTAATATTCGAGCCACTGTTCGGAAATTGAGTGAAAGATTGAATAAAGATTTTGAAGAAATGAAATGCGTGGTAGCACATCTGGGGGCAGGCTTTTCCATAGCAGCTTTTGTAGAGGGAAGGATAGTAGATAATGATAATCGGATGGAATCTGCTCCCTTTACCCCCGAGAGAGCCGGGGGAATACCACCCATTCCTCTGATAGAAGCATGTTTTTCTGATAGATATACTAAGGAAGAGATATTGAGAAAACTGTATGGGGAGGGAGGGATATATGCTTATTTAGGAACTAAAGATATGAAAGAGGTAGAAAAGAGAGTTAGAGAAGGAGATAATTTTGCTACTTTAATTTATGATGCTATGATCTACCAGATTTGTAAAGAGATTGGAGCGATGGCTTCGGTAATGAATTTTGATCTGGATGGAATTATTCTTACCGGAGGTCTAGCTAGAGATCAACTTTTGACTGGAAAGATTACTGAGAAGGTTAAAAGGATAGGGAAGGTATATGTTTATCCTGGTAGTAATGAAAATGAAGCCCTAGCTCTTGGTGTTTTGCGTGTACTGCTGGGAGAAGACAAATTTAGGGAATGGCCGGTTAAAACGAACAAGAAAGAAAAGAGGTGAGGAGAAGATTATTAAAAGTTTTAAAGAAATGAAAGAATTAGTAGCAGGATTATCTCCTCTGAAAGTGGCAGTAGCTGCTGCCGAAGATGAAAAGGTGGTTGAGGGGATTAAATTAGCGCAGGAATTAGGGATTGTAAAAAAATCCATTCTGACTGGTGATAAAGAGAGAATAACCGCAATTCTTAAATCAATGGGAGAAGATATAACTAACTATGATATTCGGGAAGCTGATGATGATGCAGAAGCAGCCCAAATAGCTGTTAAAGCTATAAGGAATGCGGAGGCTCAAATTCTAGTCAAGGGAAGATTAGAGACAGTATACTATTTAAAAGCAATTCTGGATAAAGAGCAGGGAATAAAGAAATCAGAGATTCTTTCTAATCTGACTCTGTTTGAAATGAATAGTTATCATAAATTTATTGCGGTAACCGATAATGCTATTATTCCTTTACCTACTCTGGAAGAGAAGAAGGCTATTATCGAAAATACCAAACCTCTTTGGACTGCTCTCGGCATTGAACAACCAAAAGTAGCGGTACTAGCCGCAGTTGAGCTGGTGAATCCAAAATTGTCAGCTACTGTTGAGGCAGCCTGTTTATCCAAAATGGCAGAAAGAGGTCAGATAGAAGGGTTTATCATCGATGGTCCTCTATCTTACGATACAGCTATAAGTTTAATTTGTGCAAAAGACAAGGATTTAGTTCACTCTCAGGTAGCAGGAGACCCAGATTTACTTCTCTTACCTAATTTAGAAGCAGCAAATATTTTGGGGAAGAGTTATAAATTTCATGGAAAGGCGAAATCGGGAGGATTGGTACTGGGAGCAAAGGTTCCGGTGGTTTTGAATTCACGTTCTGATTCATCAGAAAGAAGATTGAATTCTATGCTCATGGCTCGAGTAATTGCTGAAGAGCTAGTATTTTGTTCAGAATAAAAGCTGGATAGTTCTTATTAATAATTGGGAAAAATCAAGATGAAGAGGTATAAAGTTTTTATAGATTATAAATTATGTAAGAAGTGTGGTATATGTAACCATTTTTGCTCTAAACGGGTTTTTATTTTTAATGAATTAGATGGTCCTCAGGTGAATAAAGAAGATGATTGTATAGGCTGCGAAAAGTGTGTAATTATGTGCCCGGAAATGGCCATAGAAATAATTAACCATAAGGAGGAGCAGGGTAATGCCTGAGACCTGTGTTGGAGAGAAAGTGTTTATGCAAGGTAATATAGCGGTGGGAGAAGCAGCAATTGCCGCGGGGGCGAGATTCTTTGCTGGATATCCCATCACCCCTTCCTCTGAAATTGCCCAGCATGCTGCCTATCATTTACCTCGAGTAGGAGGCATTTATATTCAGATGGAAGACGAGATTGGTAGTATTGCTGCTATAATCGGAGCAAGTATGGCGGGAGCGAAAGCCTATACCGCCAGTAGTGGGCCGGGCATTTCTTTAATGAATGAAAACATAGGATTGGCCTGTATGGTAGAAGCCCCCTGTGTGTTAATTAATGTGCAGAGAGCTGGTCCAAGTACAGGGTTGGCTACTAAACCAGCTCAAGGAGATTTTTTTCAAGTACGCTGGGGGACCCATGGTGATCATTCTATTATTGCCTTGTCTCCGGCGACGGTTCAGGAATGTTTTGATCTTACTATTCAAGCTTTTAACTTTGCCGAGCAATTCAGGACCCCAGTCTTTTTACTAATGGATGAAATAATAGGTAAAATGTATGAAACCATTACTATTCCAAATATTCAGGATATTAAAATTGAGAATCGTAAATTGGCTATCTGTCCCCCGGAAGAGTTTATGCCTTATGCTTATAGTGAAGATTTAGTGCCTCTTTTTGCACCTTTTGGGGACATTCGAATTAATAAAGCGAATGGTTCTGGTCATGGTCTGGATGGATTTCCTGATAATGATCCGGAGAATTATGACCGTTTGGTAAGGCGTTTGAATGATAAAATTGAAAAAAACAAATCAAAGATCTGTCTATATAAAGCATTTAATTGTCGGAAAGATACGGAGATATTAATTGTTGCCTATGGTTGTAGTGTCCGCCCTGGTTTAGCGGTGGTTGAGCAGGCAGAAAGATATGGATTAAAAATAGGGTTATTACAGCTGCAGACTTTATGGCCTTTCCCCGAACAGCTTATTATGGAATATAGTAAAAATGTAAAAAAAATAATTGTACCTGAATTGAGTTTAGGTCAATTAAGGTCAGAAATTGCAGGCTACATAAGAGATATTCCAATTAAAGGAGTTAATAAAGTGGGAGGAATAAGTATTAATCCTCAAGATATTATTAAGGTAATAAAAACAAGGTATGAATAAGGGATGAATGATGAAATATACTGGTAAAAAATTCATTAGAGAAGAAAATTTGCCCTTTTTTTGGTGTGCGGGATGTGGTAATGGAATTATTCTGGCTTGTCTGGTAAGGGCTATGGAAGAGAATAATTTTTCCCGGCAAGATACTGTAATAGTAACCGGGATTGGTTGCTGGGGTAAGGCAGATGACTATTTAAATACGCATGCCTTTCATGGAACTCACGGTAGGGCATTGGCCATTGCTACCGGAATAAAGCTGGCTAAGCCCTCTCTGAAGGTAATCGCTCTGGTGGGAGATGGTGATGGAGCAACTATTGGAGGAAATCATCTTATTCATGCCGCTCGGCGAAATATCGATATTACAGTAATTATGTCTAATAATTTAAATTACGGAATGACTGGTGGACAATATTCTGGGACTACCCCTTATAGAGCAATTACTTCTACCTCTCGCTATGGCCATGTGGAAGATGAATTTAATATTTCTGAGTTAGTTAGAACGGCAGGTGCAGCATATGTAGCTAAAGAAACCATAGCTAATCCTTTACAGTTACAGAGATTTATTTCAAGGGCATTAAAAAAGAGATGCGGATTTAAGTTTGTAGAAGCAGTAAGCATCTGTCCTACCCATTATGGTAAAGAGAATCAGCTGGGTAAGGCTGCAGAAATGATTGAAGGATTGAAGAAGCAGATCGTAAAGATAGATTCAGTAAAAGATTGGGGAGTTGAGAAATTGGCAGGCAGGATAATTGTAGGTGAATATGCGAATAGAGAAGTTGATGGATATATTAAACGCTATAGAGAAGTACAAAAGGAAGCTATGCATAAGAAATAGTTTCTTCAAAGGAAAAAGATTATGAAAAAAAGAACTTATGAGATAATAATTAGTGGTATAGGCGGCCAGGGTACAGTGGTAAGTGGGGCTATTCTGGGAGAAGCAGCCAGCTCTTATGATAATAAATTTGCAGTAATGACCTGTACTTATGGTACTGAAGCAAGAGGCACTTTTTCCAAATCAGATATTATTATTAGTGATAGATTTATTGCCTATTATGAGGCTTTAAATCCAGATATGATATTGGTTCTATCTGATAAAGCTTATCCTTATATTAAAGATAGAATTAAAAAGGAAACTCTAGTGGTAATTAACTCCAGTGAGGTAAGTAATTATGAAGAAGTTTTAGGAAAAGTCTATGCTTTACCGCTTTCTGAAATAGCAATCAAAATGGGATCACTTCAGGTGGTAAATATGATTGCCCTTGGATTTATGGTAGGGAAAGTGCAGATGGTCAGTAAGGAAGCCTTAAGGAAAGCAGTAAAAAGTAGATATTTAAATAAAAAAGATTACCTGCTTAATATCAAGGCTATAGAGGTAGGATTCAATATAAAATAGGAAAATTTTATCTACTTATACTGGGTGAATAAGCAATATATAGGTAGAACGAAGAGACGAAAACTAATAAATCTTTTTGTTTCTACATTGGCTATACTAACCAGATAATAAAAATTATTATATAAATATACTAAGAAATAATAAAATTAATTTAATAATCAAAATTTTAAAAAAGGGACGGAGACCAGTAATTATGAAGGCGCTTGTATTAGGATGTGGCTTAGTAGGCAGAGTAATAGCCCGAGATTTGTCTCAGGATAAGGATTTTCAGGTAACCAGTGCAGATATTGATGAGAAAAAATTAAATCAAATAGCTAAAGAATCTGGTTTGAAAGTTAGGCAGATAGATTTATCTGTTCCAGAAAATATCCAAAAAATTGTAGCCGATCAAGATATAATAATTGGTGCGGTACCAGGATTCTTAGGCTTTAAGGTATTAACCTCAGTGATTGAAGCGGGTAAAAATATAGTAGATATTTCCTTCATGGCAGAAGATTCTTTACAGCTTGATTCTTTAGCGAAAGAAAAAGAAGTAACTGCGGTAGTAGATATGGGAGTGGCGCCAGGAATGAGCCATATGATTATAGGATATGTAGATAGTTTACTGGATAAAACTGAAAGTGCTACTATATTAGTGGGAGGGCTTCCTATTACTCGAGAATGGCCATATGAATATAAAGTTTCCTGGTCTCCCCTAGATGTACTGGAGGAATATATCCGGCCGGCTAGAGTAGTAGAATGTGGGGAAATAGTGGAAAAGCCCGCCCTTTCTGATCCTGAATTGGTTAATCTACCCCCCATTGGTACTTTAGAAGCTTTTAACACCGATGGACTTCGTAGTCTACTTCATACCCTGAAGATTCCCAATTTAAAAGAAAAGACTCTCCGTTATCCAGGATACGCAGAAAAGATGAGGATGTTAAGAGAGTCAGGATTTTTTAATGATCAACCAGTGGAGGTAGGAAAAGCAAAAATCAAACCCATTGAACTTACTTCTAAATTACTTTTTTCTCAATGGGAATTAAAGGAAGACGAAGAAGAATTTACCGTGATGAGGATAATAGTAAAAGGTAGAAAGGGAGAGAAAAGGCTTATATATACTTATGATTTATTAGATTATTATGATAGGAAAGAAAAAACAACTTCTATGTCCCGTGCCACCGGTTTCCCCTGTGCGATTATGGCTCGCCTGGTGGCGCAGGGGAAATATTCTACCAGGGGTATTTGTCCTCCAGAATATATAGGAAGAGAGCATAAAATATTTTCTCAAGTTCGGAAAGAACTGGAGAAAAGGAGGATTATTTTCAAGGAAAATATAATTGAGGTATAATAAATATAGACCAAGAGTAAAAGTTTTAAAATAATTTTTAAAGGGGAATAAGGAGGTGAGAATCTTAGAATTCAATCTACTAATTTAATTTTGTCGGCTAAGCTTACTTGTATTTTAATAAGATACAAGGTAGAGGCGCGGATTATAATAAGTAGGGGCAAATATTAAAATAATTTGCCCTAAAAGGTATATCCGCCGAAGTAAGAAAGATTAAAATAATCTTCTTGCTGGGCTTATAGTGAATAACTATAAGACTGTCATCAAATCTTTCCCCGGATTTAGATGGAGCGCTACCTTTTTATGTGGTAGAGAGCTTCATATAAATAAAGGGGGACAAATTAAGGCAATTAATGAAGACTCTCTCATTGATTGCCTTTTTATTTACCGGTTAGATAAAAAATTGAAGATAACCATAATGATTTATTGATAATCATATATTTTAAAACAGAAATCAAAATGCGATTAAGGATCAGTTGATTATTTTACAAAAGAGGGAAGGAGAAGATATATGAAAGTATTAATTTTTGGAGGTTCAGGCAAGATGGGTTCCGCGGTGGCCTGGGATTTAGCCAAAAATGACCGAGTGGGGGAAATAGGGATTATCGGAATTGCTGGTAGAAAAGAAGATACTTTAGAAAAGGTTAGAAAATGGATAGGTAGTGAAAAAATAGTACTTCATACTATCGATGTAAACAATCGGAAAGAGACTATGAATTTGATGGAAAAATATGATGTGGGGGCAATTGCTTTGCCAGATAGAAGGAGTAGCTATAAAGTAGTAGATATGGCTATTGAGATGGGTTTGAATATTGTGGATATCTTAGAGGAGTATCATAGAAGACCAGATAAATATGAAGTGGAAGGTCTAGAAATCCCCGAGGGGATGAGTTTAAATGAATATGGAGAATCACTTCATCAAAGAGCAGTGGAAAATGGAATAACTTTTATTGACGGGGCAGGTTTTGCCCCGGGATTAACCAATATCACTTTAGGTGAAGGTATTAGAAAAATGGATCAAGCTGAATCAGCAATAGCTAGATGTGGGGGGATCCCGGTAAAGGAATATGCTGAGCGGCATCCTCTCAAATATATGATAACCTGGGCCTTTGAACATGTATTACGAGAATATATGATTAAGGTAGAAGTAATAAAAAATGGTAAGGCTATGGAAGTAGATGCCATGAGCGATTTTGAGGAGTTTACATTTAAGCAATACGGAAAAGATGAGAAATTGACCTGTGCGGTTACGCCGGGGATGCCCAGTTTTGTACATACCAGACCATTTCTTAAAGAATTTGCCGAAAAGACTATTCGTTGGCCCGGTCACTGGGAAGGAGCAAAGGTATTAAAAGAATGTGGAATGTTAGATGCCAATCCAGTGGAATTTAAGAATACCAGAATTTCGCCCAGGGAGTTTTTATCCTTTGTTATGTTACCCAAACTGCAACCTTTACCGGGTGAATACGATATTTGTGTAATGTGGAATACAGTAAAGGGTAAAAAAGATGGAAAGAAAATGAGGGTTGATTATTATATGTGGGAAGAAGCAGATATTGAGCACGGTATTTCTGCCATGGCGAGGGTCACTTCTTTCCCCGAAGCGATTATTACTGTAATGTTAGGTAAAGGCGAAATTACTAAGAAGGGGGTAATAGCGCCCGAAGATGCTATCGAGGGGAAAATATACGATAATTTTGTGAAGGAGTTAAGAAAGCGAAAGATAAATATACTGGAGATTGCTCAATTAGAAACCGATGAATAAACCCCGATATATAAGTGGGGGTATAAATTCAAGGAGGTAAATCAAATGAGTAAATCTATTATTATTAAAACTAGTTTGCCTGGCCCAAAATCTAGGGAGATTGCTCAAAAAAGAAAAAACTATATTGCTAGACCTATGGGGAGTTCTTTATCGCCCTGTTATATTGCTTATGGCGAAGGGGCTTTAGTTACTGATGTTGATGGAAACCGGTTTATTGATCTTACTGGTGGTTGGGGATGCCTAGCGGTAGGGCACTCTCATCAACGAGTAATTAAAGCAATTCGAGAACAGGTTAAACATTACTTACATACCGATTTTACTGCTATACCTTATGAGCCTATGGTCGAGTTGGCGGAAAAATTAGCTCAATTAGCACCTGGTAACCAACCCAAGTCAGCAGCCTTTTTTAATTCTGGAGCAGAAGCAATAGAAAATGCAGTAAAAATTGCCCGTGCCCATACTAGAAGATCTGCCGTTGTCGTTTTTGAAAATGCTTTTCATGGAAGAACATTGCTTACCATGACCATGACCCATAAAGCGATGCCGTACAAATACCACTTTGGACCTTTTGCTCCTGAAATTTATCGTCTACCTTTTCCCACGCCTTCCAATCCTGTAGATAATAAAAAATGGGAAAGGATATTTATTCATACAATAATTCCAGAATCAGTTGCTGCTATAGTAGTTGAGCCTATTCAGGGAGAGGGAGGTTTTAATGTTCCACAAGATGGATTTTTAGAATTCTTGCGAGAATTAACCAGAAAATATGGAATATTAATGGTCCTTGACGAGATTCAGAGCGGGGTGGGAAGAACTGGAAAGTTTTATGCTATTGAAAATTGGAGAGTAGAACCGGATATTATCTGTTTGGGTAAATCTTTGGCTTCTGGATTGCCTCTTTCTGCGGTGATAGCTAAAAAAGAAATTACCGATACTCTGCCAGAAGGATGCATTGGAGGGACTTATGTAGGTAATCCGGTAGCCTGCCGAGTAGCTCTGGAAGTTATTAAAATAATTCAGGAAGAAAATCTCCTGGTTAAAGCTATAAGAATAGGTGAAATATTGAAGGAGAGATTTCTTCAAATGAAAGATAGGTTTTCTATAATAAGAGACGTACGTGGATTAGGTGCGATGATGGCTATAGAACTGGTAAAAGATCAAAAGACCAAAGAACCAGCCACGGAAGAGACGGCAGAAATAATTCAGAGATGTGTTCAACAGGGAGTGCTTATTCCTGGTGCTGGTTTAAATAAGAATGTTCTAAGAATACTGGTCTCTTTAGTGATTACCGATGAACAATTGAAAGAAGCACTGGATGTATTAGAAAAAGTAATGGATAAAATTTAAAAATATAAAAAAAATAAATAAAAAAAGAGGAGTTTGGTAAGTTTTGTCGAAAGTAAATAAAAAATAAAGAAGGGATATTTATGGTGCCAAAGATTAAAATTATAATCATGGGAGCTGCTGGCAGAGATTTTCATAATTTTAACGTCTATTTTAGGAATAATTCGCAATATGAAGTAGTTGCCTTTACTGCCACCCAAATTCCGGATATTGCGGGGAGAAAGTATCCAGCTGAGCTTTCTGGTCCTTTATATCCTCAGGGTATTCCTATATATCCAGAAGAAGATCTAACTACTTTAATCAGGAAACATCAGATTGACCAGGTAATTTTAGCCTATAGTGACGTTTCTTATCAATATGTAATGAGCAGAGCTTCCTTGGTATTAGCCAATGGTTCAGATTTTAGATTAATGGGGCCAAAAAGTACTATGCTGAAATCAAGACTGCCGGTGGTATCGGTCTGTGCTGTTAGGACGGGTTGTGGTAAAAGTCAAACTACTCGTAAAGTAACTGATATCTTAAAAAAGAAAGGTTATAAGGTTGCGGTCATTAGACATCCTATGCCCTATGGTGACCTTAAAAAACAGATCTGGCAAAGGTATGAAAATTATGCTGATCTAGATCATTACAATTGCACCATTGAAGAAAGGGAAGAATATGAACCGCATTTAGATAGAGGTAATATTCTCTACGCGGGAGTCGATTATCAAGAAATATTAGATAGGGCAGAAAAAGATGCAGACATTATTGTCTGGGATGGGGGTAATAATGATATTCCTTTTTATTGGCCTGATTTACATATTGTGGTTACAGATCCCCACCGAGCTGGCCATGAAATGAGTTATCATCCTGGTGAAACTAATCTTCGGATGGCTGATGTAGTAATAATAAATAAAATTGATACTGCTGTACCTGACCAAATAAATATATTAAGAGAAAATATTCATAAACTTGTACCGCAAGCTATATTGGTAGAGGCAGCTTCTCCGATTATGGTAGAAGGTTATGAATTAATTAAAGGGAAGAGAGTACTGGTAGTAGAGGATGGTCCTACTTTAACTCATGGAGAAATGAAATACGGCGCAGGAGTAATTGCTGCCCAAAAGTTTGGAGCTAAAGAAATTATAGATCCCCGACCCTATGCCGTTGGTAGTATCAACGATACTTATCAGAAATATCCAGATATTGGAACTTTATTACCTGCAATGGGATATAGCAAAAAGCAGATTCAGGAACTAGAAAATACTATAAATTCGGCTGACTGTGATTTGGTAATTGTAGGTACTCCTATAGATTTAGGAAAAATTATCCAGATTAATAAGAGACTAATTAGAGTAAAATATGAGTTACAGGAGATTGGCAAACCTGATTTGGCAGAGGCTATCAGCACTAAGATTGAAGATAGGGGGTGAGGATTAGGATTAAATATACCAGAAGTTTTTGCTTATTATATCGGATTTTGAGATCTTCTGGTATAATTAAAGATGAATTTTTAGAAAGGTAAACTAGAAAAGAGAAAGATGTTTTTCCTTTAGTAGATTGACTGAAGATTATACCTAAAGTTTTATTTTTTATTAATGAAAAATTTAAGATTGCAGTATTTTATTTTAAAAATAAAGAAAGGAGAGTGAAATCTTAATGTCTCATTACCGACAAGGTAAAAAATTTTTCTTCTTCTTATTATTAACTATAATATTTCTAGTTTTATCTGGGAATGTTTGGGCTCAAGAAGAAGAGACTGCCGTCAATTATGGTTTTTTGTCTATTTTACCTCCCTTAGTAGCCATTGTATTGTGTTTTGTGACTAAACAGGTATTAGCCTCTCTTTTTATTGGTATCTGGATTGGTGCCACTATTTTATCTGGATGGAATCCTTTAGCAGGAGTTACCACCACTTTAGGTTATATAGTAGAGAATGCAGCGGATAGCTGGAATGCTACTATCTTATTATTTGATTTTGTGGTGGGTGGACTTATTGGCTTAATCTATCTTTCTGGCGGAGCTTATGCCTTTGTGAAAAGTATTACCGATAGAGTGAAGACCGCGCGGGGAGGACAGTTTACCGCCTGGCTTTTTGGACTAATCATTTTCTTTGATGATTATGCTAATACTGCAGTAGTAGGTAATGCCTTTAGGCCAGTGACTGATAAATTGGGTATTTCTCGCGAGAAGTTTTCTTATATAGTTGATTCTACTGCTGCTCCAGTTGCCTGTTTAGCACTCATTTCTACCTGGATTGGTTATCAGGTGGGGTTGATTGGAGAGGTTATAGAAGGTACTTCCATTACTCTTACTCCTTATACTCTTTTTTTACGGTCTATACCTTATAGTTTCTACAGCATTTTTGCTATTGTGTTAGTATTATTTATTGCCTTGTCCAACAGGGATTATGGACCAATGTTAAAAGCGGAATATCGAACCAGAACTACCGGTAAGGTATTTGCCGATGGAGCAGTTCCTCTATCCGGAGGTAGTCAATTGAAGGTATTAGAAGGTGTTCCCCAAAAGACTATTAACATGGTTGTTCCTATTGTAATTCTGGTAGTGATCAGCATCTTCGGAATGTGGTGGACGGGAGGAGGTCCTTCTGCAGAATCCTTTACCGATGCCATTTCTAACGCTGATGCTATGACTGCCCTTTTATGGGGAGCAATGTTTGCGGTAATTGTAGCTATTATAATGTATAAAGTACAGGGCATCGGAAAATTGGCTGAAATGATGGATGCCTTTATCGATGGAGCAAAGATGATGCTTTTAGCTAACCTGATTTTACTTTCTGCCTGGTCTATTGGTAGTGTTTGTGATAAAATTGGCACTGCTCCCTATGTGGTTAATCTGGCCAAAGGAGTTATTTCTCCAGTTTTGCTACCCATGGTTATTTTTCTTATTTGTAACTTAATTTCCTTTTCCACTGGCACTTCCTGGGGGACTATGGCTATCGCCACACCCATAGCTATTCCTTTAGCTATGGCCTTAAATGTGAATTTACCCTTAGCTATTTCAGCTGTATTAACTGGTTCCGTAATGGGTGATCATTGTTCACCTCTTTCGGATACTACTATTATGTCTTCCATGTTTTCTGGATCTGACCATTTGGACCACGTGAAAACCCAATTACCGTATTCTCTAACTGCTGCAGCAGTTGCTGTATTAGCCTATATTCTGGCCGGGAGAGGAATGTCAGTAGTTTTGGTATTACCTTTGGGATTAATCATAATAGGCATCTTGCTCTACTTGTTTTCCAGTATTTCTGCTAAATCAGCCGGAATCTCGTTCCCCCTACCTGAACTACAGGTAAAAGAAACGAAATAAATTTAAAAAGATTTAATCTTTTTGTTTGGGAAAAAATGAAGTCATCTTATCTTGAACTTAAAAAGGATGGGATGACTTCATTGAGTTTAATAACTAATAATTTATTGATAAGATAATTTTCCATTTGTTTAACTAAATAATCTTAAATATATTAAGAGGAGGAAATTTTTTCTATGTCTCCATTAAATCAGGGAAAGAACAAGATATTAACTTCTTTTAATTTTGAACCGGGTAAAGTAGAAAGAGGTTATACCGACAGGCGTTTATATATTAATCTTTCCGAGAATAAGATCGAGGAAAGAACTATTGAACCTCTGGTGAAGGAAGTCTTTACCGGTGGTCGTGGTTATGGAATATGGTATTTGTGGCAGGCAATATCACCTGAGAATAAATGGAACGACCCAGAGAATGAAATAATCTTTTGTACCGGTCCAATCTGTGGAGTGACTCAATATTCAGGAACTGGCAAGACTCACGTGGTCACTCTATCTCCAGAAACCGGAACAGTTAATGATAATAATGTAGGAGGGTATTTTGCGCCTTTCTTAAAGTTTTCTGGCTGGGATCTATTAGAGATTCAAGGTAAAGCTAAGAAAGATGTAATTATTTTTATTGACGGAAATAAAGGAAAAGTTATCCTTGAAGAAGTCGAAGGATTAGATTCCAATACCTACTTTCTTATCGAAAAATTAACTGAAAGATTTGCTGATGACGAGAAAGATAAGAGAAATATTAGCGTAGTTACCTCTGGGAAAGGAGCAGAACATACCTATTTAGGAATTTTAAATATTAGCTGGTATGATAATCGGCGAAAACATGTACGTATTAAACAGGCTGGTCGGGGTGGAACTGGAACAGTGTTTAGAGACAAAAAGATCTTGGCTATAGTGATAAAATATTCTGGAGTGAGCGCAAATTCTAATAAGGTTGCCAATCCTGAATTGCTTACCAGGGCTGGCCAGAGGATAACTAGAGAGATATTAGAACTGGATCACCTCCAAAATGGAATGCGAGAGATTGGGACAGTTAATCTGGTAGACCATATGCAGAAATTTAATTGTTTACCGGTTCATAATTTTAAATTTGGTTCACATCCTGCAGTTTATAAAATTGATTCTAAAGTATGGCATCAGCGAATGACTCAGAATCAAGCTGGTGATTCTTGCTGGATAGGTTGCAATTTACGTTGTTCGCATGGAGTAGATAGTTTTGAATTAACTACTGGCCCCCTAAAAGGGAAGAAAGTTCTGGTAGATGGGCCGGAATATGAAACTACGGCTGGATTTGGTGGAAATTGTGGGTGCTTTGACTCTAATTTTGTTCTGGAAGCTAATTTCTATTGTGATAACTATGGATTAGATACTATTGGAGTTAGCACTACCATGGCTTTTCTAATGGAATGTTATGAAAACAATATTATCAATAAAGATATAACCGAAGGATTAGAGCTTAAATTTGGAAATACTGAAGCTGCTTTAGAATTAATTCATCAAATGGCAGAAGGCAAGGGCTTTGGGAAAATTGCTGGCTTAGGGATTAAGAAGATAAAGAAAATTCTGGTAGAACAATATCAAGCAGATGAGAAGTTTCTACAAGATATCGGGATGGAATGTAAAGGAATGGAATTTTCTGAATATGTTACCAAAGAATCTTTGGCTCAACAGGGAGGATATGGTATAGCCAATAAAGGACCTCAACATGATGAATCCTGGTTAATCTTTATGGATCAGGTAAATAATCAGATTCCTACCTTCGAAGATAAAGCGGAAGCACTTCATTATTTCCCCTTATTTCGTACCTGGTTTTCTCTGGTTGGTTTATGTAAATTACCCTGGAACGATATTGAACCTAGTGATAACAAGAAAAAATACCATGGAATAGAAGCAGCCAAGGTTCCAGAACATGTGGAGAACTATTGCTGGATTTTTGAAGGAGTAACCGGGAAAAAACTTACTCCCGAAGAATTAATTTTACAATCAGAGCGAGTACATAATTTACAAAGACTTTTTAACTTAAGAATGGGTTTTGGAACTCGGGAACACGATCAAATTCCCTATAGAGCTATGGGACCGGTGACTGTTGAGGAATATGAATCACGAAAAGAATTTTATGATCAGCAGCTTGAAGAAATAATTGGTTTTAAAATCCAGGATAAAATTGTAGAAGAAAAAATTCAGGTACTAAGAAAATATCGGGAAGAACAGTACCAAAAACTCTGCGATGCTGTCTATAAACGTAGGGGATGGAATAGTAAGGGTATCCCTACTCTGGAGACGATTAAGAAATTAAAGATAGATTTCCCGGAAATCTTAGAATTAATAGCAAAAGTTTACCCTGATTAAACTAGATTAAAGAGATATAGAAAAGGAAGAAAAAATAATTAATAATTACTGATTTTTGGCGATAAAAATGTAGATATTCTTTTTTTTCAATGGACTAATAATTAATCAAGATTGATTAATTAGTTGAGAAAATGCTTTTTCAGAAGGAGAAGTAAAGACCAATGGTCGATATATAATCGTCCTCCTGGTCTTTACTTTTTTATTTTAAAAATTTAACTCTTTAATTCGAAAAGGTTAGGATTTTATCATCATCCCGATAACTGTCTTCATACTTAATAAAAGTTTTTTTATCAATTATCAAATTATTAAGACAAATTAAATATTAAATATTGAGTAAACTCATTATCGAGAAGAAGGCAATAAAGAATCCATGCACTATTTATAATAAGTACTTAGGAAATTAAAATATTTTTCAGAAAATAATTATTTTTTTAGGAGAGATTTTTACTCATTGCATTTTTTAGAAAAAGGTGATAATATCTTGGATAGAAATGTTAGGCATACCTAATAAAGATAGGAGTATTTTTAAAGTATTTGAGTTAAATAACTTGGGGAGGATGTTTATGATTACTCGAAATGTGGAAGACTACTTGGAAGTTATATTGGATTTACAGGATAAAAAAGGTTATATCAAAGCCAAGGATATTGCCGAAAAATTAGGGGTAAGCCGGCCTAGTGTATCAGAAATGATTAAAAAATTGTCTGAAGATAAGTATATACAATATCAAAAATATGGTGGCATAATAATTACTTCTAAAGGAATGAAATTAGGTCGGGAGATTAAAAAGCGTCATAGTTTGTTGGTAGAATTTTTAAAAATTATTGGAGTAAGAGAAGAAAATGCCCAGAAAGATGCCTGTAAGTTAGAGCACGATGTATCTCCTGAAACTATAGATTGCTTAATTAAATTTGTAGAATATCTCAACTTATCAACCGAAGAAAAGAGATAGAAAAATAATTTTAAAGGTGATTAATAAGAGAGGCATTCTTATAGCTATAGCAAAACTAGGAAAGATATTTAATGAGAAGAAAGGGAAGAATAAGAAGGTTTATGATACATACCACACTTGATTTAATTAAAGAAGGTAAAATAGTGAAAATTTTGGATATTTATGGAGGATGGGGAATAAGGCAGCGCTTAAGCTGTTTGGGAATCCATCCTGGAGATTTGATTATAGTAAAAAAAAGTGGCATTATGCACGGGCCTATCTTGGTAAATATTCATGGAAATCAGATTGCCTTAGGTAGAGGGATTGCCAGAAAAGTGTTGGTGGAGGAAGTAGAATGAAGATAGTTCTTATGGGACAACCTAATTGTGGAAAGAGTACAATTTTTAATAATGTAGCTGGTTACAAAGCAGTTACCTCTAATTTTCCAGGGAAGACAGTAAAGTATACCCAGACCAAATTTAAGCTTTTTAATGAGATCATAGAATTAATCGATTTACCAGGGACCTATTCTTTAACTTCTTTTGACCTGGCAGAATTAGAAGCGCGTAACTATTTATTTAAGGAAAATGTTGATGTAGTGATAAATGTACTGGATGCATCTTTACTAGAGAGAGGTTTAGAGCTTACTCTTGAGCTTTTAGAATTGAAATTACCCATGGTATTATGTCTGAATATGATTGATGAAGCAGAAAGAAAAGGAATGCGGATTAAGGTGGAAAAATTATCCAAGATCCTTGGTATTCCAGTAATAACGGTAATTGCGGTAAAAGGAAAAGGGATGGAGGAACTCTTTTTTCAAGCTTATAACACTGGTAAAGAAAAGACCATTGGTAGGACCTTAAATTTTAGCAAGGATATTGAAGAAGTTATTAGCCGATTATCTGATGAAATAGAAAAAGCAAATATTGAGTATTATCCCCCCCTTCCTCTTCGTTTTTTAGTACTGAAGTATTTAGAAGGCGATAAATATTTTATAGAAAATTTTCACAAAAATCATCAGGATTTTTTGTCAAAAGTGAGATACTTTCAAAGTATAATCCAGGAAACGCATGGTAGGCCATCTGATGTGGTCATTTCTTCAGAACGTCATCATTTATCTATGGATCTATATGAATCTGTAGTTGTGCTTACTGAGCCCCATACCAGCCTGATAGACTATTTAGATAATATCTTAATGCATTCATTTTGGGGATATATTTTTTTATCTCTTATTCTTTATCTATTTTTTCACCTAGTCTTTACTGTGGGGAAATTGCTGGAAGAAAATTTATTGGAGAATTTCTACCGAATAATCCCTTTCGTAGAGAAATATATTAATTCAGACAGTTTATTATTTTATATATTTAGTGGTATCATTCAAGGTCTTGCTGGTGGCATAGCTATTGTTTTACCCTACTTATTCCCCTTTTTATTAGGTTTAGCTATTTTAGAAGACTTAGGTTATCTTCCCCGCATAGCCTTTCTATTAGATGCCTTTTTGCATAAAATTGGATTACATGGTAAAGCAATTATTCCATTTATCTTAGGATATGGTTGTACTGTACCCGCAATAATGGGCACTAGGATTTTAGAATCAGAGCGAGATCGTTTTATAACCGCAGTACTGGCTACTGTGATCCCTTGTGCTGCCAAGATGACTATAATTTTTGCTTTAGTGGCTTTTTATATCGGTCCCAAAGCTGCTCTTGCTATTTATATATTAAATTTTGTCATAATTATTATATCCGGAAAGATATTATCACGCTTATTACCAGAAATCACTCCGGGAATGATATTGGAAATACCCGCTTATCATATTCCTTCTTTAAAAGTAGTCTTTGCTAAGACCTGGCTCAGGATGAAAGAATTTATCTTTATTGCCTGGCCTCTGCTCATTCTGGGAAGTGCTCTGTTAAGTTTATTAAATTACTATAAAGTAGATGCTTTCATAAATTATCTTTTTTCTCCTTTAACCTTACTTTTAGGTCTTCCTTTGGCGGTAGGAACAACTTTGATTTTTGGAATCTTGCGTAAAGAGCTATCTATGCTCATGCTGTTTCAAGCTTTAGGAACTAATAATGTTATTCAGGTGATGACAACTACTCAGATTATGACCTTTACAGTTTTTATTATTTTTTATATACCCTGTGTGGCAACTATAGCAGTACTCTGGAGGGAAATGGGAAGCAAGAGGACTTTATTGACCATAGCTTTCACTTTTTTACTGGCGATTATTTTAGGCACTATTACTAGATTTGTTTATTGAAGTTAGTCTAAGGTTGAGGGTGGGAATAGAGATAAATAATATATATCAAAAATATTTGACAAAATAGGTTAACTGAGTTAATATATTATTGATAATGATTATCAAAAAGGAGTAAGTATGCCAGGAAGATGGGGTAAAGGACCAGGAAGATGGTGGTATGGTGAATTTAAAGGTTGTGGTTATAGGATTACTATCCCCCGCCAAATTATTTTGCAAATTTTAGATGAAACAGAGGGGCACTTGAGTGCAGAAGATATATATTTAAAAGTATATAAAATTTATCCCGCTATTGGACTGGCTACTGTGTATCGGACTTTAGAATTATTGGTAGATATGAGTTTAATTTCAAAATTCGATTTTGGTGATGGACGGGCAAGATATGAACTAATTCGGGGAGTGAAAGAACCAGTCCATCATCACCATTTAGTCTGTACCAATTGTGGTAGAATTATTGATTATACAGATTTTATTGATGAAGAGATAGAATTAATTAAAAAGACAGAAGAAGAGCTTTCTAAAAAATATAATTTTAAAATAAAAAATCACAACATTCAATTTCATGGATTATGTGAAAACTGTTTGAGAAAAAAAGAGTAATTTTTTTTGGGTAATTTAGTGATAATGATTATCATTATGTATAAGCATTATAAAAGATTAAAAAAGGAAAGGAGGTAAAGGAAGATATGCCCAGAGGAGATGGAACCGGTCCATGGGGATTAGGTCCTATGACCGGAAGAGGAGCTGGATATTGTGCTGGTTATCCGGTACCAGGTTTTATGAATCCTTACAGAGGCAGACTGGGTTTAGGTTTCGGTTATGGTAGAGGATTCGGTAGAGGTAGAGGTTTGGGCAGAGGTTTTTGGCCGGCATACCCCTATCCCATAGCTTATCCTATACCCTATACTGGTGGATTTTACCAGCCACCGGTAGAGCCTAAACAAGAGATGGAGATGTTAACTGAAGAAGCAAAAGCTTTAAAAGAACAGCTTGAGGCAATTAATAAACGTATTACTGAATTAGAAGAAAAAGAAAAGAAATAAGATTCTGGCTGTAAAACTTGGTGGAAGGAGAGTGTATCCTTCTACCAAGTGTCTATTGTTGATTTATAATTAAGAAAGAAGGTAAGACAAAAGTGCCTGTTTATGAATATGAATGTACTAATTGTAATTACAGATTTGAAAAACTACAAAGTATAAATGATCAGCCTATAAGAATTTGTCCTAAGTGTCAGGGAAAAGTGAAAAAAATAATTAATAAAAGCGCTGGTTTTATTGTAAAAGGTTCAGGATTTTATAAGAATGATTATTCTTATAATGAACAATCAACACAAAATTGTTGTGGGATGACTAATCCTTGCAGCGATCCTAAAAGATGTTGTGAAAATAAATAGAGAAAAAATTAATATTAAAGTAAATTACTGTTTTAAAAATTAAAAAATAAGGATGGAAATTTAAATGCCAAGAGGATTTGGTAGAGGATTTGGATTTTATGGACCTTATAGAAGAAGATTTCCTTTCCGAGGCTGGCGGGGAAGAGGTATATCTTATCCTTATTATTCTAACTTAAACTGGTTTTTAGGCTGGAGAGGAATGATGCCCTATTTAGAAGTTAATCCCTATAGCATGGGATATCCTTATTATGGTGGAGGTTTTGTGCCATCTTATATATACACTTTATTTAAAACAAATAATTAATGTAAACTATAAGATTTAGGCAGCACCTAGTTTATAAATAAAAAACAAAAATAATTTAAAAAATATGAGAAAGTATATTTTTATTTAGGAGGAGCTAAGAATGAAAATAGCAATTACTTCCACGGGGACAAAATTAGAGGATAAAATTGACCCTCGATTCGGTAGATGCTGTTATTTTATATTATTTGATACCGACACTAATGAATTTGAGGCAGTAGAAAATACTGGTGCCCAGGGAATGGGAGGAGTGGGAATACAATCAGGTCAAATAATGGCTGAAAAAGAAGTAAAGACAGTATTAACTGGGAGTTGTGGCCCCAATGCCTTTCAAACTTTACAGGCAGCAGGAATAAAAGTAATAACTGGAGTAACCGGTACAGTTCAAGAGGCTATCGATAAATTTAAGTTAGGTGGTTTTAAGCCAGTTTCCCAAGCTAATGTTTCTGCTCATTCGGGTATAAAACAAGGTGAACCATAAAACATATTTTAAAATGAGGAAGGTTTTAAAAGTTTAGAACTAAAATAAAATAAAATTATGGAGGAAAAAATGAAAATAGCAATTTCAACTGATGCAGGTTTTGTATCAGCTCATTTCGGAAGATGTCCTATCTTTACTATAGTTGAGATTGAAGAAGGGAAGGTTTTAAAAGTAGAAGAAATAAACAATCCTGGGCATCAACCGGGGGTTTTGCCTAATTTTCTTGCTGAAAGAGGAGTGAACTATATAATCTGCGGAGGTATGGGGAATAGAGCGCAGAATTTATTTGCCGAAAAAGAAATTACTCCTATAATGGGAGTAACTGGGAAGATTAACGAAATAATAGAAAAGTTTGCTCAAGGAAAATTAAAAGGAGGAGAATCACTTTGTAAACCTGGCGCAGGGAAAGGATATGGAGTAGAAAAAGAAAAATGTGATCATACCGAAGAAGATACTCATCTTCATTAGAAGAAGAGATGATATTAATAAGGAGGTAAAAAAGATGCCAAGAAGAGATGGTACTGGACCAACCGGAGCAGGGCCAGGGACTGGCTGGGGAAGAGGTGCTAGACAAGGTCGCCGTGGTGGCGGAGGGATAGGAGTAGGAGGCCATTGTGTTTGCCCATCTTGTGGTACTCTAGTTTCCCATCAAGTAGGTGTTCCTTGTAGTAGTATTAAATGCCCTAAGTGTGGAGCTATGATGATGAGGCAATAAAATAAAAGAGAAGGGTAAAGCCAAATGATAATTTCAGTAGCAAGCGGGAAAGGCGGAACGGGTAAAACAACGATTGCTGTTAGTCTTGCTTTGGTCTTAGCTAAAGACAAAGGGAAAAATGTGAAATTTTTAGATTGTGATGTAGAAGAGCCTAATGCTCATCTTTTTTTAAAACCAGTTATAACAAATTCGGACTCAGTAAAAATCCCTGTGCCGAAAATTGATGATGAAAAATGTAATTATTGTGGTAAATGTGCAGAAGTTTGTGTTTTTAATGCTATTGCCGTTACCAAGAAAAAAGTTTTAGTTTTCCCTGCATTATGTCATGGGTGTGGAGCTTGTACGCTATTTTGCCTGGAAAAGGCAATTACTGAAGAAGGAAACGAAGTAGGAGTTTTAGAAGAAGGCAAAGCAGGCTCCATTAACTTTATACATGGACGTTTGAATATAGGAGAACCGATGGCTCCTCCTATAATAAGAAAAATTAAAAAAAGAATTAATAATAATGCTATTAAAGGGGGAAACAATGATATTGCCAATAACCACATTACTATAATTGATGCTCCTCCAGGTACTTCCTGTCCGGTGATTGAATCTATAAAAGGTAGTGATTATACCATATTAGTTACCGAACCGACTCCTTTTGGATTACATGATCTGATTTTAGCGGTGGAAGTGCTTCAAAAATTAAAGATTCCTTATGGTGTGGTTTTAAATAAGTGTGATATTGGAAACCATCAAGTAGAGAAATATTGTAATGAAAATGATATACCAATCTTACTATCTCTTCCTCTAAATAAAGAGATTGCCATAGCTTATTCTAAAGGAATACCTATAGTAAGCCTGGATCATTCTTATGAACAGAAATTTATCCAACTTTTTCAAAATATTATCAAATAGTTTAAGATTGTTTATAATAGGAGCTGAGATTTTTTAAATGAAAGAGATTGTTATTATTAGTGGCAAGGGTGGGACAGGTAAGACAGTCATTACTGCCAGCATGGCAGTTTTAGCCAAAAATAAAGTAATGGGAGATTGTGATGTAGATGCCTCTAATCTCTATCTTTTACTTCATCCTGTAATAAAAGAAAAAAATGAGTTTTATGCCGGATTAATCCCTAGCATAGATCTAAAAAAATGCACTAATTGTGGTCGATGTCAGGAAGTTTGCCGTTTTGATGCCATTAATATAATCAAAGGTCAGACTGTAATTAATCTGATATCTTGCGAAGGATGCGGCTTGTGTGCTTTGGTTTGTCCGGTAAAGGCTATTCAGATGAAGGAGAATCATTGCGGAGAATGGTATATTTCTGAGACAAAATATGGGCCTTTAGTGTTTGCTCGATTAGGTATTGCGGAAGAAAATTCAGGGAAATTAGTTACTTTAGTTCGTCAGCAGGTTCAAGAAATTGCCAAAAAAAAGAATCTGGAATTAATCATCATAGATGGACCTCCAGGAATTGGTTGTCCTCTTATAGCTACTCTCAGCGGTGCTAATTTAGCGGTAGTGCTGACCGAACCCACTCTCTCCGGATTACATGATTTGGAAAGAGTAGTAAAAGTAGCCCAACATTTTGGGGTGAAAACGGTAGTTATAATAAATAAGTTTGATATCAATTTAGAAAATTCAGCTAAAATTAAAGAATGGTGTCAAGATGCCAAGGTAGAGACAATAGGGGAAATACATTTCGATAATATAATAACCAAAGCTCTGGTAAAAGGAGTGCCGGTAGTTGAATATAGTAATAATACAGTAACCAAAGAGATAAAGGATGCATGGCAGAAATTAGAGTATTTAATTAATTAAACTAAAGGAGAAAATATGCTTACCTTTGGACCGATACCTTCCAGACGTTTAGGCCGTAGTTTAGGCATAAACAATATTCCCCCAAAAATATGTACTTATTCGTGCATCTATTGCCAGTTAGGAAAAACTTCTAAAATGAAAATACAACCCCAGGTTTTTTATTCCCCTTACCTAATTTTAAAGGAAGTACAGAATAAAGTTAAAAAAAGTAAAGAGAAAGGAGAATCTATTGATTATCTTACTTTTGTGCCTGATGGAGAACCTACTTTAGATATCAATTTAGGCCAGGGAATTCAATTAATTAAATCTTTAGGGATTAAAACAGCGGTTATTAGTAATGCTTCCCTTTTGGAGCAGGAGCAGGTGAGAGAAAATTTAAAAGAAGCAGATTTGGTTTCTTTGAAAGTAGACTCTGTTGAAGAAGAGATCTGGAGGAAGATTAATCGACCACATCGAAAGTTGCATTTAGATACCATTTTGAATAGTATATTAGAATTTGTCCGAACTTTTAAAGGGAAAATAATAACCGAAACAATGTTAGTTAAAGGTATTAATGAGGATAGACGACATATAGAGAGAGTGACTGATTTTTTAGCTCAATTTGAGCCAAGTCGAGCTTATTTAGCCGTTCCTATTCGACCTCCAGCAGAGAGATGGGTTCAAGCACCTTCCGAAGAAATGGTTAACCAGAGCTATAATATCTTTAAAAAAAGAATTAACCAGGTAGAATATCTTATTGGTTATGAGGGCAATGCCTTTACCTTTACTGGTGAGGTAGAAGAAGATATTTTGAGTATTACCTCAGTACATCCTATGAGAGAGGATGCATTGAAAGATTTTTTGGTAAGGGCTAATTCTGATTGGTCAGTTATAGATAAGCTAATGCAACAGGATAAGTTAGTAGAGTCAGGATACGAGGGGCATAGATTTTTTATTAGAAGATTAAAAAATAAGTAATAAGTAAAAATATCTAAAAAAATTTAGGAGAGAAAATTGATGGAGAATTTGAAGAATTCAACAACAGAAAAAAGCAGTCTAGATGATAAAATTAAACAAAATATGTCTAAAATAAAACATAAAATATTAGTACTTTCCAATAAGGGAGGAGTAGGGAAAAGTACAGTAGCTATTAATTTAGCTTGTTCTTTAAGCGAAAAGGATTTTAAAGTAGGGATATTAGATGCTGACCTGCATGGTCCTTCAATAGCCAAAATGTTAGATTTGGAAGGGGAACGATTAACCGGTAATGCAGAAGGTATAATTCCTACAAATGTGTTTCATAATTTAATAGCAGTTTCAATGGCTTCTTTAATAGAGGGTTTTGATATGCCACTTATTTGGCGGGGCCCTTTAAAAGCAATGGCTTTAAAGCAATTTTTAGGGGAAGTACAATGGGGTAATCTGGATTATCTTATAATTGATTCTCCTCCTGGAACCGGAGATGAACCGTTATCCATTTGTCAGCTTATTCCAGAATTAGAGGGAGGGATTATTGTTACAACACCCCAAGAGGTAGCTTTATTAGATTCTCGGAAGTGTGTAAATTTTCTAAAAAATCTTAAGATACCTATTTTAGGTATTATAGAAAATATGAGTGGATTAAAGTGTCCTTATTGTGGTAAGAATATTGATTTGTTTAAATCAGGTGGAGGAGAAAAAGCAGCGAAAGAGTTTAATTTGCCATTTTTAGGTAAAATTCCCATAGATATAAATATGGTAGACTCTACGGATGAGGGCAAACCATATATTTTTCAATATAAGGAATCGGAAACTGCACAAGCTTTTAATAAATTAGTAGAATTAATTCTTGCTCAAATAAGATAGCTGACAATTTAGTCTGATTGCAGTATATTAATATAAATCAGTCAATATCATATTTTTATAATGTTTAATTATATGAAAGACTAAGAATAAAAAAAGGTTACTATTTTTTATGAGAATAGTGTTTAATTGGAGACATTGCTTTTGTTCTTCTTGAAATTTTATTAGTGACTTCAACTATAAATAACGAGTAAAAATTTATTTGTTTTGGCAATAAAATATCAAAAAATAATGCCATTGTAAGTAGTGTGATAATAGAAAAAAGATTTAAGAACAGTCACTTTATATTCTAGAATATCCGACTTCCAATGAACTAAAAATTTAATATTTAAGGAGAGGTATATCAATTGGACCATAAAATTAATATAGGTATTATTATTTGTCATCGCTATCATCGTTGTGCCGGAGGTAAATGTTTGCGGGCTATACGAAATCGAGAAGGAGCTTTTTCTATCTATAAACAAGTAGAGATAGAATTAGTTGGTTACACTACCTGTGATGGTTGTCCAGGAGGGAATATAGAATATGCACCCGAAGAGATGAAAAAAAATGGTGCAGAAATCGTTCACTTAGCTACCGGTTTAGTGGTAGGTTATCCACCTTGCCCTCGAATTGAGTATTTTAAGGATTATATTAAGCAACAGTTTGGTTTAAAGGTGGTTATCGGTACCCATCCAATACCCCAAAAGTATTATCTTACCCATACACAGTTACATACTTGGGATTCTAATTTCTGGCAGAAAACTATACAGCCTATCTTAGCGGACGAAAAAATAAGGCTAGCTTATAATTGATTCAATATTATTCGTGAAAAGTTTAATTGGTGAAAAATCGTTCTATTAGGCTTACCTCCAAATTACAAATTAATATAGATTAACTTTATAAAAAAAGGGAGAAAAACAATAAAAATCGGGGTTATCTTAAAAACAAAAGAATATGAAAAACCTGGAATGTTTCTCGGTTAGCACCAAAAGCAAAAAACCATCAAGTTAAAATGTTTTTAATGGGAGAAGCAATTGGATGTGAAGTATAGAAATATGAAAAATTTAAGGTGGAGAACAATTTAATATTTATTTAAAAAAAGGCAGATAAATTCTTGCTTGTGGAACATCTCTTAAGTCAAGAAATTTAAGCAGTACTAAAGCATGTCCGCTGTCAACCATGGTTGATTGTGCAAAGATGGTTGAATGGGCAGATAAAGTTATAACATTTTGGTATCAGTATACCAAAGCACTGTTGTGATGAGATAAAATTGGAGGTATAGAAAATGAAAGTTACCATTATTTATGACAATACAATTATAAAAAACATTAAAGGATTAAAAGCGGGATGGGGTTTTTCCTGTTTTGTTGAAACTAAAAAAAAGAAAATTTTATTTGATACTGGTTGGGATGGCGATGTGCTTGTTCTAAATATGCAATTATTGAATTTAAGCCCTAAAGAGATAGATTTAGTAGTCCTTTCTCATAGTCATTGGGATCATTGTGGTGGTCTTGCTCGATTATTATATTTAAATAATAAATTAGAGATCTATGTTCCAAAATCTTTTTCTAAGCATTTAAAGGAAGAAATTAAAAAAAGAGCCGATATTTACGAAATTCAAAGTTCAACAGAAATTTATCCGGGGATTTATACTACTGGGGAAATAGAAGGGTCTGTTATTATAGATAAAACAAAAATCTTAATTAGAGAACAATCACTAATTATTTCAAGCATTAAAGGTTTTATAGTTATTACTGGTTGTGCTCATTCGGGAATAGATAAGATATTAAACTCAGCGAATAAGTTAGGTAAAATTTATGCTTTGATGGGAGGGTTTCACGATTTTGAGGAATACGATTTATTAAAAGATATATCTGTAATTGTCCCCACCCATTGTACAAAAAATAAAAAGAAAATAATTAGTTTATTCCCCAAAAATTGTTCTGTAGGCGGAGTTGGTTTTCAGATTAATTTGCCAGATTAAATTTAAGGATTTTAATCATATGGAAACAAAGAATATCTGCAAATGGTATAATGTTTGTCCGTTGAAAAAATATTTTGAAAAAGGAAAATTAGATATAAAGTGGATTAATGAATATTGTTGGAGTAATTATCAGCATTGTGTGAGAAGGAAGATGGAAGAGGAAGGCCAATATCATCCCGATGATATACTTCCTGATGGGACTATTGATGAAAAATTAGGGAAATAGGAAAAGAAATTATAAGATTATCGAGGTAAAGCAAATTAATTTTTGTAACTATTTAGTTTTAAAAAATATCAAAAAGTAAGGCAAATAAAAATGAAAAAAGTTGTAATTCCATTAAGTGATATTGCAATTGCTTCTCCTGTTGTCTCAGTCTATCTAATTTCAACAGTAAGTAAGAGCGGAGTAAAAAATATTGCCCCTTATGGAATGGTAATGCCAGTCTCTTATAATCCCCCCATTTATGTAGTTGGTTCAGATAAAGATAGAGATACTTATCGAAATATTGTGGAAACCGAAGAATTTGTCTTAAATATTCCTCCTACTTCAATGTTAGAAAAAGTAAATATTGCCGGAGTAAAATTTCCTGCTGAAATAGACGAATTTGAAAAAGCAGAACTTACCCCAATTCCATCTTTAAAAGTAAAGCCGCCGTTAATTGCAGAGTGTAAGTCTCATTTTGAGTGTAAATTATTAAGTATTTACGAAATAAGTAAGACCAGAGTTATTATAATTGGAGAGGTGGTTGCTGTTTTTATAGATCAGAATTTATTTTTGAAGGATTTTGCTAAACAGAAAGGAAAGTTAGATCCCTTGTTTTATGTTCACGGATCTTATTTTGGATTAGGAAGGTACGTAGGAAAAAGATAATAATTTTAGTAGGAGTATATTTAGATTAGATGAGAACTTATTTGGATTGTATCCCTTGTTTTTATAGGCAGGCTTTAGATACTGCTCGAATTGCGGGAGCAGATGAGATTAAACAAAAACAAATTGTGGATAAGATTTCTCAATTGATACCCGATTTCTCTTTAGAAGCGAGTCCTCCAGAGATGGGAAGAAAAATTTACACTTTAGTAAGAAAAATAACTGGAGTAAAAGATCCTTTTAAGGAAATTAAAGAAAATAGCAATAAATTAATCTTAAGCTTTTATCCCAAATTAAAACAAAAAATAGAAAGTTCTGAGGATAGACTTTTAGCCGCAGTAAGATTATCTATTATCGGTAATATTATCGATTATGGAGCGAAAAATTCCTTGAATGTAGAAGAAGAAATAGATTATCTTTTTCAGGGAAATATTATAGTTTATAATGAAAATAGTGAAACTACGTTTAAATATAAAAAATTTAAAGAAGCCTTAAATAAGGCTAATAGCATAATTTACTTGGCTGATAATGCCGGAGAGGTTGTTTTTGATAGATTATTGATAGAGGAATTAACAGGAAAATTAGGGAAGAAGGTTATTTATGTAGTAAGAGATAAGCCCATTATTAATGATGCTTTAATGGAAGATGCGTTATTTTGTGGAATAAATAAAGTAGCCAAGGTTATCTCAAGCGGGTCAGATGTACCAGGCACATTACTTAAATATTGTTCACCTGAATTTATTAGAATATACCAAAAGGCAGGATTAATTATTAGTAAAGGACAGGGAAATTACGAAGCTCTTTCAGAAGAAGATAAACCTATATTTTTTTTATTTAAAGCAAAATGTCTGGTAATGGCTGAGAATGTTGGTTGTAATATAGGGGATATGGTTTTAGTAGATAAGTGAAATAAGTAGATAAAGGAGATTGGTTCTATTTTTGTCAAAGAATTAGAAGCTACTTATATATTAGTAATAAAAATATCTGAAGATTTTAAAACTATAGTGGGAAGATTAGGAGAAATATCTTTTAGGGAAGGATATTATATTTATGTTGGTTCAGCTAAGGGCTGTTTGGAAACCAGATTAAGAAGGCATTTGAGAAAAGATAAGAAAATCTATTGGCATATAGATTATCTTTTAAAGAATGGCAAAGTTCAAATATTACAGATCTGGGTGATTCGAAAGTCGATTGAGTGCTGGACGGCTGATGTATTTTATAAAAATTCTCTTAGTGAAGTAGTTAAAAAAGGTTTTGGCTCTTCAGATTGTAATTGCCTAACTCATTTATTTTATATAAAGAATAAGGAAAAAGTAGAAAGTATTTTAAAGGAAATAGGTTTTCTGAAATTAGAGATAACTTTAAAATATCATTTTCAAATATTGATAAACTAAGTAAGAGAACTTTAAAAAGAGATTAGAAATGAAAAATGAGTAGATTATTAGTATTAACAATAGTTGAAGTTCCTTTGAGTTTTTATTAGAGAGAAGCAAAGCATCTATTCTTTTCAGATTTAATTTGGGAGTTATTAAGCAATATTTTCCGGAATTTGAGAAAGAAATAAAGAAATGATAAGACTAAGGGGTATTAAAATCCAAGAGGTAAAAATTATGGGTATTATACTTCCAAAACAAGTAGGGACTGAGGAAGGTGGATTACTTTTTCAAAAATCAGAAAAAAATAGAGGATTTTACTCAGGTAATAAAGATAATAGATTCATTAAAAGAAACTTTAGAGTATTATGGAAGAGTTGGATTGGCTGCCCCTCAAATAGGATTTTCTCGGAGAATATTTATTGTGAGCATTATGCCAACAAAAGATTATCCCCAATTATCTAAGATTGGTTTTCGTGCCTACTTAAATCCAGAAGTTCTAGCTGAATCTTCAGAAGTTAATAGTGATTCGGAAGGATGTTTAAGTATATTTTATGCTACCCTTTATAGGCGGGTAGAGAGATCGAGTTGGGTCAGGCTAAAATATCTAGATATTAAAGGGGAAGAACAGATAGAAGAAATTAATCATCCCTTTCATACCAGAGTCATTTTACATGAGAATGACCATTTAGATGGCAAGGTATTTTTACAGCGAATGAAAGAAGAAGATTTTTCAAAATTATATTGGGAAGAAAATTTGGATATTAGAAAAAGAAATTCAGAGTGAATAGCTATTTTAAAATTAATTGGATTTAAAAGATTTTGCAAAAGGAAAAAGCTTATACTTAATGGATTTATTCTCACTGGCTGGAAGAAGAAGGGCATATGTCAATTTTTTCAGGCTACTAGGGAAGTATTATGAAGGAAAGGGTTGCTTATAAGTGGGACAAATCTTTAGTTTTAATTACTCTCATATGCCAGAGCATATAAACCCAGTATTTTGTTCTTTTAGTTTGGTGAAAGTCCATTGGTGGGACTAATGTATGTGTAGCTTTTCTTACTGTTTATTTTTATTAGTGATTTATAAGCTGAGAACAGAAAAATTTCTATATTCGAGAGATATTATTTTTACTTTTATGCTTTACGCTATTAGAGGGATCTTAGTAGGTGGTAGATTAGGATACATTATTTCTTCTGATTTTAAGTACTATTTAGCTAATCCATTAAAAAATATTTATCCCTTTGATTTTTCTAATGGACTTCAATATACTGGTATTTTAGGGATGGCTTACCATAGTGGGATAATTGCTGAATTACTGATTTATATTATTTTTTGTAACCAGAAAAAAATAAATCATTGGCATTTTGCTGACCTTTTTGTTCCTACTATTCCTTTAGGCTATACCTGTGATAGATTAGGTAATTTTATAAATGGTGAGCTTTACGATCAGGTTACTAAGTTACCTTGTGGAATGTATTTTCCTTTAGATCTTACTCATCAATTAAGACATCCCTCTCAACTTTACGAAGCCTTTTTTGAAGGGATATTCTTATTTTTAATTTTTTGGAGTATAAGGAAAAGAAAGTATTTTGACGGTTTACTTCTTTCCCTATATCCTATAGAATATAGTTTAACCCGCTTTTTTATCGAATTTGTTCGAGAACTGATTTCCAGCGCAGCCTTTAGATTAGGTTCTTTTAATTTAGCTCAGATTCTTGTATAGGAATGATATTAGCAGGAATTTTTTATTATTCTAATAAAAATACCAGACAAATAATCTGGCCCTTAGTAAGAAATTTAAGATTGGTATTCTTCTTCGGTAATAAAATGACCGCCAGTGATTTCTTCCGACATCTTCCGGTAATTTTTATCAAATCCCAAATATAAATTAACTCTATTATGGCAAAAAGAGCCAATTAATTCTTTTCTAAAGATAAAAGCGGGTCCATCATCTTTATAGGTAGGAGTAAGATCATTATATTTTCGGATGATGGTTTTAAATTTTTCTCCACATTTATCGCATTGAGTATAAATCCAGAGAAGCCCCATAGCATCTCTTTCTCTTCTTCCTAATATTTTTTTAAAAAAGCCATTACTCATTAATTTACCTCCTAAAATCTTTATTCATTGAATTTACTAAGACGAACAATCTATCAATCTTAATTTTTTAATTATTATAACATAAATAATCGATAGAACATTACTTTATCGATGACCATAAATAATAATGACTTTTTAGAAAAATTTTTAAAAAAAGAAGGTATTTTTACTTTTTTGTCGAATAAAATAAAAACAATTTAAATAATATATAAAATATATTTAGATAAGACATTTCAAAAATGGAAGAAAGATTAAAGGATAAAAAGAATACATATTTAAAGGATTTAGAAGAACGCTATAAATATTATTATGAAATAGAAAGAAATAAAGAGCTATTAGGGGAGATAGTTGATATATTTGCTTCTTCTTGTATTGAGCACTTTCGCCATGTCCTTACTAAGAAAATAAAAATTGATCAATATTACACCAGAGAATACGCAGTAGTTAAGGCTGAAGATTCCCTGATTGATAAAAATGAAATAGAAAAATTTACCAATTTTTTAAAATCCTTAATAAATAATTTAGTTTTTCCGTCCACTGAGGTAATGTCTACAACTTTAAGCGGGATTTTAATTACTACCGCGGGATTTTCGGAAGAAGTAATTAGCTTTGGTCAAAGATTCAAATTTTCCCGATCTTTTTGGTTAGGGATTAAAGGATGGTGCGATATAAGATTGATTTTGGTTGATTTAAGAGAAGAAAAGTTGTATTCTAATAACAAAGGTAAGGAAGTACTTTTTGCTTATAAGATTAAGCCTTCTCAGGGAGGTGATATAAATATAAATTAAAATTTTTCACCAGCTGTTCTTAAGTTGCTGGAGCGATAAAGAATTTTCTAGATGTATTATATATTGATTATTTTTATTACCAATGTAGCATTTTAAATCTATTTTAGAAAAGGGGGTTATTTTCTAAATGAACCTTTTAACAATGTTAC